>Ga0302325_10035766_pt1 | contig 10137 bp, 7 predicted proteins | sample Palsa_T0_2_FD_201948 | JGI IMG/M metagenome (GOLD analysis project Ga0302325, IMG submission 201948) | Peat permafrost microbial communities from Stordalen Mire near Abisko, Sweden - Palsa_T0_2 | ecosystem: Environmental > Terrestrial > Soil > Palsa > Peat permafrost | place: Sweden: Abisko... | reverse complement strand
TGATAAATCCGCTCGTTTACGCCAGCGAGGGCCTGCGTGGAACCCTCGTGCCGCAGTTTCCGCACCTCCCGGGGCTGGTTGTATTGGTGGCATTGACGATCTTTGACGCGCTCTTCCTGGTAGTCGGTCTTCGACAGTTCCACCGCAAAGCTGTCAGTTAGGCGCAACCGCTTCTCCCAGTCACGGAAAAGTCAAAGGCAGCGCTGCGACCCGTGTGGTGACGGGGCTCTGCCCCGTCCGGAACGAGGCATAGCCCCGTCACCACACAGGCTGAACCTGTCAACACATGCTACCGCCGCCCAAGCGAAGCTTGGACGGGGCACCATTACCGGCCACAGAACTATCTAATACCGCAGATACCCAATCCCGACGCGCATATGATGCAGCAGGCTGTCGGGCGTAACCAGAGCAACGGTCACTCCCAACACCGCGTGGACGATAGCAAGCGGATAAATATTGCGGTAGCGACGAAACATCTCGCAGAAGAAAAGCGCGCCGATAAGCGTGGCGGCAGTGAGCACTGGATTGGGCAGATGGGCGGCCGCAAAGAGCGTGGACGCCATCCAGACCGCCGCCGAGCCACCATACAGCTCTTCACAGCGGTTGAAGAAAAACGATTGCAGTATGAATTCCTGAAGCAGAGCCCATAGCACATACCCCCATGTCGACCGCAGATTCGGAAACCATGCCGGGTTAGCGGGGATTTGACCGCCCGCCCAGCTCACCACCGCCACCAGGAAAAAAGCCGCTGCCAGACCGGTCCCCAGCACCACGATGGCCCCGAGCGGTTTCGGCAATCCGAGGCCGAGACGCTTGAGCGACGACCGGTCCATCCGCGCGTCCAGCAAAACGGAGACAAAAATAGCGATCGCTGCAATAAACGCCCAGCGATTCCGGAGCGCGCGCCTCGGCGCCCAGATCGCAAGCTCCAGAAACACAAAGACGATGACGATCTGGGCCCAGACGAAGTACCGGCGATAACCGGTCGCAACCACTATGCTCTGGACCGTGAGAGCCGAGGGAACGGCCGGCGTTTCCGCCGAATACGTTTTCGAGTCACTCGCCATTTTGCCCATCTCTAACTTTGGATGCCTTAAGCTGCGGGGCTAAAACCAGAACGACCAGATGGCATCCACGCTGGCGTGAGTGATCGCCGAGGCTGGCACTCGCCGTTGCTCGCGCCATGCGCGGCCGTAGAAGACTCCGGCGATACTTGCAAGCAAGACATAGCGCCAGTTGAAGTGCGCCGATCGTTTGTTGAAATGTGACAGGCCGAACAGCACGGCCGTAATCGCGAGCGCCGCTCGCCGTCCCACGCGCCGCTCTAGAAGATTTTGCACCCACGCGCGAAAGAAAAGTTCCTCGGGCACAGCGATGAAAATGAAAATGTAGATCCACGTTGGAATCATCGACCACCGCAGCGCGTGGCCATGCGGATGGAGAAAGCCCAGCGCCAGCCCCAGCCCCAGCACCAGAGGCGTAAAGAAAACCAGCTCCCGCAGCCCGCTCTTCCAGTCACTCAAGCGGAAATGAAAGTCAAAGCCGGTCCCGCGCAATTGGCGGATCATGACGAATCCATACAATGCGGCATCGACGAGAAGCAGTTTGCCGAGACCCGCAAGGCCGCTCGGCCACGCCCGCTCAAACCAGCGTAGATCAACCGCCAACCCCAGCGTCAGGAGAACAATCGCATCCCGCCAATTGCCGCGTTGTTCGGGATCGGCGGTTACGGCCTGCCCCAGCAGCCATGCGATCACCACCGGCAGCACTGCGTACAGGGCGCACCATTTCCATGAAAACATCTGGTGCGACCAGGAAATCAGAATGTAAGGTAGCGCGCAGAGCACTGGCAGCGCGGTTCGTAGCGTGTATGGCCAGCGCTGGCACGCTCGCGCGACCCGCTCTCCCGCACATCCAAATACAACTGCCGGTGTGAGCTCCAGCACAAGCACCGCGATGGCAGCCGGCGTTGCGTTCTGCATGACGATTATCTTAATTCGGGAGACCGGCGATTTACCGCTTCATTTCAATTCCGCTCAGGACCGCCCCGGCCTACGAGACATCAGTGGATCACGATCGTCGGTTGATTCCCCGTATTCCAGACGTCCGCCGGCGGAGTGATGCTGGATGACAGGCCGCCGCCCGCGGTTGATCCCGCCGAGGTGTTGACGGCGAAGCTTACGTAAGTAGGCGAAGCTCCGAGTTGCGCACAAGCGCTGCCAGTGCAGGTTGTGGTAAACCCAATATAGTATCGACCAGCCGCGAGAGCAGTGGAACCTTGCGTCCATTTCAAAGTCTGGAAACTCTTCGACGGGGCGAAGGTAGTTCCGGGAGTAGGACCAATATCCGCCACCAGATTTCCCGAGCTATTGAAGATGCCAATGTCATACTTATTCGCCGTGTTGTCCGCGGTCGTTACATAGTAGGTTATTTCGGTGGTGGTAACGTTGTAAGGCAGCAGGAATCCCCACAGTTTATTCAGATTGGCGGTCGCACCCTGAGAGTTTCCGGTTTGCTCGCTGCCGGTTGCAAAGAATGGCAGTGTCGGGCTGCCGCCGCCGCTTCCGCCCGTCGCAGAAATCGTCACCGATCCTGGACCGTTCGTAATACTGACGTTCTGGCCCGCCGTGAGCGTGCTGAGCACGGGAGCTTTGCCGGTAGACCCGACCAGAATCTGCCCGTTGGTTGGGGCAGGTGTCGAAATCAGATTCGTGGGACCTGAGAAGTAGGCGATTCCATCCGTTGTGCCGGAAAGATTGCTGGAAAGCGTGACCGTGCCGCCCAGCGCGACGGTTCCTCCCCCGGTCAACCCAGATCCAGCCAGCACATTGATGGAAGGATTTGCCAGCATGTTGTTCGTGACTCCGGCCGCGGGAATACTGATCGTGCCGGTCGTAGTGACCGGGCCTCCCGTCAGACCCGCGCCGGTATTGACGCTGGTGACCGTTCCTCCCGAAGCCGTATTTGTAAGCGTGACCGTGCCGCCCAGCGCGACAGTTCCGCCTCCGGACAATCCCGACCCAGCCTTTACCGTGATGGAAGGATTGGCCAGCATGGTGTTGGTCACTCCGGCGGCGGGAATACTGATCGTGCCGGTCGCAGTGATTGGGCCCCCCGTCAGACCCGCGCCAGTTTTGACGCTCGTGACCGTCCCGCCGCCGCCGCTGCCACCACCGGGAAACGTTTGGCCCGAGGCGAAGGTTATCAATCCGTTGCTCGCGATCGAAAGCCCCGTCTCGGTGGGCGAATTTCCACCCGATCCAAACAGCAGATTTAAAGAGCCTGAAGGGGTGGATGAATCGTTTCCCGCTGGCTCCGCCATCCATCGGAAGTCCTGCGCGATGGCCGATGACTTTGAACTGCTGAACGAGGATGCTTGCAAATCCAGGGCATTCGAGTTGAAGCCCGCGCTGGTCGTCGCGGTGCCCGTGCTCGGCAACAACGTCCCAGCTGCCGATACTGTGCCGCTAAAAGTGCCGGTGGACGCCGCCAGTCCGCTGGCGAAGGCAGCAGTAGTCCCGGTCAGAGCTCCATTAACAACGCCTCCCGAAAGTTGCAAATAGCGAGCGTCGGTGAAACTTGTATTCAGACTGATGGTTCCACTGCCCGTGATCGGTCCTCCCGTCAGGCCCGTCCCCGTAGCGACGCTGGTTACCGTTCCTCCTGAACCGGGAGACGCGTTCGTCAGCGTCACCGTGCCCCCCAACGCGACCGTGCCGCCGCCCGACAATCCTGTCCCGGCCACCACCTTGATCGACGAATTTGCCAGCATGGTGTTTGTCACTCCAGCGGTGGGAATACTTATCGTACCGCTGGTGGTGATCGGACCGCCCGTCAGACCCGCGCCTGTAGCCACGCTGCTGACCCCTCCCAGGCTGGGAAAGGTCTGCCCGGGTGCAAAAGTGAGAATCCCATTGTTGGCGATGGACAGTCCGGTCTGATTGACAAGTCCGTTGACTCCGTACAGCAAGTTGAGCGTCGCTCCTGGGCTCGAAGAGTCATTTCCCACCGGAGCAGCCTGCCAGCGAAAAAGGTAACTTACCGGCCCTGAGACCGATGTGTTGTACGCTGAAGCCGCCAGGTCCACCGGGTTGGAGGCGTATCCCAGCGAGGTCGTCGCGGTTTGCACCGGGTCCATGAGAATGCCTCCCAGCACGTTCAGCGTATTTCGAAAGAAGGACGTCCCCGAAACGTCCAGCGTTCCGGCGGGGCTGGTGTTGCCGATCCCTACGTTGCCGCCAGATTCGAAGATCGCCGAATTTTCAATGTTGCAGGGGCTGGTGAACTTGGCGACCTGGTTGACGGTGGCGGTTCCATCACTGGTGATGGTGGAACACGATGTCGCCTGCGCTACGGTCAGAATCTGTGAGCCGGCCTGCAAATTCGCAGAGTTTACCGGCGCAACCGATGCTGACTGAGCCGAGGTTGTCTGCGCTGACGGGTATTGGCTGTCTGCCAGGACATATGCGGAAGCCGGTTTGCCTCCCAGTGTCTCTGAGTCTGCCGCCTTCAGTGCGTAAGGCACGCTCAACAATAGAATCCGAGGCTGCTCGGCTTGTCCATCGGGACGGACGCCTAACCAGCGTGCTTCGCCCGCAGAGAAAATCTCCAGCGGTAGACCCGATTCGTTAGTCACTCCGAGCAGCGCGCTATAGTGGCCGCTGGAATCCAATTGCACGTTCTGAGTTTCTTCCCAGATCGCCGTTTGGTCGGTCTCGTCTTTGTACACGCTGAACGTGATGCCCACGCTCGTGCTGGGCGGTTTCCCCGCTTCATCAAGCACGATTCCCTGCATCCGAATCAGCCTGGGCACAGTCACTGTCGAAGTGGGCTGTCCATCTACTTGCGCCAATGCGAGCCCACAAACAAGCAGACCCACGGTGACGATGCACACTGCAAAGCGACCAAGTCTCACGAAAACCCCCTGCTGGCTATTTCGACGGAAGGGCTAAACTTCGGGGAGAGGGCTTAACTTCAGAGCAGGCTCAAGCGAGGCGGAGTGAGAAGAGACCTGACCGTCACAACCATCCCCCTCGACTCAAAAGATCCGCAGCTTGTGAGGAGCTTGGCGCCATTTTCGGCGGCCACGGGGGAGTAGTCTGCGCAACCAATTGCACAATTCATGCACTGGGCTTCTCCAGTGTCGAGAAGCGCCTTGGATCACTGCGTGCCTCTAGAAGTTACGTTGTCGTGACTTCTCGTTCAATCGGCCAGGTGGCTTAAGCCGTGCGAGCTAGCCTCTTGGATTAGATAATCGAGGCTTTCGTCCCGGACTGGCTAACCAAAAGTGCAATTGACGCGTTGTCGGATATGAGTTTAGATGTTGGCTGGGATGATTGCCCTATGCGGTGTTGCTTGCCTGAAACCCTGCGGACTCTATCCCTTAAGCCACCACGAAACTGGAAACCAGAGGAGTATTGTGAAAACCCTTATCTTTATGATGTGTATGGCGGGCCTGTCGGCTCTCGCCTTTGCCCAGAACGCTCCTGCAACCCCACCGCGTATAGCCCCCGCCGATGCCAAGAGCCACGTCAACGAGACGGTGACGGTTTGCGGAAAGGTGGTAGACACCAAGGTTTCCAAGTATGGAGTCGCGGGCCACGGCAAGCCGGTAACCTTCGATATCGATCAGCCTGAACCGAATCCGGTGTTCTACTTCGTGGCATTCGGGTCGGAGACTGGGGGGACCGATGAAGTAATTGGTGCCTACCAGGCCAAGAGCGTATGCGTGACCGGCAAGATTAATATGAGGCCCTCGAACCCGCCATTCATTTTGGCGGCGGATCGTTCTCAGATTAAGGTTCAACCGCAAGCTAAGTAGCGGGACGGTTCATGCCCGCGATTCGAAACCGAGACGACGATCACCGAGCGACGATCACAGGGCCAGGGACGCCACCCGTCCCGGGTCCTGTTTTTTCTTGGACCTCCAGCCTGAATGTGCGTCAGCAGCCGAAAACCATATCACTTAAATGAAGGGGGACTGGATATGAAGGAGAAATTTCTAGTATTGCTGTTATTGTGCGGAGGGGTTGAGTTATCCGCTCAAACCATCGTTCAACAGTTTGCGGCAATCAGCAAGGGTGCGCGTGTGACCTCAGACTTGGATGTTGTGGAGACTGGCGTGGGAAGTACTCTCATCGCGATGCCCGAGCAACTTTCTCCGGGGGTCAAGGTATTGAGTGTCACCGACAATGCACCGGCCGGAGGTAACACGTACAAACAGGTTTCGACTTCGTCTTGCGCGGACCAGCCTGTCGATATCTGGTACTGTGAGAAATGCAATCCAGGCGTAACCGAGCTCCAATTCCATCTATCCGATCACGTTACCGCCAGTATTAATTCATTTATGGAAGTTTCAAACCTGGCGACGTCCTCTGTATTAGATGGAAGCGGCGCACAAGTAAGCAATGGGACCACAACCACCGCAGGGTCCGACATTGGCCCCAAAATTACGACGACAGCAACTGACTTTATTATTGCCCGCTTTTCTTCAAGCATTCCTAGACCAAGTGGTGTAACTCCCGAGGCATGGACGTTTAAGCCTTCTTATGCTTATGTGCTGAACGGACGACCGGGTACCTATCAACCGACTTTAACCGGGGCAAAGGCTGGCGGTAGTTTTTGCATAAGCATGGCCGCCTTCAAGATCGCTGAATCCGCTCCTGGTACACAACCTGACAACAACAAGAAGTGAAGGAATTGCCTGCTTTCGCGGGGGTTAAGCGGACGCCGGGAAACCCTCGCAACCTTGTTTCGTGATCAACGAAGCAGAATCCGGGGGAGGGCTGTGCAAACAGCTACTTCTTCGCTGGATCTGCCGACGGCAACAGTGCTGCGCTCTGCTTTTTCGCGAGGATTGGACCCAGTTCTTGCATGACCGTTTCCCGCAATTTGGTGTATCCAATGGAGCCAGTCATGAAGTGACCGTTGATGAAGAAGCTCGGCGTACCCTGTAGTCCGAGACGTTGCGCTTCCTGGGCATCCTTCTTCACCGGGGGAATCGCTGATCCGCTGTCAAGGCACTTATCGAAAACCGCGCCATCGAGGTTCAGCGTGCGAGCCTCTTCTTTCAGCTGTAGCGCCTGAAGCCTCTTGGTTTGAAACAAGGCATCATGATACTCCCAGAATTTTCCTTGCTCGCCGGCACAGTGCGCTGCCTCGGCGGCTCGTGCGGCCAGCGGGTGCATGGGAAGAGGAAAATCTTTGTAAACCAGGGACACGTAACTGCCAAATTGCTCCCGCAGCTTGTTGAGATCCTCGTTCACTTTTTGGCAGAATGGGCACTCATAGTCCGCGAATTCCACGATTTGCACCGGAGCGTTCGCGGGCCCAAGCCTCGGAGCATCCCCCACTTCGACGTGGGCGCTGGGCTGATTCAGCTCAACTATCACATCATATTGCCCTCGAAGTTCAGCGATGTAGGCGTCGCGTATTTTTTTCGTGCGAAGCTGGCGTACCGTATCGATGATGTTGGGTCGCGCCGTCTCATACGGCTCGTCGGTTTGCACGCCCTCGTAGTAGAAGCGCAGCTGATCTTCTGTCGGGTCGGGAACGTTAACGGCAACATGACGCTTTAATAATTCATCAACCGTCAGGCCTTCCTTTTTCGCCTGCATTTCCAACAGCTGATCGTCAATGTATTGCTCGAGCACGTCGCGCTCGGCAAGGTAGTATTTGTATTTGGCCTGCAGCAGCTTGCCTGCTTGTTTGTACTCCAGCTCCTCTGCCGTCACCTTCTTGCCGCCGATCTCAGCTACCACGCCGGTTTCGGTCTGGCCAACGACTGGGATGGAAAAAGCGCTTAGAGCTAATCCCAATCCAAGCGCTATCAAAGAGTATTTGGTGGACATTGTGGGAAATTCCTCTCTTCAAGAATTATATCGTGGGGAGAATCAAAGAGGGGAGGGCCCAGACGCCGAGCATAAACCCCCGGCGTCTGGAGATGTTCTGATTGGCTTGGCCGAAACGACTTCCCATCGAAGCCGCTTCAACCTTGCCGGATTGCCCTTTTCACGTCCGAAGACTAGAAGTCGTAATCTTCTGGCGTGCAGTAGCAGGGGTGACCGCTGAGCAGTTTGTCAAAGTAGCACAGGTTCTCCAACATCGATTTCTCGGCCGTGCCGAGGTTCGAGTCGGCCAGTGCGGTTTCCGTCAGAGCGTAAGGTGCCGGTCCATACGGATACACGTTCCGGACGCTCTGAACGTGAGTTGCCCACGCCCGCAGTCCAGGCGCCGGTACGTTGGGTGCGAAGTTCGTGGTGACATCAGCTTCGACCGTAGACGAAATGACCTTAATGACGCCACGGGGCGGCTTAATGCCAGTGATCGGGTTGGTGGTAAGCTGATTTTTCACGGACTCCGAAAGCAGACCGTCGGCCGTAATCGCGCAGCTGCAGCACTCTGTCAATTCCTGGCTATCGTCGAACACGTAGATAGAGGCATACAGGGTGCCTTCGTAGTTGACAGTGCTATCGCCATCGTTGACGATACGCAGCGTCGCATCCGGGACAGCGGCGGCGGAAACGTTGTTGGCATAGTACGTGGTGAAGAAAACGCTGTTGTCACCGACGTTCTGAGCCAGCATAGTCCCCGAAGCGATTCCCAGCATCAGGACGAGAAACAGCAAAAATCCGAGCTTTTTCATTGTAGTGGATCCTCCTTGTGGTTTGTGACGCCCTGGCGCTGGGGGAGGATCAGCAATGGGCGCTGACGGAACTCTATCCTACGGTGATTTCTTTACAAGTACCCACGTGGCTTAGCCAAAACCCTTAACTCGGAGAGCTACTGCTTATGGAGTAGTTCCGTCCTCAAGACGGCAGAGTGACGTGCGCGGAGTGACGTGCAAGTGAAGCGACATTTGCACGAAACCTTATCGCAGGCTAACTAGAGGCTAAGTGGAGGCCAGCCGGCGGCGGATGGTGTGGCTATTACTGCTGTTGCAGCTTGTCGCGTAGCTGTTGCGCCCGATCTTTCATCATTTGCCCGAGAGCCTCCGGAGATGGCGCCTCCTTCGGCGGCTGAAAGTTTCTTGGGTCGAGATCATAGGGTACGGCCGCTGACGCAGTCGGAGTCTCTGTCGGAGGTGTCCATAGCAAAGGGTTGCTGACGGCCTTCGGTTGTGCAGAAGCAGTTTCAGGTGCTTCTGCCTGACGCAAGGACAGTAAGACCTGCGCCGGATCGTGCGGATTTTGCGGCGAACTCACGATGATGAAATCGAAGTTGGAACCGTTGAGCAGCTGCGCCAGCACATCGTCTGCTCGTCCCGGCCCGGTGTGTTCCACAATATGCTCGAGGCCGCTTCCGGCCGGAACATCGATTACAGCTCCCGTCTTCTCCGCAATTAATTGCAGCACCGACGCCAGAGTTGAATTCTCCACATCGATGGTGAGTTGGCCATCGCGATAAGTGACCGTGGGCGCACGTGGGCCTGAGCCAGCCGTTCCAACCGGCGCCGCGGCAACCGCATCCGCCATTGGCAGTAATGCTCCACCGACTCCAGTGTTCGCTTTTGCGCCGACAGGGAACGTGACTTGTTGTGTCTTCCCGGCAAAGGCCTGGCCCGACGTCGGACTTAGTGATGCGACCGCGCCCGGCATTGGCGGTAATACGACCCGGCTGATGACGTCGTTTTGTTTTGCCACTACTGGAGCCGCGGCAATTGCTCCCGGCAGTGCCGGCAATTGCGTGCTGATGCTGACGGTTTTTCCTGTCACCACTGGAGCTGCGGCAACTGCTCCGGGCAATGCCGGCAATTGCGCGTTGCTGGCAATGGTTCCTCTTATAACTACAGGGGATCCGCCAACCTCAAGCGAGAGTGATTCACCGCTGCGGCCGGCTTTTCTTGTTTTAACCGCTGGAGGCGCTGATACCACATTCGGCAGCGGCGTGAAATCGGCGTTGTGGGCAACGGTTTGTGGCGCAACCGCTGGAGGCGCGGAAACCACATTCGGCGCCGGGGTAAATCCGGTGCTGCGGGCAATGGTTTGTTGTGCAACCGCCGGAGGCGCGGAAACCACATTCGGCGCCGGCGTAAATCCAGTGCTGCGCGCAACCGTCTGTTGTGCAACTACTGGAGCCGCGTTAACCGCAACGGGCAATGGCGGCAAACCCGCGCCACTGGCAACGGTTTGTTTAGCA
>Ga0302325_10035765_pt1 | contig 10138 bp, 7 predicted proteins | sample Palsa_T0_2_FD_201948 | JGI IMG/M metagenome (GOLD analysis project Ga0302325, IMG submission 201948) | Peat permafrost microbial communities from Stordalen Mire near Abisko, Sweden - Palsa_T0_2 | ecosystem: Environmental > Terrestrial > Soil > Palsa > Peat permafrost | place: Sweden: Abisko... | reverse complement strand
GACGCATTCGACGACGCCGTCGTGCTGACCAATGTGCTGGCGGCCGCACTGCACCGGGCCCGCGAGCGTGACGTGTGGCTGCCCGTGCGGCCCGTCACACGACGGCACTGGCCCAGCGGGATGGTCACCCACGACGAGCTCCGACCGTTGAAGATGCTGGCCTCCCGGATGCCGTGCCCGTACGTCAACCCCGGTCCCTACGTCCGCGGCGGACCGTTGGTGCGGGGCATGCGAGTCGCGCTGGCGGCTGAGGTCGAACGGACCCATGAGGAGTTGGTCGAGCGGATCCTGCACGCCGGGCTCGCCTATGCCGACGGGGTCGACCCCGACACCTCGTTGGTGATCTGCAACGAACACCGCCCGCCCCATGGGAAGGGCTTTCTGGCGAATGAGCTGGGTGTGCCCCTGGTGTCCGACGCGAAATTCATGGATGACGTCCGGGCCGTTGTCGATGGCACCGGTGCCGAGGAGTTCGTCGATTCGGCGCGCACGGGCGAACAGTTCGCGCTCTTTTGATTGCAGCGCCTCGCGCCGGAGCGGCTACTCGTGGTTCCAATTCACCGTTTGCGTCGGTGTGACGCTGAGTGGCCAGTGCAAGTCGAGGGCGCCGTTTTCACCGACGGTGACCTGATCGGGTGCCAGCGCCACGGAAACACCGCTGAGCGCCCGGGTGACACCAGCCGGATCCGAGCTGTAGATCGTGACGGCACGGGCGGGCATCCCGGCAGCGGCCTCGGGTGCGACGACAATGATCTTGTTAAGTACGACCGGCGCTTGATTGACGAGGGCCGTGATTACCGCGGCGGCGCGTAGGTCGAGTTGTCCAGCGGCAAGGATGGCCTTGGCCGCCCGAGACGCCGTCAAATGGGCGTTGTCCTGCAGCGCCGCGCCCGCGCGCAGTCGATCGACTCGGTCAACATAGTGCTTGCGCTGGATTTCGTCCGGTGGTGTCAGGGGAAGGACGTAGCGGACCTGAACATCGTCGAATACCGCTACTGGCGTCGACGACTTCCACACGGTGGACAAAGCCGAGCCGACCGACGGATCAGATGTTCGCGAGGTAACGAAGTAACTGTAGTTTTTCCAGTTCGCACCGGCGGTCGCCAACGCCACAGACTGGTAACCGGCCGGAGGGTCAAATCCGTCGGCAAGCAGATGGATGCCGGCCGGCAGATTTGCCCGGATCCAGTCGGCCACGGCGGCGCCCGAATGCTGTTGTGTCCCAGCACCAGCCGGATAAGAGCGCGGCGTCGCACTGGTATGCGTAAACGCCAGCCATCCCACGTGGCCACCCACTGCGAGCCCGGCCAGCAGCGGTAATGCTATGCGGAAGATGCGGCGCGCTGGGGTACCAGACGCGCGATGGCGACCGGCTATTGGCAGCTCGCCGTTCGAGAGGCCGTTGGGGGCTGCGGAGCGCTGCATGTGCCCGCCCATCCATGCAGGTCACAGCTGCTCGGGCGCCGGTCAGCGGACCCGCATTGCGAAGGTTAGCCAAACGTACCCTTTAAATAGCCAGCGTAATCTGGCTGACCGGAAATATTCGCCAGCGGATCGGATGCGGCGGCAAAGGCCGCCGCATCCTCAGTTCCGCGCAGCTCTGTTCACCGCCGACACCACCGCGCGTAGCGACGCCGTGGTGATCGACGGCGCGATCCCGATGCCCCAGACGGTGCGGCCCGCTACCGTCGCCTCGACGTAGGCGGCCGCCTGAGCATCCTCGCCGCCGCTCATCGCATGCTCGGAGTAGTCCAGAACGGCGACGTCGAAGCCGATGTGCCCCAGCGCGTCGACGAACGCGGCCAACGGCCCGTTGCCCGAACCGTTGATCTCGGTCTCGGCGCCGTCGACCTTCACCGTCGCGGCGATCCGGGTGACGCCGTCGTCGTCCTCGGAAGCGTCGACCCGTTGCTTCATCCGTTCCAACGGCCGGATCGGAGTCAGGTACTCCTCGGAGAAGGCGTCCCACATCTCCTTGGAGGTGACTTCGCCACCTTCCCCAGCTGAGCCCTCTGCGATCTTTTGGATCACCTGGGAGAACTCGATCTGTAGCCGCCGCGGCAGCGCCAGGCCGTGGTCGGCCTTCATGATGTAGGCCACCCCGCCCTTGCCGGACTGCGAATTGACCCGGATTACCGCCTCGTAGGTGCGACCGACGTCGCGCGGGTCGATCGGCAGGTACGGGACCTGCCAGAGCATGTCGTCGATATCAGAACCCGCGGCGTCCGCGGCGATCTTCATCGCGTCCAAGCCCTTGTTGATGGCGTCCTGGTGGCTGCCGGAGAACGCGGTGTACACCAGGTCGCCACCGTAGGGGTGACGCTCGTGTACCGGCAGCTGATTGCAGTACTCCACTGTGCGGCGGATCTCGTCGATGTTGGAGAAGTCGATCTGGGGATCGACGCCGCGGGAGAACTGGTTGAGCCCCAGTGTCACCAGGCAGACGTTTCCGGTCCGCTCACCGTTGCCGAACAGGCAGCCCTCGATCCGGTCGGCGCCGGCCTGATAGCCCAATTCGGCTGCGGCCACCGCAGTTCCGCGGTCGTTGTGCGGATGTAGGCTCAGGATGACCGAGTCGCGACGCTGCAAGTTGCGACTCATCCACTCGATCGAGTCGGCGTAGACGTTGGGTGTGGCCATTTCGACGGTGGCCGGCAGGTTGAAGATGATCGGATTGTCCGGCGTGGGCTTGATGATGTCGCCGACTGCATCGCACACCTGTTTGGCGTATTCGAGTTCGGTACCGGTATAGGACTCCGGCGAGTACTCGAAGCGCCACTGGGTGTCTGGATGTTTGGCGGCCTCTTCGACGCATTTGCGGGCGCCGTCGGTGGCGATGGCCTGCACTGCGGCACGATCGGCGCGAAACACCACACGGCGCTGCAGGATCGACGTCGAGTTGTAGAAGTGCACGATCGCCCGGTGCACACCCTCGCACGCTTGGAAGGTCCGCTCGATCAATTCGGGACGACACTGCGTCAGCACCTGGATGGTCACGTCGTCGGGAATTGCGTCCTCGGTGATGATCTCGCGCACGAAGTCGAAGTCGGTCTGGCTGGCCGAAGGAAATCCGACCTCGATCTCCTTGTAACCCATGCGGACGAGCAGGTCGAACATGCGGCGCTTGCGGGTCGGGCTCATCGGGTCGATCAACGCCTGGTTGCCGTCCCGCAGGTCCACCGCGCACCATAGCGGCGCCCTGGTGATGACTTGGTCGGGCCAGGTGCGGTCGGTCAGTTGGATGGGCTCGACCTCGTCGGCGAACGGACGGTACCGAGTGGTCGGCATCGATGACCCACGCTGGGTGTTCCACAACGGCTGGCCGACGTTGGGCTGGCCCGCGGGCTTGGTGATAGACCTGCTGAAGGTGAATGCGTCGGGGGAGTCGCTCGACGGTTTGTTGAAACTCGAAATATCGGTCACGGTGATTGCTCCGGGAGTCTGAAGGGGTGCCCATGGTGGGTCCCAAGTTTCTTAGACCGGCGCATCGCGAACACCCGCGACAGGAAGCCGGTCTGAATCAGGCCCCGCCGCGGCGTCCGAGAAGGAGCACCCGCTGCACGTTGTGTACTGTACCGCGCCCGCGGGGCTGCCCAAAACCCCTGACTACTTCGTTGCCGGGACGATCCGCACCGGGATGTCGGTGTTTTCGTCGGTTAAGTAGCTCGCGCAGACGCGGTGGTAGCCGTCGGCGATCTGCATTGCCACACCACTGTTGAGGTCACCGCGCACGGCCAGGATGGGCGACAGGGGCTTGCCCTTCTTGATCTTCTTCAGATCCGCGCTCACGTGGGGGTTGTCGGCAGGCAGTAGTGCCAATCGCGATGCCCGCAGCAGGTCCTTGGCCTTTTTGTGCACGACAGGGGCTTTCTTCAGCGCTGCCACGATTTCGCTGATCTGCGCATCCGAGGCGAGCAGGGCGAGATAGTCGCCCGCCGCCGGATAGTCGTGCTCGTCGGGTTCGTCGCCCCACAGCACCTCGGTACCACTAGCCATCGTGACCACCTCTCTTAGCCCATGTATAGCGGGCATTTACCGGCACATTGATATCAAACGCCGGAAGAGATCCTCCTCCGCTACGGGGCTTTCTGTGCAACCGCGGTGACTCCCAGACTCTCGGGTTGGTTCAGCTGAGGTTGGCGATGACGGCCCAGGTGGCGATGGCCGAGCCGATGGTCGTCCAGTAGCCGTACCGCTTGTACATCTTATTGGCCCACCGCCGCTGCGTTTCAAGGTCACCAATGCCCGACGACACCTGAGGGTCGCTGGCGTTGCGGATCGAGCACCACAACGGCGGGCTGGGCAGGTCGGCGAGGGCCAGCGGCAGGGTGGCGTCATCCATCTCCTCCGTTCGGGCTCCGGGATAGTTGTCAACGATCCCAAAGGAGTCGGTGGTGTTGGCGAAACCGAAGTAATCGACCGTCTCCACGCCACCCGCAGCGGCGCCGAAGCTCAGCACCGGCGGCCGCGAGGCGACGGGGCGGAGCCGCCCGGCGTTCGGTGCTACCAGGTCGGGGAAATTCGCCGCATGGCTGTCGGCGTGGATCGCGGCTCCGGTAAAGAGCTGCTGGGCCCACGGCTTGGCCTTGAAATTCCTGGTGCAGTTGAACTTCGCGTGGGTGACGACGAAAACGTCGCCGAGCTGAGTGGTAGCGCCGATGCCTCCGGCGGTTCCGGTGGAGATGACCAGTGCTGGCCGCGCTTCTTCCACTATTTGTTGCCAAAGCGCCACGATCGGAGCCGACACCGCGTCGGTGGCCAGGTGCAGCTCGGACTTGATCAACAGGACGTCGACTTCACCTATCTTGACCTGAGCCACATATCCCAGGCAGCCGGCGTACCGGGCCGGCGAGCGGCCGGTCAGCTGCGGCTCGTAACTGTTCCATTGATGCGCATAGGGCTTCCAGGTCGTGCTTGGCATCCCCGGGGTCAGCACGTCGGCCAAGGCCTGGCCCTCGGACGCTGTCCAGGTCACGACGACGACGTCGGCACGCGGCAGGGGCTGGTCGGCAGGCCGGTTGTAGGGGGTGCCACAGGGGGCGAGCCCGTCGGGCCACGGAATCTGAGCGGCCGCCTCGTGCGGCGCGCGGTAGAGGATGCGCTCGAGGGCGTAATCGTTTACCGGGAACGTTCTGCCCGACGCGACATCTCCGGCACGGCCGTCAGCGGTTGCCGTGTTGTCGTTCGTCTGCGCACTCGACATGAGCGGCTTCTTCCTTCCCTCGCGGGCGCTTAGGTGGTTGCGGCGCCGAGACGGCCGCGGCACCACACTGCTCGGGCCGGAGACCTTGGGCACGCGTAGCGCATTACCCGAATATTCGACCGGGGAGTCGCCAGTACCTGAGGGTCCGAACCTTGCGTCCCGGTCTCGGGAGCCGGCAGCCGTACTACTCGTTGCGACGACCGCCGCCCGAAAAGGTTGGGAAAATTAATGATTGGAGTCACGTTCGTGGCTTCGGCTGGCGACCGCAGCTGCGGGACGCCCGGGACAAGGTGTATGCACCGAGGCTCAAGGCCGTGGTCGGTGGCCACGCAGTTGTCGCCGTTGGGTACTGGGATTCCAAGGGCGAATTCAGCGCCGGGCGGAGACATTTCCTGTCGCGAGTAGCGGGCTACCTGAATACGCAGCGCCGTCGCGGGTTGTGATGGGGCCTTCAGCGGAGGCCGAGAGGCGTCTGCCACCGTGAGGTGCCGTCACACGTATTCTGTTGTCGACCTATAACCGACCAGTAACCTCCGGACCTGAGAGAGCAACAGTGGCGCTCGTCGTGCAGAAGTACGGCGGATCCTCGGTGGCCGACGCCGAACGGATCCGTCGGGTCGCCGCACGCATCGTCGAGGCAAAAAAGCAGGGCCACGACGTCGTCGTGGTGGTTTCGGCGATGGGCGACACCACTGACAACCTGCTGGATCTGGCCCAGCAGGTGAGCCCGATTCCGCCGCCGCGCGAACTGGACATGTTGCTGACCGCCGGTGAGCGCATCTCGAACGCGCTGGTGGCGATGGCCATCGAAGCGCTGGGCGCCCAGGCCCGCTCCTTCACGGGTTCGCAGGCCGGTGTCATCACCACCGGTGCCCACGGCAAGGCCAAGATCATCGATGTCACCCCGACCCGGCTGCGGTCCGCGCTCGACGAAGGGCTGATCGTGCTGGTCGCCGGATTCCAAGGCGTCAGCCAGGACACCAAAGACATCACCACCCTGGGCCGCGGCGGGTCGGATACCACCGCGGTGGCGCTGGCCGCGGCGCTGAGCGCCGACGTCTGCGAGATCTACACCGATGTGGACGGCATCTTCAGCGCCGACCCGCGCATCGTCTCCAACGCCCGCCGGCTGGACACGGTCACCTTCGAGGAGATGCTCGAGATGGCCGCCTGCGGCGCCAAGGTGCTGATGCTTCGCTGTGTGGAATACGCCCGCCGGTACAACATCCCGGTTCATGTCCGCTCGTCTTACTCGGACAAGCCGGGCACCATCGTTACCGGATCAATCGAGGACATACCCATGGAAGAGCCCATCTTGACCGGCGTCGCGCATGACCGTAGCGAGGCCAAGGTGACCATCGTCGGCATACCCGACCACCCGGGCTATGCCGCCAAGGTGTTTCGCGCGGTCGCCGACGCCGACGTGAACATCGACATGGTGCTGCAGAACGTCTCCAAGATCGAGAACGGCAAAACCGACATCACGTTCACCTGCCCCCGCGACAGCGGGCGGGTCGCGGTGGACAAGTTGGACTCGCTTAAGCACGAAATCGGTTTCAGCGAAGTGCTTTACGACGACCGTATCGGCAAGGTGTCGCTGATCGGCGCCGGCATGCGCAGCCATCCCGGGGTCACCGCCACGTTCTGTGAGGCGCTGGCCGACGTCGGCGTGAACATCGACCTGATCTCGACATCGGAGATCCGGATCTCGGTGCTGTGTCGCGACACCGAGCTGGACAAGGCCGTCGTCGCCCTGCACGAGGCGTTCGGACTCGGTGGCCAGGAGCAGGCCACGGTGTACGCCGGGACGGGTCGCTGATGAGCGGCTTGTCGATTGGGGTGGTCGGTGCCACCGGTCAGGTGGGCCAGGTGATGCGCTCGCTGCTCGACGAGCGCAACTTCCCGGCGACCAGCGTGCGGTTCTTCGCGTCGGCCCGTTCGCAGGGCCGCAAGCTGACTTTCCGCGGCCAGGAGATCGAAGTCGAGGACGCTGAGACAGCCGACCCGACTGGTCTGGACGTTGCGCTGTTCTCCGCCGGCGCGACGATGTCGCGGGTCCAGGCGCCCCGGTTCGCCGCCGCCGGGGTGACCGTGATCGACAACTCGTCGGCCTGGCGTAAAGACCCGGACGTGCCGTTGGTCGTCTCAGAGGTCAATTTCGCAGCTGCACGTAACCGGCCGAAGGGCATCATCGCCAACCCCAACTGCACGACGATGTCCGCGATGCCGGTGCTCAAGGTGCTGCACGATGAGGCGCAGTTGGTGCGTCTGGTGGTGTCGAGCTACCAAGCGGTGTCCGGCACCGGAGTGGCCGGGGTGGCCGAACTCGCCGAGCAGGCCCGCGCCGTCATCGACGACGCCGAGCGGTTGGTGCACGACGGCAGTGCGCTGCACTTCCCGGAACCGAAAGCCTACGTCGCGCCGATCGCGTTCAACGTCGTGCCGCTGGCCGGGAGGTTGGTCGACGATGACTCAGGTGAGACCGACGAGGACCAGAAGCTTCGCTACGAAAGCCGCAAAATCCTGGGCATTCCGGACTTACTGGTCAGCGGGACCTGTGTGCGTGTTCCGGTGTTTACCGGTCACTCGTTGTCGATCAATGCCGAGTTCGCTCAACCACTTTCGCCCCAACGCGCTCGCGAGATCCTCTTTCGCGCGCCCGGCGTGAAGGTGGTCGAGGTCCCGACGCCGCTGGCCGCCGCCGGTGCCGACGACTCCCTGGTCGGCCGGATCCGCCGCGATCCCGGTGTGCCCGACGGCCGTGGTCTGGCGTTGTTCGTCTCCGGCGACAATCTGCGCAAGGGCGCGGCGTTGAACACCATCCAGATCGCCGAACTGCTGGCCTCTGAGTTGTGATCGGCACCGGGACCCGCGGGTGAGCCCTGCCGCTGCCCGCCGGATCGCCCGCCGCTCACTGATCGTCATAACCTTGGTATTTCTGCTTGTCGGCCAGCAGTTTCCGCTTGCCTACGCAGATCCGCCGGCCCCGATGCCGGAGCCGGTGCTGCATCCGCTGGCACCCGGTGAGGTGATCAGGATCGGTCCGACTGCGGGAACTGGCACGGCCACCGGCGACTACGGCATCGGCGCCACCGACTTATGCGTGTTCATGGAGTTCCCGACCCAGGTAGTGCAGGTTTGCGGCGACAGTTTCGCCGGCCAAGGGGTCGGCTTCGGCGGCTACTATTCGCCGATCGCATTGCGGGTGGACACGTCGTCGGTCGACGACCCGGACGGAGTTCGGTACACCGGGGTCTCCGGCGTCACGGAGCCGCTGTTGGCCGACCCGACGCCGCCGGGCGCATCCCAGCTGCCGGCGGGTGTCGTGCAGATCAACCGGCAGAACTACCTGCTCATCACCACTACCGAAAACCTGGTTCCGCAGGCCTCGCGGCTCGTGAAAGCGGAACCCGCCCAAGGATTTTGGCAGACTGTTCCCGGTTCGGTCCGTCAGGCCGATTATGCGGGCGGCCAGCAGTCGCAGATCAGTGGCTACTACGACCCGATACCGACGGCTGAGTCGCAGACTGGCTGGGTATACGTTGTCGCCGACAACTTCGACCGCAGCCGGCCGGCGGTGCTCTACCGCGTCGCGCCAGAACACTTCGGCGACCGATCGCGGTGGCAAGGCTGGGCCTCGGGTCCTGATGGCGGGTGGGGAAAAGCTCCAACGTCCCTGTGGGACGACCTGATTGGTGAGATCAGTTTCAAGCAGATCGACGGCAAGGCGGTGCTGTCGTATTTCGATTCCAGCACCGGAGACATGGAAGTGCGGGTGGCTGACGAGCCCACTTCGCTGGGCAGCGCGCCGGTCACCACCGTGGTCCGGCACGACGAGTGGCCCGAGCCCGCCGAAAGCCTGCCGCCGCCCTCTGACAACCGATTGGCCCAGCCGTACGGCGGGTACATCTCTCCGGGTTCGACGCTGGATGAGTTGCGAGTTTTCGTCAGCCAATGGCACAACACCGATCCGCGGGCGCGCGCGCCGTACCGGGTGATCCAGTTCGCGGTGAACCCGTTCAAACCCTAGTCAGCAGGGGGTTTCACGGCATCCGTCCGCAACAGTTCCGGTTTTCGATGCCGTAGGAAAGGTTCGGCAATCCGCCAAAGAGACTCAGCCGCAAGGCGTGTAGCAGCAATGCGCATCGGGCGTCGTGGCCGTGCGCCTAGCATGCAGATACCAATTGAAGGGGCGCCGCCGCCGTGACTCAACACCTCAGCTACGTCCGACACGACGTCACATTCCCGTCCGAGGGCACGCCATGTGCCGCGTGGCTGTACCGACCCGACGGCGTGGCGAACCCGCCCATCGTCGTGCTGGCCCATGGCTTCGCCGCGTTCCGCGAACTGCGCCTCGACGCCTACGCCGCACGGTTCGCACAGGCCGGATACGCCGCGCTGGTATTCGACTACCGGCATTGGGGTGCCAGCGGAGGTCAACCCCGCCGCATTCTCGACATTCGCGCGCAGCACGCCGACTGGCGGGCGGCGACCGCCTACGCCCGCGGTCTCGACGGTATTGACACCAGCCGCGTGGTGGGCTGGGGTTCCTCGTTCGGCGGTGGACACGTTCTGGACCTGGCCGCCCACGACCGCGATCTCACCGCCGCCATAGTGCAGGTGCCCCACGTCACCGGACCCGCATCAGCGTTCGCCCAGTCGCCGAAGGTGGTTTCGCGCCTTGTCGTGGCAGCCCTGCGCGACCAGGTCGGGGCGTGGCTGGGTCGCCAGCCGCATCGGGTGAGGTCCATCGGCAGACCGGGCGAGGTCGCGATGATGACCTCACCGGGCGCCTATGACCTCGTCATGGAGATGGCCGGGGACAAACGCGAGGAACTACTGGCCGAGAACGACGTCGCCGCGCGAATCGCCTTGCGCGTGCCGTTCTACTCACCGGGCCGCAAAGCAGCCGACATCACCGCTCCGACGCTGATA
>Ga0302325_10035764_pt1 | contig 10138 bp, 7 predicted proteins | sample Palsa_T0_2_FD_201948 | JGI IMG/M metagenome (GOLD analysis project Ga0302325, IMG submission 201948) | Peat permafrost microbial communities from Stordalen Mire near Abisko, Sweden - Palsa_T0_2 | ecosystem: Environmental > Terrestrial > Soil > Palsa > Peat permafrost | place: Sweden: Abisko... | reverse complement strand
GGTTGCCCATTGGGGTGTCATCGCTGCCGCGGTCGTCACGTCTGTGAGCGAGTTCTGCTACTTCGGGTACTTGTGGTGGAAGCTCCGCCGCAACTACCGCCGCCCGGCCACGATGCCGACTTCGGCGCCGGCAGATGCGCCTGTCCAAGGCGGGGCTGCAGACCTCATCGCCGGTGTGGCCTTCCCGGAGCCCGGACCGATCGGCCCCACCAGCCGGGGCGCGTTACCCGGCAGCGAGCTTTGACCGGGCCGATGAATCCAGCAGATCCCCTTCGCGTCTGGCACCTGGACACGATCGGTTCCCCTCAATCCGTTGATGGCGTGGCGGTGGGACTGTGGTTGCTTGCTGCTCACCAAAGCCAGCTCGGAGCTGATGTCACGCTGTTCTTACGAGACGAGCCGGACGAGGATGCGTCCGCTGTGGCGTCCAGGAACGGGATCCATCTTGCCCACACGAGCCGAACGATCCAGGGTGCCTGGCGTTCCTCGGCCTACCGAGGTTTGCGAGACCCGCCTCATATAGTCCACTTTCACTCAGGTTGGAATCCGTCCCATCCCTTCCTTGCCGCGGCGCTCCGGAGACATAACGTTCCCTACGTGCAGACACCCCACGGGGCCTACTCCAAGATCATTCGATCTCGCAAACGTATCCCCCGCGCTATCTACCTGCACGCCGTCGAAGCCCCGTATGTTCGAAAAGCCGGGGGGGTGCTCTACAACCACGCGGCTGAGAGTCAGGAATTCCATGACCTCGTTCCCCGATTTCGCGGGCTGGAATCGATGATCGCCTTTCCGACCGACATCGGAACATCGGCCGGGGACGGCTGGCAACCCGGCCCAGCAAAACACATCGTCTTCCTGGGCCGGTACGAACCGTTCCAGAAAGGCCTCGATCGGATCGTTGATATCGCCGCCCTTCTCCCCGAAGTCAATTTCGAACTTTACGGCCAGCCTCCCGAGGAGGGCAGCCAGACGCTTCCTGCTCTGATCGCCCGGTCTCCGGCCAACGTCCGCTTCAACCCTCCGGTGTTCGGAGAGGCCAAGGAACAAGTGCTTCGTCGGGCCAGTCTTTACCTCCAACCGTCCCGTTTCGACGGCTTCTCGCTCTCGGTAGCGGGCGCGATGCTGCAGGGATTGCCGTGTGCTGTCGTCGAGGACCAGGCGATAGCCGAAGAGATCCGGCTCAACGATCTCGGATTGGTGCTCCCCACTGACGTGCCGAGGGCCGCCGAGGAGATCCGAAGGGCGCTAGACGATCCGCAACAGCTCAGGCGGTGGTCCGTCAACGCCAGCCCGTACGCACGAAACCGCTTCGACCCGGTCCGATCGGCGGAAGCCCACTTGGCGTTCTACGCCGAGGTCCTGGCTCACCGCCGCGCCCGTTAGAACTCGTAGTCGTCAGGCGGCGACGTCGGAGTTGCCGAGTTCCAAGTGGATGGGGCCCTGTCGCCTTAGGCGCTTGAGGAAGGCCGCACCCAAGGCCCCGAGCGTCGTGGCGATCAGCATTCGGGCTGTCCCGACCATGATCGCCACGTCGAAGCCGATCGACCAGTTGTCCACGTAGAACAGGTCGAGCCGGCGGTAGGCACGAAAAGACGGATTGTCCCGTGCCTCCACCTGCCACAGGCCAGTGATACCCGGGGGGACGAGGGCCCTCTCGACCAGGTCGTCGTCGAACTGGGCGAACTCAGCCGGCAGCGCTGGACGAGGCCCGACGACGCTCATCTCACCGCGTAGGACGTTGAGCAACTGGGGAATCTCGTCGATGCTCGAAGCGCGCAAGAACTTGCCGACCTTCGTAACGCGGGGGTCATCTGCGAGCTTGAACAAGGGACCCTTCCGTTCGTTGCGTTCCTCCACTTCGCCAAGACGTTGAGCGGCGTCGGGGACCATCGTGCGCAGCTTTATGAGGCCAAAGATTCGTCTGTTGAGGCCCACCCGGTCCTGCCGATAGAACACCGGGCCTCCGTCTTGGAGTTTGATAGCCAGCCCGGACAAGAGCAGCACGGGCGAGGCCAGTATGAGTCCCATCCCAGCGACGCCCACGTCGACTGCCCGTTTCAGCATCGCCTGGCTGACACTGAACGAGCGCGGCTCCAAATAGAAAGCGGGGTAGTGTGCGAGCGGCATCATCCGAATCCGGTTCCGGCCCACTCGGGTGAGCCCGGCGGAGATCTGGACGTGCAGGCCTGAAGTCATCAGTCGGCTGAGAAGCCGTTCCCGATCGGTGTCGTTCAAGGCGGTGGTGGCTATGAGCACTCCCGTGACCCCCGCCGCGACCACGTCGGCGGCCAGGTCGGATCCGGCACGTATGACGTCGACTCCCGGGATCCGAGCGTCCCACTCATCGGGGTCACCGACCACCGCTTTCACCTGGTAGCCGAGCTCGGGATGGTCGTTGAGGAGATGAACCAACGCCTCAGCTTCGTCGTTGGTGCCTATCACGCAGACCTGCCTGGCGAAGTCGCCGCCCGCCCGGCGCAGCCTCAGCCAACCTGAGTACAGGGACCGCGAGCAGGCGAGGGCCACCATCGCGGACGCGGCACCTACCGTGGCCCGAAACGGGGTCAGCGAAGCCTGGTTGACGAACTTGTGCCAGACCGACGCTATGAGGGCGATGGCCACTGCTACCCGGAACAGCCGGTTCATCTCATTCGATCTCACTATGCACACCCGGCTCTGATACAGCCGCTGCGTCCACATCAAAACGATCGTCAGGCTTGCGAGCACGACGGCTAAGGGAATCGAACTCACCCAGCCGGTCCAAATAGGGAGCCCGCGATAGGCGTTGTCCGCGGGGAATACGACTAGCCAGGCGCCCAGAACGGTGAAGAAATCGATCAGCAGAAGCCTAAGGAGCAGGCTGCGGTTGCCGCGGTCAGAAGGTCGGCGCGCTGTCCGGCGTGTCAGGTCCGGTTCTGGGGCGACCGGACGAACCGTGTCTCCGTTGATGCGGGCTGCCTCCACCACATCCGTCACGCGCTGACACCTCCCTTCTCCGGCTGGCCTTACCCTGTAGAGGGCGCGAGCGGCGCGTTGATACGAAAGGTGACCGGATTAGACCGTTGGGGTGTCGGAGGGGAGGCCTGGCCCGTCCGCCGGGCTCCGGCGCCTCAGGACTGAATGGTCCCGCCGGCTCCTTGAAGGATCAGGTCGATGTTCATCACGTCGAGGTTGTAGTTGCCGGACAAGAACGTCACGGTGTTGTTGCCAGTAACGACGTCGGCCAGCGGAACCGGGATGGCGATGGTACGAGGACTGTCGACCGTGTGGTCCGGGTAGGGCCAAGCGAGGCTGATGGGGTGACCATTGACCCTCACGTTGAGGGTTATGGGAGCGACGCCTTCCGGGTAGAAGTTGTAGGTGAGCAGCGCCCCCGACGCAGCTCTCACCCCGGTGACGCCCTGGACGGTCAGGTTCATCGAGGAGTTGGGGTGGACGACCCAAGCGGTGCCGATCCCGGGGAGACCGATGCCGGTGGCATTGTTGAGCGGGGCGGAGTCGTCCGGCACGTCGAAGCCGAGGTCTCGGGGTAGGACCGGCCCGTCGAAGCCGAGGTTGCTCCAATGGAAGGTGTTCAGCCGCTCGGTATTGAACTTGTCACCGTTGTAGTGCACGTCCTCGAGCCAGACCAAGCCTCGGGTGAAGCCAAGGTTGACGTTGGGGATGGTAGCGAGATGGACCAGCGGGGTCGCCGCGAGGTTGAGCCGACCGCTGTATGCATCGGTACCGTACACTTCGATCTGGCTCTGAGACACGCGGATCTCGTAGTGATTCATCTGCCCGGGTCGAGACTTCGTTACGCTCCCGTATCCGATCACTTTAAGGGTGCCGCCGCTGAAGCTGTCGTTGCCGACGTAGTTCTTCACGGTGATGGCCGAGTCGACCCCTACCCCCGCCTGCCCGATAGTACAGGTCGCCCCATCGCCGCTGCTGTCTGTGCAACCTGCGAAGCGGATCCCGAACCCATTGCGGGGCAGCGACTGCCACGACGCTTCATGGGTGAATGGGTCGGGCACCGGCTGATCGGTCACCCACAACTCGGGCCAAGCCGAGTGGGAGCCCTGAGTGTCGTTGCTGACGCCGAAGACGATCGTGCCGGTACGCCCGGCGAAGTCGAACGGCTGCCGGGGGTACATGGCCAGGGACGTGACCCCGCCGCCGTCGTTGACGGTGTCGACGAGCTGTCCGTCGCAGATCTGAATATTTGCGGGATAGCTGACCAGAGCGTTGCTTCCACAACTCGACAGTCGTGCGCTGACGAAGGGGTTGTTGGGCGCGCCCGACACGAAAGAGGTCCCCCACAGTGTTGAGTCGAGTGCCCCTACCCGGCGAAACGCCGGGTTGACCGAGGGCCCTATAAACGACTCACAAAACGCTGCCTTGGGCAGACCACACGTATTCGGACCAGGCTGAGGATGGTTCTGCCGCGATGGCTGCGACGCAGGATGTTGGGTACTGGTTGATGTGCCTACAATCGACTTCGCCGCCCCCGGCGGCTTTTGAGTCTTGCTGTCTTTCGACAGCGTGGTGCTGGTCGTCGTGGATTCGGCGGGTGGCGCGGCCTGGGCCGAGGGGTGCTGCTTCGTTGGGGCGTTGGTCAGCTCGGTCAGAGTTGGAATCGAACCCCCGATCAGGATCACCAGCACCACGACCAGGATGACCAGCAGCCGCTTGCTGATGTACCCGGGTCGACGGATCGCGAAGCGGCCTGATGCACCGCTGGGGTTGGGAGGAGGATCGCTCATGGTGTCCAGAAAGACGCACACGCATCGGCGTACGCATCGGTGGATGCAGAATCGCCTGACAAGGAGAGATCGCCTGCGGGGTCGGTGATACACATTCTACCCCACCAACCACGCCTCCAAGCCGAGGGTGGCCCAATCACTGGCGTGTATCAAACTGCCCGTCGCCATACTCTTCAGGCGTGGAAGGTGGACCAACCAGTGCGGTCGGGCCGACGGCCTGAGAAGGAGAACGACTTGCATCCGACGCTTACCGGGCCGAGCGCGCAGTCGACGTCGCCTCCGGGGTTGCCCACGTCCAGACCGCACGAGCGACGGAAGACCGGGATTCTCTACGTCAATACGACCACGCGCCCACCACTGGGCGCCGACGTGTGGCTTCAGGCCCAAATCATGAAGGGGCTCGATCGGTCGAGATTCGACCTCCATACGGCCTGCGCTCTCGGACCGGCTGAAGCGCCGACCCCCACGTACGAACTGTTGCGGACGATCCCCGCGCTCAAGGTTCATCCGGTCAATTTCGGCACCGAGTCGAAGGGTCCATCCCTACGCGCCAAAGCTCGTAACCTCGTGTCGGCATTCGGGTCGGCCCGAAGCATCGTGGGACTTGCCTGGCTTATTCGTCGCAACGGCGTTGGGATCATTCATACGACCGATCGTCCACGCGACGCCTTCGTATCGATCCTTCTCAGTCGGGTGACCCGAGCGCGGGCGATCGTTCACGTCCACGTCGGCTACGCCGATTGGATGAGCCCGCTGAGGAAATGGTCGATCAGAAAGGCCGGAGTCCTCGTGACCGTCTCAGAATTCGTGAAGGAGTCTCTAGTCTCTTCCGGACACGACGCGAGACGAATTCACGCGGTCCTCAACGGGATTGATATCGACAACTGGCCAATGCGTACGCCCAATGATGTCCGAAGAGTCGACGTCCGTCGCGAAATGGGACTTTCAGACGACACTCCGGTGATCCTCACCGTTTGCCGGCTCTTTCCCTCAAAGGGGGCGGCGGACCTCATTCGGGCGGCGGCGGCGCTGGTTGACGAGATACCCGAGGTCCGGCTGATCGTGGTCGGAGGCGAGAGCCAGCCCGGCTATCGGTCGGAGCTGGAGAAGCTGGCCTCCGATTTGAGCGTTGAGTCAAATGTGATCTTTGCAGGATGGCGATCGGACGTGCAGCGATTGATGGCGGCCGCCGACGTCTTTGCCATGCCCTCGATCGGCGAACCTTTCGGGCTCGTCTACCTCGAAGCGATGGCCATCGGACTTCCAGTCGTCGCGCTCGACAGCGGCGGTACCGCGGAGTCCGTGGAACACGGGGTGACTGGCCTGTTGTCGCCCGAGGGCGACCCCGACGCTCTCACGGCGAACCTGAAGGCGCTGCTGCGATCTCCAGAGCTACGCATGAGCATGGGGCGGCGAGGTCGCGAGAGCGTCGAGAAGTACTTCACCACCGAGCGGGTGGCTCGAGACATGGAGTCCATATATGAAAGGACTGGCCCGTGAACCAGCAGCGCAACGAGCCTCAACTCTCCGCCAGCGAGTCGACACGTCTGAAGGAAGAATTGGACGAGTGCGGCTACTCGATCCTTCGCGGCGTCGTGGCCAAGGCACCTCTCAGCGAGTTGAATCATCGTCTGGCCGAGGCGTACGACTCGTCGGAGAAGTTCAAGGGCGGCGGGACGATCATGGGACATCTCAACTGCTTCCCAGGCGAGTCGGCCCGGTTTGTCTACGACGCGCTCCGCGACCACGGGATCGTGGACTCGGTGCTCGCCATGCGGGAAGGCAAGACCAATGAGATCCTGGCCAGGGTCAACTGGAACCTGCCGGGCAGCTCCGCGCAGCACTACCACATGGACAGCGCCTTCGCCAACGACTGGATCATTTGCAACATCGCCATCGTCGACGTAACTCCGGAGAACGGCCCCATGGACGTGCTACCCGGAACTCATAGCGAGTTCTACCCCTACTGGCGGTTCGCGATGGAGCGCAAGGCGAAACTCTCCACGCTCCTGGTGATGGAGCAGGGCGATGTGTTGGTGCGGACGTCTAACTTGTGGCACCGGGGTACGCCCAACAGGTCGAAGGACCCTCGGCCGCTCATGTCCCTGACATTCGGTGAGCCTTCGGCTCGAGACGGAGATCCGTTCGAGGTCAACGGTTCGGGCATCACCTTCTATCCGAACTGGTACGGCAGCGGCGCTCGGAAGGATATTCTTCGAGAGCGGGTCGAGAAGACGCTACCCATCACCCGCTCTGCTGGACGTTTCGTGAAGTCGATCGTCCGTCCTCACGGATACGACGGCTACTGATCGTCGTTCGGCGGAGCGATACTGAGAACCGAGATCACGTGACCGATCGCTACGCGTTCGTCATGGAGAATGGGTTGGGCCACGTCACCCATCGGCTCAACCTGGAATCGGTACTTCAGGAGGAGAGTAGGTTCGACGCGGTCGTCCTCCCGGTTCGCCCGTGTGAGACACCCGGAGTCAAGCCGCTCCCGCTGATCCGCAACTGGTCCGTTCAAACGAGTTGGGCGGCCCGGCGTTCTCTGCAGGCGTGCAGCCGCCCGAATCCTCCGGATGCCCTCTTCATCCACACCCAAGTCGCCGCTCTTTTTACAAAGCGGATCGCTCGCCGGGTGCCGACGATCGTTTCGCTCGATGCCACCCCGATCAACTTCGACTCCTTCGGCGAGGTCTACGGCCACTCTCGCCAGTCACGAGCAGCCGAAATCGTGAAGCTCAAAGTCAATCGGCGTGCGTTGTCCTCGGCGTCGAGCATTGTCACCTGGTCGAAGTGGGCGGCAGCGTCGGTCGTGGAGGACTATGGGATCCCAACTGAGCGTGTCCACGTCATCCATCCTGGTGTGCAACTGGGCCGTTATGCACCCAGAGCCGATCCGAGGCAGCCGGGACCAATCCGGGTGCTGTTCGTCGGCGGTGATTACGTGCGAAAGGGAGGTCCGGAGCTGGTCCAGGCCGTAGCCTCGATGCAGGGCGAAGTCGAACTCGACGTCGTCACTTCTAGCTCCGGCGTGGAAGTGCCGAGGGGAGCCCCGATCCGCGTGCACAACGACGTGTCGCCCAACTCGGACCGGTTGCAGGAGTTACTCACCCGAGCAGACGTGTTCGCCCTTCCGACATGGGGCGACTGCCTGGGCATGGCTATTGCAGAAGCGATGGCGTGTGGGCTTCCGATCGTCGCGACGAAGGTCGGTGGGGTGCCGGAACTGGTACGCGAGGGCGAGACCGGATTATTTGTATCGATTGGGAGTCCCAGGGATATTGGACAGGCGCTGGGACGATTGGCCTCAGACTCGAGTCTTCGAGAGAGCATGGGACGTGCCGGCAGAGCGCTCGTTGAGTCCGAGCACGACGCGACTGCCAACTGGCGGAGAATTTTCGATCTGATGCAAGAACAGCAGAGAAGCTCCCGCCCCCGAGTTGCTTCGGAGGCAGGAGCTTCTCGTACAGAGTCTCGATCCGCTTAGGGCTGGACGATCCCGCCGGCGCCTTGCATGATCAGGTCTATGTTCATGACATCCAGGTTGTAGTTCCCGGACGTAAACGTCAGGGTGTTGTCGCCGCTGACGACGTCTGCGAGCGGCACCGGGATGGCGATCGTTCTGGGCGAGTCGACTGTGTTGTCTGGATAGGGCCAGGGGACGCTGATTGGGTTCCCGTTGACCGCCACGTTGAGGGTGATGGGTGCGACGTTCTCGGGGAAGAAGTTGAAGGTAAGCAGCGCACCTGAAGCAGCGTCGACGCCAGTGACCCCTGGGACGGTCAGGTTCATCGAGGAATTCGGTTGGACAACCCAAGCGGTGCCGATGCCGGGGAGACCGATTCCGGTGGCGTTGTCGAGCGGGACGGTGTTATCAGGCACATCGAAGGCCAAATCCCTCGGTAGGACCGGCCCGTCAAACCCGATGTTGTTCCACTGGAACGTGTTGAGCCGCTGGGAGTTGAACTTGTCACCGTTGTAGTGCACGTCCTCGAGCCACACCAACCCTTGAGTGAAGTTGAGGCTGACGGGTATCGATGCCAGGTGGACCAGCGGATCGGATGCAGGATCCCAGACGCCGCTGAAAGCGTTGGTCCCATAGACGTCTATCTCGTTGGTCGATACCTCGACCTGATAGTGGTTCATCTGGCCTGCACCAGAGGGCGTGACCGAGCCGTAGCCGATTACCTTCAGCCCTTGACCGGTGAACGAATCATCACCGACGTAGTTGTCCACGGTGATGGCCGAGTCGACTCCGAGCGTGCCTTGACCGGCCGGGCAGGTCGCTCCGGCACCGGACTGGTCGGTGCAGCCAGCGAAGCGAATCCCGAACCCGTTACGGGGTAGCGACACCCATGAGCCTTCGTGCGTGAAGGGGTCGGGCGCTGGCTGGTCGGTCACCCACAACTCAGGCCAAGAAGCGTGGGAGCCCTGGCTGTTGTTGCTGACATCGAAGACGATCGTGCCGGTACGCCCAGCGAAGTTGAACGGTTGCTTGGGGTACATGGCCATGGAGGAGACTTGACCGCCGTCGTTGACGGTGTCGACGAGCTGTCCATTGCACACCTGGATGTTCGCCGGGTAGTTAACCAGAGCATTGCTTCCGCAACTAGATAGTTGAGCGCTGACGAAGGGGTTGTTTGCGGCGCCCGACACGAAAGAGGTCCCCCACAAAGTGCCGTCGAGCTCCCCGGATCGGCTGGACGCCGGGTTATCCGTCGCACCCCCAAACGACTCACAGAACGCCACCTGAGGCAAGCCACACGGATTCGGACCAGACGACGGAATCGTCGTGGTGGTCGGGGGAGTGGTGGTCGGGGGAGTGGTGGTCGGGGGAGTGGTGGTCGGGGGAGTGGTGGTCGGGGGACTATTTCCATCGGCACACGTGACCTCACCCGTACGCCAGCCGACCTTGTGCCAGCCGAGGTGGCCGGTTTGGCATCCGACGACCATCGACTGCCCGCCTTGGAGCATGTCGTCCACCGACGATGCGCCAACCGCGCCGGTGACGACTAGCAGTACCAATCCGCTCGTAACGGCCAAAATGGTCACGGGGGCAAATTTGCGAAACGCCTTCGGGTATGCCTTCAAAATGGTTCCTCCGGGAAGAAAATCGAGTCGTGTCGCGTCGCGTGTGGCCTACCGAACGGGTGACCGCACCTGTATGCCCGAGGCGAAAACGTCCGATGAATGAAGTCGGTTGAAGTCCGGAGCGCGACCATTTCTACCTTCGCGGGCACCGGACAGTCTTCGGACAGCAGAACCCGGGCCTTGAGCTACCAGGGTCGATATTGGCGCTGGTTGCTTCGAAATTCCCCTTGGTACCCCGTCAAGAATGACGTCGGCCGAAGCAGATTTCCGGCTCCCGTGCTATCGACACAATTGTC
>Ga0302325_10035763_pt1 | contig 10138 bp, 16 predicted proteins | sample Palsa_T0_2_FD_201948 | JGI IMG/M metagenome (GOLD analysis project Ga0302325, IMG submission 201948) | Peat permafrost microbial communities from Stordalen Mire near Abisko, Sweden - Palsa_T0_2 | ecosystem: Environmental > Terrestrial > Soil > Palsa > Peat permafrost | place: Sweden: Abisko... | reverse complement strand
GACAAAGAGAACCAAGTCCACCGTCCACCAAAAACACCTGGTGCCGGAAAGAGCATCATTGCCAAAACACCCTTCCACGATGAAAACAACGTCGTCCGCACAGTCAAAAAGTCAGTCGTCTTTGGCCAGCCCGATAGACACGATGTCTTCCAAACGCCTGGTAAGTCTTGTTTGCCGTGTAGAAGGCATATTGATGGTAGCGCCGCGTCGGATTCTGGGCGGGAAGGATTTGAATACGCGACAGACTCCGTTTCAGTCAGTGAAGCCGATGCAGGGGCAGCAGGGTGGAGATGTGTGGTCTCCGCCGTTTACCAGGCCTACGCATCGGAGAACGTCGCGTAGACAATCGACTGGAGTCAGAGTTTCGCCGGCCAAGGGTGTTCCCGATGTGCAGACTGTGTCGGCTGAGGTCGAGGATATCGAGTACATGCCGCCTACTGCTCCAGGTATCCATTAATAAATCGCTTCGGGTGTTAATGCATAGATATCCCGTTTGAACCACTGGATTATGAGATGGATTGGGATGTATATGGACGAACACGACAGGATATATCCAGCTATTTCATCCAGGTGGACGAGCAGGGTAAATCAGAGATGGACTACTTTGTGGAGACAAAGATGGACTTTGGGAAGGATCAAGAATTGCCCATTTGTCCTCCTCCCGCATCCAAACCTGTCAAATCCACTCAATCGCGTCCAAAGTCCACAGTCACCAAGAAATGGGCTCCTACGAAACCTGTTCGACCCGTCTCACGCCCTTTCAAGGGAATTCGACAAACGGGGCGGGTCATTACGCCGAAACAGAAGTTTATGAGAGAGGAGATGAAGGATGAAGTTGCGGAGTTGGAAAGGGAGGAGATGGAGTTATTGAAGGGAGATGATTTTGGGATGACTTTTGATCTCGAACTGTGATTACATGATTGATACAAGTTTGCTGTTGCATTGCGTTTAATAGGTTGGTATTCCAATGATTTTCTCTGGGCAAATCCTCTCGTGATCTTATCTATGTGATCTGATCGACCGATGTCTTTAAATACTCCCCATATAACACCGCCCACTCCATTATTTTTCCTTCATCCTTCTTCATCCTCGTCCATCATGGGCATCGTATCATTCTTCCATCTTCAACAAGATCCCAAACAAGATCCTAGTGCCCCACCACCAAACAAATTCTACAGATTCTTCGGTTTAGATGAGGGCACCATCCGAACCGTCGAAAGTCCCTACCTCAAGCCCATATATCTCTGTCTCATCCGGGCTACCCTCGCAGTCTACTCCTGGCTCAGTTTCGGCGTCTACTTCGGTCTCCTAGCCTCTCAACCAAGTAAATTCCTGCGCAAACAAGCCTGGAAACTCCTCGGCGATGTCATGTTCCATTCCTACCTTGGCATGGCAATCTACTTCACCTTCGCGGCGTACCACACACTACGGTACATTCTACGAGACCGAGACTCCCTTGCCCGGTGGCCCAAGGCCCTCCAACTGGCACATCTGATACTACAAACGACCGTGCTGACATTTCCACTGTTTTGCACGGTCGTTTATCTCTATTGGACTTTACCGGCGCTGCCAGGGTGGTACACCCGACCCCTATCGAGATGGAGCACCGTCACGTTTTATATGCTCAATACGGTGTTTTCGTATCTCGAGCTGGGGGTCAGTGCCGTGCGACCCAGACCATGGAGCCACCTCCTTGTGGTGGTGCTTATTCTGGGATGTTATCTGGCATTCCATTCGATCCTGGTCGCCGCCACGGGAGGGAAAGTATGGGTGTACACGGTCCTGAAGTACTCTTTATCGATTAGTAAAGGGTGGATCAGTGCCGTTAGAGCGGTTGGATTATGTGTCTTGGGGATAACAAGCTTTTGTCTCACGCAACTATTGCTGTGGGCCAAATGTCGTTATTTCGGAGGTCTGAAGCTCCCAGAACGAAAAACCTCAACAGAGCTCACGGATCTCCGAGATAACGACGAAATACAAGCTTAATCCCCGCTGACTCCAATACGCAAGCGATACCCAATCCAAAAAGGCCGGGAAGAAATACCCTTGTATAGTAGATTTGTAGATATAATACAGATGACCCTCATAACCTATTTCCTTGGCATGCTTGCGTGATTAAAAACTATCAGTCCCCTCAACAGTGACGTCCCTAATAATACTCAACTCATCAAGGGTACTGTTCCCCTCGATTTTCAATCCCTTCTCATTCGCAAGATGCAAAAGACATATAAAACAGAAACTGGTACTTATATCCGCCAGAGCCTTCTCCGGATAAACAGTATCCAACTCCTTAATAATCTCCGTGAACCGTTTCGGCTCCTCGACCTCTTTCGTCTACTATAAGCACAGGAAAGACAAAAAACAGAGATCTTCATGGTGGGAAAGGAAATGTAGGAAGGTGAGATGCTACCTCGAGATCCAGTTTTGTCCATAAATTATCTTTGAGTTTCTTGACGTCGACTTTCTTGGCTGTTTTGGCGTAGTTGACGTAATCTGGACGGGCTCTTCTAGCACGTAACAAGGATCCGAATTCTTCATTTTGCGTGCCGTCGGGGAGAGCCGTACTACGATCTGCAGCCCCGGGAGAAAACGTTTCTCTTGCGTCGGCAAAGGTTTCTCCATCGTCAACGTCTCCGAATCCACCTGTATCGTTATCGGCAAAGAAATCTGCGTCGTATCCTGCATTGTGTTCTGGTTCGGGAGCTACAATCAGGGCTTTTCCCAAGAAAGCAGGAGGTAGTAGTGTGAGAGGGACGGTACTTGAGGTGATGATTTTGTTACGTTGAGCTGCTTCGGCCCAGTATCGTTCGTCGACGTTTTCAGGGATAGGTTCGTCTCCGCCGACGCCGCGGATGGTATTTGAAGAGCCCTGTTTTCTTGCATGGAGCATTGCCTTGGGTTTCAAGAATAACCGCAGGAGTTGCTTGGAATTAAAGTGCATGTCATCGGGTAATAAGTTCCTTGACTTGCTCTTCCATTGTGTCTTGGGAAGATTAATGCTTGCTCCACCAGTAACGAAAAGGGAATCTTCATCAACGTCCTCTTCATTAAAGAAATTGATCTCAAACACTTCCTTTTCTTTCCTCGTTTTCTTGACTTCTGGGGCTCCAGGTTCAGTCGCTACCCGTCAGGATCTTTTCATCTTCGCAGGGGAAGGAGCATACCTTTCTTGATACGTTGTATTCGCCAATGTTCAGGACCAGCCCAGTTCTTGCCTCCCCGTTCATCAAAGTAACTTAATATATTCTCCCCCTCTTGTCCTGATAAAGCCATGACGAAAGTCCCAGGAGCACCTTTCATGTCCTTGATAGGTTCAAATCCTTGGCCATCTCCAACGTCGTTGTCTCCCATTATAGATCCATCTGCCCAATTATCCCCTCCTTTGCCGAATTCTGCATCTGTGGTGGCATGGAAATCGCCTCCGAAACCAGCGTCGTCGCCGAATCCGACGTCAGAGTCGCCGCCGTCGGGGAAAGCCATGCCGGGCATTGTTCGGTCTGCGAGGAGGTACTCGTCTGGTTCTTCCATATCCGCGTTGTCAGAGTGGAGTTTCAGGAACGGGAGATCCATTTTATCGCCTGAGATTTCGAAGTTCTTCAATGAAGGGCAGATATCGAGTTCATCAAGTTCATCGAGATCCGGGAAGAATTGGCCTATTGTGAGCTTTAAAACTAGTAGAGAATACTCTGTAGATCTTCGAGAGCAATTTCCAAATCTCCGTCCTGGGAAACTTCTGCGGCTTCTTGCTCCTCTTCCTCGAGGACCGTATCGCCTGCATCGAAAACGAGCCTTCCGTCTTTATCGAGAGACAGATGATTTAGAAGTAATCCCTTGGCACCACCTTCATCAAAGTCTGCCGAAGTCTTTTTGAACAACGGATCCACCGAGAACTCGAGATCAAATTTCTTTAACTGAATTGCATTGAAGTCTTTGACAAGGGTTGCTTCCGCTCGCGCCGCCTATCATTAAAACCGATACCCTGGAAATGTACTCTTTTCTTGGCTTTCTTTTCTCTTTGTTCCTCGGTATCCCCACCCTCTTCTCCTTCCTCGGCCTCCTGAGCGCGCTTCGATTCTGCCATTAACTCTCATCTTGGACGGCTGTACGCGAATCAGATAACCCACTAAGTAGTTTTCCCGTCTCAGAAGCAACGGAGTCAACACGGGAAGTATAAATCTTGACACATCCATCCAAAGTACAACTCGCCTTTTGAAAATTGATACTATCGCCATCCCTCAATAAGGACATATCATGGAAATAATCAATCAACGCAAAATTCCAACTATTCGTCGCATTGATTTTCTACCATCAACAACCCACACTCTCGGGCAGATACATTATCAGTAGCCATCTTCATCCATTCTTCAAAGTTGGCTAATATGGGGACTTTTCGAACAGGTGTATGCGGTCCCTCGACGGATTTGACGACTGTTCCGTTTGGAGTCCGAGGAGGCGATGATGGCGTGGCGTGTCGAAGTGGTGAGCCATGAGCGGCGGCTACTACTTTTTTACGCTCTAGATGTTTGTTTGCGACTCTTTCTTCTCGACGTTGTCGCTTTTCTGCCGAGTCGTCGTTGATGAAGGAGTCAGTTGCGAGGGATTTGTGAGGCGCACCCACTCGGTGGGTTGATTTAGTGCGCTGCATCCTTGGTTGTTTGCCTTTGGATGGCTATCGGCGTGTGCGAACGCGTCAACGAAGTGCTGTCGGCGATGTTGGAGTCGCTTTCTGCCGTTGCTGTAGCGAGGTTCCTTTCTGGTTCGATTTGTTTGGATTCGCGCGTCAACAATTGGCGACCCTAACCTTGATCTGGGAGGCCAATCAGAGACCGCCGCTTACACCCCACGTAATCGCACCGCGCAAATGGCTCTAGCTCGGCGTCGGAAGATCACCAGCACATCATCATCCGCCCCACGGACGACATCACCAACAATTCCTCTTCCTTTCGGCCGCCATTTAAAATCACCGAGTCGCCATATAATCATTCCTATCAGTATATCATGATGAGAAGATAGTCAGAATATTGCGAAGAATGATGGACGACTATGGCACCGGGTCGCCTCATCAATCGGCTGACGAACGCCGATTAGCTCAAATCTACAAGCGGCGGCGACATAGAGCACAGGTCATACTGGCGCTTGTACTTATACTTGGTGTTGCTTTCGTCACATTACAGGCGAATAATGCTGTTTCATCATGGATTCGTCCCGCATCTACAGAGTATATGAAATTCAACGGCGATTTTGATACCATATCTCCTTTTGCAAAAAAGAAGGTAACACCCGCCATGGAAATATATTGAGTGTAGTGTGAGGATATTTATTCACATACAGATCAATGCAAGTTTGTGCTAAAACGTTGTGAGGAAAGTGAAGTTGGCATGATTCATTACCTCAAATTCTACTTTTGCACACTTGGCAATGCTCGACCTGTTGCATTTATCATCATGGTACACACTTCAGCACAATACCTTATTGATGTAGATAATCTGGCTGTGTCTGTTATTCTCTGCCATAGGAATTGCGGCGAGCGATTTCTTTTGCCCCAACCTCGCCACTCTGGCACAAACACTACGCATGTCCGAATCAATGGCCGGCGTGACCTTCCTTGCACTAGGCAATGGTTCTCCAGATCTCTTTTCTACATTCGCCGCAATGAGAGTTGGCTCAGGAAGTCTTGCAATTGGTGAACTCATCGGGGCGGCATTCTTCATCACCTCCGTGGTCTCAGGTTCAATGGCTATCGTCCGCCCCTTCAAAGTCTCTCGCAAATCCTTCCTGCGAGATGTAATATTTTTTGCCGGAGCTGTTGCGTTCAGTGTTGGTTTACTAGCGGATGGAAGGATAACGACATGGGAGACAAGTTGCATGATTGCTTATTATGTAACATATGTGCTGGTCGTGGTCATGGCCACTTGGTACTGGGGCAAGCGATCGAAAAGGCGGAGGACAGAGTCAAGGGCAAGGCACGAGTACACCCGGCCGGATGAAGAGACTATGGAAGTGGAGGATGATGAAGCTACCACAGCCAACGAAGGAACTGAGCTATTGGGAGATGTTAGAGATTTGGAATTGGCTGTTGATGAAGAGGACGAAGAGATGGAACAACAATATGCTAGTTTACAACATCGGATGAGTCTTGTGAGGCCCTCAATTGATGGGATGAGGATGCCTTCTCATCATAACCACTCAAACATTCGCCCTTCGCTGTTTGGCGCACTAGAGGTTCTTGTCTTCGAGCTCTGTATCTGATTATAGTTCCGTTCGTTATCCACGAAACTTGCCTCCGCATCTGGTGCTCCACGTCGCCATGATCGTCGTCATTCCACAGCCCAGACACCAGCACCCTACGGCCATGCTCTAAGACGCAATCTGAGTGATCCATTCAATCAAATCCAATCAGCGCCCCCTCAACAATTCAGAGCTCCGTGGCATACATCTGCGGAGTCTGGTCATACAGCCGCCGGGGCAGATTACTTCAATTACCCTGCAGCCAGCAACATTAGACGTTCTGTATCGCCATTAACAGTGATATCGATTCCTGAGGAGTCAGAACCCTCGGATGTAAAAGCATCGACCTTTCTTACCCCTCTACAAGAAATACTTGGATCCCGGATCCCTGATGAGTCAGAACCCTCGGACGTAAAAGCATCGACGTTTCTTGCCCCTCCACAGGAGATACTCGCGTCCCGCAAGCCGATTCCATTGCCACTGCTGGACACGTCCGATGCAACGCTTTTCGACGCTCCCGTGGCAACGCCTGGAGACGAAGCGCAGACGGTCACTTCACAGCTTTGTTTCCGAGATGCTGAAGAGGCTGGATCTCTCAGTCCTGGCAAGTATTATCACGTCCATTATAAATGGTGGCCATATTTCATCCTCCCGGATCCATATTTCCTATACGTCACCCTCTTCCCGACGATTCGCGACTTCCCAAGCAAAACGTGGTTTCAGAAGATTGTAGCAATCTTAGCTATTCCAGCAGTGTTTTGTTTGACGATCACACTACCTGTCGTCGACAATGAATCCCCCGAACCTGATGGAGAAATCAAGCTCCCTTCTGGCCCTTGTTCGCCTAATACAGTCCATCACTCGCATCCTGAAGCAGAGCTGGTACGAGTCAAATCAGCCAATGATGATATGTCACTTGTTCCCCGGGTGTGGAATAGATGGATAACTGGCGTGCAATGTATTTGTGCTCCTTTATTCATCACATTCATATTCTTCCGTACGTTCTTTATTTTGTGATCTAATCGTAGAGGATAACGACTCGCTTCTGATACCTATGCTATATGCCTTAATCTCAGGCTTAGTTGCACTTTTGTTATTACTCATGTTCTCGTCTCCGGAGAAACCTCCGAGATGGCATAAAGCATTGTGTGGTGTGGGTTTTGTTGTGGCAATTGGCTGGATCTCGACAATCGCAGACGAGGTTGTTGGGATATTACGAGCATTTGGTGCGATCGTCAATGTGAGCGAAGCAATTCTCGGTGTCACTGTGTTTGCGATGGTATTCACTATCTCAGACTTTCTGACTCTAGGGCAATTCCTTGTCAGATTTCGTGGCCGATGTAACTGTGGCTAGAATGGGCTATCCTATGATGGCGATGTCTGCCTGTTTTGGCGGGCCCATGCTGAGTATAAAACTACCTTACAAACATGCTAATCGAAGATATCCTCCTTGGCGTTGGTGTGGCCGGGTTATTCATCAATCTTACTTCCGATGAAGAGTATCATGTTTCGCTCTCACCAACACTACTTGTCTCCACTATATCCTTGTTCCTCACCTTAACAAGTATGTTGGTCGTCGTCCCTCTCAGTAAATGGCGCATGACAAGAGTCTTCGGAATAAGTTTAGTAGTCTTCTTTACTTTAAGCACGGCAACCTCTGTCTTAGTTGAGATCCTGCTATGAGGGGTCCAATTAAAATGGAATATGAAGAGATACCCGGGAAGGATATGTATTAATAAGACTGTACTAAGAGCATTCATCATGTCTTAATTCCTCAAATGATTGCATTCCCATTGAGTAGTTCCGGAGATCCACAGAAATTATGCTGGGATCAGATCCGATTTTGCCTTGTGCCGATCACTCTTGAACGAACTTTGTTGACACCACAGCGGGATCGAGCCATGTCGGGGTCAGGTTCGCCTCTGCGCATTGCGACGCTAGGTCTGTATAGAGAACTGCTCTACCAATCGAAACATTTATTCGATGAGAATGCTCGGTAAGCCTCATCGAACGCTTCTTCTGACGCTAGCAAATTTGCCGCGAACCGAATCCGTTTTCGCTTCCGAGACAACATGCAGGAATTTGGCGCGAGTCGAATCCATAAACTCCTAAAAGAAGGAAGACATCAACTAAGATTCCTGAAAAAAGCGAATCTAGGGGATCTTATGGCCGTTGAGAAAGTCCTAGAACTCACCTACGGAAGAAGGGGGAAACGGAAACATGATCTGCTAGCGGTATAGATCCCTCAAAATTGATCTGACAAACAGCCCTATTATCGCGAGCCCGCTGCGCCGAAGGATCCCTTCATTTCTGGTATTCCGCGTACTGCGCCTCCCTCAGTACCTCCTCCAATTCAAGCCTTGATGAATCGAGATCCCGATGTCAAAAGCCAATTCGTGATGGACAATCCTCCGGTATACAAACCTTTATCCAAACGCCGAGAAGTCAATGCCATGTGGCGACATTATGCACAGCAAAGGAAAGCCCTTCGAGCACCCCTCCAAGAGGCAGAAATCGAGGAACTGAAGGCTCTAGCAAACGGCGTGGGGATTCGCTCACCCAACGCTAAACTACGTCGGAAACTAGCGGAAGAGCTTTTTTTAGAACGGGCAAAGACAGGGAAATATCAGGGAAAACCTACAGGACTCTCACCACGGTTTCTGAGGAGAAGGTACGAGAATATGTTGGAGGAATATATTCCTATGATTTCTGAAGAGAACGGGAGATGGAAGGTGGAAGTTGCCAGAGGTCCGAAAAGGAAATATCCTCCTCTTGATCCAAAACATATGGCAGGATTCACGTCATCTGATGGGACAAAGGTACAAGAGGTGGACACTAAGGGACAGTTCATCAAGATTACAGAATGAGGGCATTAAATGGCATTTTTAGCAATAGATACCCAGGCGTAGAAAGAATGTCAAGAACGGGCTTCACTTACCCATTTCGGAGATCATGTGACGTAAGCGTTTCGAAAATTTTCGAAATGATCTCCTTCCATGCAAATCCTTATCCGACAACCTCGACACAGAGCCAACATTTACTTAGATCCTGCTCGAGGTTTGCACTCCCGGGAATGGGTCCACTCTCTCCTTCACTAGCAGCACGACTGTCTGCCCGGTCAGCGATTCGTTCTTCCCATTTCATATCTCTGCAAGCTGGCTTCGCCCCTTCGACTCCGATCCTTGTTTCCAGCCCGTGCAATGGATGTCGCCATATTCACTCCAATACTGGCTCGAATCGTCGGAAATTCTTTTTGAAATCTCCCTATGATTTCTCAGAAAAGGTAGACTCACCTCTGTCTAGATCAACTGACATTATGTAGTCCACTTTCCATACTTCGGCGCCGATGTTCGCAGAAAAGATGAAGGATCCCTACAAACTCCTCGGCGTCGGTAAAGAAGCGACCCAAGCGGAAATCAAAAAGGCATATTACCAGTTAGCGAAAAAATACCATCCTGATCAGAACAAAGATCCCAAAGCGCGAGAAAAATTTGTTGAAATTCAAGGAGCCTACGAATTGTTGTCAGATGCCAATAAACGAGCCCAATTTGACCAATACGGTGCCAATGCATTCGATCCCAATGGCGGGTTCCAGGGATTTGACCCGCAAAGCGGAGGTAATCCCTTCGCTGGTGCAGAGGGATTCGGAGGATTTCCATTTGGCGGCGGAGGCGGCATCAACTTTGAAGATCTTTTTAGTCAAGCTTTTGGTGGACGGGCAGGGGGAAGTATGCGAGAAGTCCTTGTTGGGGCTCAGATCGATGTACCTCCCTACAGTTGGGTGTGTTAATGTGTAGATCAACATGACGCTGAATTTCATGGACGCCGCGTTGGGTTGTGTTAAGACTATCTCAATTAATCCAATCGTGACCTGCAAGCAGTGCAAGGGATCAGGGTTAAAACAGAACGT
>Ga0302325_10035762_pt1 | contig 10138 bp, 5 predicted proteins | sample Palsa_T0_2_FD_201948 | JGI IMG/M metagenome (GOLD analysis project Ga0302325, IMG submission 201948) | Peat permafrost microbial communities from Stordalen Mire near Abisko, Sweden - Palsa_T0_2 | ecosystem: Environmental > Terrestrial > Soil > Palsa > Peat permafrost | place: Sweden: Abisko... | reverse complement strand
CGGTCTTCGGATCCACGGCCCCGGTGCGCGCGCCCAGCTGGGTGGGGACCGTATCGATGATGGTGTTGTCCGCCGGACCCGAAAGCGCGATCACCGCCAGCGTGCCGCTGAGCGCCGAAGGCACATAGGCGAGCTTGCGCACCGGATCGTAGAGCACGGCGTCGGGGAATCCCCCGATCTTGAAGCTGGCGATCTCGCGGCCGGAGCCGGCGTCGAGGATCTTGGCGACGCCGTTGCCGCAGACTGAAATCAGCCGATCGCCGGCGACGTAGGCAAGCCCGGTCGGCCGTTCGCAGCCGGGCATCGGATAGCGTGCGGTCACCTTTTTGGCGGCGATGTTCACCGCCGCCACCTCGTTCTTGCTGACGACATTGACGAAGAACCTGCCCTTGCCGTCCACGGCCCCGAACTCGAGGGAGTCCCCGACCGTGATCGCACCCTTGGCGATGCGCGCCTTCGGGTCGACCAGCGTCACCACCCCGGCGTCGCCGCAGATGACGAAGACCAGGCCCGTCGAGGGGTCATAGACCGCGCCGTCGGCGTCGTTGGCTGTCGGGACCGAGGCTAGGAGCTTTCCGTTGGCGGCGTCGATTATACGGGCGCTGTTGTCGCCGCTGTTGGTGGTGACGATCACCCGGCCGCCCGGCACGGGGATGATCGCGTGAAGTTGGTCCGCCGCCGCGAAGTTGGGGGTGAGCTTGCCGCTGTCGGCGGCGATCACCACCACATCCACGCCATGCGAAATGAACACCCGCCGCGTCTGCGGATCGAAGCTGGCGTAGTCCCAGTGGCCGTCCGGACCATCTATCCGCGCCACGATCCTGAGCCCGGAGGGTCCCGGCGCCGGGTCGGCGCGGATCGAAGCGGGAAAGGCGCACAAGCTCACGGCCCAGGCCGCCGCCAGCATCGCAAGGATCTTCATCGAAAGAGGTCTCCGCGGATCGCGATGGTTGCGAGGTCTTGGCTTGATAGCAAGTTCTAAGTCGCGCCGAGCACGTGAGCGAGGCGCCGGCTCAGAACATCGCGGCGGGGGTCTCGATGCTCTTGCGCAGGCTGATCAGGACACGGGTGCCCCGGCCCTGGTGGATCGGGCTGCTGGCCGCGATCCGGCCGCCCATGGCCTCGACGAAGCCCTTGGAGATCGCCAGGCCCAGGCCAACGCCCTTGACCCTGTCGGTCGCCTCCTCGGTGCGGTGGAACTTGTCGAACACGTGCTCCAGCTCGGTCGTGGGGATGCCCCTGCCCTCGTCCTCGATGCTGATCACGACATTGCCGCGATCCTCGTAGGCAGCCGCCTCGATCGCCGAGCCGTCGTCGCTGTAGGCGATCGCGTTTTCGAGGATGTTGACCAGGGCCTGTTCCAGCAGCCCCGGATCGGCTTCGACGAGGCTGAGCTCTGAGGGGAAGTCGGTGACCAGCCGGCGTTCGCCCCGGCGACGTTCGACCCGATCCATCGCGGCGCGCAGGATTTCGCGGACATCGATCCAGTCCTTGCGCGTGACCAGGCCCCCACCCTCGAGCCTGGTCATGTCCAGCAGGTCGCCGACATAGCGGTTGAGGCGCTCGGCCTCCTCGCGGATCGATTCCAGCAGGTCGCTGCGCACCTCCGGCTCGAGGGCCGGCCCGTAGTCTATCAGGGTCGTGGCCGACCCCAGGACGGTGGAGAGCGGCGTGCGCAGGTCGTGGCTGATGGAATTGAGCAGGGCCGAACGCAGGCTGTCGGTGCGGCGCAGCGCCTCGGCGTCGACCGCTCCGGCGGCAAGCTCGGCGCGCTCGAGCGCCACCGCGCCCTGTTCGATCAGGGCCAGGACGAATCGCTCGTCGTCGCCTTCCCGGCCATGCGGCTCGATCGCCGCGACGCCCGAGCGGGCCTTGAGGCTCTGCAGCGGGTGGAAGACCCACTCGGCGGCGGGAAGGGTGCCGGTCCCCGCCCCGGCCGCCTCGCCGCGCTCCCAGGCCCAGCGAGCGGCGGCCAGGTCCTGGGTGGAGAAGACCGGCATGTCGGGCGAGGCGACCGCCGGGGCGATGTCGCCGCCGGTCGGCAGGAACACGATCGCGCGGCCGCTGGTGGCCGCCGCCAGTTGCTCGGCGATGGCGAGCGCGGCGGCGTCCTGGGTCGCGGCCCCCGAGAGGCGACGGCTGGCGGCAAGCAAGGCGGCCACCGCCGACGCGCGCTGGCTGGTCGCCCGGGCCTGGTCCCTCACCCTGCCGGTCAGCCACCCCGTGGTCATCGCGACCACGAAGAAGACCACGAAGGTGAAAACATCGGAGGCGTGGCCGATGTAGAAGGAGAGACGAGGCTCGAGGAAGAAGAAGTTGTAGACCAGCGCCGCCATCGCCGCCGCGGCGATCGCCGGCCACAGGCCGAAGACGAGGCCGCTCGCCAGCACGCTCACCAGGAAGATCATCGCCAGGTTTGCGCCGGGGGCGAAACGGTCCACGACCGCGGCGATGGCCCCCGCGACGCCGACCAGCGCGGCGGCCCCGAGCACGCCGCCCCACGCGCCTGGCCGTCGCCTGGGGCGCAGGGCCGCCGGGGCCGGCGCCTCGCCCGCGGTCTCGGTGATGACATGCAGGGCGACACCGCTCGCCTTGCGCAAGAGGGCGCTGGAGAGGGAGAGCCCCAGCGCCTCGCGCAGTCGTCCGCTTCGGGGCTTGCCGATCACGATCTGGGTGACGTGATTGCGCGCCGCGTAATCGAGGACCGTGGCCACGAGGTCGTCGCCGCTGAGCGAAACCGTGGAGCCGCCAAGCTGCTGGGCCAGCTTGAGCGCCTTCGAGAGCTGCACGGCGCCGGCGGCCGACGGCAGCTGGTTGGCCCTCTCCACGGTCGCCACCGTCCAGGAGGCGTCCATCATGTCGGCCATCCGGCGCCCGGCCCTGGCGAGGCTGCTGGCGATGGCGTTGGGCCCGACCAGGACCAGGATTCGCTCCCCCGCCGCCCATGTCCCTTCCACGCCGGCCCGGCGCATGGCCCCGATCAGCTGCTGGTCGACGGTCCGCGCCGCCCGCCGCAGGGCCAGCTCGCGAAGGGCGGTGAGATTCTCGGTCTTGAAGAAGCTGTCGGCCGCCAGACGCGCGGTGTCCGGCAGGTAGACCTTGCCCTCCGCAAGGCGCTGGCGCAGCTCGGCCGGAGTGATGTCGACGACCTCGATATCGTCGGCGCCCGAAAGCGCCGAATCGGGAACGGTCTCGCGCTGGCGAACGCCGGTGATCTTCCAGATCACGTCGACCAGGCTCTCCAGGTGCTGGACGTTGAGCGTCGTCCAGACGTCGATGCCGGCGGCGAGGATCTCCTCCACGTCCTGCCAGCGTTTGGGATGGCGCGATCCCGGCACGTTTGAGTGGGCGTATTCGTCCACCAGCAACAGGCCCGGGCGGCGCGCCAGGGCGGCGTCGATATCGAACTCGAGCAGCGTTCGGCCCCGGTGCTGGAACGGCTTGCGAGGCAGCACCTCGAGCCCAGCGAGCAGGGCTTCGGTGTCGGCGCGGCCATGGGTCTCGACCACGCCCACGACCACGTCGGCGGTCGCGTCGGCGCTCTCGTCCTTGCGCCGCCGGGCCTGGTGAAGCATTTCGAAGGTCTTGCCGACCCCCGGCGACATGCCCAGGAACACCTTGAGCCGCCCGCGCCCCGCCCTGCGGGCTTCCGCCAGCAGGGCGTCCGGATCAGGGCGCCGGGGCTCGTCCAGGGTCATGAGGGGTGAGGTTGGCCCTTCGCAAGCTTCGCGTCGAGATCGAGATTGGTCTTAAGCACATTCACCCGCGGCTGGCCGATGAATCCGAGGAGCGGCGGCTCGATGTGGGCATTGATCACCGCCCTCAGGGCCGCCGGCGCGACGCCCCTCGCCTTGGCGATCCGGTCGGCCTGGAGCAGCGCATAGGCCGGCGAGATGTCGGGATCCAGGCCCGAGCCGGAAGTCGTGATGGCGTCGTCCGGGATCTCCTGATGGCCGGTCGAAGCGCGCAGCGCCGCGGCGTCGGCCTTGATCCGCTTGGCCAGATCGGGGCTCAGCGGTCCGTAGTTCGAGCCGCCCGAACTGGTGGCGTCGAAGCCGTTGGAACCGGCCGCCGACGGGCGCGGATGGAGATACTCGTCCTTGGTGAAGGCCTGGGCGATCAGGGCCGAACCGATCACATGGCCGGCCTTGTCGCGGATGAGGCTGCCTTGCGCCTGATAGGGGAAGGCGATCCCGGCGATCCCGGTGACCGCGAGCGGATAGAGGAGGCCCAGGAGCAGGGTGAAGAGGATCGTCGACACGATCGCTGGGCGGATCTCGGCAAGCATGGCGATTAAGCTCCGGGTTTGCTCAGGCCAGACCGATCGTGGTGATGATCAGGTCGATGATCTTGATCCCGACGAAAGGCGCGGCGATGCCGCCAAGTCCGTAGATCAGCAGGTTGCGCTGCAGCAGCTTGGCGGCGCCGATAGGCCGGTAGCGCACCCCGCGAAGGGCGAGCGGGACCAGGGCGATGATGATCAGGGCGTTGAAGATCACCGCCGAGAGGATGGCGCTGTGCGGACTCCTCAAGTGCATGATGTTGATCGCCGCCAGGGCCGGCAGCGAGACCACGAAGATCGCCGGAATGATGGCGAAGTACTTGGCCACGTCGTTGGCGATGGAGAAGGTTGTGAGCGCGCCGCGGGTGATCAGCATCTGCTTGCCCACCTCGACGATCTCGATGACCTTGGTGGGATCGGAATCGAGGTCGACCATGTTGCCGGCCTCGCGGGCGGCCTGGGTCCCGGTCTGCATCGCCACCCCGACATCGGCCTGAGCCAGGGCCGGAGCGTCGTTCGACCCGTCGCCGCACATGGCCACGAGCCGCCCCTTGGCCTGTTCCTCCCGGATCAGCCGCAGCTTGTCCTCGGGGGTCGCCTCGGCGAGGAAGTCGTCGACGCCCGCCTCCGAGGCGATGGCCGCCGCCGTGACAGGATTGTCGCCGGTGATCATCACCGTCCGGATACCCATGCGCCTCAGATCGGCGAACCGCTCCTTCACCCCGGCCTTGACCACGTCCTTCAGGTGGATGACGCCGACCAGAACGCCGTTCTCGCTGACCGCCAGCGGCGTGCCGCCGGAGCGGGCGATGCGGTCGATGGCGGCGGTGAGTTCGGCCGGGACCTGCGAAGGCTGCATGCCGATGGTCTTCAGGATCGCGTCGACCGCGCCCTTGCGCCAGTTGTCGGCGCCGGCGTCCAGGCCCGAGAGACGGGTCGTGGCGCTGAACGGCACCGGCTTCGAACCCTGCGGGGGCTCGCCGACGAGGCCCTTCTCGATGGTCAAGTCGACGATCGAGCGGCCTTCGGGCGTCTCGTCGGCGAGCGACGCCATCAACGCCGCGCGCAGGGCGACCTCGGGCCGCACGCCGGGCGCCGCGATCACCTCGGTGGCCATCCGGTTGCCGTGGGTGATGGTGCCGGTCTTGTCGAGCAGCAGCGTGTCGGCGTCGCCCGACGCTTCCACCGCCCGCCCCGAGGTCGCTAGCACGTTGAACTTCAGCAACCGGTCCATGCCGGCGATGCCGATCGCCGAGAGCAGGCCCCCGATCGTGGTCGGGATCAGGCAGATGAAGAGCGCGCCAAGAACCAGCGGATCGAGGTTCACCCCTGAATACCTGCCAAGACCCAAGAGGGTGACGGTCGCGATGAGGAAGATGATGGTCAGCCCGGCCAGGAGCACGGTGAGGGCGATCTCGTTGGGGGTCTTGCGGCGCTCCGCGCCCTCGACCATGGCGATCATCCGGTCGAGGAAGGTGTTCCCGGGCTCGGCGGTGATCCGCACCTTGATCCAGTCCGAGGCGACGGTGGTGCCGCCGGTGACCGCCGAGCGGTCGCCTCCCGACTCGCGGATCACCGGGGCCGACTCGCCGGTGATCGCCGCCTCGTTCACCGAAGCGACCCCCTCGATGATCTCGCCGTCGCTGGGGATGATATCGCCGGCCTCAACCAGCACCACCTGGCCGGCGGCCAGCTTGTAGGCTGGGGTGGGGACGATCGTCCCCGTGCTCTCGTCGACGATCAGCTTGGCCTTCACGTCGACCCGCTGGGCGCGCAGGGCGTCGGCGGCCGCCTTGCCCCGGCCCTCGGCGATGCTCTCGGCGAAGTTGGCGAAGACGACCGTGAACCACAGCCAGAGCGCGATCTGGAACGCCCACCACGGCGTCGCGCCGGTGCGAAAGTCGTCGATCGTGGAAATCGTCGCCAGCACCGCGACCACTTCGGTGGCGAGGATCACCGGGTTGGACGTCAGCCGCCGTGGATCGAGCTTCACGAACGACTGGATGATCGCCTGGACGAGGACGCCCGACGAAAGCGTGGTCCCAGCGACGGCGTTGCGGCGCTTGTCGCCCAGATGAATAGCGATGTCGCTCATGGTCCGGACTCCGTGGTTCAGTGTCCGGCCACGGCGCGGAGCACCTGGAAGTGCTCCACGATCGGGCCGAGCGATTGGGCGGGGAAGTACATCAGGCCGCCCATGATCAGGATCACGCCGCTGACCAGCGCGACGAACAGCAGACCGTCGGTGGGCAGGGTGCCGGCGGTGGGCGCCAGTTTCGGCTTGGCGGCGATGGAGCCGGCAAGGGCGAGAATCGGTAACAAGTAGGCGAACCGTCCAAGCAGCATGGCCAGGCCCAGGGTCGCGTTCCAGTACGGAACGTTCGCCGAGAGGCCGGCGAAGGCCGAGCCGTTGTTGCCGGTGGCCGAGGTGTAGGCGTACAGCAGCTCCGAAAGACCGTGCGGACCGGCGTTCTCCAGCGCCTTCAGCGCCACCGGCGTCACCGCCGCGACCGCCGCGAAGCCGAGGATCGAGAGCGGCAGCATCAGCTGCGCCAGCATTGCGAACTTGACCTCCCGGGCCTCGATCTTCTTGCCCAGGTACTCCGGCGTGCGGCCGACCATCAGCCCGGCCACGAAGACCGAGATCAGGGCCATCACGATCATCCCATAGAGGCCCGAACCAACGCCGCCCGGCAGCTCTTCGCCGAGCTGGATCATGAACATCGCCATGCCGCCGGCCAGCGGCATGTAGGCGTCGGGCGTGGCGTTGACGCCGCCGTCCGAGGCGCCGGTGGTGAAGGCGGTCCAGACGGCGCTCGAGGGCGCCCCGAAGCGGACCTCCTTGCCCTCCATGTTCACCGCCGTCGCAGCGTGGACGGCGTGCATGGCCGGCGCGGGCTGGGTCTCGGCCCAGTAGATGACGGACGAGGCGGCGAGAATGAAGATCGCCATCACGGCCACCAGCGCCCGCGCCTCCTTGCGCGCCAGGGCCACGATGCCGAAGGCGATGACACAGGCGTAGCTCACCGCGTTCATCTCGATCTCCTCGATCAGGTTGGTGATCGAGTTGGGATTCTCGTACGGGTGGGCGGAATTGGCGTTGAAGATACCGCCGCCGTTGGTGCCGAGCTGCTTGATCGCCTCCTGGCTGGCGGTGGGGTAGAGCGGGATCGTCTGCTTGGCGTGCTCGACCGTCACGGCGTCGGCGTGGCCGGCCAGCGTCTGCGGCTCGCCCAAGGCCACGAACGAGAGGGCTATGACAATGGAGAACGGCAGCAGGAAATAGAGTCCGACCCGCGTCAGATCGACCCAGAAGTTGCCGAGCCCCTCGCCGCGATTGGCCGCGAAGGCCCGGGCCACCGCCGCCGCCATGGCGATGCCCGCCGCCGCCGAGAGGAAGTTATGGCTTGTAAGTCCCGCCATCTGGGAGAACGACGAGAGCGACTGCTCGGGGGTGTAGGACTGCCAGTTGGTGTTGGTGATGAAGCTGATCGCGGTGTTGAACGCCAGATCCGGGGTCGTCCCCTTGAAGCCCTGCGGGTTGAACGGCAGCAGGTTCTGGAAGCGCAGGATCAGGTAGAGGACGACGAAACTCGCGGCGCTGAACGCAAGCATCGAAACCGCGTAGCTGAACCAATTCTGGCTCTTCTTCGGATTGACACCGAATGCCCAGTACAGGCCGGCCTCGACGGGCTGGAGGACAGGATCGAACCAGGTCTTACCACCCTGCCAGACCCTCGCCAGATAGGCGCCGAGCGGCCAGCCCAAGGCGACCGTAATGCCGATGGTGACGAGGATTTCGCCCCAGCCCTGCGCGTCCATATCGAGAAATTCCTTCCCGCCCCGGTCTTTAGAACTTGTCGGGGCGCAGCAGCGCCGCGACCATGTAGACCGCGATGAAGATCGCCCCGATCGCGTAGAGGATGCCGACGACCACGCTCAGATCCTCCGAAGGCCAAGGGCGTAGAGGACAAAGACGCCCAGCACCGCGATGCCGGCGGCCAGATAGATCACGTCCTGCATGGTGCTCCGCCCGTTCGAGACAGGTTGCTTCGCAATCGGTGAACCTGGGCCTCTTCGGCGTCAACGATCGATGGGCAAGCGGTCCCACGGGCGTAAGGATTTCATAAGGACCGCCCCACCGGCGGTCTTCGATCCTATTGACCGCGACAGTCGCGCCTGCGCCGCTATTCGAGGAGCGCGCCGGCGATCGGGTTGGACACGCCGCGACGAGGGGGGACCTTGACCGACGCGGTTGCTGTTCAGCCGGGCGGCGCCGCGGCCCCACCAGCTCGGGATCTTCTGGGTCACCCGCGGGGCATGGCCTTTCTCGTCGCGACCGAGGGCTTCGAGCGGTTCTCCTACTACGGCATGCAGGCGCTGCTGGTGCTCTACATGACCGGGCATCTGCTCAAGCCGGGGGTCATCGACCATATCGTCGGATTTTCGACGTTCCGGCCTGCGGTGGAAAGCGTCTTTGGCAGGCTGACCAACCAGGCTTTGGCGACGGTGATCGTCGGCCTCTACGGCGGCGGCGTCTACGCCGCGCCGATCCTCGGCAGCCTGATCGGTGATCGGATCGGCCGCCGGGGCACGGTCACGGTCGGGCTTGCGATCATGGTCTGCGGCCATTTCCTGATGGCGTTCGAAACGATGTTCCTTGTCGCGCTGGCGTGTTTGCTGGTGGGCAGCGGCCTCCTGAAGGGCAATGTGGCCGCTCAGGTTGGGGCGCTCTACGCGCCAACCGATAGCCGGTTGGATCAAGCCTATTCGATCTTCTACATGGCGATAAACATCGGCGCCTTCTTCTCGCCCCTGGCGTGCGGAACCCTGGGCGAAGTCTACGGCTGGCACTACGGGTTCACCGTCGCCGGCATCGTCATGCTGGCCGGCCTCGGCGTTTATCTGAGCGGGTGGCGCTATCTGCCGGCCGGTAGCGCGAAGGCCAGGGCGGTCGGACCGGCGCCTGGCCGCGCCGATCTGCCGAGACTGGCGGCGATGGGCGTGCTCATCCTGGTCGCCGCCCTCTATTGGACCAGCGCCTTGCAGATCGGGAACACCTACAATCTGTGGGTGCGCGACCGGCTCGACCGCTCGGCGTTCGGACTCACCGCGCCGGTCACCTGGTTCCAATCGGTCGACTCGATCGGCGTGGTGATTGTCGCGCCGGCGGTCATTGGGTTCTGGAGATGGCAGGCGGCTCGCCATCGGGAGCCCGGCGACCTCTCCAAGGTGGCCTGGGGTTGCCTCATATTCGCCGCGACTCTTCTATGGCTGGGCCTCGGCGAACTGCTGGCCGGCCACGCCAAGGTTCCGTTGCTCTGGGCGCTCGCCTTCCATCTGTTCACCGCCCTGGGCTATCTCTACTTCGCGCCGGTGATCGTCGCCTTGCTCTCGCGCGCGGCGCCGGCCAATGCGACCGGCGCCGTGATCTCGATCTACTATCTGGCGATCTGCGCCGGCTCGATAGCCAGCGGCTGGCTCAGCCGGTTCTACGGCGTCGTCGGCGACGCCGAATTCTGGGCCATCCATGCGGCGTTGACCGCAAGCGGCGGCATCGTCCTGCTCCTCTTCCGACGACCGCTCACGAAGGCCCTGGCCATCAGTTCTCCGATGGCTGCTTAGTGGGGGAGAGCGGACGACCTGGCTCGAAGGTCCGCCCTGACCCTTATGGCCCGGTTATCCCTCCATCGATCATCCCGTATGGAGAGCTTATCGCCGAGAGCGGAAAAATATGGGATTCCGGGTCATGGGATTCGATTTCCATTTCCGGTCGACAACTATTTCCGGAGCCTCCACCTCGGCGCCCTCAGGAGCAAATTCGGCGAAAGCGGCGCCCGGTAGCGGCGGATGACG
>Ga0302325_10035761_pt1 | contig 10138 bp, 9 predicted proteins | sample Palsa_T0_2_FD_201948 | JGI IMG/M metagenome (GOLD analysis project Ga0302325, IMG submission 201948) | Peat permafrost microbial communities from Stordalen Mire near Abisko, Sweden - Palsa_T0_2 | ecosystem: Environmental > Terrestrial > Soil > Palsa > Peat permafrost | place: Sweden: Abisko... | reverse complement strand
TCTCGGCGAGAAGATGCCCTGGTACGTCGACCAGATCCTGCGTCGCCGCGAAGCGCGGGTCCCGTGCCGGTACGGCGAGGATCTTGGCGTCGGGGCCGTGCTCGTCGTGCATCCAGAACACGCCCACCGGCCGGGCCAGGATCAGGCAGCCGGGAAAGGTGGGCTCCTCGAGCATGACCATGACGTCCAGGGGATCGCCGTCTTCGGCCAGCGTGTCCGGGACGAATCCGTAATCCAGCGGGTAGCGCGTCGAGGTGAACAGCATCCGGTCGAGCCGGATCCGCCCGCTCGCGTGATCCACCTCGTATTTGTTGCGCGACCCCCGCGGGACCTCGATGATGACCTCGATTTCCATGCCGCCTTCTCATACCCGCGCTGTGCGTGTCTGGTCCGCAGCCTGCGCCTGGCCCGCCGCACCGAATACTTGCTGGTACAGATCCTGGCCGTAACTGGTCGGCAGGGGTTCACCCACGAGCAGCCGGAAAGTGCGATGAGCGTCGGGCTGCCGCTCCGCGCGAAGGAAGAGCGCCGCCGGGTCATGCTGCGTGTAATACCGTTCGGCCAGGTCGTACAGGTGGGTGACGAAGACGATGCGGATGCCGTCCTCGGTCAGCGCGTGGATGACCTGGCGGCCGATCTCGGACCCTTCGCGCTCGTTGGTGGACGCGAACGACTCGTTGCACAGCAGCAGGCAGCCGGACGTGATCTGGCCGGCGATGACGCTCATCCGGTCCAGTTCCTCATCCAGCTTGCCCATCTCCATCGTGACGTCTTCCTCGCGCTTGAAGTGCGTGAAGACCCCGGTGCTGGCGCTGGCGGCGAACGAGGAGGCCGGCACGAACATCCCAGCCTGCATCATCAGGTACGCCTGCCCGATGCTTCGCAGGAACGTCGACTTGCCGCCCTGGTTCGCCCCGGTGATCATGATCAGCTGCTTGCCGTCAGCGTCCAGGTCGTTGCCGATCGCCTGGCCGTCATCCAGGCTCAGCGCCAGGGACCCGTCGTACAGTCCGCGGGCGGACAGCCGGGCGTGCCCGGCGCCGACCAGGACCGGGCTATCCGGGTCGGGAAAGCAGACCGGGCCGCCCTTGGCCGTCAGCCGGTCCCGCAGGTTCAGGCAGCTCAGGTAGAAGCCCAGCTCGGCGCGGAGCATCTCGAAGAAGGACCGGACGTGGTCCGCGGACTGAGCCAGCGCGCTCGACGTGCTGTTGACTCCCCGGCTGGTCAGGTCCGACAGCGCCCGCATGCCGCCCTCGTCCCGTTCCGGGACGTAGAAGGTGTAGCCAGACCTGTTCAGGCCGGGTATGCGGTCCCGCCAGCCCTGCTCCGGATGCCGCCGCAGGAGGTAACCCGCGCCCTTGCCGCCCGGCCCGAGCGTGGCGCTGATCAAGGTGCCGCGGCGGAACTCCAGCTCGCCGATCTGAGCGTCTACCTCGGCCAGGTACTCATCGGCAAGTTCGCGGGTGAGCATAGCGAAGAACCGGGTGAACCCCCCGGATCCGAAGCTGGCAGCCTGGGCATCGGTGATGCCCCGCAGCCGCCGGAACATGTCCAGGTACAGCTGCATCGCCTGCCGCGCGCGGTACAAGACGGAGTCCGGCGAATCCCGCAACGTCCAGCCGAAGAGATGCCTTTCCCCGGTGATCGCGGCGACCGCGACGTCGTAGAGATCCCGGACCACGGCGGGCTGGGCGATACAGTCGGCGAGGACGCGCTGCCGGTACACGATCTCCGCCGGGCTGGCCAGGCCCGAATGAAGGCCGTGCCTGGCCACGTCGAACAGGAACTTGTCGCCGCCGGCCATCGCCCGCAGGAGAATCTCCAGCTCAAGGTCGCTGCTCAGGTCGGACTCGTTCGGCGGCAGGTCCCGCTCGAGGTCGAAATCCCGGTCCGGGTACATCAGGAAGGCTTTCATGAGGCCAGCCGCTCCTTCAGTTGCCGGTAGGTCAGGCGGTACTTGCCGGCGATCGCCGCCGCGTAGGCCAGGCCGTCGGCGGGCTTCCTGACGATCCGGAACGTCCGTTCCGCCGGGTTTTCCGGGACCACCGTGCCCACCATGCTGACGCAGGCGGCGCTCCGTGACGCCAGCTCATCGACAAAGGTGACGTACACGCCGAGCAGGCCCAGGGCGGTCATCCGGTCCAGCACCCGCTCACCGACGAACAAAGCGTCCCGCAGCGTCGTCGAGGCGAAGCTCTCGTTCATCACCAGGACGCTGTCCCCGGTCGCCTCGTCCAGCACGCCCTTGATCCGGACCAGCTCGTCTTCGAACTTTCCGCGCAGCGTGGCCAGGTCTTCTTCCCGCTCGAAGTGCGTGAAGACCCGGTCCGGCAGGAACAGGCCCGCCTCGCCCGCCGGGACCGGGTAGCCCAGGCTGGCCAGATAGTGCAGCTGGCCGAACATCCGCGCGAACGTCGTCTTGCCGCCGCTATTGGGGCCGGTCACCACGAATATACGTTCGGATCCGGTGAGGTGAAAGTCGTTGCGTACCATCGCGCCGGCCTTGGGCATCAGCTTGGCCGCCAGCGCGAGGTCGAACGCCCCCCGGACGCTGACCTCCTTAGCGTCGGCCGACATGACGGGATAGCAGAACTCCAGCCCCGCCGCCCGCATCGGCGCGGTAAAGTCCCGGTACGCGACGTAGAACTGGACCTCCCGGTCGAACACACGGATCGTCTCGTCCAGATACGCGGCATGACCGGCACAGAACTCATCCAGCGACTGGAACACCTCGGGGTACAGCCGGGCCACCAGATCCAGGATCCGGGCCTCCACGTGATCCATCTCCGCCCGGCCCCGGAACCCGACGCGGTAGTCCTTGACCGTACGCTCGGCGAACTTCGCGAAGGTATGCTGCACCTCCGCGCTATAGTCGGCCTCACCTTCGTACCTCGTCACCCGGACCCGGTTGCCCTTAATCAGGACGCAGTACCTCACCTCGTCCAGCGCGCTGGTCACCCTGGCGACGTCGGCGGTCAGGCCGGTGAACGTCTCAGACTGGGTGTAGTCCGTGAGATACCGCCGGAAGGCCGTGAAGCCGTGGGAGCCGGGTTCGATCGCGGTGAGCGCCTCAGCCAGGGCCGTGACGGCCTGACCGTAGATGCGGGCCGCGTCCAGGAACCAGCGCTCCTTCTGGTACCGCTCGCGGAGCCGACCGGCCAGGCCCAGGTTCTCGCGCATCTCGCGCATCGCCAGGGTGAACTCCGCGACCGCCTTGGACAGGGCGTCGTCAGCCAAGTCCTGCTGGACCCGGTGCCGGTATTCCACCGCCCGGACATCTCGCAGCGGAGCGGCGAAGAACGGCGTCAGGTCGTACTCGTCCCGCCCAGAGGCCACCGCGGCAAAGACCTGATCAAGGTTCAGGTCACGGAACATCGACGGATCCTCGCGCTGGACCTCGTCGTCGGGATGCTCGAACAGGATGCTCCTGAACGGCACTGCAGGATTCACGCCAGCCTCCGCCACCACCTAGTGCGGCAGAAGCCATCAGCCACGGCGGCGGTTATAGGCGAGCTTCATCGCCAGCCATAATTTTACCTCACCGCTGACGTCACCCCGGCCCGATCCTTCTGAGCTCCGGGGACAGCAGGTCAGCGAGCCTACTGCAGGGCCAAGGGGCACGTCTGCGCTCGGTCTGCTCCGGCGTTTCCTCCATCACCGCCAGATAGTCATCCGGCCCGTCCCAGCGAGGGCACCGGTCATACAGCGGGCACGGGCTCCGCAGCGGCCTGGCCTTCGCCCCGCACGCCGGCCGCCGGCCGGAGCGGAACGCCACCAGGGCCCGCCATAGCAGTAGCACCTCGTCTTCACTCACCTTGGCCATCCGGACCTCCCTGCCGTCGGCATCACCCTGGCAGGGACCGTTGGCGGTATCACCGCGGATCAGGCGGGCCCCTCCGCCTTCCGGCCACGCTATCGCGCTCGTCATCCGGCCGGCCGCGCATTCGCCGGAGGGATGATGGCAGAATGAGCCCCGTAGGGGGTGATGGGGCTCACCTTGGAAATCGCGGGTCTGGCCCGCTGACGGTCCCTGGCAAGAGCCAGGAGGTCACGTGATACTCAGCCGCCCAGGTCGCCCCGTCGGCGTGATCTACCGGTCGCGGTGAACGTCAGGCAGCGGATCGCCGATACCTCGCCGGCGCTGAAGTTCGTGGTGATGGTCGGCATCATGAGCTTTTTTGCCGATTTCACCTACGAGGGCTCCCGGAGCATCATCGGCCCTTACCTCGGGTTGCTCGGCGCCGGGGCGTTCGCGATCAGCGTCATCAGCGGTGCCGGGGAGTTTCTCGGCTACGGACTGCGGCTGTTCTCCGGGCGCGGCGCCGACCGCACCGGCCGGTACTGGCCGATCACGATCGGCGGTTACGTGCTGCAGATGTCGGTCGTACCGCTGCTCGCCCTCGCCGGGAACTGGCAGGTGGCCGCGCTGCTGATCATTTTGGAACGGGTCGGGAAGGCGATTAGGAACCCGCCGCGGGACGCCATGCTCTCGCACGCCGCGCGGGAGATCGGGTACGGGCGGGCGTTCGGGGTGCATGAAGCGCTCGACCAGTTCGGTGCCATGTTCGGCCCGCTGCTGGTGGCCCTGATCCTGACCGTGACCCGTCACGACTACAAGATCGCCTTCGCGTCCCTGGCCGTGCCGGCCGTGATCATGCTGTCGCTGCTGGCCGTCGCGCGCGTCCTGTACCCGCGCCCGCAAGACCTGGCGGCCGGCCCGGCGCAGGTCACCACCACAGGCCTGCCGCGGGTGTTCTGGCTCTACCTCGCGGCCGCGGCGCTGGCCGGAACCGGCTTCGCCGACTTCCCCCTCATCTCCTACCATTTCGCCCGCGCCGATACCGTGTCCACGACGCTGATCCCGGTCTTCTACGCGGCGGCGATGGCGGTCAGCGGCACCGGGTCGCTGCTGCTCGGGCAGATCTTCGACCGGGCCGGCATCGCCGTGCTTATCCCGCTCACCATCGTCACGGCGGCCTACGCGCCGCTGGTCTTCCTCGGCGGGTTCTGGCCCGCCCTGGTGGGCGCGTCGCTCTGGGGCCTGGGGATGGGAGTGCAGGAGTCGATTATTCCCGCAGCGGTCGCCCCGATGGTCTCCCCGGACCGGCGCGCATCCGCCTACGGCCTGTTCACCGGGGTCTACGGCACCGCGTGGGTAGGCGGCAGCATCGTCATCGGCGCGCTATTCAACGTGTCCCTTACCGCCATCGTCGTGTTCTCGATGGTGGCGGAGTTCGCCTCGATCCCGCTGATCCTGATAGTCCGCAGGCAGATGGCCCGTGAGCCCACCGAAACGTAAGGTGACCGCGCTGCAGTCAGATGGCAGGACCGAGTGCTCGGGTGGTCAGAAAGCCGCGGTCGTCAGGAACTAGTGTCGCTGCAGTCGTGATCGCTGAGCACCTGCCCCAGCCACGCCGAGGCGGTAGCGACGCCCTTCCGGGATCTCAGCCCGACGCGGAGGTCCACCCCCGCACTGCGCAGCACAAGCGACCCCGACTTGATGCTGGCATCCTCGATAGCGCGGCGCGGGACGTACAGCGAGTCGGTGACCCGGCCCGGCGAGCCCGCCGACAGGACGGAACGCAGTATGACTACCTCGCGCGGGGTGACGGCGAGCAAGCACGTCGCTCGCCCTCTGCGCCCCGGCCGGCCGGCCATCACCACCTCGTCGTCTGGATCGAGCCTCAAAGCGACCGGCGCGAATGCGCGCCGCGGGGCCTGGGCCACATCCTGGATACGGGGGTAATCGACCGGAACTGGCGCTGGATCGCCTGCACTACGCCAGCGCAGGCGGCGTATCCAGGCGTCCATCGAGACGTCACTGGGCGCGTCATACCGTACCGGCAGCCGGGGCGTGCGGCTTGTGACCAGAAGCTGCCCCCGCCTTCCATTGGTCTGCCAGGCGATCGCGGCAATATCACTGAGCGGCACCAGGACACGGATGCCCGGCGCAGGCATCGCCTGCGCCCATAGTGCCACCGCCCGCTCACCCACGCCCAGGACGGACAGCGGAGTGTAAATGCAGCGACGCCGCTGCCAACCGTACGTCCGGCCGGCAGAGGGCACGATCAGCAAGTCCTCCAGGCTATGGCGTCCGATGCAGTCGGCCAGGGCCACCTGAGCGCCTGCCGGAAGCCAGTTCACATCCGGCGGTGGCCGCATCCCGCACAGCTGCCCGGCTGGGATCAGATGGTGCAGCAGATCCGCATCTAGGGTCTGCTCCCACTCCTCAATTGACGGCTCACCACGCATGCCCTGCCTCCGTCCACGCCCGATCTGGTCGGGAGGTAGAGGCCATCAGCGGCACATCCGCGTTAGGCGAGCCCCATCGCCGTATTTATTGAAGCATCGGCAACGCGAATTAACAAACTGCCAGGTCCACCGCATCGTGCTCTTTACCAACCGGAAGTTCCGTACTTATCCTTAGCCTGAGTACGGCGGAGGGGCCCGCCATCAAACGCGGTCATCGCCAACGGTCCCTGCCCTAAGCGGGCGGGAGGCCGCACATTTATGCAGGACCGCCGTACTCCATCTTCAGGTGTGCCCGGCGACGACCTCGCCCCGCCATGCGCCTACTGCGCCGCTGGAGCCGAAGATGCCGCCGCAGCGGACCGATGTCCGCCAGAGCGGCTGGTTCACCTCTACCTGTGCCGTGGGCTGTCGACCTACCGCATCGCGGAACTCACCGGCGTCGACCGGCAGCGCGTGACGCGGACACTGCACCGGGCAGGCGTGGCCGTGCGCCCAAGGGGGGCCGGCCGTTTCCGGCCGCTGCGGCGCGCTCATGACCCGCCCGGCCTGCCGCAGCTCATCACGGAGTTCTACGAGGTCGCCAGGCTCAGCTCACGGCAGATCGCCGTGATAACCGGCCTGCCCGAACGCACGGTCCGTGAACGGCTTCGCCGTTACGGGATCCGGGCTCGCAGCCGCGGCAGATGGAACCGCGAGGACCGCCGGACGGTCCCGGCAGAGACACTCCATGACTTGTACGAGCAGCTAGGCATGACCGCGGCGGAGGTCGGCCAGCTGATTGGCACGTCAGGCAACACCGTCTTGCGCAGCGCGCACGCCCTCGGTGTCCCGGTCCGGACCGGCGGGGCCGTCCCGCTGTCAGGGCCCGATCAGATCGAGCTGGTCAGAGCGCTTTATTCCGATGACCTCATCGCTTCGGCTCTGGACGCTCACGACATTCCGCGAGTCTTGCCCGGCAGCCCGATCTGGCAGCGGTTCCCTGAACCGGTTCCGCTGAGCACCCCGCTCGTGAAGGAGCTGTACTGGCACTGCGGAGCCGGGCTGAGCCACATCGAGCTCCTCACCGGGCAGCCGGCCATGACCGTACGCGGGTTCATGCGCCGCGAAGGCATCCCGGTGCGTCATCCGGGCGGACGGACCCCGTTTCTGCGCCGCTGGCGGACGCGGCCGTGAAAGGCGGCGATCCGCCCGCCAAGCGCCGGGCTCGCAACGCGACCATCAGGACCCCTGCCGTGCAAAAGGTGCGGCAGGTAAGCCACAACACGACAAGGGAGTTGCGCTCTGACGACTTCGGATGCGGTGGGTCAGCAGTCTGCACGGGACCGGCAGGTTACCCCGGCTGTTCCAGCCCGGATGGCTGATCCGGCGGCGTGGGCGGTGACCGCATTCGGCACCACGTCGTTCATGCTGGGCATGTTCCAGAGCGGGCTGCTCAACAACGCCGGCGTCCTCATCGTGCTGCCGGCCGCCTTTTTCTTCGGCGGCCTGGTACAGATCATCGTGGCGGTCCTTGAGATATCGCGGGGCAACCTGTTCGGCGCGGCCGTGTTCGGCACCTACGGGCCGTTCTGGGTGATGTTCGGCGCGTTCGAGACGCTGTACGCGCCAGCGTTCCCGCGGCGCAGCTCAGCTCGGCGCTGAGCCTGTTCCTGGCCGTGTTCGCGGTCGTGACCTTCTACCTGGCGGTCGCCTCGCTGCGCACCGACCTGGTACTGACGGTCATTCTCTGGCTGATCTTCGTCGGGCTGGTCCTACTGTTGATCGGTGCGGGCGCCAAGATGGGCGATGTCACCAAGGCCGGCGGCTGGGTCGTCCTGGTCTTCGCGGTGCTGGCCTGGTACCACGCTGCGGGAGATGTGATCGCCGCCACCTTCGGCCGCAAGATCCTGCCCATGGGGCCGCCGCCGGTCAAGTAGCCGGACCGCTGAACGCGGACGGGATCGTCGCGGTCGCGTCCGCGTTTCAGCATGTCAGCCCTCAGCCGACCGCCACGCCGCGGGCGCCACAGATTGCCCAGGTAGGCCGCGGTACGAGCCGTGCCCCGCGCATGCAGTCCACGCAGGTGCCCGGCCATCGGCGGACGCAGGTCGAGCTGGTGCAGTCGGCTGAGCGGGACGAACCTCGCGCTCAGGTCCGGCTCGCCGGACCGGGGCTCCTGCGCTGGCCCTGACAAGGTGGCCAGAAAGACGAGATCCACGGTATGCAGGCCGGATCGCGGTCCCCGGGTTTCGAGGACGAACGCGACCCGGGCTGGTTCTACCGCCAGCCCGGTTTCCTCGAGCGTCTCGCGCCGGGCGCAGGCGGCCATGCTCTCGCCTGGACGCGGTGTCCCACCGGGCAGGACCCAGTCGTCGTCGCCATCGCGCAGCCGGCGGACCAGGAGAACGTCCTGGCCGCGGAAGACGACAGCTGAGCAGCGCACGTCAACGCTAGCGGGCTGGTCCATGGGTTTTCCTTCCAATGTCGGGGCAGCGGAGTTCGTCGGGCAGCGGAGTTGCGTCGGGTGCGGGCGCGGACCGGCTGTGGCAGGCCAGGACCGCTAACTAACGTCAGGTCGTGCCGGGCGTCCGGGAGCCGACGAGGCGCAGCCACCCGGCCGCGAACAGCCAGCCCGCGATCACATCCGGCGGGCAGCCGTCACCGCCATGCGCTGTCGGCGTGCCGCGCCGCCTCCCGCGCGAGGTTGGGCATCACGGCCATCAGGGCCGTTTCCGCCTCCCCGTAAGCGCTGGCGCCGACCCATAGTTGCCAGCTTTCAGGACGCCGCGTGGTGTCCCGCAGCCGGGCTGCGGCTGGGCGGGCCGGGGCCGCGTAGGCGGGAACGGCCGCGTCCCGAAGGGCGAGAAGCAGTAGCGGCACGATCCGCTGGCTGACCTCGAGGACCGGGGCCCACGCGTCGTCATCCAGCCCGTTTTTCCAGCGAGGCCAGGGTCTCAACGTCCAGGTCGTTGGCGGGCTCGTCCAGCAGCAGCAGGTTGCCCCCCTGCGTGAGGGTGAGCGCCAGGTTGACCCGGCCACGTTCGCCGCCGGACATGAGCCCGACTGGCTTTTGCTGGTCAGATCCCCTGAACCCGAAGGCCGCCACGTAGGCGCGGCTGGGGATCTCGGTCCGCCCGGCGTGCAGATAGGCCTCCCCGCCGGAAATCACCTCCCACACGGTCTTACCCGGGTCGATCGCGGCCCGCAGCTGGTCGACGTAGGAGATCCGCACCGTCTCGCCGACCGTGATGACCCCGGCGTCCGGCTGCTCCTGCCCGAGGATCATTTTCAGCAGGGTGGTCTTACCGACCCCGTTCGGGCCGATGACCCCGACGATGCCGTTCGGCGGGAGGCTGAAGCTGAGCCCGCCGATCAGCCTGCGCTCCCCGAACCCCTTGACCAGCCGGTCCGACTCGACCACGAGGCGGCCCAGCCGGGGACCCGGCGGAATCTGGATCTCCTCGAAGTCCAGCTTCTGCCGGGACGCGGCCTGGTCGGCCATCTGCTCATACCGGCCCAGCCGGGCGCGGCTCTTGGCCTGGCGGGCGCGCGGACTCGAGCGCACCGACGCCAGCTCTTCTTCCAGCCGCCTGCGCAGCTTGACGTCCCGCTGCCCCTCGACTTTCATCCGCGCGGCCTTGGTCTTCAGGTAAGTGGAGTAATTCCCCTCATACGGGTAGGCGTGGCCGCGGTCGAGCTCCAGGATCCAGCCCGCCACGTTGTCCAGGAAATACCGGTCGTGCGTGACCGCTACCACTATTCCGGAGTACTTGCCCAAGTGCTGTTCCAGCCAGGCGACGCTTTCCGCGTCCAGGTGGTTGGTCGGCTCATCAAGCAGGAGCAGGTCCGGCTGGGCCAGCAGCAGACGGCACAGCGCCACCCGGCGTCGCTCACCGCCGGACAGCAC
>Ga0302325_10035760_pt1 | contig 10139 bp, 8 predicted proteins | sample Palsa_T0_2_FD_201948 | JGI IMG/M metagenome (GOLD analysis project Ga0302325, IMG submission 201948) | Peat permafrost microbial communities from Stordalen Mire near Abisko, Sweden - Palsa_T0_2 | ecosystem: Environmental > Terrestrial > Soil > Palsa > Peat permafrost | place: Sweden: Abisko... | reverse complement strand
ATCATCGGATGCCCGGGAAAGGGCATGAATGGTCAGATTATCCGGCGGGTAAGAAAGGGGTTTTTGGGGGGAGATTTCGAAACTTTACATAAATTAATCAGCTATTAATACTACCGTATATAGTTTAAATAGCGTACGATTATTATGCGATCCTTACAACCTCTGCTCTTTCCAAACGCGTATTTAATATAGTTCTAGCTAGTAACCTGGTATCAAAGAAACGAATATGATTATCATGTAAGAACGTATGCTATGTGCTTTGTTTAACAAGCTAGAAGATATTAGACAATGAGGAAAATAAAGGATAGTAGTAAAATTATAGGAGGTTTGGTAGAATAAATTAATAGTTTACTCGTATACCTCACCCTTAAACCTCACTCCAAAATATAGGTAAAATGATATCATTATCCTCCGGAACCACCCAGCTTTTCAATGGCGGATACTCTATCCGGTCAAAGATCGCTGGATGGTATCTAGGGAGGGCGTGGCCGGATACCTAGGGGTATACCCGTACCCGTGCCAAAGTCTGTGCAGATACTTCAGCACTAAAAATTAATTCATTACTTTTCCCTAAACTAGCTTTACGTTTATTCATTCTCCCTCATCAAATCATTTCATATTCTCATATATGTACTCCATTCCATCACCCGATCTCCCGCCAACGCTCAGTTCAGCGCTCCACTCAATGGCAAATTTCTCGAGCTAGCACCAACATGCACCGTCTTGGGATAGCTGCTAATAACCCAATTCTGACTAACCGGATCCCAGTTCGAGATATCTCTGCGTGTAATCTGGTATGTAAACGTCTTGCTCTCTCCAGGATCAAGAATGAGATCATCGAAACCGCGAAGGACGACTTTAGGATCAGTAGGGCCGCCGAGAGAAATGTACTGTGGGAAGAAAGATTAGTATGTAATAGGATTGGGGGATGGGAAGGGGAAGGGGAAGAGTTACCAGTTGAGCAATCTCGGTTCCTTTTACGGAGCCGGTGTTTGTTACTGTTGCGCAGACGGTGTACATCGTATCGTACAATTGTCTATTTCCACCTCCGGATCCACCAGCAGGTAATTTAGGTTGGGGTGACCCGTCTTGGGAGTTCTCAGGCCAGTTTTGGGGCAAGTTGGTGGGGATGGGACCAGAGATGTATGGGTAGACGTATTGTGGGATCGCACTGAATCCAGGTGGGAACTCAGCGTCTGCAGGGTTGGGATCAATTTTTCCGAAAGTTGGTGCGGCGGAAGTCAAGCCGGTAGTGGGCTGGTAAGGACCTGGGTTATTTGTGACGATCTGGAGGTTGGAGTAAGAGAAGTTGGTGTATGAGAGACCGAAGCCGAATTCGTAGGAAGGCTCGATTCCGGCGGCGTCGAAGTGGCGGTAGTCGATGAAGACACCTTCTTTGAAGTTGAGTTGGGGTGGGTCCGAGGGGAAGGAGTAAATCACATCGACGCCGTAGTCCTCGCGAGATTTGCCCCAGGTGAAGACAGACTTGGCTTGGGGATTGACTTTGCCGTAGAGGACATCTGTGATGGCATTTCCGGATTCTTGGCCGGGAAGACCGGCCCAGAGAATAGCGGTCACGTTGGGGTTCTGCTTGAGAGCTTCGACGATGACAGGTCCAACAGTGTGCAGAACGACAACGGTATTGGGATTGATGGATGCAACAAAGGCGACGAGAGCATCGCCATTGCCCCACATAGTGAGATTGTTCCGATCTCCTTCGTTGCCGTCAACGGTGATATAACCTTCGCCTGAATCTGCGTTGGCGAAGACGATGGCGACTTCAGCACCGGTGACAGCCGCTCTCACATCATCGAAATCGTAATTGTTGCTGACATTGGCGTATTCCGATTTGTCGTTAGCAGCTTGAGCTTTGAGAGCTGTGTTCGGTGCGATCAAATAAGGGAAGTTTGCTGTTCCACTGCCCCATCCCATTGCAAGAGTGCCAGTGTCACAATTTCGATCGCTGCAGGAGTTCGGTCCACCTGGGTTATCGTGAGCATCTTCTCCAATGACGGCTACGCTCTTAGGTTTGTTCAGAGGGAGGGCGTTGTTAGTGTTTTTCAACAAGACAGTCGAAGCTCCTCCAATCTCTCGGATAAGGCTGGCATGGTCATCCTGAACATTGACGTGCCAGTTGACTTGCGTGAAGTCCTCACCCTCGTTGGCTTCAGGATAAAGAAAGCCATCAGTTTCTAATGTCCACGAATTGAAGTTCACTGGAACTTTGGCTGTATCTCTGCCGACCTGTGTTTAGTCAGTGCTGCTGTTCAATGCGAACAGGACTGAGAATGAAACATACCTTGTAGTAGGCAGACATGATTCGGACTATCATATCATCAAGTCTCCATTGAGGGATCGTACCATTGAGAACAGCTGCAGTGAGGTTTGAACCCCACCACGCATCCCCAGAATCTAAGTTCTGATCACCTGCCATGGTCATATCAAGGCCAGCCAATGCAGAAGCTACGCCGGTATGTTGCGCCCACCAGTCACTTGTCACTGGAAAATGTTAGAATCGTTTTGCGTATTGAGTATTGATACTAAAAAAATCGTACCGAATCCCTGGAAGTCAAGCTCGTTCTTAAGCAGGTAATTCAGGGTATAGCTGTTTTGGCAGCCATAGCTGTTGTTGATCGGCGAGGCTGTTAGAACACGCACACAAGATGAATCACTGGACATACCTGGTTGTAGGAGCACATAATAGCCCCGGCACCAGCCCGAACAGCATCTGCGAAGGGCCTGATTACCAATTAGCATTCTCCGTAGTCTTGATTGAGGTCTGCTTACCAAAGGTAAAGCTCATGCATGGTCTTGTCATCGAGATTGGAAGAGTATGCAAATTCTGCAGTACCCGTTGACTGACGATTGTGCTCCTGTTCATTCATGATGTAATGCTTTGCACAAGCAACAACACCAGCATCTTGAATGCCCCGGATGGTCTGCCCAATGGCAACACCAGTCAAAACTGGGTCCGGACTGAAACCTAGTAATTAATTTAGCAATTGAAGTTCAACTGAGCAACTCATCAGACATACCTTCCCAATTGCGGCCTCCCTCAGGAGCATGCCCTAGAGGCCCTGCTACAGGACCCAATTGAACGTCCACACCCTTGCCCCGATGCTCCAAACCCATGGCATTCCCGCGAGACTTGAGCAGACGCGTGCTCCACGTAGCTGCTGCATTGACTCCAGCCGGGAATGCAGAGTTATTGTCCGCTATTTCTGGTCAACTTTCTGAACTGAGATCCCAGGGTACAGGAAACTTACTGTCACGAACTCCCAAAGGACTGTCTTGCAAGCAGAGGCCTGGGAAATTCAGGCGAGGAATTGAACCAGTGTTGCCAACACATGGTCCACCTTCCCAGCCAACGCCAGTCGTGAGATTGACCTTCTCGAGCAAGGTGAGCTGACTCACGAACGCCTGAGCTTTCGTGTAGGCGTCGGCCCAGCCATTGCCGCCGTGCATCCATGGGGACGGGTAGCTTGGAGGAGAGTAGTCGCCATCGTTTTGGCCACTGACAAGAGCTGCCAATGCCGCAAAGGTTGCAATTGAAAACCACAACATTTCACTGATGGTACAGGTTTCAATTGATCAGAGTGAAGGAACAACTGGCAACACGAAGGAAAAAGACTGGGAAATTATTCACATGGAATGCAGGTTCGGCCATATATAATCCATACCCCGAGGTTTTTTCTTCTTGGTCTTATTAACCGCCTCGGCACTACCTTCGAGCTGGCTAATGCTGTGTAAGTGGACTCGACATGGCGCGTTGGTGAGGTGGGCCCAAGCTCACTGGCGGGCGGAGAGCATGCCTTCACGGAAAGGGAAGCCCTCGATGATCCCCCTTCCCGGGAGGGTTTTCAGATGGAAATTGAATACAGTAATGTATCAATTGACTGACTGATGTCACCGGGCCACACCAGCACTCGGGGGTCAGGGTCTGGGGTAGGCAGGGAAGGGGCAGGGGAATGCAGGCAAGGGGCAGGGGAATGCGGGACAGGGCTCCCTCTGGGGCTGATCACACTGCCAACTTCTTGCCAGTGCTGGGAAGAGCGCTGTAATCGGACCGAGGGGTTCAGCATGGTCTACTGTATGGACCATGGTGCACTGAGAGACGAGAATCATGAGATGAGCCTGATTCAAAGAGTGAAGAGGTACGTTGGGTACAGGAAAATCAGTTGACGCCACTGCGATCTCTGCTACAGTAGGCCGGCACCCTGCCTGAGCTTCCCCTCACTTCGGCTGTGGTCGAGAGTCGATTCTCGAGATGCTGTACGGAGTAATTTATGCATGAGGCAGGGGTCGCGAGCTTGTTTGAGTGGCCGACGGATCAACGCGTTCGCGTGCCCACGTTAGCTTCCTGGGAACACGAGGCTATTCGCATGTACCTGGGCACCTTGTGGGCTGGGAGTAACGTGGTATTGGCCCCCCCTTGAGATGGTATTGAGGGGAGGAGAAGGTCGGGCCGTGATGGAAGAGGTGGAAGGGGTGGAAGAGGGGGAACTTGGAAGAGGTGAAACTTGGAAGAGGTGAAACTTGGAAGAGGTTAGAAGAGCCACTTTTCCCTCCCGACGCTTAAGAGAGGACGGCCGAGATTGTTCCGCAATCGTGGCTTGGAAAGGGCTTGGAAAGGGCTTCCGAGGCTTGATCGGGGCTGGTGCACGTGATGCGGGGAAAAGTAAGCTTGAATGCACCTCCGTCGGTGCATTCATTCCCTTCTCGGACATCAGCATGCTGCATGCGAAGGCTGCAAGTGCGCGCTTCGTGACACGAACATCGGTGCTCGCTCCCGCTGGTGGAAGAATGAGATGCCCCGTTCCGAGTTGCTCGACCGAATCATCATCCTGCGCTGGAAGCCGTGAGGTGGACCAGGTGGTGCCTGACTTGCAAAAATAAGTTAACTAACCCTTCACGTACTGTACTGTACACCTTTGCTGCCACTGCATGGCCCGGTGGGGTCCGCAGCCAACACTTGTTGGCATCCGAACTCTGGCAGTCTTAGCTCATAGAATTTGATATTGAAGATGATGTAATTTTGTTTTATTGACTATGGATATTAGCTGAAAAGAGTAGTCCTACAACACTTCTGCACAAGCCATGCCTGAAGAGAGATGATCTCGCATGGGTCCACTTTCCATCAAATCTTCCAAATCCTCTGGGGCCATCATTGGGGCGGCCTCATCTTAATCTTCTAAATCCTCTGAGTCACTTAGGCGAGTGCCTCCGTCTTCATCTCCGACCTCATCCTCATCTCAATCATCTAAATTCTTTGGATTATTCATCTGCAGTTCTGCTTCCCACTGCTTCAGCGTCTTGGCACACACTGGGTCGTCGTCTGGCAAGTTTCCACCGCTGTATATCCGAATGCGACAACAGACACCCTCGCTCAATTCTTTCTGGTCTGGACTACGCAAGGTGTTCGGGGTTATGAAACGGAGGATTGTCGGCACGTGCTCTCTGCTCACTTCCGTGCAATACGCCAACTCTTCGTCATCGTCCCACCAAAAACCGTTCGCCATTACTGTAAGGATCAGATCGAATGCAACAGTCACTTTCACACGCTGAATAGCTTTAAACAACTTCCACACTCCGGTGCCAGCGGCGAGATCGGGGAGCTCTTCTTCCTTGATGAAAACCTCGAGGACAAAATGTCGAATCTCCAAGCTCTTTGGAAGGTAGTTGATTTCTGACTTGATATTGTTCAGCGTCTGTGCATCAAGTTCATTATGCAACCAAAGCTCAACAGGGATCTCAAGTCTGCCGATTCTTTTGTGGATTGCTGGTCGTTCTTTGAGAAAGCACTGAAGTGTTCCTTCTTCGAGTGTTCCTCTCCATAGCCTGAGCCAGATATTTGCCCAGAAAATGCTTCCAAACTCTTCTCGGAAGTTCGTACTGACATTAGACAAGTTTCGCAAGAGGTCAATCATTGGAAGATCTAGTACATTCAGGCCGTAATTCTCTTTGTAAATTGAAATCCCCATGTCGTATTTTATCCACTCGTTGTCACGAATGAAAGCTTTGATCTCCTCTTTGTGGCGACGATCGTCGTTTTGCCGTTTTTCAAGCGACTTGAGATATGACTTGAGGCCTTGAGCCAAAGAACTAGCGTCTTCCTCGTTGCGTTTTTGTAGGTATTCTCGGACCTTGCGCTTGTCATCGATTATGTAGTCGACACCTACGCTAATTGCACCGTGCTTTTCCTCAACGAAAGGTGCAATGAGATATCTGAGTACCTTGTGTCGAAGCTCTGGGGGGAGCTTCATGTACTGAAAGGAACCGACTCTGCGAACGGACATTAGCTAAGTCGTTAAGTTCGAGGGTATATCAGGAATGATGTACCTTTGAAACCCGTCTAGCTCCACGGTCGGGGCATTCTTGCTGTTGACTAAGAAATCAGGCTTGCTGCGCTCCTCTTTTCGAGCCTGTCCAAAGCAGAAGTGGCCAAAACCGTTCTCCCGTGGAAGTTTCGGGAGGTCACTAGGGGCGGCCAATGCAGTGGCGTCCATCGACGCTGAAGAACGTCAGTAAGATATGCAATCGAGAAATACAAAGGAGTCTTTGTGATAGACTTACACTCTTCCTCATCTCGCTTTGCCATGGCTCTTGTTCGTGGCATTTTGAGACTGTACGGTCAAAGATGACCAAGTGGCATCGAGCTTTCGGTTTCTTGGTCGATTGAGATTGTGTCGAGGAAAGTTGATAAAGTCGCATTGATAGATCGGTGACAAACGCGTTTCTCTTAGCGTATACGCTATCGGCTAAATATTTCCCGGGTTCTAAATTCACAGGGAAAGCGAGCCGGCTTGTTCGCTCAGCATCAAAGTCTCAGTGACCCTGGGATATTGAAACACTGAAAGACTCCACTAGATCACTAGCATTGGCTTAAAGACACATGCGTCTTCAACGATATCCAGATTACTCACGCCTCATCATCGCCTGCAGAGATCCGTGTTGTGCGGTATTGAATTGTTGTTTGTTATGCAAAAGGGAGCTTGCTTATATGAATCGCCGACCAAGAGCGACAAGGACATTTAAAAGATGTTGGCAGGTCAAGACTAATTCGTTCGCCTTCTTATCGATAAGGCAGGAATAAATTTACTAGAGGAGTGCTTGAGACGTTGAGGGCGGCGGTATAGTCATGAGGGAATTTGGTAGGGTTGGAGTAATAAGCCTCCTAGAAATTTATTAAGCAAACACTCTACATTTCCTCTCAATTGGTCTGTTGAATGTCATCAAGTACTTCATTTTATGACTCGAAGGACATGATCAAAGAATGGAGAATGATATGTTAATACAATGATCTAACAACCATGGCAAGAAAGATGACTGTATACGTCCTCGAAAACCAACAATCCCAACAAAGCTCACCCAACTAAATAGACCTAAACAAAAATCCAATACATGGTATTGTATTTTTAGCATCTTCTTCACTCGAAATAATTTAACAAGAGCTGTCAGCTTCTTGAGAAATTTCAACCTCTATTTTATCGGTGGTGATAGTGATTCAGGGTTTTATTTCATACATGTAGCATCATTATGCATAAATTGAGTCAATTAGTAAAATCCCAACCCCCCTTATACAGTGGGTGGACACAAGTCTACGCGATTCGCTTAAATAATCGCGTTCCGACGCGTCCCCTCCTCCAATATACATAATAATGCAGCCTCCAAGAACCCCACGCTAACCCCTTAGGGAAGTCTCTCCTAATACCAGATCTAGAATCGTTAGTGCTTGTAATCATAGCGTCAAGTTTAAAGCAATTAGGCGCTTAAAAGGCCTTTCAAATTCGACTTGTTAAACTATATACAAAAACGCGCTAAACTAGACCTCGTATATCACTAACAAACGTTTAAGTACACCTTTAGTCTTTACTCCTCTTAACTATTGCAATATATAACATGCTATTATAATAAATCCGAAGATTATTACTATATAGCTTTGTGTTTCTTGTGCGCTGCACGCTTCTAAAAAGACAATTTACTAATACCTCTTCAAATTAGGCATATAAAAGTAGAAGGCAAAGCAAAGGCCATTTTTAACTGCAGAGCATGCGCTATTGCATATAAAATAGGCTTTAAAGTATAATAAAAAGCTAGTAGAGTTCTAAAGAAGGTTATAATAGTTTAACAAGTGCTTAATTAAGTATAAAAAGGGGGGCGCTATCTAGTAAGTATATTGTTAGTAGGGTAATTTACCCCTCTTTTTATATATATTATGCCTTAGCTAATTGCATGCTAATATTATTAAGTAAAGCCCTTAAAATTTGGGCAATCTAAACTAAAGCATTAAAAGGCAAAACACAAATGTTTTAAGCTATATTTGGCTTTAGATGTAAGAGTAATCTTATAATAATAAAAGGGAATAAGGATGCAAAAAGGGGGGGCATTACTGCTAAAGTATATATTAAAGTCTTGCGCAAATACCTTCTTATAATCCTTAAGCATAATAGCATCTTTATACAAGATAATGCGCTTATATATATATATAGCTTATTGTGACGAGCCTACGAGGTATGCCAGGATACACTTCACTAAAAGAAGAGGTCTTCTCCTAAACTTGTACAATTGGGCTATTTGCGAAGATTTAAAGCTAAGGAAAGAAGAAGAGGGTAAAGGAGGGAAAGGTGAGCTATATACACAGTAAGTAGTCAAGTGACATAGCGTGGCCTTAGCCTAAGGCTTATATAAGACCTGTATAGTACCTGTAGCGTAAGTGGCGGCTAGAGCCGTCATATTACCCCCCCCTTATAAAAAAGCTTGCCCTTAAGCTTCTTAGCATTTGTGTATCGTCTTCCAATTTATCGTACGAATTAGCTTTATCCTCCCACATCTTAATCCAATTCCTTAATAGCCTTAAGGGTCTTAGACGATCCGGATTTTACAAGTAAAAGTCTTGTAGCTTATGCGAGGCATACTTAAAATTACTAGCCGGGTACTATTCGGGGTCTTTATTATAGCTAACCTATTTTGCCCGGTAAGACAAATACTTCTTAGTCTTCTATATAGCTAGTATTTCTTTTACTTCTTACTCCTCGTTATCTATAATTCTAATTATCGGAGGGGGCTTGTTTCGCTAGCTTAGTAGAGGGTTATTACTAGCTTTCTATAACTTATCCGGTAAAAATATAAGGTAAATTTTTATTAATTTGGGCAGTTTAACCTTATACAAGTTCCTTATTCGGCGCAAAATCCTATATAAGCCGGCTATCTAGTAGTCTAGTTTATAGCTTAGTCTTTGGGTCTTCTAGTTTTTTGTTAAAATTTATACCTTATCCTTAAGCTTAAAGTCGACTAGCTTATAGTATAAATTCACATCCTATTCCTTCTTCTCTTAAGCTTCTTGTAGTATATAGACCACTTATTAGCCTTCCTCCCGATTAAGCTCTTCTTTAAGGGTTGCTACCTTTAGCATATCCCAATCAAATGACGTATAAGGCTCGTATACATTTAAAAGTATAGCGGGTAATATGCTTATACTATTATGCGGCAATGTAAGCTAAGTATAGTCTATAATCGGCAAGAGTTTTGGCCAATTGTCCTAATAGTAATTTACAAATGGCTATAAGCGTTAATTTAAATACTAGTTTATTATCTTTGTTTAGCTATTAGTTTACAAGTAAAACGCGGTTAAAAGCTTAAGCTTTATGCCTAAGATCCGGCAAAACTTATTCCAAAAAGCGGATATAAACTAGGGGCCTTTATCGGATATAATAAACTAGGGGGCTCTATAGAACCGGTATATGTATATAATAAATAGCTAAGCTATTTCCTTTGCTATAGTTGTCTTATAGCATAAAATTGACATGCTTTACTTGCTTAACCGGTTTATAATAACAAATGCTATATCGTAGCCATCCTTCGCTTTAGCAAATAATTTAAAGTTTATTGCAATATGCTACTAAGGTTTATCCGGTACTAGCAAGGGGTATAGCATTCTAGGCGTATAATCCTTAAGTATATAAGATCGTTTGCAAGCATAGTAGTTCCGGATATATTAAGCCACATATGAGGATAGTGTGGTGGGGTCACGTGCGCATGCACGTGCCCTAAGCGAAGGAACATAAATGTAGTGATTCAGGACACCTGTACACTTAGTTCTTCAGTCAACAAATGCATCACCATTTGCACTCCCTCCATTT
>Ga0302325_10035759_pt1 | contig 10139 bp, 11 predicted proteins | sample Palsa_T0_2_FD_201948 | JGI IMG/M metagenome (GOLD analysis project Ga0302325, IMG submission 201948) | Peat permafrost microbial communities from Stordalen Mire near Abisko, Sweden - Palsa_T0_2 | ecosystem: Environmental > Terrestrial > Soil > Palsa > Peat permafrost | place: Sweden: Abisko... | reverse complement strand
CCGATGTATTTGAAGGTGAACTGCGGATAGGCCTGCTGAAACTGGGGGCCGATCAGGTTCGGGATCAGGCCGGAGTCAGAGACGTCGCTGGTGCCGATCACGGTCAGCGTTGATGAGGTGTCCGCACTCGCCAGGGTTGGGACGAGCATGAACACCATCGTGGCCGCAACGCCGGTCAGCGTGAGCGCCGCCCGGTGGAAGCCGCGTTTGCGGCCGCTTGGTGCGCCGGACGTGGCCCGCCGACGCGCTGTGAAGATGGAGTGCATGCCGCCATCGTATAGAGGCTGCATAGGCTGTGCTTAGGTCACCTAAGCTTTCGCTTAGCCCCTTTTTATAGGGGCATCGCCAGGTCAGCTCGTCGCGCTCGTCGAACCGGTGCACTGCGTCAGCCCGTACGCCCGCGCGTATCGCGTCGCGTTGGTCGATTGCAGCCGGGCCAGCGCCTGCGTGACGCCGCCGTCGTCGCCGGCCGCCGCTGCCCGGGCCGCCGCGCGGTAGTCCGCGACCGACGCGTCGACCGCGTCGACGTAGTGGTTGAGGGTCGCCTGGCGCTGCTCGGGTCGCGGCAGCGCCGCGAGTTGCCCAGCCTCCTTGACGACGATCGGCGTGAGCTTGTTGAAGTACACGGCGAGCGCTTTCGTACCGGTCGCGGCGGCGCCCGGCGACGCCACCGAGCGCGCCGCCTGCTGGGCGCTGAAGCAGATCGCGTTCGCGCGCGCGATCACGTCCTTGCGGGTCGCGGCGTGGCCGCCGCAACCCGTGATCAGGGCCGCCACGACCACTGTGATCAGCGGCGGTGCGAATGCTCGCCGCCGGGGCAGGGCCGTGCGCACGTTGTCAGACGGCGATGTGCTCGTCGGCGCTCGCAAGCCGCAGCAGCGCCCGGTCAGAAACGGTCGTGCCCGCGATCACGCACGTGTGACCGCCGCGTACCCAGGTCACGTATCGACCCGACCCGACCGGACCGAACGAATAGCGGATGCCGCCGCGGACCATGATCCTGCCGCCCTGGCTCGTGAGCGAGTGCCCCGGGACGATCGAGTAGCCGACCCGGGTGCCGTCCGGGGCGCGGTAGTAGACGGTCACGATCTTGCGCCCGTGCACGACCTGGACGCGGCTTCCGGTCGCCTGCCAGCCGGTGCTCGACACGTAGTACGGGAACGGGATCCCGTCGACGGCCGCGGACAGCAGCTCGGGGTGGGCGGCGTCACGTGCCGGCGCGGGCGCCGTCGCCGAGGACAGCGCGAGCTTCGCGGTCTGGCCGACGGTGGGCGCGCTGGAGCCCGATCCGAGCACCAGGACGAGCGCGACGATCACGATCGCGAGCGCCGTCGCGGCCGGCAGGAACAGCGTGTTGCGCCAGCGGGCGCTCAGCGGAGCGCGCCGCCGCCGACCGCTGGCGTCGTCGATCATCCCCTCCAGGCGAGCTCGCAGCGCGTCGGGCGCGGTGACGTCGACCGAGCGCAGCAGCGACATGGCGCGTTGCTGCTCGGCGTCGGCGGCGGGGTCTGGGGTCTCTGGATCGGTCATCTGGCTATCCACTTGGTATGACTCCGCCCGCTCCGGATCCTTCCCGTGATTCGGTCGGGGGGTCGCCGAAGCGCTTGGCGATCCGCTGCCGCGCCCGGTACAGCCGGGTCGTGATCGTCGCCTCGGGTACGTCCAGGGCCTTGGCGGCCTCTGTGTAGGACAGGCCAAGTATGTCGATCGCGACGATCGTCAGCCGAAAATCCTCGGGCAGCTCCGAGACGGCGCCGAGGATTTCGTTCACCTCGGCCACGAGCTGCGGCGCCGGCGCCCGAACGTCCGCCGGCTCCGAGTCAGAGAGCATCGTGGTCGTCTGTGGCCGCCGTGAGGCGGTCCGTACGCGCGTATAGAAGGTGTTGCGCAACGCCGTCAGCAGATACCCGCGCTCGTCGCCGCGGATCAGGCGCGGGCGCGACAGCACCTTCGCGAACGTGTCCTGCACGAGGTCCTCAGCGTCCTCACGCGAACCGGTCAGCGCCCACGCGGCCCGGTACATGGGGTCGATGTGCTGCTGCAGCGTGCCTGGGTCGAGCCGGCGCACGGCTCAGAGCATGCCACGGCGCCCGACGGTTCCCGACCGGTCCCGCAAGCCCGGTCGTGCTGCTCTTTCGCTCATCGGCTCGTCGCCGAGGCGATCACGCCTCCTGGGGCACCAGCTCGCCGCCGGTCGGTGGCGCCGCGCGACGCACGGTGATGTCGCCGAACGCGGTGCAGGCGCTCACCTCGACGGTCCGTTCCTGCTCGCCCGGCGTGTCGGTGCTGTCCAGCTCGGAGCGCGCCTTGCCGAACGTCGTGCTGAGGTTCAGCCACGCCGCGGTGCCCTCCGCGATGCCGATCTCGATGTCACCGCGGGCGCTGTCGACCTTGATCGTGCCGCTCGCCACCGACAGCAGCCGCACGGCGCCGTTGGCGGTGCTGGCCGAGACCGATCCGCCGCTGCGCCGGACGAGCATGTCGCCGTTGGCCCCGGAGAGCTTCAGATCGCCGTCGATCGATCCGATCCACGCATCGCCGTTGGCGTTGTCGATCTTTGCGTTGCCGCCGATCCGCTCGATCCGGATCTCGCCGGTCGCGCTCTCGATCGATGCGTCTTCGGCGACCGCCCCGATCGTGACCTCGCCGGCGGCCTTGCGGATCTTGGCGGTGCGCGCCCGTTCGATCGCGATCTCGCCCGCCGCGGTGTCGACCCGGCATTTGCCGAGTTCGCCGGTGGCGCGGATCGAGCCGGTCGCGGTCTCGGCCTTGACGCTCGAATCCGTCGGCAGCTGCACGGTCACCTCGATCGAGCCGCGCGGCTTGAACGACCGCAGCGACCTCGGGCTGCGGATCGAGAGCGTCTCGTCGTCGAAGCTGACCTCGGTCCGCTGGACCATCTCGACGTCACGGGGATCGTCGGGGTCGCTCGGTCGCAGCTGCACCGTCGTCGTGTCCCGGGCCGATGCCTCCAAGCGGACGTTGGCGACCAGCAGCGACAGCTTGGCGGAGATCGGCTCGGGTGTCTGGAACTCATGCATGTGGTGGTGCTCCTTGATCGTCGGAGGCGCCGGGTCAGCGGACCCGGCCCTGTCAGCGGACCCGGCCCTGTCAGCGGACCCAGCCCTTGTAGGTGCGACCGCCTCGGCCGCCGCCTGCGGTGCGACGGCTCGGGTCACCTGGGGCGGAACCGGACTGCTCGGATTCGACGGCGGTCGCGGCGACGCGGACGAGCCACGCGTTGGTCGACAGGCCGGCGCGGTCGGCGACCTCGTCGATTCGCTCCTTGAGCTGCTCGGGCAGCCGCAGGTTCAGCCGGGCCATCTCGCGCTCGCCCGAGCCGCCGGTGACCCACGACCTCGCGGCGTCCATCGCCGCCGATGCGAGGTCGCCATAGCCGCCGGGGTTCGAATCGGTCGCCTCGAGCGACTCGGAGACGACGAACTCGGGTGAGCCGCCTCGCAGCCGCAGCTCCACCGATCCCGGCGCGAGCGTGCGAGTGATCTCGGCGGCCGCCTGCTCGAGCGCCTCCAGCAACGTCAGCCGGACCGCCGACTCCAGCGGCGCGGTCAGCCGCTCGGCCAGCGCGCGCGCGTCCTCGCCGCCCGCCTCGGCGGCCACGGCGAGCTGCTCGCGGATGTTGTTCACGTATGGGGTCAGGTCCATGGTGGCGCCATCTTGGCACCAACAATGTGCCAAGTCAACACCAATCTGGCTAACGCGCGGGGCCAACGGCGATCTGTGGCGATTTGACCCCCATATCCGGGGTTAAATCGCCGAGCTTCGTCCAGCGCCGGGCTTCGTCCAGCGCCGGGCTTCGTCCAACGCCGGGCGTCGCCCGCGCCGGGCTTCGTCCAACGCGGGGCGTCGCCCGCGCCGGGCTTCGTCCAACGCTCGCCCGCGCCGGGCTTCGTCCACGCCGGGCTTCGTCCCCCGCCGGGCTTCGTCCAACGCCGGGCTTCGTCCAACGCCGGCTTCGTCCACGCGGCTTCGTCCACGCGGCTTCGTCCGCGCGGCCGGCGGCCGCGGGGGTCCGGTGCGCGGCGGGTGCGGCGGGTTGTTGCCGCGTGGATGTCAGGCGGGCGTCAGCGCGCGGCGGGCGCCGGCAGGCCGTAGACGCCGCCGGTCATCATCTGAGCGAGCGGCTCGACGATCGCGTCGGCGTCGGGCAGGCCGGTCGCGTCGCCCGCAGTCGCCACCTGGAGCACGCGCTCGTAGCCCCACATCAGGCAGGCGGAGAGCTGCTCCTCGTCGGCGCCCGCCGGCGCCTGCCCGCCGGCGCGTGCGATCCGGATCACGCGCGCGGTGCCGGCCACGAATCGGGCCATGATCGAGAACCACAGCGTGCGCAGGCGCTCGTCGTGGGGCCATTGCTCTGAGACCGTGCGCAGCACCGTGCCGTGTTCTGCGGCGACCGCGACCCAGCGGCGGATGCTGGCGCGGATCGCGGCCTCGGGATCGGTCTCGGACTCGGCCAGGAACGGATCGACCGCAACCGCGATCTCTCCCATCACCCGCCGCAGGCACTCGGAGATCACGGCCGTGCGGGAGTCGAAGTGCGCGTAGAAGCTCGTGCGTGAGATGCCGGCCTCGTCGATGATGTCGTTGACGCTCAGCTGCGAGAACGGGCGCTGCGCCAGCAGGCGCTCGGTCGCGTCGAGCACCGCGACCTGCGTCCGCGGGTAGCTCGGCTGGTCGAGCAGGTTGCTCACGTCAGCCCCGTGCTCACGTCAGCCCCGTGCTCACGTCGGCCCCGTGCTCACGTCGGCCCCGTGCTCACGTCGGCCCCGTGCTCACGTCGGCCCGGTGCTCACGTCGGCCCGGTCGGTCCAGCACCCATCGGGTCAGCGGCTGACGGAGGTTCATCGGATGGGGTTGGTCGATGAACGTCTGCACGTAACGGAAGCCCGCCTTCTGCAGCGTTCGGTTCGGCGCGACGTTGAACGCGTTGGGCTGGCAGAACAGGCGCCGCAGCTCGAGCGCCGTGAAGTACAGCTCGGCCGAGCGGCGCACGAACTGGACCCCGAGGCCGGACTGGCGCCGGTCCGGTACGCGGATGTGCAGGTGCATGAACGCCTCCGAGCCGAACGTGAACGGGTCGGCGCTGCTGAAGCCGACGACGTCGCCGTCCAACTCCCAGGCGAGCAGGTAGCTCTCGCGCTCACGGATCGGCAGCGAGAACTCGTGCTCGTAGTGGGCTCGCCATTCCTCGCGCCCCGGCAATCGCTCGCGCGCGACCCCGAGCGTCTGCAGGAACTCGTTGGACGCGTCGTGGAAGTAGTCGATCCGGAAGCCGACCTCCGAGAGCTCCAACTCACGGACGACCGGGCCGCCCACGGCTACTCGGGCCAGCCGTCGACGAACAGGTCAAGCGCGAGCTCACCGCTGGGATCGGCCTGGTAGTGGGAGAGATCCCGGCCGGCGAGCACCTCGTCGTCGATCAGCGCCTCGCCGGTGCGCTCGGAGGCGAGCAGCTCGTAGGCGGCGTCGGCGTAGATCGCCGGGGTCCGTGCGCGGCGCATCGCCTCGTCGCCGCCGAGCAGGTTCTGGACCGCGGCGGTCGCGATCAGGGTCCGCGGCCAGAGGCAGTTGGCCTTGATCCCGTGCTCGGCCTCGTCGTGCGCGAGCCCCAGCGTCAGCATCGTCATGCCCATCTTCGAGAGCGTGTAGGCGGAATGGCCGCGCAGCCACTTCGGATCCGCGGTGAGCGGCGGCGACAGCGTCAGCACCCGTGCTCGCGCCGACTCACGTAGGTGCGGGAGACACGCGCGTGTCAGCACGAATGTCCCGCGTGCGTTGATCTGCTGCATCAGGTCGAAGCGCTTGACCTCGAGCTCGGCCATCGACGCCAGGTTGATCGCCGAGGCGTTGTTGACGACGATGTCGACGCCGCCGAACCGCTGCACGGCCTGCGCCACCGCGGCGCCGACGCCGGCCTCGTCGCGGACGTCGCCGACGATCGCCAGCGACCGTCCCCCGGCCGCCTCGATCTCGGCGGCGGCGGTGTGGATCGTGCCCTCGAGCTTTGGGTGGGGCTGATCGGTCTTGGCGAGCAGCGCGACGTTGGCGCCGTCGGCCGCGAGCCGCAGCGCGATCGCCAGCCCGATCCCGCGGCTGCCGCCGGACATCATCACGGTCTGTCCGGTGAAGGTCGCCATCGTGCGCAATCTAGCTCAAAACGCCTCCATGTCGCCGACAAACCGGACACCGTGTCAACCCCGAGCGCTAACGTGCCGCCGATGCGCAGAACAGGGTTCGAGCCTGAGCACGTCGACTACCGCGAGTCGGTCCGCCGATTCATCGCGGAGCAGGTCGCCCCCAACCAAGAGCGCTGGGAACGCGACGGGATCGTCGACCGTGAGCTGTTTACGGCGGCCGCCGAGAAGGGGATGCTGGCGATCCAGGTGCCAGAGCGTTATGGCGGCGCCGGCGTCGACGACTTCCGCTTCAACCAGATCCTCGACGAGGAGGTCGGGATCTCGGGGATCGGCGGCGCGGGACTCGGCGTCACGCTGCACAACGACATCTGCCTGCCGTACTTCTTGCACTTCTGCAGCGACGAGCAGAAGCGGCGGTGGCTGCCCGGGATCGCGGACGGCTCGCTGATCACGGCGCTGGCGATGACCGAGCCCGAGATCGGCTCAGATCTGGCGTCCCTGCGCACGAGTGCGATCCGCGACGGCGACACGTACGTCGTCAACGGCTCCAAGACGTTCATCACCAACGGGATCAACGCCGACCTCGTGATCACCGCGGTCAAGACCGACCCGAGTCAAAAGCACGCGGGGATCTCGATCGTGATCGTCGAGCGGGGGATGGACGGCTTTCAGCGCGGGCGCAACCTGGATAAGGTCGGGATGCATTCCCAGGACACCGCCGAGCTGTTCTTCTCAGACGTCCGGGTGCCGGTCGAGAACCTGCTCGGCGAGGAAGGTCAGGGGTTTCGGTACATGACCTCGAACCTCGCCCAGGAGCGACTCAGCATCGCGCTGACCGGCGTCGGCGCCGCGCGCGGCGCGCTGGACTGGACGATCGAGTACGTCAAGCAGCGCACCGCGTTCGGCAAGCCGATCGGGACGTTTCAGAACACGCGGTTCGCGCTGGCCGAGATGGCGACCGAGGTGGAGCTCGCGACCGCGTTCTGCGACCAGGCGGTGCTTGCCCACAACGACGGCGAGCTCTCGCCGCCCGACGCCGCGATGGCGAAGTGGTGGGCGACCGAGCTCCAGGGCCGCGTGATCGACCGCTGCGTGCAGTTGCACGGCGGTTACGGCTACATGCTGGAGTACCCGATCGCGCGCGCCTATGCCGACGCCCGCGTGACCAGGATCTACGGCGGCACGACCGAGATCATGAAGGAGATCATCGGCCGTTCGCTCGGCCTCTAGCCGGCCCGCGGAGCGGCATTAGCGAACACCCGGTCCGTCGATACGATGCCAGAGCCACGCACCACGACGCTGCGCCCTCCTCGCCGCGGCCGCCGCCCTCGGACCTACGCCGCCGTTCTGTCGGCGACGACCGAGCTGCTCGAGACGGTGCCCCTGGCGCAGCTGAGCGTGGCGCGGATCCTCGCCGTCGCGGGGGTCTCCCGTACCAGCTTCTACGAGCACTTCACCTCCAAGGAGGACGTCGTGGTCAAGCTCGTGCGCTCGATCAGTGCGGAGGTCGCCGAGGAGATCGAGCCGATGTTCGCGCGCGACGGCCGCGGACCCGAGCAGGCGTTCCGCGAAGGCCTGTCCCGGCTGCTGCGGGTCTCGGCGCGCCATGCCCCGCTCGTGCTCGCCGCGTCCGAGGAATGGCCCGCCGTACCCGAGCTGCACCGCCTGTGGTTCCGGATGCACGGCGAGCTGACGCGCCGCCTGGCCGAGCTGATCGCGTCCGAGCGGGCCGCCGGCCGCGCGCCGGATGGTGCGGACCCCGAGGCGCTCGCCGCCTGCCTGGTGTGGGCCGGAGAGCGGGCGTTCCACGTGGCGATGACCGGTGAGATCTCGGGACTGTCCGGCCAGGACGCGCTGATCGAGCCGCTCGTACAGCTCTACGTCGGCACGATCTACCGGCGGCCGGTCACGCTGGGCGACGACTCGTCCGAGAGCGTCGCGATTCCGTAGAGGAAGAATTCGCCGGTGTCGTGCAGCTCGCAGTCCCAGCCGAGCCGGGCCAGCTGCGCCCGCAGTGCAGCAGGCTCGTAGTAGCGCTTCACGATCTCGAACTCGCGGCCGTCGTCGAGCCGCCGCTGCTCGAACCCTGAGTCCTCGCTGGGCATTGTGTGGTCACGCGCCTTGGACCGTGGCGCGCGCTCTGAGTCGATGAACAGGACGCGACCGCCGGGCGCCAGCGCGGACGCGACCATCGCCCAGAACGGCGCGAAGCGGTCCTCGGGCACGTGCGAGAGCCAGAAGCAGAACACGCACGCGTCGAACGCGTGCCTCGGCGGGTCCCACTCGAACAGGTCGGCCTCGACGTAGCTGACCGACGCGCCGAGCGGTTCGATGCGGGCGCGGTTGATCCCGAGCACCTCGGGCGCGCCGTCGACAGCGGTCACGTGGCCCGCGTACCGGACCAGGTGGCGGGTCCACAGCCCCGTGCCGCTTGCCAGCTCCAGCACGTTCCCGCGGGGTTCGAACCGCGCGAGCGCCGCCTCCAATGTCGCCACCTCGGCGAACCACGCGGCGTTGGCCGCGGCCCCGCGGTCGTAGCGGCCCGTGCGAAACCACCAGTCGTCGTACTCGCCGGCACGGGCCCGGTAGTAGTCGAGTTGCTGCTCAAGCGTCGTGTCGTCCATGGTCATCTCCTTACCCGACGTTCGGCCATGACAGCCGTCTTGCACCTTGGCCAACGGGATAGCGCGGATCGTCACCAACTCGGTATAGGATGCCGCCCTTGAGTCAATCTTTATCTGAGCAGGAGGGGAGATGAGCAACCAAGCCCAGCAGGAGCGTGAGGCTGCGCTGGATTCGGAGGGCATGGAGCGAGGCCTCGGCTTTCTGGGCCTGTTGTGGGCGTCCGAGGCGTCGATCATCGGGTCGGGCTGGCTGTTCGGGGCGCTGACCGCGGCGACGATCGCCGGGCCGTCGGCGCTCTTCGCCTGGGGGATCGCCACGATCATCGTGATCATCCTGGCGCTGATCCACGCCGAGCTTGGCGGGATGTTCCCCGTCTCCGGAGGAACCAGTCGGTATCCGCATTACGCGTTCGGCTCGTTCGCCGGCATGACGTTCGGATGGATGTCGTACCTCCAGGCGGCCGCAGTCGCGCCGATCGAGGTGCTCGCGGCGATCCAGTACCTGTCGAGCGTCCATGCCTTCAGGCACTGGTACAACGGCGTCAAACTGACTGGCGTCGGGATCGTCGTCGCGGTGATCCTGATGATCGTGTTCACGTTCATCAACCTGGTCGGCGTGCGCTGGCTGGCGCGCGTCAACAACGCGTTGACGTGGTGGAAGGTCCTGGTCCCGGTGCTGACGATCATCGTGCTGCTGATCTTCAAGTTCCACAGTGCGAACTTCAGTCACGGTGGCGGCTTCTTCGTCAAGGGCGCCGCGGTCAAGTCCATCCTGCTTGCAATCCCCGGCGGAGGCATCGTGTTCTCGCTGCTCGGGTTCGAGCAGGCGGTCCAGCTCGGGGGCGAGGCGCGCAACCCGAAGGACATCCCGAAAGCGGTGATCCTCTCGATCCTGATCGGGGGGACGATCTACATCCTCGTGCAGCTGGCGTTCATCGCGGCGTTGAGGCCGTCGCTGGTCGCGCACTTCGGCTGGACGTCCCTGGCGCCGTCAGTGGACCACAACGCGACGCTGAAGGCGCTCAACGCCGCACCGTTCTACAGCGTCGCCAAACTGGCAGGGTTGACCTGGTTGGCGGTGATCCTGCGGATCGACGCGGTCGTCTCACCGAGCGGTACCGGCCTGATCTACCTGACGTCGGCCTCGCGAATCCTGTTCGCGCTGTCGAAGAACGGCTACGTCCCGGAGCGGTTCGAGGATGTCTCCGGTCGGGCCAGGGTCCCGGTCTACGCGATCATTCTGACCGCGATCGTCGGGCTGATCTTCCTGCTGCCGTTCCCGAGTTGGGCAAAGCTCGTCGGGGTCGTGACGTCGGCCTCGGTGCTGATGTACGCCGGCGCGCCCTTGGCGCTCGGG
>Ga0302325_10035756_pt1 | contig 10139 bp, 5 predicted proteins | sample Palsa_T0_2_FD_201948 | JGI IMG/M metagenome (GOLD analysis project Ga0302325, IMG submission 201948) | Peat permafrost microbial communities from Stordalen Mire near Abisko, Sweden - Palsa_T0_2 | ecosystem: Environmental > Terrestrial > Soil > Palsa > Peat permafrost | place: Sweden: Abisko... | reverse complement strand
TGGGGATTCCGGACGATCGTGATCACTGATTCCGGGCCATCGTGATCACCGATTCCGGGTGATCGTGATCAGGGTTCCGAACGATGGTGATCACCGATTCCGGCGTGATCGTGATCAGTTTATCGCGATCCCCGGAACGGTGATCACGATGGCCCGGAATGATTTCCACAGAGGGAGTGGCGCTGGACATCACAGAAGGCAAGCTGGTCTCCGAAGGTAACTTAGGAGAGAGCCAGCGTGCCAACCAGGAGATCGTCCATGCGCAAGATCAAGGAAGTCCTACGTTTAAAATTTGAACTGGGGTTAGGGCAGCGGGAGATTGCCCGAGCCTGTTCGATCAGCCAGGGTGCCGTCCACAACTACCTGAAGAAGGCAGCCGGAGCAGGAATCGAGTGGCCGCTGGCGGAAGGCTGGGACGAGAAGGGCATTGAAGAAGCCGTGTTTGGGAAGCCGCGTTCGATCGCGGAATCCTCCAAGGGTAGCTTTCCTGATTTTCCAGCCCTCCACCATCAGCTCCAGCAACATCCCCATCTGACCGTGCAGTTGGCCTGGGAAGAGTATCGGGAGAAGAACCCGGAGGGTTATCGCTACAGCCGGTTCTGCGAGTTGTATCAACGGTGGCGGAGGAAGCAGGACGTAGTTCTTCGCCAGGAGCACCAGGCTGGCGAGAAGGGCTTCGTTGACTGGGCGGGAGCGACGATGCCGGTGCATGACCCGGACACGGGAGGGATCTGGCAAGCCCCTCTGTTCGTAATGGTTCTGGGGGCGAGTTCCTACACCTATGCCGAAGCGACTCGCGATCAGCAGCTGAGCGCCTGGATCGGCTCGCACATCCATGCCTTTGAATACTTCGGCGGAACTCCTCGGTTACTGGTGCCCGACAATCCGCGAACGGGAGTAAGCCGCGCGTGTCGCTACGATCCTGATCTGAACCCCACCTATCAAGAAATGGCTATGCACTACGGCGTGGGGGTGGTGCCGGCGCGTCCGTATCGTCCGCGGGACAAGGCCAAGGTCGAGGTCGGCGTACAAATCGTGCAACGCTGGATCGTGGCCGCGCTGCGTCACCGGCAGTTTTTCCGGCTGGAAGATCTGAACCGCGCGATCCGAGAACTGCTGGAGCGGTTGAACCAGCGGCCGTTCCGGAAGCGTGAGGGATCGCGGGCCAGTCGGTTCGCTTCTCTGGAACGTAGCGCACTACGACCGTTGCCGCCCGAGCCCTTCGACATGAGCCAGTGGTCGCACGCGCGGGTGAACATCGATTACCACATCGCCTTCGACGCCAACTTGTACAGTGTGCCCTACACGCTGGTCCAAGAACGGGTGGAAGTGCGAGCGACTCCCACCACCGTGGAGATCTTCCACCAGGGGCAGCGCGTAGCCTCGCATCTGCGTGGGCGTGGCCGAGAGCAGGTAGTTACCCAGCGAGAGCATCGGCCGAAGAGTCACCAGGCGCATCTGGAGTGGACTCCCTCGCGCCTGGTGCACTGGTCCCAGCAGATCGGACCGCACACGGCGCGGCTGTTCGAACGGATCCTGGCCGAGAAGCCGCATCCGGAAATGGGTTATCGATCCTGTCTAGGAATCATCCGGCTCGCCGAACAATACTCGGCGGGAAGGATGGAAGCGGCAGCGGACCGGGCGCTGCGGGCCGGTGCCTACCGCTACCAGAGCGTGAAATCGATCCTGAAGAACTCGCTGGACCAACAACCGTGGAGCGAAGACCCCTCGCTTCCTCCCCCGCCGCCTCACGACAACATCCGGGGCGCCGGATACTTCAGTGAGGAGGTCTAAGCGATGCTACAACAACCTACCAAAGAAAAACTGTACGCCCTCCGGCTGCACGGGATGATCGAAGCCATCGAGCGGCAGGAACAAGATGAGGCGGCACGGGAGCTGGGCTTCCTGGATCGTCTGGCGCTGCTGATCGACCAGCAGTGGGACTGGCGAGAGAACCAGACGTTGACGCGACGGGTAAAAGCCTCGCGCTTGCGGGGCGCCGCTTGCGTGGAGGACATCGACTATCGCCTGGAACGGGGGCTGAACAAAAGTGTGATCCGTGGACTGGCTCAAGAGTCTGGATGGGTAAAGAATCACGAACACATATTCGTGCTCGGACCCACCGGTGTCGGGAAGAGTTATATAGCTTCGGCACTGGCGCAAAAAGCCTGCCGGGATGGCTATAAGGTTTACTACACCAGGGCTGCAGCGCTGTTCCGCGATCTACACATGGCCCGAGCCGATGGCAGTCTTCGCCAACTGCTCAGACGCCTGAACCGGATCGACGTGCTGGTTATCGATGACTGGGTTATGGCTCCGCTGGCGGAATCGGAGCGGAGGGACTTCTGGGAGATCGCGGAAGATCGCTACCAGACGCGTTCGATGATCCTCACCGCGCAACTGCCGGTGTCCCGCTGGCACGAGCAGATCGGGGATCCCACGCTGGCCGACGGGATCCTCGACCGCTTGGTGCATCACGCCCATCGTATCGAGATGCGCGGCGAATCGATGCGGAAACCTCGACGAGAGAAAGGGGAAAAGTGACCAATCATCGGCGGGTAAAAAGCTGTGGAAAAGCCGGGCACAAAACGCCCTTGGAAATCGCTTCGCGATTCCCACTTTTCCACAGCTACGGCGGCGGCGACACCTTTTCCTTGACGATCGTGATCACTTTCTGCAAAATCTTCCGGCCAGCGTCGCTTCGCTCCGACGACTGATCACATCACCCCGGAATGCTGATCACGATCAGCCCGGAACCCCGATTACCTTCGCCGGAATCCGCACCCATTTCTTCGAATTTCTCAGCCTCATAAGACAGGCTATTAGTTTTCGGGCGTTTTGGCGCGTTTTGCAGATGTCATACAAATTCCTCCAAGCCACCCATGCGCTTCCGTTTGCTTGCGCTACTTGAAGCACCTTCATGAGCTGCCGTAATGGCTGTGGCGCAAGCGGAGCGGGTCTAGCCGTTGGCCGGATGCAGCTACCCCCACAGCGACCACTAGAAAAGGAAGATTGGGGCCTACTCGGGAGCGGTGCCACTAATGCAAGCGCGTCACGATGGGGCGTTGCCGCGTAAAGACATCAAACGAATGGGAGGATGGGCATGTTGCGGAGTGCGCCCAGTTTCTGTATGGAACGACCGTTTCGTTCGCGAACAGTTAGAAAATTCGGGTGGGGGAGGAGAAGAGGATAGAAACTGTAGAATCTGAGGGCAACGGCTCACGGCCGGGAATGGTTGTGCCATCACGGGGCACGATTGATTGTATCGAGGCGCGTGGCGTAGAATGCACGCACTGATGACCGATACGTCTCCCATGATTGGCCGTACTATTTCCCGGTACCGCGTCCTCGAAAGGATCGGTGGCGGGGGCATGGGTGTGGTGTACAAGGCTGAGGATTTGAATCTCGGCCGGTTCGTGGCGCTGAAATTTCTCCCTGCCGAAGTTTCCAAGGATGCCACGGCGCTGGAGCGATTCCGGCGGGAGGCTCGCGCGGCATCGGCGTTGAACCATCCCAGCATCTGCACGATTCACGAGATCGATGAGCGCGATGGCCAGTGCTTTATCGCCATGGAGTTTCTGGACGGCCAGACGCTGAAGCATCGCATCAGCGGCAGGGCCTTGCCGCTGGAGCTGCTGCTGGACGTGGGCGTGCAGATTTCCGACGCGCTCGAAGCGGCGCACTCGGAAGGGATCATTCATCGGGACATCAAGCCGGCGAACATTTTCATCACCAAGCGCGGGGTGGTGAAGATACTGGATTTTGGTTTGGCGAAATCTATGACGGCGCCGTCCCCGCTGATATCGGCGACCGAGGATTTTCGCGGGGCTGGGCCCGGAGACCTCACCAGTCCAGGGAGCACGCTGGGAACGGTGGCCTACATGTCGCCGGAACAGGCGCGCGCGTCGGAGTTGGATGCGCGTTCGGATATCTTTTCGTTCGGCACGGTGCTGTACGAAATGGCGACGGGCACGCTGCCGTTCCGCGGGGAGAGCACCGCGGTGATTTTCGAAGCGATTCTCAGCCGGACGCCAATCCCGCCGGAGCGCCTAAATCCCGACTTGCCGGCCAAGCTCTCAGAGGTGATCGAGAAGGCGCTGGAGAAGGATCCGGATCTGCGCTGCCAGACGGCGGCGGAACTGCGCGCGGACCTGAAGCGACTGAAGCGGGACATGAATTCGAGCCGCCACCCATCGGCCGAAAAGGCGGACTCGTCAAAGTCGCACGCGGTGGCCGCGGCGCCCACGACGAAATCCGTGGCGGTGCTCTATTTCGAAAACCAGAGCGGCAATAAGGAAGACGAGTACCTGCGCGACGGAATCACCGAAGACGTGATCACCGAACTATCGAAAATCCGCGGACTGAACACCTTTTCGCGCCCTACCGTGCTGGCGTTCCGCGACAAGCCGGTCACACCGGCGCAGATTGGCAAGCAACTTGGCGCGGCATACGTCCTGACTGGCACGTTGCGGCGCGCCGGCGCCCGGCTGCGCATCAACACGCAACTGGTGGATACGCAGACCGATTTCCCGGTGTGGTCGGAGCGCTTCGACCGCGAGATGAAGGACGTCTTCGAAGTACAAGATGAAATGGCCCGGAAGATCGCCGAAGCCCTGCGGGTGACGCTTTCGCCGCAAGAGCTTGAGGCCCTGGCCACCAAGCCGACGGAAAACTTGCAGGCCTATGATCTCTATCTGCGCGGCAAACGCTACGCGCGCCGCCAGACCCGGCAGGATCTTGAGTTCGCTTTGCAGATGTTTGAGAACGCGGTGGCCATCGACCCCAGTTTCGCACTGGCCTACGCGGCGTGCGCGAACGCTTGCGCGATGTTCTACTGCAATTACAGCCGCGAGCAGTTGTGGGTGGAGCGCGCGCGGGAAGCCTCCGGCAAGGCTGTGGCATTGCGGTGGGATCTGCCTGAAGTGCAGGTGAGCCAGGCGTGGGTGCTGTACGCGGCCGAGTTGCACGACGAAGCGGTGCGCATGGTGAGAAAGGCGCTGGAGCGCAAACGCGATTGCGAAGGCGCGTCGTATCTGCTCTGCCGGTCGCTATTTGCGTCGGGGCGCTACCAGGAAGTGGTGGACGTGGCGGATGCGGCGATCGAAGCGAGTGGTGAGGACTACAACGTTTTTGTGCCGATCGTGAACTCGCTCGGGGCGTTGGGGAAAGAGGAAGCCCGGCGAGAGATGACCAAACGGCGAGCGGCGACGCTGGAAAACCACTTGAAACAGGTGCCTGAGGATGCGCGGGCGCGAATCCTGCTGGCCGGCTGCTATTCGGATTGGGGCCGGGTGGACGACGCGTTGCGCGAACTTGCCATGGCTCTGACGTTGCGCTCCAACGAAGCCTCGATTCTCTACAATGCGGCGTGCGTCTACTGCCTGCTGAACCGAAAGGCGGAAGCTCTGGATGCTTTGCGGAAGGCCTGGGACGCCGGTTTTCAGGACTCGCGCTGGGCGCGCCGCGACCCGGACATCGCGATTTTGCATGGTGAACCGGAGTTCGAGCGCCTATACCCCGAAAAACCCGCTTCCGCCCACTAAGTGGCTAAAGCAAGACCTCGACTATCAGGCACTCACCTCATGGCTAGTTCTTTCGCCGATGGCATCCGCCAGGACCAGCGCAGTTCCGCTGAAGGCTAAGGTATCAACGAAATAGTTCAGTCCTTCGGCTATGTTGGATGCGTTGGCCACTAAGATCGGGAGATAAACAAACAGCACGAGAAGCAGAATCATGATCCCCAGGTAGGTAGCGGCCGAGCGGGCTTTCCTATTCACCAGAATGCATGCGCCTGAGGCGACCAGCACTGCGCCGGCAAGGTATGCCCAGAAAAGATGCCCGGGAATCCATGCTGGCGTTATTTTGTCGAGCGGAACGCCGGGAGCGAGGGTGGGATGCAGAAGGTCCTCGATGCCAAAGACTATCGTTGGTATCGCCACGAAAAAGCGGGCGAGAGTTACCAGGACTGGTGGGCCGTTCGAAGGCGCGGGCTTGGAGAGGCTTCCGGCTAACGCAAAGGCGCCGCCGCTGAAAGCGATGTCCCGCAGGGCGGTGGTCCAAAATAATAGAAGAGCGCCGTGTGATGCCACGAGGTTGTGGACGTGGAGCAAGACCACGAAGAGCAGAAGCATGATCCCCAGGAGCAGGGCCGCTAGCTTGGAATATCTCTCCAGAATGATGCTCAGGGCTGCAGCAATCAGACAAATGCCCACGAAATAGATCCAAAACAGGTGCCCGGGTATCCAGGATGGAACCAGTGGCGCGATTTGCACCGCAAAGACCAGGTGGTCGCCGCCGAATACTCCCATCCCTATGGCAAAAAACAAGCGGCCGAAAGGGATGATTTTATCAAGGCCGCGTTTTTGCGGCAGGTCGTCCTTGATGATCTTTGCGAGTCCGATTACCAGAAGAATGGCGCCGATAAAATACGGCCAGAACACGTCGGGCTTCATTGGAGAGATTGCCAGTGCTGAAGCGAGACTAAGGTGGTGAGAAAATTGGAGACTGCAATTCAGCATGTTCATTCTCGATCACCATTATCGAAATCTGAATCGTACAGGCCCGGAACACGGCGCCGATTCTACACCCGGGGCGTGTGTTCGGACGAGGGCAAGTCAAAGGTGTAGAGAACCCAGGTGTGAAATCGACACCTGGGGCACCCACTTCGCTTCGCTCAGCAACCCGATAGTCGATCACTTTGGTTGATATTCGAGGGGGAGCTACGCAAGACGAGGGCAAGTCAAAGACCTAGAGAACCCAGGTGTGAAATCGACACCTGGGGCACCCACTTCGCTTCGCTCAGCAAACCCAAGGTCGATCAATTTGGTTGATATTCAAGGGGGACAGCTACGCAAGACGAGGGCAAGTCAAAGACTTAGAGAACCCAGGTGTGAAGCCGACACCTGGGACACCCACTTCGCTTCGCTCAGCAAACCCAAGGTCGATCAATTTGGTTGATATTCAGGGGGGAGCTACGCAAGACGAGGGCAAGTCAAAGACTTAGAGAACCCAGGTGTGAAGGCGACACCTGGGGCACCCACTTCGCTTCGCTCAGCATAGATGCGTGTTTTTGGGGGCGTGAGATTCTGGGATGGAATGTTTTCCCGACGGGAGTGGCGGGGCTGCGCGCGGGGTGAAGCGATTGCTTGAGGCTTGGCGGTGGCGTAGAATGTGCGGCCAGTGGCGGATAATCTGTCAATTGTCGGGCGCAGCATCTCGCACTACGAGGTCCAGGAAAAACTGGGCGGCGGAGGGATGGGCGTCGTCTACAAGGCTAAGGACACGCGGCTGGGGCGCAGTGTGGCGCTGAAGTTTCTCCCTGACGATATCTCCCACGACCCGCAGGCGATCGAGCGATTCCGGCGCGAAGCGCGTGCGGCATCGGCGCTCAATCACGCGAACATCTGCACGATTCACGATATCGGGGAATTTGATGGGCGGCCGTTTATCGGCATGGAGCTGCTCGAGGGCGACACGCTGAAACATCGCATTTCGGGTAGGCCCATCGAGATAGCGGCGCTGCTGGAGATCGGGATTCAGATCGCGAACGGGCTGGATGCGGCGCACTCGAAGGGAATCGTGCATCGGGACATCAAGCCTGCGAATATTTTTCTGGTGGATCGCGGGCAGGTCAAGATTCTGGATTTTGGTTTGGCCAAGCTAACGTCCACGGTGAGCCATGGTGGCGAATCGGCGAGCGTGACGTCGATGCGCACGAACTCGCATTTGCTCCATGACGATCAACTCACCAGCCCGGGCAGCTCGCTGGGCACGGTTGCGTACATGTCGCCGGAACAAGCGCGAGGCGAAGAGTTGGATGCGCGTTCCGATTTGTTTTCGCTGGGCGTGGTGCTGTACGAGATGGCGACCGGGGCGGTTCCGTTTTCGGGAATGACCTCGGCGGTGATTTTCGACGCGCTGCTGAATTCCACGCCCGCGGCGGCGAGGGAATTAAATGCGCGCCTGCCCGCGGCGATGGACAACATTCTGGGCAAAGCTCTCGAGAAGGATCGCGAGATGCGCTACCAGAGCGCTGCCGAACTTCGGGCCGACCTGAAACGGCTCAGCCGCGACATGGAGTCGAGCCGCCGGCCGGGGGCTGGGGAGAAGAGCGCCACGGGCTCCGGGACGCATGCGGTTGCCGCGCTGCAAAAGTCGGTCGCAGTGCTCTATTTTGAAAACCAGAGTGGTGCGAAAGAAGACGAATACTTCCGCGACGGTATTACCGAGGATATCGTCACCGAGCTCCTGAAGATCAAACAACTGCAGATCTTTCCGCGCTCGGAGATGCTTGCGTTCCGCGACAAACCGATTGCCGCGCTGCAGGTAGGGCAGCAGGTGGGCGCCGCGTACGTGCTGGAAGGTTCGATCCGCCGCGCGGGAAACCGGGTGCGGATCACTGCGCAGCTGGTGGAAGTCTCCACGCGGAAGTCGGTATGGGCGGAGCGCTACGATCGCCAACTGGAGGATGTGTTCGCCATCCAGGAGGAAATCGCGCGCAGCATTGCGCAGGCTCTACGCATCACGCTTACCCCGCAGGAAGAAAAGACGATCGCGCGCAAGCCTACGGAGAACCCGCAGGCCTACGATTTTTACCTGCGTGGCCGAAGCTATTCGCGCCGCGAAAATATCGATTACGGGCTGCAGATGTTCGAACAAGCGATCCAACTGGACCCCAGCTTCGCTTTGGCGCACGCCGGGATTGCCCATCTCTGCGGGCTGATTTTCGAGATTCGCGAGCAAAATCCGAAGTGGCTTGAACGGGGGCTGGCGGCATGCGACCGCGCCACGGCGCTTTCGCCGGATCTGCCGGAAGTGCTGGTGGCGCGCGCCCGGCTGTTTTACGCACAGAAGAGACACGAAGAAGCCGCGTTGCTGGCCCAGCACGCCATCGAGCGCAAGGCCGACTGCGAGGGATCGTGGAGCATTCTGGGCCGCGCTTATTACAGTTCTGGCCGTTACGAAGAAGCCGCCGCGCTGACCGAGCGAGCCATCGAAGCCAACGGCGACGACTACAACACTTATATTCCCTATGCCAACACGCTGGAGTTGCTGGGCCGTAAGAAGGAAGCGGAGCACGTCCGCGAGCAGATGATCAAGGTCCTGCGGCAACAACTTGAGCTGGTGCCGGAAGACGTGCGGGCGCGTATCTTGTTGGCGGGGAACCTCGCCTACTTGAAACAGGACGCGGACGAGACGGTCCGGCAGTTGCAGACTGCCGTTGCGCTGCGCCCTAACGACGGCAATATTCTTTACAATGCCGCATGCGCCTACGGCATCCTCGGGAAGAAAGCCGAGGCGTTCGAGACGATCAAGAAGGCGTTTGCGGCCGGGTACGGGAACCCGGCTTGGGCGGCCAAGGATTCCGATCTCGCTTGCCTGCACGGCGATCCTGAGTTTCAGAAACTGGTTGGTTCCAGCGAAAGTTCCACGTCGTAAAATTCACGTTAAATTAGGGATTCCGGATTAAATCGTCGCTGTATTTTTTGCTGGGGTGCTTTTGAATTTGGGAGTTCTGTCCGAGACGGGGCTTGTATCTTGGCGATGGAGCGAAACCTGTTGGGAGTGATGGGCTGTCGCTGCGAGGGCTAGAGGCGGACCAGGGCACGTCAAAAACTTGGAGAACCCAGGTGTGAAGGCGACACCTGGGGCACCCACTTCGCTTCGCTAACCCATGGTGGTATCAAACAATATTATCGCGGGAAGCGAGGCGATTGCCTGCGCCGGGGCGCTGGCGTAGAATGCACCGCTGTGACTGATACGTCGCCCATCATCGGCCGTACTATTTCGCGGTACCGCATCCTGGAAAAGATCGGGGGCGGGGGCATGGGCGTGGTCTACAAGGCCGAGGACCTGAACCTCGGGCGCTTTATCGCCCTGAAATTCCTTCCCAGCGAAGTCTCCAAAGATGCTACGGCAATCGAGCGATTCCGCCGCGAAGCTCGTGCCGCGTCGGCACTGAACCATCCCAGTATTTGCACGATTTATGAAATTGATGAGCGCGATGGCCAATGCTTTATCGCCATGGAGTTCCTGGATGGCCAGACGCTGAAGCATCGGATCGGCGGCAAGGCGCTGCCGCTGGAGCTGCTGCTGGACGTGGGCGTGCAGATTTCCGATGCGCTGGATGCGGCGCACTC
>Ga0302325_10035755_pt1 | contig 10139 bp, 8 predicted proteins | sample Palsa_T0_2_FD_201948 | JGI IMG/M metagenome (GOLD analysis project Ga0302325, IMG submission 201948) | Peat permafrost microbial communities from Stordalen Mire near Abisko, Sweden - Palsa_T0_2 | ecosystem: Environmental > Terrestrial > Soil > Palsa > Peat permafrost | place: Sweden: Abisko... | reverse complement strand
GGCCGGCTCCCTGCCAGCAACGGCCCCGGTCATCCTGGATGACCCCGTGGTTGCGGAGGTGATCTCGCGCTACCCCGCCGGCGACGTCGGCGACGCTGAGCGCCGGGGGCTGCTACGTGCGGCGCACCCGGCGTACGTGATCTACACCTCGGGGTCCGCCGGCCGGCCCAAGGGCGTGATGATCACTCATGCGAGCCTGGTGAATTACCTGGCCCGGGTCCGGCAGACCTACCGACACCTGGCCGGCCGCACGCTGCTGATCTCGCCGGTATCGTTCGATGGGAGCGTCAGCGCGTTGTACGGCTGCCTGCTGTCCGGCGGGCAGTTGTGCCTGGGCGCGGTGGATGAGGACCTGCCCGCGCTGGCCGCCAGGGCCGGCGGTTTCACCTTCCTCAAGGGGACGCCCAGTCACCTGCCGCTGCTCGCCCGGCTGCCCGCGAGCTGCGTTCCCGCCGGGCAGATGATGCTCGGCGGAGAGGCGGTGCCGGCCGCGCTACTGCGCGAATGGCGGCAGCGGCATCCCGATCTGGGCCTGGTCAACCAGTACGGGCCGACCGAGGTGACGGTAGGCTGCCTGGACTATCAAATGAGCCCGGCTGACCCGGTCCCGGACCTGGTCCCGGTCGGCCGCCCGGTGTGGAACACCCGGGTGTTCGTGCTGGATGAGAACCTGCAGCTGGTGCCGCCGGGGGTGGCGGGGGAGCTGTATCTGGCGGGCGCTCAGCTGGCGCGGGGGTACCTGAGCCGGCCAGGACTGACTGGGGAGCGGTTCACCGCGTGCCCGTTCGGCGCGGCCGGGGAGCGGATGTACCGGACCGGGGACCTGGGCCGGTGGAACCAGTCCGGACAGATCGAGTACCTGGGCCGGGCCGATGACCAGGTGACGGTACGCGGGTTCCGGATCGAGCTCGGCGAGATCGAGGCCGTCCTCGCGAGCGTGCCAGGGGCGGGGCAGGCGGCGGCGGCGGTGCGAGAGGATCAGCCCGGGGATAAGCGGCTGATCGGATACGTCGTGCCGGACCCCGGTGCCGGGCTCGACCCGGCGGTACTGCGGGAAGCGTGCGGGCGGGTGCTGCCCGGATACATGGTGCCAGCCACGGTCATGGTGCTGGACGCGCTGCCGCTGACCACCAACGGCAAGCTGGACCGGCAGGCGCTGCCCGCCCCGGAGTACGCCGCGGGCGGCGGCGGGGCTCCAGCCAGCCCCCGGGAACAGGCCCTGTGCGAATTGTTCGCGCAGGTGCTGGGCCTGGACCGGGTCGGGGTCGAGGACAGTTTCTTCGACCTAGGCGGCCACTCCCTGCTCGCCGCGGTACTCGTCGCCCGGCTCGCGGACCGGCTCGGCCTAAAGGTCAGCCTGAGAACCTTCATGACCAACTCCTCCGTCCGCGCCATCGACGGATACCTGGGGACCGCCAAGACAACTAGCGATTACCAGGCCGGGTGAGGTTAGAGCTGCCTCCAGTCCTGGCCGGGGTCGCGGACTGCGCTGGCCAGGATCCGCTTCAGCGCGACGGTCCAGACCTCCGGCGTGCTTTCCTCGAATTCGTCGAGGTTGAAATGCAGACTGCCGTTCACGGCGCCGTCCGGCTGCGGGGTCAGGTGCCACTCCGTGCCGCTGAGGATGTCGGAGCTCTCGGCCTCCGCCAGCAGGACTTCGTCTACCTCCTTGGCTCCCTCGGCGATGGGCAGGACCATCTCGCCGTACTGAGACGGCGTTTGCAAGATAAGAACCTGCGACGTCCGCGTGTCCTCGCGTGACCTGATGAAGTCAGGGAACGCCCGCTCCAGCATGCTGGTCGGCAGCTCGTTCGCCATCGCATCGATGAACGTCTGCCTGGTTTTCAGGACGATATCGCGGAAGCTGGAGCAGTCGGCGATCTCGGTCCGGAACGGCACGACGTTGAGGAACATCCCCATGGTGTTATGGAACTCCAGCTCAGTCCGGCCCGCGGTGACCGCTTTTACCGCGAGGTCGGTAGCGCCGGTGATCTGGTGCGCGAGCACGTAGATAGCCGAGAGCAGGACCGTGAACGGGGTACCGCGGGTGGCGTTCGCGAGAGCGGCCGCGGCGCCCATGGTGTCCGCGTCGATGCCGAACACGTGCAGCGAGTACGGCCGGGAATACCGCTCCGGATGCCCGTGGTCGTTCGGCATGACGAATTCCCGTGCGCCGTCGAGTTGGCCGGCCCAGTATTTCAGCGCTCCGTCGTCGGACGTGTCCTCGGCGTTGGCCCGCTGCCACTCGGCGTACTCGCGGTACTGCCGCATCTGCGGCAGCTTCGGCGGGGTGCCGCTGAACCTGGCCGCGTAGAACGCGCCGAGGTCGCGCAGGATCACCTCAAACGACCAGCCGTCAGAGACCGAGTGGTGCACGGTCAGGAGCAGGGCGCTGTCCCGGTCGTCGAACCGGCACAGCAGCGCGCGCAGCAGCGGCACCTCACGGGCGCTGATCGTGCCCGCCTGGACCTCGAGGATCAGTTCCTGGATGATCATGTCCCGGGACTTGCCGGGAACCGGCGGCAGGCCCCGGACCTCCAGCGGCACCGGGCACGGCGGGCACACCATCTGGTACGGCGGATCGGCGTCCCTGATCACCACGGTGCGCAGCAGCTCATGGCGCGCGACCACGTCATCGAGCGCACCCTGCAGCACCGCCAGATCCACCGCACCGGTGATACGGAGCGCGGAAACGATCAGGTACCGGCGGCCGAACGGCCCGCCTTCATCACCCTGGTCGAGGCCGATGAACCATTCCTGGGTGAAAGACAGCGGGTACCGCTTGGCCGGGTGAACTGAGGTTATAGCTGCCTCCAGTCCTGGCCGGGGTCGCGGGCGACGCTGGCCAGGATCCGCTTGAGCCCGGCGGTCCAGCCCTTCACCGTGCTTTCCTCGAATTCGTCGAGGTTGTAGTGCACACTGCCGCTGACGGCGCCGTCCGGTTTCGTGTTCAGGTACCACACCGTGCCGGTGGGGATGTCGGAGCTCTCGGCCTCCTCCAGCAGGACTTCGCCTACACCCCGGGCCCCCTCGGCGATGGGGAGAACCATCTCGCCGAACTGAGCCGGCGGTACCGAGATGATGAACTGTGACGTCCGCTTGTCCTCGCGTGACCTGATGTAGTCAGGGAATGCCTGCTCCAGCACGCCGATCGGCAGCTCGTTCGCCATCGCATCGATGAACGTCTCCCTGGTTTTCAAGACGATATCGCGGAAGCTGGAGCAGTCGGCGATCTCGGTCCGGAACGGGACGACGTTGAGGAACAACCCCATGGTGTTATGGAACTCCAGCTCGTTCCGGCCCGCGGTGAAGGCGCGCACCACCAGGTCGGTAGCGCCGGTGATCTGGTGCGCGAGCACGTAGATAGCCGAGAGCAGGACCATGAACCGGGTACCCCGGGTGGCGTTCGCGAGAGCGGCCGCGGCGCCCATGGTGTCCGCGTCGATGCCGAACACGTGCAGCGAGTACGGCCGGGAATACCGCTCCGGATGCCCATGATCGTTCGGCATCTCGTATTCCCGTGCACCGTCGAGTTTCTCCGCCCAGTAGCGCAGCGCTCCATCGTCGGACGTGTCCTCGGCGTTGGCCCGCTGCCACTCGGCGTACTCGCGGTACTGCCGCATCTGCGGCAGCTTCGGCGGGGTGCCGCTGAACCTGGCCGCGTAGAACGCGCCGAGGTCGCGCAGGATCACCTCAAACGACCAGCCGTCAGAGACCGAGTGGTGCACGGTCAGGAGCAGGGCGCTGTCCCGGTCGTCGAACCGGCACAGCAGCGCGCGCAGCAGCGGCACCTCACGGGCGCTGATCGTGCCCGCCTGGACCTCGAGGATCAGTTCCTGGATGATCATGTCCCGGGACTTGCCGGGAACCGGCGGCAGGCCCCGGACCTCCAGCGGCACCGGGCACGGCGGGCACACCATCTGGTACGGCGGATCGGCATCCCTGATCACCACGGTGCGCAGCAGCTCATGGCGCGCGACCACATCATCGAGCGCACCCTGCAGCACCGCGAGATCCACCGCACCGGTAATACGGAACGCGGAAACGATCACGAACCGACCGCCGAACGGCCCGCCGTCGTCGCCCTGGTCCATGGTGAGGAACCATTCCTGGGTGAAAGACAGCGGGTACCGCTTGGCCTCCTGGTCCAGTGCCACCGAGGTGTCCGTCATTGCCGCGTGTCAGCCTTGCGGTTGAGCACGTGGTCCATCTCCCCGGCTGTGGGTGCCTTGAACAGGTCGGCCATCGAAACCCGGACCCCCAGGGCGGCGCTGATGCGCCCGGCCAGCACCATTGCCTCTATCGAGCGGCCGCCGAGGTCGAAGAAGTCGCTGTCGATGCCGCACCTGGCCACTCCAAGTACCTGGGCGAACAGCTCACACAGCAGTTCCTGCCGGGGCGTCGTGGGCGCCTGGTACGGCAGCAGGCCGGACAGTTCCGGCACTGGCAGTGCGGCGACATTGACCGTGCCCGCCGGCGTGGCTGGGATGTCATCAACAATCACGATAGCCGCTGGCATGCTGCCGTTACTGAGCGTTTTCCTGGCGTAGGCATGCAGCTCAGGTACGTCCAGGCCGGGGCCGGCCGGGACGACGTAGGCGATCAGGCACTGGTCAGCCTGGCCGGCGGCATGCTCGATGACCGTAACGTCGGCGAGCCCAGGATAGGCAGCCAAGGCTGAGCTGATTTCACCGATGCTTTCAGAATCCATCAACGGCTCACCGTCCATCTGCGGGTGCGGCATGGATGCCGGACTGGCTAACTGCCGGGTCACCCCCTCACGGTCGCAGGGCGGGGAAGCCGCTGCACCTTCCCGATTGCGGCCTGACCTGGGCCAGCGTCCCTGGTGCTGAGCCAGTTCGCGCGCAATGCCGGAGGTGCTGACCCACAGCCGGACCTGCGAGAGTGCGGGGACGGGAGGCTCTGAGCCTGATCAAGGCTCAGGGCGGCTGATCTGCGTCCCAGCATCGTAAGAGAGGAAAAAGGGCTTCCGGGCAAATAGCTTTGTATCGAGTCGCTAATCCAATTTACCTTGGATGATTCCGGGTACTCCACGGGAAAGTGAGAAGAAAGATGACCAGCACGACGTCCGCGTCAAGCACACCAAAGATACCCGACGCGCTGATGGCGGAACTCGCCGCCGTGCCAGGCCGTTTGGTCTCGGCTTGGGCGGCGCACGACGCCGAGGCTTTCTCCCAGCTATTCATTCAGGACGGCACGATGATCCTGCCGGGCGTGTACAAGAAGGGTCGCGACGACATCCGGCAATTCATGGAGGCTGGATATGCCGGACCGTACAAGGGAACCAGCGTCACCGGAACCCCGCTCGAGGTCAAGCCGCTTGGCGCCGACGCCTTCGCGCTGGTGACCGTCGGTGGAGTGCTCGAGCCCGGCGAGAAGGAAGTGTCGACCAAGCAGGCGATCCGCGCGTCCTGGATTCTCGTCAAGGACGACGGCACGTGGCGGCTGGCGGTCTATCAGAACTGCCCGCGCGACGCGATTAGCTGAAGGTGCGTCCGCCAGGCCCGCCTGGCGGCCAGGAGGGTTCGCCTAGTGGCCGATGGCGGCGGCCTTTTAAGGCTGCTGGGACGTGTAAGTGTCCTCGTGGGTTCGAATCCCACGCCCTCCGCGCTGAGATCCGCACGTCCAAAGCCCCTGGTAATTCGCTTGGGTGTCGAAGCCCGAGCGATGCCAGGGGCTTTGCGTGCCGTGGAACGCACCGGTACTGGCCGCGTCCCCGCAGTCAGCCAGCTGCCGGCTGGTGCAAGCCGAACGGCACGCCCTGGTTGTCCCGGCACGAACTCGCGTATTTCCCGGCTGGCCCTTCGGACCTGCGCGGGTCAACCTCGCCGCCCAGCTCACGGACGCGCCGGACCGCAGCGTCAAGATCAGGGACGCTGAAGAAGACCACGAGCCCGGGCTCGGGAGCTTCGTGCACTCCGCCCGGGACCCCTGCCGTCTGGATCGCCGCGCTGTTGCGGCCACCTTCGTTGAACTTCCAGCCGAGCAGTGTGCCGTAAAAAACCTGCGCCCGCCGCGGGTCTGGCACCCCGATCTCGAAATGCGAAGGCTCTCCCATACCACCCACCTACTCAGCTCTGCTGAACAGCATCGTGTCCTGGATGCAAACTACCGGCACGATCTGCTCGCGGTCACCGCCCAGTCCACCCTGATGGTGATGTTCGTGACCGCCGCCGCCTGGTCGTGCTGGCGGCGACGGTCACGTCGCTACAACGTTGGCCCTTCAGCTACCCAGCTGGGGCAGCGTCAGGAGGAAAGGCAGGCCGCGTAACCCTTCGGCGCGGTCTGGTACGGGTTCTGGCTGAAGAACAGAGTTGCGCACTCAGCCGTGAATCCGGGATCCTCATCGGGCACGTAGTGCCCCGAGTCGGGCGCGATGATGGTGTGCACGTCGGTGTCCACATTCTCGAAGGACTGTGCCACGCCGCTCCCGAAGCTGTCCTGGCCGCCGACCGCCGCGACTGGGATGGCCAGCTTCGGCTTGGCGGTCGCCAGGTCCCAGGTCTCGTTCGCCGGGAAGGCCCGGTAGTAGTTGTATCCGGCCTCGCGGTTCGCCGGACAGGAATAGGCGCCGTACCAGATGTCCTTGTCCTGTGGGGTGATGGCGGCCGCCTTGTTGGCGAAGCTGTACAGGTAGTTCAGGTACGCCACCTCTGCCTCATGGTTGTTGATGATGTCCTCCGGAGTCGGCGGAGCTGCCATGTTCAGCAGGAAGTGGAAGCTGAAGCTGTAGGCGGACTCCAGGCCGAACCCGTTGAGTTCCGAGTCGAGCACCATCAGCCGCTGTACCTCCGCTGGATAGAGCCGGGCGTAGGCGTAGCCGATGTTCACCCCCAGGTCATGGGCGAGGATTGAAATGTCCCCGAAGCCCAGCGCGGCGACCGCCTCGTGGATCCGGACCGCGGTGTCGGCCGTGGTATATCCACCACTGGTGGGAACGGCCGAATTGCCCAGCCCCGGCAGGTCGAACGCGATCACCGTGTGGCTCTTGGCCAGGGTCGGCATCACCAGGTGCCACTCCCACCAGGTCATGGGCCAGCCGTGCAGGAGCACGAGGACCGGTCCTGACCCGCCGATGACGTAATGAAGGGAATCGCCGGGGATGGCGACCATTCCCTGCTGGAACCCGGCCAGCGTGGGACTCGGGGGCGGCACGCAGACGCCGGAGTTGCTTGACGTCGTCTGGGCCGGTAGCCCGTGCGCTGCCTGCGCCGGTTGGGCACCCACCGCCGCGAGCGTGACGGATACTCCCAGCGCGACCACCAGGCCGCCGATGGCGTAGCGTCGCCATCCGCGCGCGAGATTGGCCTTGCGCAGCAGCCCCGCTACGGCTGCTGCGGACCGTTTTATTGCATGTGACATGCCAACTCCTCCGATTCGGGCAGTGATACGGGCTTGCGTACGGACCAGCGTCCACCGCACCACCTAGTAGGCCTGTCTCCCGATGCGCACGCACCTCCTGGATTGCCAAGCTGATCAGGCGTTTCCTAAACAACGCAGAAATTCAGATTTCGTAGATTCGCCGCGGTAGCCGCTTATCCGCAACCCGCAGTATGCGGGAGTGGGTCAGCAGCTGCGATCGTCGACAGTAAGTCTCGTTAGCGGTGTAGCTATGGGAGGATATGGTGCAGAAGACCGATATTCCGGCGCGAGAGCAGCTTGTTCAGCGCGCGTCCGGACTTGTGCCGGTGCTGCAGAAGCACGCGGCCTGGTCGGAAGAGAATCGGCGTCTTCATGAGGAGTCGATCGAAGCCCTCGCCGACGCCGGCGTCTTCCGTATGCGGGTACCCGCGCGTTACGGCGGATACGAGTCCGACACGCGAACCCTGGTCGACGTGGCCGCCGAGCTCGGCCGGGGCGACGGCTCCGCCGCGTGGACCGCCTCGGTGTACTGGATTCCGGGCTGGATGGCGTGCATGTTCCCCGACCAGGTTCAGGATGAGGTGTTCTCGACCCCGGACGTCCGGGTGTGCGGGACGCTGAGCCCGAGCGCGCTGGCCATCCCGACCGACGGAGGCATCGTCGTCAACGGCAAGTGGGGATTCGTCAGCGGGGCGCTGCACAGCCAGTGGCAGGAGATCATCGCGATCCTGGTCGGCGGCGAGGGCCCGCCGAGCCCGGTCGTCGCGCTGGTGCCGATATCGGACCTGCAGATCATCGACGACTGGTACACCTCGGGGATGAAGGGCAGCGGCAGCGTCAGCACCGCCGCGACGAATGTGTTCGTCCCGCAGGAGCGCGTCCTGCCGATCGGCGCGATCCTGCAGGGTATGTCCGCCTCGCCGGAGAACGCGGCTGCGGAGATCTACCGGGCGCCCCTGCTCCCGGTGGCTTCCGCATCTTCCCTGGGCTGCGTCCTCGGCATGGCGAAGGCCGCGAAGGAAGCGTTCTTCGCGCGGCTGCCCGAACGCAAGATCACCTACACGGGTTACAGCAAGCAAGCCCAGGCACCGCTGACCCATCTCCAGGTCGCCGACGCGGTCAGGAGGATCGACGAGGCGGACTTCCATGCCCACCGCGTGGCGACCCTGGTTGACACCAAGGGCGCCGAGAACGCCCCGTGGACCATCGAGGAGCGCGTCCGGGCGCGCGCTGACCTCGGCGCGGTGTGCCGGCTCAGCAAGGAAGCCGTCGACATCCTGGCCACGGCCAGCGGCGGCTCGTCCATCTACAGTAACCAGCCGATCCAGCGGATCGCCCGCGACGTCAACGCGGTCACCATGCACGCGCTGATGCACCCGGACACCAACGACGAGCTGTATGGCCGGGTCCTGTGCGGGATCGAGCCCGACACGCTCTACATCTGACCAGCCGAACGAGCGGGCGGCCTGCGTGCAGGCCGCCCGCTTTGCGTTTTCCTAAGGCAGCACCACATGCGCGGAGCCCGGTACCTGTCTGGGGTACCGGGCTCCGTGGAGAGCGGGTCGGACGGTCACTCGTGCAGGGAGCGAGCGAACGCCCGTATGTCCCCTACGAAGAGTTCCGGCTGCTCCATGGCGGCGAAGTGACCGCCGCGGTCGAACTCGGTCCAGCGGGTCAGCGTGGGCAGGATGTTCTCCGCCCAACTGCGGATCGGCCGCGACGCGTCCTTGGGGAAGACCGCCACGGCGACCGGCATGGCTAGCGGCCACGGCCCGGCCCACGTGCGGCCGAAGTCAGCGTCGAGGTGCTCAGATTCGTAGTACAGCTGCGCGCTCGACCCCGCGGTCGCGGTCAGCCAGTAGAGCGACACGTTGGTCAGCATCTGGTCGCGGCTTACCGCGTCCTCGGGCCGGTCCGTCGAGTCCGTCCACTCCTTGAATTTCTCCGCGATCCAGGCGAGCTGCCCGACGGGTGAGTCGGTCAGGCCGTAGGCGAGCGTCTGCGGGCGGGTGGCCTGGATCTTCATCCAGCCGAAGCCGTCCTGGAAGAAGTAACCGCCGAATTGCAGCCGCTCCATATCCGACTCGGACAGCTGAGATATGAGCTGAGCCATGACGGCGGGGTCGGGTGGCGGGAGCGTCACGCACATGTTGATGTGCACGCCCGCGACGTGTTCAGGATCGGCGAGGCCGACCCGCAGCGAGATGGGCGAGCCCCAGTCGCCGCCCTGCGCGATGTAGCGGGTGTACCCGAGGCGGCGCATCAACTCCTTCCAAGTTAGCGCCACCCGCTCGGTGTCCCAGCCGAGCTTGTGAGTCGGGCCGGAGAAGCCGTAGCCGGGGATCGACGGGATGATCACATGGAACGCGTCGGCCGGGTCGCCGCCGTGCGCGGTCGGGTTGATCAGTGGATCGATGACATCGAGGAACTCAACGAAGGATCCGGGCCAGCCGTGGGTGAAGATCACCGGCATGGCGTTCGGTTCGGGCGAGCGAGCGTGCAGGAAATGCACCTGCACGCCGTCGATCTCCGTGAGGAAGTGAGGGAACTGGTTCATCCGCGCCTCGGCGGCGCGCCAGTCGAAGCTGGTGCGCCAGTACTCGGCCAGCTCCCTGATATAGCTCAGCGGAGCGCCGCGGCTCCAGCCGACACCGGGCATCTCATCGGGCCAGCGGGTGGCCGCGAGTCTTTGCTTCAGGTCATCGAGCTGCGACTGCGGGACGTCGATCTTGAACTCACGCATCGTGCACCTCTGT
>Ga0302325_10035754_pt1 | contig 10140 bp, 14 predicted proteins | sample Palsa_T0_2_FD_201948 | JGI IMG/M metagenome (GOLD analysis project Ga0302325, IMG submission 201948) | Peat permafrost microbial communities from Stordalen Mire near Abisko, Sweden - Palsa_T0_2 | ecosystem: Environmental > Terrestrial > Soil > Palsa > Peat permafrost | place: Sweden: Abisko... | reverse complement strand
TAAAGAGGATTTAAAAGAAGGCAAAAGCAAAATTTAAGCTAAAGAATATAGTAGCTGTCACGAACGCCAGCTTCTGGGCCTGGATGAAAGGCAAAGGTAGAAGGGTCTCTTATTCGACTATTCAAAGCTAAGGAAGGAAGCAGGAGTATGAGGCTCCTCCATGCATAAATATCTTGAGGCTCGCCAACCTTACCCCGCTTAGCCTAATCGGGAATAGCGCTGCACGTGCCAGCGCAGAACCGTAACAGTAGCAACAAGAAACAAGGAAGCCAAAAAGAATATAATAGGAAGCAAGGAATTGATAAAGGACAACAATGACAAATATATTGACAAGGAGGATTAAAAGTTTATAGAACCTAGCAACAAGGACTAATATAGTATATATAAAGATGATAGAGATATGTGAAATGTGGCAAAGAGGTTTACTATTTTCTTTTGTGTGCGAATTTGCATTGTTGTTCCCATTATAAGGTTTTTAACTTTGCAAAATCTTTTCTTTGTAATATAGACTTTTACTTTGCTTTCTTATAGCAGTATATGCTTTGCAAGACGCGTTTACATCAAAGCTAGGACATATACTTTACAGGGCACAAACTAACAAGGGCGTTAGTTATTTTGCAATGGGGGGAAATTGCTATAGAAAGCATAATTACAATAACTTATACTCGCTTAAGCTTGCTATATAGTTTGCGACTATAGCTTTAGAGAACAACAACTTTACATCTCCCAACAAAATCCTCCTTGATGTGCAACAATAAGCATTTTTGGATTTTTAGCTATTAAAGCGGCAAAAATATTTATTTGCTTAATTTTTAAAAATAATAACTTATTTAATATTAATTAATTTAAATTCTAAGCAAAGGAATTGATTTGTATAATTAAAAATGTCATTTATAATTAGAAGTATTAAAATCATATAACATTGTGGTGGAAAAGATTTTTAGTTATTGCTTTTAGGCTAGATCGACTATAGTCTAAATTTATAGCGTCTTTCAGCGTGGTCACTCACTAAAATTCTTGCTTACAGTGGACTTACAGTGGACCTATAGCGTTCATGCCCTGAGGTCGCATTACTTTAAGCCGCAATTTCCGTATAGCGAGGTAGACTGGATAGCCTGGAAAATAAGAAACGGTGTGGGACAGTGGCATAGAACTTAAACTTTTCGCTTATTTCACGCTTAGATTAGGGCGTGGCGCTAGTGAGTATTTATACTCACCCAGCGCTCTCCTCCATAACTTAGAATCCATCCCTTGAAGAAATCTTTTCTGTGTCCGTTTTGCGCCCCTCGGCCACTGAGTAGCCAGTGAAGAAAGCTCCCCTCCGACCGGCTGCAGATCTCCTCTCGAAGTACAGGTTGTCAACGGTAAGCTTAATAAGGTTTAATCTAATATTACAAAAACGCCCATACGATAAGGTCAGGCGCGCATGATTGTAATTAAATAAGGTGTTCATTGAGAAGTGTATGAGGATGGTGTGTGGGCCTGAAACCAGGCCAAGCAAACGGGGCCTTATTGATCACACTACCCACATTCTTCATGATGATTATTGGACAATATGGCCAGCGAAACCTTCAATGCCGTTAAAGGAGTGGAGTTCATTTGCATCCCTTCGGACGTGGATTTGCAATGATATTGCTATCGAAACTATCAATGATATAGTGCCACGTAGACTGAACAATGTGTCGCATATTGCTTCCCATTATGCCACCATGGTTGCATTAGTACTTTAAAAAGTGGGTAGATGTGATGGAGGCCAGCCCTATGGTCCCTTTGTTAAACAAAGACGGCGATGTAAGGTGCAGTTTTAAGAAACTGGGCCACCAGCATAAAGGGGTCAAGAGCAATAAATCACTGCGTCGGAACACAGAGAGGGATTTTGTAAATGTCCATTTGACTACCAAGGTCAACTATGCAATACTGACAGCTAGCTTACACCACTGTTAGACTAGGAGAACACTGGAACGAGGTTAGAATATTCTCAAGGGGGAGATTTAGGAGCAATACCCATTTACACATCCATCATTGTCGCAATCATTTGTGATCTGAGCCCATCGTCCCCAGACCACTTTTCCGCCTGCTGTGACTAAGCCTAGTTCACTGACATTGACCTCAATGATTGTGCCCTTGGTCAATACGCCTGGATGGTGTTAGAATAAGACAACTGGTATCGATGATAGGTGTATTGACCTAATTGTGTATACATTGGGCTTTGCGGGTTCTTTTTCACACTGATAATAGGTAGTTGGATAGTCACGCCTAGTTCTGGATGCTAGTTTGGCCATTAGCAAAGAAAAACGACTGAAATAAGTGCTATAACTAACCGTGATATTGGCCTTCTTATACCGAAGTCCCATAGGCCGAATAAACCTCTCATACTTGACGGGCCGTCTTGTGAAATCTGGTCCTACGAAAGTTGGCTTCGTAATCATACGTTTCCATCCTGAGTTTTGTTAAAGTTTTGTGCCTTTGGAAGCAGGAGATTGAAATACCCACCCTTCTTTGCAGTCTTCTTCCCAGTCTTGACGACCTTGAACATTTCTTCTTCGGCAATACCCCTAACTTTTGGCAGAGGCACAGAGAATTTAGCTACCTTTTCATTCCGCTTGTTCTTTACTATATCGAGGTAAGTAAGCGCACACCAAATCGTGTTATTGGCGGAGGGGAATTCAACGTACTGGCGCTACTTAAAGCTTTCGCATTCGTAGGGTTGGATCTGTCGAGGAGATATTGAGGGAGAGGGGTGCTCGACGGTTCCGCAGGTGCAGAGGACTTGACATTCCGTTCTTCGTGCGCCTTGATCTGCTTTTTCATCTGAATCTTTTCGTGGTGTCGCTTTTTATGGTATAGCTTTGCTCGCAGGCCGACCAAACTCTGAGCCTTTTCCGACTCTTTATGACCTTCTCTCGCCTCTCTTTTACGTGTTCTCTCCTCGTGGTCCAGCTTGCGCGCTTGTCAGTTTGGTATCTTCGTACTTCGGAGAGGAATTTACTCTGCGACCATGGAGCTTCCTCCATCTTTCCATGCTATTTCGATAGATTAGTATGATCAGAAGGCACATTTAATAGCCAAGTGGCACTTACTATTCGTTCTGCGGCATTGCGAGAAACTCTTTGCAGGCAATAAAGTGGTTTGTGGGTGTTCTGTTCTGTTCTGTTCTGTTCTGTGCTGTCCAGTTCTGACAGAGAAAATGATTTCGTTCTTATCTTTTCGAGTCTGGCTACCGTAGCGGCACGGCATCGCACAGCCACAGCATTCCCCGCCCTACCAAGGCCGATACCATGCTTAGGGAAAAAACTCGTGGCAATGCGCATTAGACAATTCGCATTCCACTTTATAAGTAAAAAAAGTAAAAAGCAAAAATTAAGAGAATAATAATTAAATAATAATATAATTGAAAGTGAAATTATAAATTATTTTATTTAGCTTAATTTATTAAAGCTTAAAAAGCCATACGCAATGCGAATTGTCTAATACGCGTTGCCATGATTTTTTTCCCCCCAAGTCCTTGTTCAGCCTCAGTAACCTTACGCCCTGAGGCTGCTGCCAAGAGGCCCAAGACCAAGCGAAGGAGAATTTGGAAATCCCATCCGCCTTGTCATAGTCCGTCTAACAAGTCAAAACCGAGTTTATGGGAAATGTCTCGGTAATTTCGCCAACAGTCATTTATTAGCAAATCCCTGATATACTCAAATAGCTTCGTGAATGGGAAACTGTCTGCCTCCCCCCTCCTTCAAGGCCGGGGGCGCTCGCTAATCTTATCTCCTATCGAAAGTCTTGTGGGTACGAATCTTCAACAGCTCCAACAGCTCCTGGCCCATCTTCTCCATCTCTCCTTCCTTCCAACCTCTCCAATCTCCTTCTCTATATGCACGGAACAAGATATCGGCTGCCATATACATGTGCCCGCTGTCTGCGAGCTTCTAAACGACACTATGCATCTCGAATCGAATCTAGAGCCCCCGCACGAACCTTCACCCAGCTTTCGCCACCTCGAAATTCCCAGCAGAACGCGGCCAAGGTAGAAGACAGCGATGACTCTTTATCCACCAAAAGACCAATTGCCAGTCCAAACCAAAGCAATGGAAAACTAGAGCAAGGCGCGATGTCGAGGCGTCTCGCTGAGGCTACTGAAGACGCGCTCATCGAAGGCGGACGAGGGGGACGGAAGGCTGTCGAGGAAGCTGGATTCTCAGATGAATTGAAAGAAAAATTATTGGAAAGGATTAAGGCAGCGAATTCCCGATCGGAAAATGCTGCAGCTTTCTCAGAAGCGGGGATGTCATCGAACGTTGGCCGCGGTTCAAGAGTCATTGCCACCGGGCAAGCTACAGAAGACACAGTGCTGCGGATGCTTGATGATGCTCGTAAACCGCTGAAACCTGGTCTGGGAGCTCCTGCAAAGATACCAAGTCCAGTTATTGATCTCCGGCCGAAGAGGGAGCCCAAGCAACGACCTGGGCAGAGACTGGCGAATGCGAGGGACAAGACATCGATATATGCGATCTCGAAGGATACTAGCATGACGGATAAAGAGAGGGAAGATATGCGGAGGGAATTGAAGGAGAGGTTTACTCCTGGGGCCCGCGCTATGCCGAATTCAATTCGAGGACTGGCCGCTTTGGCAAATGAGAGGATTGAGGACGCCATTGCACGAGGTCAATTCAAGGTATCGCATCTTAGCTAATGATAATAATTTATGCTAATTTTTTTTGCAGAATATTCCTCGTGGGAAAACAATTGAACGGGACACCAGAGCCGACAACCCCTTCCTCGATACAACCGAATACATCATGAACAAGATAATACAGCGTCAAGATATTGTACCGCCATGGATCGAGAAACAACAAGAATTGGTTAAGGCAGCTGATGTCTTTCGAGCAAGACTACGTAATGATTGGAAACGGTATGCTGCGAGGACAATTGCAAGTCGAGGGGGCAGTCTACAGGAACAGATGCGAATGGCGGACCGATACGCAGAGGCAGAGAAGGTTCGTAATCCCAAACGGCGAGCCGTTGAGCAGATATCTGTTCCTACAAATGCTACAAACGATCCAGTTATGGTGAAAATCATTCAAGAAGTACCTTCTACCTCTTCAGATAATCCTCCAATTCAGACCTCGCTGGAGACCAAGAATGCAAAAGCCACCATCACAGAAGGCACGGCCGATATACTTCCAGCACCAGGGCCTCCAAGAACCCCCCTCGCAGCCCCTTTCCGGGTTCCTTCATGGGAAGCCGCAGAAGCATCCTACCTCAACCTAGCCGTCACAAATCTCAACAGTCTTACAAGATCATACAACCTCATGGCGCCAGAGCTCGCAAAAAAACCTTATTTCTCACTGGAGCGAGAGCTGAAGTCCTGCTACGCTGATGTTGCACCTCAATTATCTGAAGCCATCAAAGAAAGAGCAACGAGATCTGCGAAAAATCTGGTCGAGAAGATTGGACATACACCTGGTAGTGTCTTGGAGAGGTTTGCAAGCGGCAATGCCAATATTTATGACTCGAAGAGGCCGTATTATGGGTGGAAGGAATTTTGGAGCGATTTGTGGGAGAAGAGAGCGTGATTTCGGCATTTTAGTAGACTGTAGAAATCTCAACCTCCTCTCTTGATAGCGAAACGCTTCTCCAATCAATATTCACCTTCAATTGCAATTGGTGGGTATTCTGCAGTTTTGCCCCTCTCGTTTCTGGCTTTGGTCGTTCCTTCTTGCTCAACTCGCACAATGTTTGGCATTTGACTCGCGCTTCCCATGTCTTGCCTTGCACGCCTTTCTTCGTCAGCAGCCATTGGATACCCTTTGCATCGTTCTCAGCATCATTTGATTTTATCAATGTCAGAGCATTCAGCGACAGACTCAACACACACCCTTCGAGGCCGAAGCGCGCGCCGATTGACACGAAAATGGCAAGAGTCGAGCGAATCGGAAAGCAGCGCACAGGCAACTCCGCGCAGGAAAAGGAAGAGATTGAGCGAGGATTCGGCTTTTGGTGAAAGCGGAGCGGAAACAGAGGAGGCGCTATCTGCGAGAAGGCGGCGGATACTTCCAGATGTGCGTGTCGAGATCAACGAGAGCAGTCACTCGCATCCATTTCCATTCGAGCCCTCCGTTCAACTGTTACCGGAAATCCAGCAATGGGAGAACCTGTTACAGGCTTTGAAATGTTCTTCACCTTTACGGTGGACAGGCAAGGACAAGTCGAGAGTAGATCAGGCGTTCGCAGAGCTAGTGGAGGACGTGGGGATCTTGCCGCTGCCCGCTTCAATATGGAGGTCCATCCTAGCGGCATTGAGAGAGAGGTTTCCGCAAGGGAAACAAGGGATCGATCAAGTGGAGTGCCTTTCAGTTCCTCATCTAGCATCAACACCGACGAGTTCAGAGCTGGAACTACAAATCGATCGGTGGATTTCGATTTCTGGTGAGTCGACGGGGTCGGTTGATAACTGTGGCTGGCTCGAGAAATGCGGAGAATTCCCCATTAAAATCGACATCGACGAGAAGCATATCTGGAACCAAAGCCGCTTTCCCAGCTTCAGAGATTTCGACGTCCAGGTGTGGAGCTTGCATGATATAGACCTGAGTCGAAACGAGCCGGATCTGGAAAGTGGAAAGCCTTTGCCGCCTATTGTTGGCGATAGGGAGACAGAAGAAGCCCGGGAAGAATCTCTCGCGGGAGGTGAGGTAGAAAAGCCTTTTCTGCCTACTGTTGGTAGCAGGGAAATCGAAGAAGCCTGGCAAGAATCTCAGGCGAGATTCGAGGTAGACTTGAGTCGGAAAGACAAGGGCGTTGAAACCAAACGGGTTTCGACGCCTCGTGGTGTTAGAGAATTCGAAGAGAAGTGCAAACAATCTCTGGCGAGATTCGAGGCGAGAAAAGCGACCTTGAAGTCCTTGAAGAATGATCTGGAATTCGGTCGCCGCCGTATTATAGCCAATGAAGCCTACAGTGAGGGCGTTATCCTGGAGAAGAAACAGACAGCTTGGCGATGATACCTACCCGAAGGGCTTTTGGACCTTGCCGAAGCCTATCTTGCGAAATTTTGCATGGCAAAAGTTCCTTGATGAGGACGAGACCCGTGATGGGAAGCCTAGCACCACGTTCGTTAGGGCAAGCGAGTCTATAAGGAGGAAGAATGTGACACTTTTGACCGCCTTCGAGGATGTGAGTTATCGTGATGAAGAGCCAAGCTTTGACGAATGGCTCTCTCATGTCACTGATGACCATTCTAAGGAAATGGTAAAAGAGTTCTCTGTGGGGCAAGATCAAAAAGACGTTCGGGGTGGTGGTGAACTGGGTTCATCGTGTCCAGGCTTCGGTGGTGGAGTGGACGGGGAGCTGTCTTCGCGGCAGCTTCTCTACAAGGATTGTGATGCTTCATAGGATGAAGGCATGAAGGAAATTGAAAACTCAAGCCTCTGGTGAATGAATTCACGGCAGATTCTGTAAATGCTTATTACGGTGTGTGGGTATCGCTGTTGGACTGGGAAATGGGTTCCTTCCTCAGGTATCGTACCTACGTACCAGGAAGATGAAATGAAAATTAGTCACATGACCGCGCTCATTCCCACGAACTACCTTACCTAGGTACCTACTGTATACCTAGTATCGGACTTCCAGTTCCCGATGTATGAAGTAATTTGGAGCAACTTGGCGCAAAATCCAGATGCCGCGGTGTTCGGCTATGATTGCATGAGGTGGGTGTGGTAGGAAGTATTTCGGAAAAGGCATGTTTTGTTTGCACAAGCCCTTGAGGCAGCGCAATGATTGACTCCCTCCAGACGTACGAAGTAACTTGGTACCTCCGTACCAAACATGCACCCTTTCCGAGTCCAATAACACCACGCGCTACTGTATCATTACCTAGGTACTTTCGTACTACCTTCCATTTCAGGTCATCTTCGCAACATAATCCCCTCAATCACAAATTCACAATCCGCCTGCAGCCTAGCCTCCTCTTTTCCCTCCTATTTCCAATTCCCCCCCTCCTCATTTTCACCGTCACGTGCCCACCATCGATCTGAACTTGGAACCTTGGAAGGATCTCTCGCACACTCGCACAGTCCTCTTTTTTTTGACCTTGCTCCCAATGTCCCATGCGTGGGCCAGACCTCCCAGGAACATGGTTCGGTAAGAGAAATGCGTAACCCGAATGGGCATAAATTCTCCGGAACATCGGCAGGGGCCGGCGCCGCGGCAGGGCCCCCGGGCTAGTGCGGAGGGGACCAAGAATGGACCACGAGGGCCACGAGGGACCAAGCGACGCACAGCACGGCCAATGGGAGCAGCGATCACATTCTGTGACGGGCCCCTTTTATGGAGAGTTACAGTAATCCCAAACTTTTTGGTGTTGCGCGCAAGCTGCGCCGTTGCGTGGTGGACGGCGAGATGAGATTGAGGGCAATTTTGGAGCCCCTGTCCGTCGAACTAGTGACAGGCTGCATAATTTTAGAATTGCCGGATAAAGGAAGAAGGAAAAAGTTGGGAGAGCTGAACGGACGAGACGACAGAGAGAGAAGTGAGGGAGAGTGAGGGAGAGTGAGAGAGAGTGAGAGAGCTGCAAGGAGGTGGAGGAGCAAGAAAAGGTCAAAGATGCGCCAAGGTTTTGCGGTGCTGCTGACAGGCTGCTGACTGACAAAAGAAAGGAAGGAATCCATGCAGTTTGTGCTCTGATAGATCAAAGATGTGACTAGAAATCTTCAAATCAGGAAAAGGAAATCCTCCGCGTACGGTACTTGTTTCACGAATCCCCCGAAAATTTGCTGGTACTTCGTACGTACTACGCAGGTAGAATCGAAGACCTTCACGTCTCGCCCCCTTGAAGCATTACGCTTGCTTCGCTGTATTTGACGCTGCTCCTGCTCCTGCTCCCGCTCCTACACCACTCCAAGTCTCCAACCAACTGCAGGCCTCAATTCGCAGGTCTCTCCTCAAATGCCGTAGGAAACACCAACCGCCTGATCTGCCTCCTCTTTTTTTCATCGCGCATAATTTGATCGGTGGAGAGTCCTAGTCCTAGTCCTAGTCCTAGTCCTGCGCCTACCTGCATCTTCCCTCCTTCCATTCCTTCTTCCTCACCTTCGAAAGGTCTCACTGGGTCAACTGCAAGCAGCGCACTGCATCATAGCTGCTGCACCTGCTGCACTGCTGTACTGCTGCACCATGTGAGAACAGGAGAAGCAACGAACGATTATTGCACCACCGCTCAACTCCACGCCATTCGATTCTCTCGGATTGCGATTAATTGCCGCTCGTTCTACTACTGTATTAGAAAGGTCGACGTGACGTGTCGACGCATCCGCGTTCGACCTCGCTCGTTCACTCACCGCCCGACCAGGAAGACGCCTCTTCTATATTAGCAACCCACGATCATACAAGCAACATCCCAGGCCACGCGCCGGTAGTTGGCACATTCTGCCGCCCACACATTTGTTCTTCTCCAGAATAAGACAAAAACAAAAACAGATAGAAACCCATCCATCCCGAACGGATAAATAAATCCTACGAGGGAGCCAGGAATGAAATATGGAGGATAGCAGCCAGGGATCCAGACGGAGTCGCGCTCCTCCTCGCCCGGAATCGAGCACGAGCAGCCATACGAGAATGACGCCTACGTCTAGCAATAGCTCCGCTGCGCATCTGCCAACGCGTTCGCAGAATTCTTCAGCGCGTGCACCATCTGGGGGCGCGAGTCTACTGCAGGAGAGGTTGAGGGAGAGGAAGGTGGAGAGTGCGCGTCAGAGCCGGAGGAGGAGCATAGATATGGGTGCTGAAAAGGGAGCACAGAGCTCGCCGGTGCGGGGGGGAGGCAACAGAGAAGAGCGCAGACCGAGTTCGAGTGGCATCATTGCCGGCAAGGGGATGGGCGTCAAGCAGATCGAGGAGGTAAGTTGGTCTGCCGTTTTGCAGACCAAGGCTAATTACGTTGCATAGCAAGTTTCTACTCTACATAAGCAGAACTTCGACCTCAAGCTCGAACTGTACCATCGCCGTCAAAGACAAGAAGCACTCGAGGCACGATTAGAAGCTGCGGAGAAACAAATTGAAGAACAATCGGAACTACAAGAGGTCAATGAGCAGTTGTTGGCGGAGTTGGAGAAGAGGGATCAAGCTGTGGAGGAGGCTGTTGGTATCATTGTG
>Ga0302325_10035752_pt1 | contig 10141 bp, 8 predicted proteins | sample Palsa_T0_2_FD_201948 | JGI IMG/M metagenome (GOLD analysis project Ga0302325, IMG submission 201948) | Peat permafrost microbial communities from Stordalen Mire near Abisko, Sweden - Palsa_T0_2 | ecosystem: Environmental > Terrestrial > Soil > Palsa > Peat permafrost | place: Sweden: Abisko... | reverse complement strand
TGGTACGGATTCTTTGAGCGGATCAGGTCGATCAGCGTATCGCGTGTCTTCTTTTCCTCATCCGTGAGTTCCGGTTTGACTTCCTGGCCGGGCGCACCATTTGCGCCAGGACCTGTGCCATTATTCTGGCCTTGCGGGCCATTCATGTTGTTCGCCCCGCCGAGAAGCGCGCCCACCCCCACGCCCGCACCGCCCGCGTTGCCCTGCGAGAGCACCGGCAGGCCCGAACTCGGCAGACCCGCAATCCCGGGAACCTGCGGCGTGCCGTTCGCCTGCAGCATATTTTGGGTTAATGGATTGTTGGCGGGTGGATAGGCGTCGACGGACACGATGATCCAGTCCTCGCCCTTCAAGAACGGACTGAGTAGCTCTTGCTGTTCTTCAAACTTCTTCTGCTCTTCGCGCGCACGCTCATCGTCGACCTCGCCCTGCTGCTGCATCTGGTCGATCTGGTGCTGGCGCGCCCCCGGTGACTGTGTCCCCACCCCCCCGAGCACACCGCCGACGCCGCCGCTGCCGCTGGTTCCACCGCCACTGCCAATGCCGAGCTGATTCATGATGGCATCACGCTGATCGGGCGTGAGCCCCTGCAGCATCTGCAATGGCGAGTTATCGGATGAGCCCCCCGAGCTTTGGGCAGATACGGGCCCGATGGAACTGAGAATCGCGGCGCACAGAGCCACAATCGCCAGCCGGCGGAATGGACGTCCCCTCAAGCGCATCAGAGCCCTTCAAGTCGACAAGAGCGGCGATTGTACTGAAGCTCGAGGCACATGAGCGACCATTCTTGCGGCGCGACCCGGCCTTGATCCGCCCGATGCGCTCATCGGCCGCAGATTCATGGCGAGTTCGGCCGCCGCCAGCTATTCTGCGACTGATTTTTTGGTGGTCAGCTGTGTCAGAACCATGAAACGCACCATTTCGATCACTGCGTGGCTGATAGTTGCGTTGCCTGCGGTTGCTCTTGGACGCGGCGTGAGCCCTTATCTGCCGCTTAACCTCGAGCCTGAGATCGAGCGGGATATCGAGCGCATTCTCGTGCTGGCCGACATGCCGGTGCTCACGCGGCCCATTCCGGCGGCGACCGTGTTCGATGCGATGCCGAAAGCCTGCACCGTCGATACGCCACTGTGCAAGCGTGTCAGGCGCTTTCTCGCGCGCTACATGCACAACGCGGGCATCAGCTACGCCAGCGCGCAAGCCGGCGGCTCCAGCGGCGCCGCTATCTCCATTCCCAACGCGCACGGACTCGAAACGAATGACCACTGGCAGCTCGACGGGCAGGCTTATTGGCAGCCAAGCGATTACGCCATGGCGAGCATCGGCGCGATCGCCTACTCGGGCCGAACCACAGCCACGGGTTCGCTGCTGAGCTTCGGCGGCGACCGCGCCCAGTTGGATATCGGCTATCGCGATCACTGGTGGTCGCCGATGACGGACAGCGCGATGGTGATCAGCACGGAGGCGCCGACGATGCCATCCCTGACTCTTTCCAACAGCATGCCGTTCACCCGTCTTGGCCTGCAGTATGAATTGTTCCTCGCGCGCATGTCGGAGTCGGATCGGATTCTCTTCGAGGATCGCTTAACGCGGGGCCGGCCGCTGTTTGCTGGCCTGCATCTACAGATCGAGCCCACGAGCGGTTGGGCGCTCGGCATCAATCGCATTCTCCAGTATGGCGGCGGCGGTTATGGCGGAACGTCGGCGTCGGAGCTGTTTAGAGCGTTCTTCGACCCGCACGCGGCGCAAAACCCCGGCACTAATCCCGGGTCCAACAATACGGCCTTCGGCAATCAGGAAGCATCTGTCACGAGCCGGTTCATCTTTCCGGGCAAGATTCCGTTTTCGTTGTACTTCGAATACGCGGGCGAGGATACCTCGCGCGGCAGAAGCTACCTTCTTGGAGACTGCGACCTGTCAGCCGGAATAAATTTTCCCCGTCTTGGCCCGTTCGACGTCACGTATGAGATCTCCGACTGGCAGGAGGGCTGGTACGTGCACGATGTCTACCTCGATGGCCTGGTGAACTATGGACACGTCACCGGCAACTGGTTTGGCGATCAGCGCCAGTTCGGCGATGGTGTGGGCGGGCAGAGCAACATGCTGAAGGTCGGTTGGGAGCCGCCATTCGGCGGGCTTCTCGAGACCCAGGTCCGTACGCTCGTGAATGCATCCTATTCCTCGGTGCCCTATAGCCACGAGTTTCAAGCTCTCATTCGCTATTCGCATCCTTGGCAGGATTACACTGTGGGTGGAGAGCTGTTGGCCGGGCGCGACGTTTTCGGGCAGCACTTCACGGCTCTGGACGGCTTTATCCGCGTGGGCGGCGGCGAGACCAGTCGTGACGATTGGACGGACGCCGACTCGGACGAGAGCCCGCCCGCGGAAGTCAAAGGCGCCGAGGTCTTCGTCGATGCCGGCGCGAACGTCAATCGCGTCCTCGTCGATCTCTCCGACACCGTCCCGCGCACCTATACGAATGTTGAGGTGGCGCCGCACCTTGGATTCGGCGCGCGCCGCGCGGTGTCGGAGCATCAGGATCTGGGCGCGCGCGTCGAGTTCGATGAAATCGACGATCACGCCCTGATTTCGGTCCGTGCGCTCGACTATCGCTACCGATTCGACGGGCCCCTCGCGCTGAGCGCATTCTTCGGCGCCGCGCGCTATGCACTCCTCACGCCCGCGTATGGGTTCTACCTCGGCGCGGGCATCCAGTACCGCAACCTATTGCCGGGGTGGGACCTGGACCTCGACTACCGCGACGATGTGAAAGTCGCGCGCCGCCATGTCTATTCCTTTGAGCCCCAAACGGGCCGGCCCGACGCTTTCTACGACATCTCGGATGTCGCCCTGTACGTGAGTCACCACTTTTAAAAATAGCGGCGCCAGAGTTGCTCGAAGGGCGAGTCCTCGGGAAACCTAGCGTTCTTATCGAAGCCGGGCGCGGCGCGCATCATTTGCTGCCACAAGTGCACGGTGCGGCTTTCTGTGTCCCACGGCGGCTGGGTGTCCACACGGCTGACAAACATGGACTGCCAGTCGTTACACTCTACCGGGTAGAAGTGTGCGGCGGGCAGCGCCCGATCGGTATAGCCGAGATAGCGTGCCGCCTGTGTAAGCCCTTTGGGACCATATTCCCCCCAGCGAACCCGGTCGCGGCGATTACCCGCAAAATAGCGGCGCCGCAGCTTACGCAGTCGCACGGCCCAGGGGTCGTACGGCAAGAGCTTGTTTGGATTTTCACAGCAGTCGGCGAGCCATACCGCCAGCTCGTGCGCCGCGGGCAGTCCGAGCAGCGCATTGTTGATCACGCGCGTGTCCTGCCACCCGAAAATCTCTGCCTGCGAATAGGACAGCGGCGCAAGACATACCACATCCGCGTCTGCCCAGATCCCGCCGCGCTCCTTAAGCAACCGATACCGAAACCAATCGCTGAACGAGCCGAACGATCCCGTGCGCCGATGGGTGAAGAGGAGCGCGCGCGGCAAGATTTCCTCGGCGGGTAGCAGCCGTACGCCGGCCGGTGGCAAGGCGGGCGCCTCGTAAACGTACAGATCCACAGGATGCCCGTGCGCAAGAAACGACGCCATGGAGAGCCGCTCGATGCGCGACAGCGGCGCCCCATGCCAGAACATTTGGACCCTCAGCAGCCCCGTAGCGGACGCGGCACTTGCCATGGTTCATACAACGCGGATCAACGCCTGTAGAAGTCGGCGACGGCGTCGACCACGTACTGCAGTTGAGCGTCGTCGAGCTCCGGATAGATCGGCAGTGCAAGCGCCTCCTCGGCGGCGCGCTCGGATTCGGGAAAAGCTCCGTTCGCGTAGCCTAGGTACGCAAAACATTTCTGCAAGTGCAGCGGCAAGGGGTAGTAGATCTCGGTGCCAACGCCTGCGGCCATGAGATGCTGGCGTAAGGCATTGCGATCGCGCACCCGCAGCACATACTGATTGTAGATGTGGCGGCCAGCCGCCGCACGCGGCGGAGTCTGCACGGCGCCGCCGAGATCTGCGCGCGAGAATGCCGCATCGTAGAAGGCGGCATTTCTCTGCCGTGCGGACGTCCACGAGTCAAGGTGGTTCAATTTCACATTCAGCACGGCGGCCTGCAATTCATCGATACGAAAGTTTCCGCCGATGAAGGGGTGGTAGTACTTCGGCTTGCCGCCGTGCACGCGCAGGATCTCGACCCGCTCGGCGAGCGCCGGATCGTTTGCGACGCACATGCCGGCGTCGCCGAAGGCGCCAAGATTCTTGGTAGGAAATAAAGACAGGCAGCCAATGTGTCCGAAGCTACCGGCGCGCTTGCCCGCGCCATCCTCAGCGCCGATTGCCTGCGCGGCGTCCTCAATCACGTCCAGGCCGAGCCGCCGCGCGGCGGCCATGAGCTCTTCCATGTCGCAGAGCTGGCCGTACAGATGCACAGGCATCAGCGCCTTGATGCGTCCGCCGGTGCGCCGATTGACCCATTCGCGCCCCCGTAGCTCGCAGCCCTCCTCGATGAGCCGCTGCAGCGCGGCGGGCGAAAGGTTGAAGCTGTCGGGCTCGATGTCGCAGAACAGCGGCCGCGCGCCTACGCGTGCGATCGTGCCGGCGGTTGCAAAGAACGTAAAGGGGCTCGTGATGACCTCGTCGCCCTGAGCGATATCGAGTGCCATGAGCGCGACGAGCAGTGCGTCGGTGCCCGAGGAGACGCCGATGCCGTAGCGGCACTGCGAGTAACCGGCGACCCGCGTCTCGAGTTCGCGCACTTGAGGGCCCAGAATAAAATGCTGACTTGCGCAGACCTTCTCGATGGCCGCTTGGATCTCACCCTTAAGCTCACGGTATTGCGCCTTCAGATCGAGCAGGGGCACCTGCATGGCCGGCGACGATTGAGTCAATCTGAGCGGCATGTGTTCTCCATGGGTAATCAGGCGCGCCGCTTATAGTAGTCGCAGAACCATTCGACGAAGCGGCGCACGCCCACCTCGACAGGTGTTGCGGGGCGATACCCGACATCCTCCACCAGATCCTCGATGTCGGCGAATGTGTCGGGTACGTCGCCAAGCTGCAGCGGCAGCAGATTCTTGCGCGCCTTGCGCCCCAAGCACTCTTCGATCACTTCGATATAGCGCATAAGTTCGACGGGATTGTTGTTACCGATGTTGTAGATGCGAAACGGAGCGCGGCTCGAGGCCGGATCCGGATGCAGGCTGTCCCAAGCCGGATTCGGCCGCGCCACTCGATCGAGCACCCGCACGACCCCTTCGACGATGTCCGTGACGAAAGTGAAATCACGCTTGTGATGGCCAAAGTTGAAGACGTCGATGGGCTTGTCGTCGAGAATGTTGCGCGTGAAAAGAAACAGCGCCATATCTGGCCGCCCCCACGGGCCATAAACCGTGAAAAAGCGCAGGCCGGTTGTCGGCAACCTGAAGAGCGAAGAATAGTTATGCGCCATGAGCTCGGTTGAGCGTTTGGTCGCCGCGTACAGTGACAGCGGATGGTCGGCGATGCGGTGCACCGAGAACGGCATGTTGGTGTTGGCGCCGTACACCGAGCTCGTAGAGGCATATACCAAATGCTCGACCGCTTGGTGTCGACAACCCTCGAGGACATTGAGCGTGCCGGTGATGTTGCTCTGCACGTAGGCGTGCGGTGCGTCGATTGAGTAGCGCACGCCCGCCTGCGCCCCGAGATGCACCACGCGCTGGAACTTCTCGTGCGCGAAGCAACGCGCCATGCCCGCGTCGTCCGCGAGGTCGAGCTTTAAAAAGCGAAAGCCTGGTTCCTTCTGCAGCAGCGCGAGGCGCGCCTGTTTCAGGGTGACGTCGTAGTATTCGTTGAGATTGTCGAGACCGACGACCTCATCGCCGCGCTCGAGCAGGCGCCGGGCGGTATGAAAACCAATGAAGCCTGCGGCTCCCGTGACCAGAATCTTCACAGACGCCCGTCGACCTCCGCAGCCGGAAACACGTGCTTAATATCGTAGACGACGTGATTCTTCTTGCACAGACGCCGCACTCCGCGCGCACCCAGAGCGCGAAATTCGCGGTGCGCCACAGCGATAACGGCGGCATCATAGCGCGCGCGCTTAAGCGAGCGTATTAGGCGTCTGCCGTATTCGTGCTTGCACTCGGCGTTGTCGGCCCAGGGATCGTAGATTTCCACCTCCGCGCCGTAACTGCTGAGTTCGCGTACGACATCAAACACTTTGGAATTGCGTATGTCGGGGCAATTTTCCTTGAACGTCGCACCCAGCATTAACACGCGCGCGCCATTGACGTGAATTCGTCTGCGGGTCATCTGCTTCACAATTTCCCCAGCGACGTAGCTAGCCATGTTGTCATTCAAACGCCGGCCAGCGAGGATCATTTCGGGGTTGTAGCCGATCTGCTGCGCCTTGTGCGTCAGGTAGTACGGATCGACTCCGATGCAGTGCCCTCCGACGAGCCCCGGGCGAAAGGGAAGAAAATTCCATTTGGTGCCGGCGGCATTCAGCACTTCCTCGGTATCAATTCCGAGTCGGTTGAATATGAGTGCGAGCTCATTGACGAGCGCGATGTTGACGTCCCGTTGAGTGTTCTCAATGACCTTTGCTGCTTCCGCCACTTTGATGCTGGATGCCTTATAGGTGCCAGCCCTGATAATGGTGCGATACAGCTGGTCAACGAACTCAGCCGCCTCCGGGGTCGATCCGGATGTGATCTTGCGAATCGTCGGCAGACGGTGTTCCTTATCGCCCGGATTGATGCGTTCCGGACTGTACCCGACAAAGAAGTCGAGATTCAGCTCCAGGCCCGACTCGCGCTCAAGAATCGGTACGCACACCTCTTCAGTACATCCTGGGTAAACGGTGGATTCATAGACGACGACCGCACCCTTGCGGAGAGCTTTGCCCACGCTTTCGCTCGCTCGGATGAGCGGCGTCAGATCCGGCCGCTTGTATTCGTCGATTGGAGTCGGAACGGTGACGATGAACACCCGACAGCGCTTAAGCTGCGCAAGATCCGTCGAGAAGCTGAGATGAGTTGAGCCCTTGAGGTCCGTCTTTGAAGCTTCCAGAGTCGTGTCAATCCCGCGCTTCAGGGCTGCAATACGCGCCGCCTTGACGTCAAAGCCGACGGTTGCAAAGTGCTTGCCGAATTCGACAGCGAGCGGCAACCCCACATAGCCGAGACCGACAACACCGATGCGACACTTGCGCAAGGTAAGCAATAGCATCTTCCCGTTAGCCGATAGAGCCCGTTTTGGCCTCGGCAAGGCTGCCCGCTGCATCCGGGGACTTCCAAGCGCAGCGTCCGCTCGTCTTCGCAATGAGCGCGAGCAAGGCCTCATGATCAACGAGCTCCGCGGCCGTCGCCATGACGACCACAAGTGGTGCGCCGGTGCGCGGCAGCGCACGCGCTGCCGCGCTGCCCGGGTTCGCCTGGGCATGACCTCTGTCATCGAGCGCGAGCGCCGCCTGTCCGCCCGTCATGGCGAGATAGACCTCGGCGAGTAACCGCGCGTCGAGCAGTGCCCCGTGCAGATCGCGGTTTGAGTTATCGACGCCGTAGCGCTTGCAGAGCGCATCGAGGCTATTGCGTTGGCCTGGATGCAGCTGTCGCGCCAGTGCCAGGGTATCGAGTATCCGCGCCACGGCGGCGATCGTGCGCGCCGGACCGGGTGCGCGCGCCAGTTCAGCATCGAGAAATCCGACGTCGAAAGCGGCATTGTGGATTACGAGCTCGGCATCCGCGATGAATGCGAGGAGCTCGTCGGCGACTTCCATGAAGAGCGGCTCGCGCGCAAGCTCGGCGCGCGCGATGCCGTGCACGCCGAGCGCCGCAGCGTCGATGTCGCGCTCCGGATTGAAATAGCGATGGAAAGTGCGGCCCGTGGGCTTGCGATGCACGAGCTCGACGCAGCCGATTTCAATGATACGGTGACCGAGTTCGGCCTCGAGGCCGGTCGTCTCGGTGTCGAGGACGATTTGTCGCATGGCGCGCGAGTCTACCTGAGCAGCGCTTCGATCGCCTGATTTGCCAGCCGATCGACCCGTTCATTGCCTGCCACGCCCGCGTGGCCCGGAACCCAATGCCACTCAATACGATGCGCAGACGCCAGCTCATCCAGGCGCACCCACAGATCCTGGTTTTTTACCGCCTTGCGATCGGCCGTCAACCAGCCGCGCGCCTTCCATGCAGTAACCCATTCCGTGATTCCACGGCGTACGTACTGCGAATCGGTGAAGACGCGTGCGCTGACAGGGCGCCGCAGGGACTCAAGCGCCCGAATGACTGCGGTCAGTTCCATGCGGTTGTTGGTGGTGAGCGCCTCGGCACCGGCGATTTCCTTTTCGCGGCCATCGACACTCAGAACCGCCGCCCAACCGCCGGGTCCCGGATTGCCGCGGCAGGCGCCATCCGTGTAGATCTCGACCGTACTCACGGGTGCGAGCGCGTGGTGGGCTTCACGAGGCGGCCGATTACGGGAGTCTTTTCGCGAAAACGCGGCCGCACGGGGGTGAGTGTGTAGACGCGCTTTCTGGCTTTGAGCAAGTACGCCCCTGGGGGCAACGGGTTCACCAGGCCGCGGCGCAGGATTTTGCCTCCGGCCTCGCTCACCGAGGGATGACTCCACGGACCGGCATACAGGTAGCGGCGCCTGGCAACGACCTCGTAGCCCAGAAGCTCAAGCCAATCCTGCACTCGGCCCTGGGAGAGTACGCGGCGCATACCTGGCGGAAAGCCGCTCCGGCTCGCTCTCGCGCGCAACCCCCACAGGCTCCAGGGACGAAACCCCATCACAATGAGCTGTCCTTCGGCCCCGAGAACGCGGTCCACTTCGCGCACGATCGAATACGGATCGGCCGCAAATTCCAGCGTATGCGGCAAGAGCACGGCATCGATCGAGTCACTCACAATGGGTAGCTGGGAGGCGCGCCCGATGACGTCCGGTCCGCACTCGAATCTCGTGGCCGCGATAATGGTCTGGCGCCGCGTACGGCTGCCCGCGAGGAGTTCGCGCGCATTGCCCCACGCACCAACCTGCAGCAATTCCCAGCCGAAGACATCTTCCAGAGCCTCCCCCAAAAGCTCCGATTCCGCGGCGAGGAGAGCCATGCCGAGTGCGTCCTGCCACCAGCGCTGCAGGGCAGCCTCGCGATCCTGAATGTGTGAACTGCGCACCGTGCACGATCCAAAGCTGGCAATAATGTGAACTTAGCGGTTAAATTCCGGTCAACGAACACGTAGTTTCTGTGCTTCAGGCGGCGCGCCCGCGCGCGGCTGACCTTAGCATGCCCTTCCGGACAATTCCTGCGATCCCGCGGGGGAGGCGCGCGCGGACCTATCGGCGTTTGAGGATAAGAAAATACGATGGCGTTGAGTCGATCCATTCGCTTTGCACTATTGGTGTCCTCGAGCCTCGCCGTGGCTGCTTGCGCTCACGCCCCGGTCAAGGAGGCCCCAAGCACCCCCGCCCCGCTCGCTTTGCCGGAGGCGACGCCTGTGCAGGACGTGCCGGACTCATCCGAAACCAACGAACCCGCGTCAACCCTCGAGCCGGTCGCGGCCGCCCATACAGATCTCTTCGATCGTGTCCGCGCCGGTTTCGCGCTCGAGGACGTCGCCGAGCACGCGGTCGACATGCAACTCTTCTGGTTCGCGAATCACCCGGACTATCTTGAGAGATCGTTCCAGCGCTCGGAGCTCTATCTTTACGACATCGCGTCGCAGATCGAAGCTCGCGGCATGCCGCTTGAGCTGGCACTCCTGCCGATGATTGAGAGCGCCTACGAGCCATACGCCTACTCACGCGCGCGCGCCTCCGGTCTGTGGCAGTTCATCCCCGGGACGGGGTCGCGCTTTGGCCTCAAGCAGGACTGGTGGTACGACGGACGCCGCGATGTGGTCGAGTCCACTCACGCGGCTCTTGATTATCTGCAATACCTGCACGATGAATTCAACGGCGACTGGCTACTCGCGATCGCTGCCTACAACTGTGGCGAGCTCAATGTCGAGCGGGCCCTCAGCATCAATCGCGCGAAGGGACGGCCGCTGGATTTCTGGAGCCTGAAGCTACCGCTGGAAACCCGCGCCTATGTGCCCAAGCTCCTTGCGATGAAGCGCCTGATCGCCGATCCCGCGCGCTACGGCCTCAGTTTCAGCAAGATT
>Ga0302325_10035751_pt1 | contig 10141 bp, 12 predicted proteins | sample Palsa_T0_2_FD_201948 | JGI IMG/M metagenome (GOLD analysis project Ga0302325, IMG submission 201948) | Peat permafrost microbial communities from Stordalen Mire near Abisko, Sweden - Palsa_T0_2 | ecosystem: Environmental > Terrestrial > Soil > Palsa > Peat permafrost | place: Sweden: Abisko... | reverse complement strand
GTCGTTCGACTCCGTGAAGATCATCTGTGAGCCGTTCCCTTGGTTCACCGTGACGTCGGCAACGCCGTAGCCGTCGGTGCTCGGGGTCACGGAGTCGTTGTAGTTGGAGCTCCAACCGACGCCGAAAGGATCCGAACCCGTCGTGATGCCTGTGTTCAACTCGGACTGTGCGAGTTCGGCGTCGTAGCCGAGCGAGATGGAGAGGTCCCCACCGATTGCCGGGGCGTCAAAGAGCGTGTTCGACGTCGAGAAGTCGCCCGTCATGGCGTCGACGTCCGTGCCCGAGTCCAGGGTGTTCGACGGTGGCGCGGCACCCGTCACGTTCGCCGCGTCGCAGGTGTAGCACTTCGCCGCGGGGTTCGAGTCGCCGTACAGCTCGCCCGGCGTGTAGGGCGCCACGGTTGGTATACCCGACACGTGGGCCTTTATCCCGCCTTGCCACAACGTGACCCCCGAGCGTGAGATCAGCGCCACGTCGCCACTGTTCTCCACGGTCAGGTACGACGGTTCGTCAGTTGCGGATGCACCGGCGATGCTCGCGCCTACGCGATGGGTGGCAATCGTCACGTCGCCGTTGACTTCGTGGTTAAGAATGCTCGCGAGCCCCGTCCCAGCGTCACTCGTCCAGGCAGTCCTTCCTCGCTTGAGGACTTCGATACGCCCATTTGCAAGTAGTTCCGCGGTGTATACGCCGGACGTCGACATAAGCTTTTGTCCCACGCCAAGGGACCTCCCGACGTACAGGCGGGTTCGCGGCTGCGCGACCGTGCTCACCGCGGCGCTAGCAATCGCCGACGGCGCAATGATGACAACTGCCACGATCACCGCGAACAGCGACGCGGCACGGCCTATCTGAATACTGCGGGGAACCGTTCGCGGCGGCAAGTTAACTGATTTTGTTTCACGAATAAAGTTCATCCTCTTCACCGCACGTCCTTTTGTGATCGAACTAACGGGCTAACTGGTGTACCGACGCCGGCCCCGGTACCCGACGTGGTCACCGAGACGGGACTGCCTGCGGCCTGGCCGACAAAGACGCAAGTCGTCGCCGACGTGCAGGTGAGCCCGCTGACCGCAGTCACTGTCGTGGGGATACTCGTGTTGACGGTCCACGAACCTCCCGACGCCGTCCCGACGACGTACGGGGCTGGAGATCCGTTGAAGCTTGAACCTGCCGCGTCACACAACCCGCTGGAACACGCGACGACGTCGAGTGTGGCCGAGCCCGCCGGTGTCGATACAGATGACCAACTCGCGCCGCCGTTGGTTGTCACTGCTTCGAACGCCGACGCCGCCGAGTCCTGCGCGATGCCGGGGTTGGGACCTATCGCGACGCACGTAGTTCCGGAAGAGCACGCCACCGAACGAAGCACCCCCGTGCCACCGTTCACTGTCTTGGTAACCCACGTCTTGCCCCCGTCCGTGCTGACGAGCACCGATGATCCGACAGCCACACAGAACTTGGTCGTGGGACAGGCGACCGATCCGATGGCTCCTACCGATGTCGGCAAGTTCGCAGATTTCCACGTCGTCCCTCCGTCAGATGAGAGGAGCAGTTCACCGGCGTACGGGCCGGCGGTCCCGGGTGAGACGCCAGCACTGACACAGAGCGAGTTGGAGGGACACGAAACACTGAGCAGTGTCGTGTTCGGCGTGGGAACATTCACCGACGTCCACGTCTCCCCGCCGTCTTTGGATTGCGCCGCGACACCTTGACCCACGGCGACGCAGTCACTTGCGCTCGCGCAGTCGATTGCATTCAGATCCGGTAAATTTTGTTCCAGGATTCCTTGGGTCCATGAAGATCCTCCATCGGTCGACGTCGACGCAACTCCATTGAGATTTCCGTCGCCACCGACTGCGACGCACTCCGTCGCCGTTGGGCAGGAAACCGCGTTGAAGCTTCCGCTGCCGATAGCAGCTCCTCCGGCCACAGCCACGACCGGTGCGTTGGCTTCTCCTTGCGGCACCACCCAAGCGCCCTTCGTCGTCGTCGCGACCGGGCCGATTGAGCGAGATGGATCGCTGGTCACGCGTTGAACGGCGAACGCCGACATTGATGCCAACATCGCGGACACACCAATCGTCACAAGGATCGCCGCGATGCTCGGCACGGTTCGTCGCCTCGACGCGAGTCCACGAGAACGCTTTGACTCAATTGCTGTCTCACCAAGTTTTCTCATGCCGACTCCTTTAGAGATTGGTGGCGATTCGGGCTCAGATGCCTGTCGTGTTCTTGAGTATGCGATGAACCTGTTTCCCGAGTTTTTTTCAGTTTGACCCTGGTGACAGAAGGTCCCACTCCCAGTTCCGAGCGGAGGTTAGGGCCTGAACCTCCTGAGATTGAGCAGGTAAGCCCGCTAAGCGTTCCCCCATTAGGGCACGAATAGCCTGCGCCCACGTATGCGCTGTAAGTAGAAACGGTGTAGCAATAGCCTCCGCTCGCCTGTTCGTACCATGGGCAGTACGGCGTGACGTTGTATGGCGCAGTGGTATAGAGCTCACAGTCGCTACCGAGCCACGTCCCCCCGTCGGCGGTGCACGCCGCGTGCGTTATCGATGCGTATCGATAACACTGCGTAGGCGCGAAGGAATTCAACGGTCCGTACCAGCCGGCGTTGCAGTAAGCAACATTTTCAGTAGGTTCAACGCCGTCGTTGACGCTGTGAGTGCATGTCGAACCGGTCAACGTGTCGCCGCCATTGCAGTAGTAATAGCTATACGGCCACGTTGCGTAATACCAGTAAAAGTTCACCGTCGTGACATTTGAACTCTGGCTCAAGTAGGTTCCGTCACTCGCTTGAGTTGCGGTGACGAGACAGGTCCCTGAAACGTTGGTTGGCACACTCAGATCGATTCCCGTGATGGAACAGCCGGTGGCGGTTCCGTTAGAAACAGTGAACGAGAGAGCGCCGGTACCCGAACCGCCGGTAACTACAAGTCCCAGTGCAGTATTGATCGGTGACGCAGTCGACGCGACGACCAGCGGCGACGTTGGCTCCAGAAGAGCAGTGCTTGAGACTGTGAAATTTAGAACTGATGAAGTGCTCGATTGATAGTTGCTGTCACCGGAGTAGACCGCAGTCAAAGAATCGGACCCCGTGGCGAGCGACTTTGTAGTGCACGTCGCAAATCCCGAGGTGACGACTTCGCTTCCGCAGCCAGAAATGCCCGAGCCACCGGACTTGAAGTTGACCGTTCCAGTAGCACCCAAAGGGACGTACGCCGTCAACGTGACCGTTGAACCGAGGTTCCCCGACGAAATCTGCGACGCGACGAGCGTGGTGGTTGTCGTCGAGAGTGAGGGCGATGTCGCGGCGGAACTACTTGCCGAGGGACCGGTGCCACCGGCACTCCATGCTGCGACACTAAAGGTGTAGGACGTCCCCGCGGTGAGTCCCAACTCCAGGCAAGAGAGCGTCGATGCCGATGCCGCCAATGCGCACGTCAAACTCCCGGGGCTCGACGTCACCACATATCCGGTGATGGTGACGCCAGACACGGGGCTCGGAGCGGTCCAACTTACCGTGGCAGAACTTGCGGACAAATATGTAGCCGTCACTCCGGTCGGCGCGTTCGGCGTCGCCGCTCCCGCAGATTCGACGTTGATTGCAGTGGATGCAACGAGACCCAGAGTCAGCAAGGGGATGAAGAGCGACCTCCAAATTGAAAACGTCACGAGAACTCCCTCCCCTTCGTCGTTGGCGAACCGAAGGTAATGGGCGCGCAACAACGTTGATTAGCGAAAGGTAGCGACGACCCTCGCGAGTTCGCAACCGAATGACGTTCTTAAATCTCATTCGGGTGCCGGCGAAAGGACGCCTCCGGAAAATTCGCGCGCAACGCAAAGACAACCATCGAACCACGTAAGAAAAATCTCCAACACCCTCGCCGTCGACGCGTGATCGGTCGTCTAGGCGTTGAACTTCCGATCTGACGATCGAATATTGAACGCCGGATTATGCCGGAGGTCTTTGACTATGAGTCGGTCCGGCGACAACTTCAAGAAAGAACTCGCGCATGGTTACAGAGTCGAAAGTGAGCACCGCAGATTCCGAAAAGATCACTTGACCGAGGGAGCCTGCCCAACACGCGGCGACGAGCGACGTCGTATCAATGTTCCCATCGATCCAACCAAGTGCTTTTGCATTATCAATGGCGCTCGCCCATCGTGTCAGTTGAGTGTCCAAGCGGTTGCAAAACCCTCTTCGAGTTTCGGAGTCGGCCCAGATATCCATGAGTAATCTCATAATTTTCCAACCGTCCTCACCGTGGCTATGATTCCACGCCGATTCAACGTTGTCGCCCACGGCTTCGAGGAAGGACGTCATGTCCTCCATGTCAAGTGCCTTCTCTGCAGCATCCAAGAACTGGTGGAGCGGCTCGACGATTCTTCCGTAGGCGAGAGCTTGCGCTTCCGCTACGAGTTGGAGGCGCGATGTGAAGTAGTAGTACACAGTGGGGACGCCGACGTCAGCCGATTTTGCAACGTCCGCAATTCGAAGTTCGGAACTTTCGTTTGAAGCGAGGAAGCGCTCCACGACATTGAGGATGTGACTCCGTGTGGTGGAATCCAGCCGACTCAAATCGACCTCCCCTCAGCGAACTTGCCTCCAAGGAAAGCACGAGTAAATCAACGCTGACACTCGATTCTTCCACGAAGTGGACACAAAGCAGCCGAGTCCCGAATGGAAAAAGGCGGGTCGAGTGGCGTCTCTCCCAATGTCGTTGGTCATCGATCATGTCGAATTCATTCGGATCTGTGTGACGAATGTTTTGTGTGATGAGCGCGCCGCTCCCGGACAACCGCGGCGCGGCAATGTCGACGGCTTACGCCGAACGGTGACCCCGGTGTTCGAGTCGGCGAACATACGCAGACTTGGCACGCACCGTGAATGCTGCACGCCGATCATCTTGGCGTAGTTCAAGAATTTTGCGAACGGTGAGCTCAGCGCCGCCACGCGCGCTCCAACGCGTGGATCGTCGCCGAGCCGGGCAATCCGAAGCAATCATCGAGCGAGAGGCTGCTCACCTCACCCGCTCAACGCTGTTTCGCTCTTGGAGGTCTCCTCTGACCGTGGACGAACGTGGAGGAATGGGGGGCACTGGTTTGCCGGTGCTTGGGCAGATGCTCCAGCATTTGCCAGCCGAATCAGGGCGCTGAGTGCTACTGATGCGGTCGCCTGGTGCCGAATCAAAATTCTTGTTTCTATGTCACTTCAACTGCAGGACATGTTTGGATGCAGTTGACTGGCGACCAACGTTGAGAAGATCACGGCCTCGAAGACAGGCGATTTAAGTACCGTCACGATTGCGGGCACTAACGCCGATCCGTCGGGTCCGACTTCAAGATACAGTTCGAGCGACGGTGCCTTGGTCTGGAGACTCGATCACTGACCTGTTGATGGGGATAATTATCGAGCCGCGTCGAATGCAGTTCCAACCCGTCATCAGTCACGTTGAAACCAGTACCGCCCTGGGAATCGTTGACGTCCTAGGGCAATTCAATTTCGGAGATCAGGTCCACGCGTTGGGTATTGCTTTCTCGACGAACTTCAACGCTCTCTCGCGTTGGCATCTCAAGCGATCTTCATCCCACATAAAATCCCACACACCAGCACTTTTCGGAGAAACCAGACTGACGCACTACAACACATTTCCTTGCAATATCAAGACTTGCGCAACCAGTTCAATACTGCAAGACACTATGGAACCCACTCTTAATCAACAGGTTCCGGGTTCAAGTCCCGGCCGGCGCACCAAAGTAGTCAAATTCTGCGGACTCATGCATCCCAACTGTCGCGCCCACCGGGCAACGACACGAAGATTCGAACACTTTCAGGATTATCGGCAAACGCGAAACCCGTCACTACGTATCTTGCACCGTGTGGGTTCGAGACGGTGGCCCGACGCAACAGATGTGCAACCATGCACTGGCGACTTCTGGTCTCGCAGACGGCGACCATCATTTAACGGTTCTGGAGCCCGCGTATTAGTAAGTAGTCCTGAGCGCCTGGCCAATAGCGAGGACTGATGACGCTCGCGCCGATATCATCAGCCCTACGACGAGAGCGCGTCATCGGGTGAACCGCTCCAATCACGGGGAGGGCAGATGCGAACCAACAGTTCTACAAGTTTCACCTTGAAACCGCCCTCAGATGATCATCGGGGTCTTGTTTGCAATGGTGACTTTGGCACCGTGGGTGGGCTCGACCACGGTGGGAGCGGTCAATCGACTCGCCAGTGAGGCACCCAAGCACTCGACCCTCGCGGAGCACGCCACGCTCGCTTGTGGTCCGTTTACGTTTCCGTGGGGTGGGGGCAATGACGTGACGTACTTTCAAATTCACGCCACCGGCCTAAGCTGCGCCGTTGCGAAGACGGTTGTTGCTAAGGGTGCAAAGTGGCACGGGGTACCGCCCGCTGGTTGGACGGCCGGCGGCGAGGTGGTACATCAGGACGGGGTGTGGTGCGCTTACAGTTGGAAACACGGGGCAGCCAGGGTCACCGGATACTTGGAGGGCTGTTGAACTTGCCAAGTACTCACTGGCGACGAAGTCAGAAGGAGTGGTTCCTCGCTTCAACCCGCGCGCAGCCGTGACTCCCACATCGCTTCGTTGACACACGTGGTGGATCCCTGAATGATCCGAAGAACCTTCGTTACATCACGAAGTACTTTGTCTCCGCCGAACTCCAATGAAAACATCGTTTACCAAGCATTCGCGGCTTGGGTACAGCAGGCTATGCCCGACGTCGGAGGCCCGAAGTTACACATCTGCTTGGTGCCGGAGACCCGACGCCGCAGAGCTGCAACCTTTCACTGGAGGTTGAGCTAGACCGGGACAGTCTCTAGGTGTCACATACCAATAGGTTCTAAACGACAATCAAGAACAGGTTTCAACGTTGCCGTCGAATCGGCGAGATCAGCGGTCACGCTTTTCGCCGAGAAGTGGAGCAACGGGACTTAAAGTCCGCCAAGTATATGATTGGTCGCGATGGGGCGAATTCGTGAAATCAGGGCAGTTGGGCTCAGCGCTCTGATCGCAGTTTCTGTGGTCGTAGCCCCCGCGGTCGCATTCGCGGCTAGCAAACCTCCACCATTGCCAGAGTTAGGCAGGTGGGCGTCGTCGACCAGGATGAGAGGGTACGTGAGCGCCAGCTTTGTGGTCACGAGTGACGGGAAAGATCTCAAGTCGCTGACGTTCAACGTGACGAGCGACACCGTCCTTGCGGGATGTCCGACCGGCTTACTCACGATACCCGGACCGCTTGAGCTCAAGGATGACCCAACCTATGGATCGCCTTATTGGGGATTCGGGATGCTGTCACTTCATACAGGTACTGAACAAATGATCCGGGTCAGCGGCGCCAGGCTAAAGGGCAAACCGGTCAAGAACGTCGCGCTGGAGATCACCTTCTCCGCGCCGGGCGGCCAGGTCCTCGCAGGTGGAGAGATCAGCGTTGACCCAAATGACGTCAAACCGGGTTGCGCAGCCGGAACGGACGAAATTAAGCCCCCCTCGTCGAAGCCCTAGGGCTCTGGATCTCCCGAGGAAGAAGAGCCGTTGGCTTTCTTCGAGGAACTCGTCGAGTCGCTCACAGTTTTGCCAGATTGCCTGGAAGTCAAAGTATTCGGCGCTCCGACCTTGAGCGTTACCTACGACACTATGGGGCTAAGGGTACCGGAGATTGTTAATGTCGGAGACCCGACGTGAACCCGAACGGTAACTAATTGAGTCGAAGCCATTGCCTCGCGTGAAATACGAGTTCAATCGTACGTCCAATGAAACCTGATTGTGGAGGTACTCACAACCCAAGAACTGTCCGGAGACCTTCGTCAATGCGCTCCAGCGTGGGCGGCCGTACGCGGCCAGTCCGTCGCCCGAGTTCGTTCTTATCCAGCGTCACAAGTGCCGTCACATTGGCTACAGATTCACGGGTCATTCCGGCTTCGCCCTTCGCGACGCGCACGTTGCCCGGCATGTCACCGAGGCGAAGCGTTGTGGTAAGGGTAACGGCAACGATGGTCGCCAAACGACTTGAATTATAGAAATCATCGGAAACAATTAATACTGGTCGACGCTTCGCAGGTCGCGACCCCTTTGGCTCACCAAGATCGACCCAATACACCTCACCACGTTGGATCACCACTTCGCGTTGTCATCCTTCGCCAAGACACGGCGAGCCGCCGTCGAGGAAAATTCGAGCGTGTCATCCTTCACGGCGTCCACGACGGCGTTGATTCGATCGATGACGTCGACCGACGACTCCTGTTCGTCGAGTTCCTTTTCTACAGCTCGAGCAAAGAGTGCTGAGCGACTCGTACCGAGTTCCTTCGCTCGACGCGTCGCGCGAACATAGACCTCATTGGGAACGGAAATTGTCGTCTTCACGAAATGACTCGACTTGCTCATTCCATGAGTATAACCAGTCATACCCGTCCTTCGAACAGGTCTCGGATGACTCGGATCTGGAGACAAGACGATGCGGATGGAGGTCCCCTTAGTCGCACTTGACCTGGACCACATCTCGATTATGTCCACGTCAGTTTCAACAGATCCAACACCACAGAAAACACCACAAACCACAACTATTGGGAACTACCAGACCGACCGGAACGGACGGCGATTCCATACCAACAAAGCGCTGCAACCACCATACCGACGCATCAAAACAAGTTTCAAAGTGCTCTCAATCAACAGGTTCCGGGTTCAAGTCCCGGCCACCCGCCGTCGGGCCGCTTACTTCCTGCGTGGAACTTTCCGCACTGGCTCGCTGGTGCGGGTGTCACCCTCGGGGCTGGCGAGCTGACGCTCCAGGGCGGTAAAGGCAGCGATGATTTCCGGTGCCTCAAAGGCTCGGTTTCGTCGACCAACGGTGACCTGCTTGAGGATGCCCACATCGACCAGCCGCTGAATCGCCTCATTGGTTTGGATGAAGCTTCGTCCCACCATCTCAGAGGCGCTGTTGACCGTAACAACGGGCGCGCCGACAAGAACGCCAAGGAGTAGATCAACCGCGGAACGAGCTCGAACTCGGCCCAGCCCTTCGCGCCACGACGCTTCGATAGTGCGCGCTTCCCGCTCGAATGACGTCGCGTCATCCACTGCGCGCTTACAGGCGGTCGCGAAGCGTCCGATCCACAGGTTGATTCCTTCGGACGCCTTTTTCGAGGTTCCTGGTCCCCGGTACCGGCTGGCCGTCAACCCGTCGATGTAGTCCTGAGCCCACGTCGCCAGGATCAGCGAGATCGGTGGCAGAACGCGAGGAGCGAGGCCTCGGCGCCGAAGGATCAGGTGCACCAACGCACGACCCGTTCTTCCGTTGCCGTCGACGAAGGGGTGAATCGTCTCGAACTGCGCGTGCGCAATAGCCGACTGAGCGACAGCAGGAAGCGAATCTTCGTTGGCGAAGGCAACGAGATCTGCGATCAGCCCTGCCACAAACTCGGGCGGAGGGGGGACGAAAGCAGCAGAGCACGGGTTGTACGCACTTCCACCGATCCAGTTCTGCTGTTCTCGGAACCGTCCGCCGTACTCCTCAAGGCGCGTGCCGGACAGGAGTCGCCGATGGATATCGAGGAGCATTTCCACCGTGACGCGATCACCGGGGCCGACGGCGCCGATACCGTAGACCATTGCATCGATGTTCCCGAGTACCTCGACAGCTGTGACATCGGAAGGGTCGTCGCCGAGCACTCGTGCAGCTTCGGCTCGTAGAAGTCGTCGGGCACCAATCTCCAACCCTTCGATCCGCGAGGAGGCAACGGACTCAGCTCGGAGCAGGATTCGAGCTAACGCCTCGGTATCGACGAGGCTGTTTGCCTCAACGTTGAGCCGTGCGATCGCGGCCTCAGCGTCGGCGACGTCGGCGGCAACCTCACCATCGATTCTGAAGTTGCGTCCGACGAGCGGGTCGGGGACGTAGGCTTCGTACTCGCACCCGCGGTTATCCTTGCGCGACGGACCCTCATGGCTGCTTATCCAACGGCGGCGAATAACCCTAGCCATGTTTTCTCCTTACATAGGATTATACTACAAACCTAAATAAGAAGTCGCGTATTTAGGTATCTCAACTTCCGTGAAGTCGGGTTCGATGGGGCGAATTTCGATTATGCCCACGTCAGTTTCATCAGTCCCAA
>Ga0302325_10035749_pt1 | contig 10141 bp, 11 predicted proteins | sample Palsa_T0_2_FD_201948 | JGI IMG/M metagenome (GOLD analysis project Ga0302325, IMG submission 201948) | Peat permafrost microbial communities from Stordalen Mire near Abisko, Sweden - Palsa_T0_2 | ecosystem: Environmental > Terrestrial > Soil > Palsa > Peat permafrost | place: Sweden: Abisko... | reverse complement strand
CGTTCAGTATCGAACGATGCTACGAGGATTCTGCTCAAACCTTGGGCCAGTATCAACCCAGAGATGGCACCCAATATGGAGAAGAGCAGACTCTCCACTAAGAATTGGCGAGCCACGCCGAACCTGGAAGCGCCAAGGCTTATACGCAGAGCTGTTTCCCGTTGTCGTGCACTGGCGCGAGCCAACATCAGGTTCGCAATGTTCGCGCAAGCCAGCAGCAATACCAGGCCGGAGAGTGAAAGCAATAGAAAAAGGGGCTCATCGAACTCCTCGCGCAGATCGGAAATGCCATAAGCGCAAGGTGACGCTCCCAGGTGGAATCCGCGATATAGCTTCTTACTTTCCGGATCGAGAATCTCAGGCAGGGTGGAGGAAAAGATGCCTGAAGAGATGGAGCGCAACTGAACGGATGCCTGGTTCAATGTCCAATCTGGTTTTAGACGTCCAATCACAGCCAGCCACCAAGTTAGGGGATTGTCTGTCGATGACCATTGGCCTGCAAAGGCTGGCTCCGAGCACAAAGGAACCGCAACATCAAAATTTTGCCCAACCTCGACTCCGTAAAAGTTGGCTGGCGTTATACCGATAACCTGCAACAGGTGCCCGCTGAGGAAGAGTTTGCTTCCCAGGGTATTTTCATTGGCGCCAAAATGTCGATGCCAAAATGAATAGCTGATCACCGCGACCTGGGTACCGCAACCCCGGTAGTCGTCCGCAGGTGTAATAAGGCGACCAAGGAGGGGCTTCGTCCCGAGCACATCGAAAAAGCCTCCGCTGATCATCAGGCCATTCGCGTAGTGCACTTCGCCGCTTCGATCAAGATTGAAGCGGGACGGGCTCCATGCAGCTATTTGTGAAAATGCTTTCTGTCGGGTGTTCAATTCGTTCCAGATATTGCTCGTGACGTCACCGTTCTGCCAGGTGAATCTACCTCTGCGCCCGCCATTGACGTCAATAATGCTGACTCGCGCCAATTGATTCGGCGCCCTGACAGGAAGCGTACGAAGGCGTACGGCGTCAAGTACCTGGAAAATTGCCGTGTTCGCGCCTATCCCCAGGGCTAGCGTCAAAATAACGGTGACCGCAAACCCCGGTGACTTCTGAATTTGCCGTGATGTGTATCTCACATCAGCCCAGATGGATTCCAGCGTCGGCGATTGCCACACTTCGCGGCTGCGTTCCTCAATCCGCGTCACATTGCCGAATTCACGACGTGCGGCGCGTTCAGCCTCTTCCCGCGACATCCCCTCGTCCATCAAATCCTCGACCTTACCTTCGAGGTGCTCTTGTATCGACACTGAGAGATCGTCGTAGCGACGGCGGCGGGAAAATATCTGCCTGAGCCAGTTCATGGGGGCCTCCTAGGTTTTAGCCACTGCGAGTACGCGACTAATGCCCATGAACATCTTCTCGAAGCTGGACATCTCGTTTTCCAAGTACTTGATGCCTGCTTTGGTTAGCCGGTAAATCCGGGTCGGGCGCCCTTTAGCCGAAATGCCTTCCTTCGAATCCAATAAGCCTTCTCGCAACATCCGTTGTAGGGCCGGATAGAGAGAACCTTCTTCCACTTGCAGAAGGTCGTCAGAAACCAGCTTGATGTGTTTGACGAGGGCATAGCCGTGCATCGGCCTCACACGAAGCGAATGCAGGATCATCAACTCCAAAGCGCCAGCAAACAGATCACGACGTTCAGTGCTCTTTCTCATATGCATGGAATTCTATGTTATAGATAACTATTTGTAAAATAGCTATTTTAAAGATACTGGCCGGCGCTGCTTCGGATGTCAGTCAGCTGGCACAATTCGACCATTTCCAGTCCGGTAGGCGGGATTAGTCCCCATAAACGCCCATTGCGCCGCCAATGTTCCAGCCCGGCCGGTTATAAGATCGCGGTAAACAACGTAAGGGGAAAGGCATTTCCTTCAGCGCGGCAACCCGCATCATTGGGGTGCAAGTGGTCTCCACTGTCGTATGCAGGAAGCAGTTGCGTGGGGTGGCTTGGGTCTCGCACGACCGCATCAAGATCGACCACGCCATCAAATTCACCGCTGCTCCGAATCCATTCGTTCACCTTCTGACGTACGGTTTCCCTCTCGGGAGTATAAAAAGCGGTTACCAGCCCCTCGAAGGCGGAGTTCTCAAACGGCGGGTTTGTGGTCCCAATAACACGAATGCCCCTTCCATGGCCGCGCTCGATGAGCTGACGATAACCGGAAATAATGTCGTCAGCACTTACCTTCTCGCTTGCAGGAGTGAACGGGAATGCCGGGAAAAGGATGTCATTGATGCCCAGACCCACGATGACGTACCTCACCCCTGTTTGCGCCAGCACGTCACGTTCGAAGCGCGCCAGGCCTGCTTGGCCCAGGGCAGCTCCAAATGGATTGTTGGCGCCTTTCGGGCTGTCATGCAGCAGGCGGTTGCCGATGATGCCTTCATTCAGGACGCCAATCTCCGCCTTGCTGCCAGCGCCTTTCTGCAAACGCTCTGCAAGCACGTCCGGCCAACGCCCATTTTTGTCCGCTGTGGTTCCGTCCCCGTCCGTGAGTGAAGAGCCAAATGCCACGATAGCCCCTGCGCCAGGCGAAGCCTCGATATCCACCCCGGTGAGGAAGGGCCAGGAGTGAATCTTCGTTGCGATGGGGAATTTCACCGCCGCGGTAGAATCCCCGGCTTCGGGGGAGACATAGCTGGTCTGCTTCGCCATACTGTGTAAAGTCTTCGCCTCCGTGCGCTGAGGAAGAAAGAGGCTGATCGCCAAATCCGACAGAGCCAGCACGTCCAGCTCAACCGGATCGCTTACCACCATCGAGCCAGCCGGGACGGTCGTGGACGATTTTCCTTGAAACTTCACACTCCGGTCGGAGCGCGGATCAATCTCCGCGGCGACGGTCCGCCGGGCGATGTGTACTCCGCCGATGAGCAAGGGCCCATCTCCGTAAGTGTTGGAGATCTTGATTCTGACCTTCGGCCCACCTACGCTCGTGTGCACGATGAGGCGCAGGCTTTGGTTCCGATAAGTCTGCAGCGACGCGGGCACAAACGGCTGCGCCGATGTTGCCCAAGTTCCCACCCACTGTTTGCCATGCTGATCGGCGTCAGCGCCCGAGGCGATCCCTGAAGCGGTGGAACCCAGCAAGGCAGACGTCACCCCGGTGGCAAAGAGCAATGCGGTCGCGCGAACCATCCACATCTTGAAGTTACAGCGGTTAAGAGCTGCCAGGATTCGGTGGTCATGCTTGTTCATGGTTCATTCTCTCCGTGCGCCATTTGCCGCTGACGCCCTGCGGGTCCTAGTATACTGTATAGTCAGTCAACTGACTGTGAAGGGAGAAAAACGCATGCCAGGAAAGAATGCGGACAGTCGGACCCGGCTCTTACAAGCCGCCGAGAAGACCACCTATCTCTACGGGTTCGGCAATGCTTCCATCGCCGACATTGCGAAGGCGGCCAGGGTTCCTCTGGGTAACGTCTATTTCTACTTCAAGACAAAGGATGAGATCGGCAGAGCCATCGTTGAATTGCGCGTTTCGCGATTCAAGAAACAGTTGCAGGAGCTTGATAAAGCAGACTCCCCCAAGGAGCGGCTATGCGGATTTGTGGATATCAAGATCAGGAACCGTGAAACGCTGGCACGCGGTGGCTGCCCTGTCGGAACCTTGTGTTCCGAATTGCAAAAGTATGGCGGCGCCGCAGCAAAGAAATCCAGAGTCTTGTTCGCGGAAGCCCTGGCCTGGATGGAGAAGCAATTCGAGGCGCTTGGCATGGGAGCCGATTCCGCAGGCTGCGCCCTACATCTTCTATCCGCAACGCAAGGCGTATCCGTACTCGCCCACACCTTCCACGATCCAACCATGATCGCAAGCGAGGCCGAGCGGCTCAAGGAATGGATTCGAGCGCTCTAACCTGGAAAAATTCTCCTCGGCTTCCCTGATTGACATCCCTCCGGCTGCGCCCTCATCCAAGCAAGACATGGCGCAAGAAATTCATTGGCCTGCGATTGCTCTGCCGGCTTTTGCTCACGGTAATCGCCGGGGGCCTCCGCTGCTATTCCCGTTTGAAAACAAGGATGATTGGCTTGCCCTGATCGGCATGGTGCTGTGTCTCGGTCATCGTCTGAAGGTCGGGAGAAAGCTGGAAGTCGTCGGTGCTCTGGAGCTTGCCCTTCAGCTTGTCCGTCAGTTCGAGGCGGCGGTCACTGATCCGGCGTCCGGGCGACACCATGCCGGGGCTCGCATTTCGCCCCTGGACGGGAAACCCGGGGACTCGACTAACCCCCATCGTTCTGCGCTGCGGGGGGTTTCGGAGGGGTTTCGGTAAACAGACGAGATAACCACCATCAGAAATGCCCCGCACCTGCAAAGGCTGGTGCGAATGGGCTCGACCTTCGATCCGACCCTGCACCTCGGGCCTGATGCGGGACAAACGAAATAACCCCCAAAAGAAAATCCCGTGCGAGAGCAGCGGGCTTGTGTCCGCCGGCGTTTTTGCCACCTCGTGCACCTACTAATCTCTGGCAACCTGTTAGGTCGCAAAATCTTCGCTTTCCGCTGACCGGCGTGACTGAGAGATCGGCTCGTTCGAACCAGATCAATGGGTTTCTGGAAGGAATCCTTACCGCCTTCCAGTATGTACGCACGTGGTTTCTGGCCAGAGCCATGCCGATTCACTTTGGCGAATCCACCGTGACGCGTGATTTTGACCGACGCGGATGAAGCAGCAGAACTGTTTGGGAGCCAACACCGCGGCGAACCCGCGGGAGCTGATAGCCGATCAAGCGCGGCACCCCATCGGGGGCTCCGATAGAGTCATAAGTAACATTCGATCTTGAAAGGACGACATAAATGTCCGCAAACTCAAAGGCTCAGGAAAGTCGGTTTGCAGTCTGGAGGGAGCAGAAGAACTTTGGAAAGCAAGCCATCGGCGCCTTCAAAACGGGTCTTGCTGCAGTGATATGCGCGTGGCTGGGAAACCTTCTTGGGCTGGAGCACAGCTATTGGGCGGCAGTCTCGGCGATAGTGGTCATGGGTTTTGACACTACTCTTACCTTCGCCACGTGTCGCGATCGCATTATCGGCACCGCAATCGGCGCCTTCATGGGCTGGGTTACCTTTTATGCATGGCATGGCCACTACCTTCTTTATGGGCTATCCGTCGCTCTTTGTATCTTTGCTTGCAGCGCGTTGGCGTTTGATAAAGCGGGACGACTCGCGGCCGTCGCTCTCTCAATCATCGTTTTGGTTAAAATCGACAACGGGCCCGCCCAAGCCGCGATTGGAAGGTTTCTCGAGGTTGGACTCGGAATAGTTGTCGCTCTTGTCGTGACTCTGCTGGTGTTTCCAACGCCTCGCGCAAAGCCGGAGGTCAAAGCTGCCATCTAGTTCCTCACTTGGTCCCCCAAAATTCGTGACCAGACGGGAATGACCCCGAAAGAAATCTCCCCACCCGTGCAACTGCCGCGTGCCCCAGGCATCCACCCGCGGGAACCATGCCCACGCTCCCTCCACAAAGATTGAGAGTAAATAAACCGGCCACATCGGCGATTACTTCCTTGCGCGATAATGAGCGAACAGAGCGCCGCCATGGTTACCAAAATTATTTTTTCTTGCTCGCTCTGGACACGGCCCAAGAACCGTACTAGTGTGGCAGTAGATATTTACACGTCAGCGCCCTCTTCACGACGGCCCTGCTTGGCCTTGCACCGGTCCGCTCCACCCGTGCAACTGCCGCCCAACCACCGGAAAGCATGAGCGCTTGATCGCAAACAGTAATGTGACATCGAAGTGACGGATCAAGCCTATCCGCAGCATTCCGCCTGTCCCGCCAGCCCCGGCGAGCCGCGGGGCTGGCCGTGGAGCGCCCCTCGCGGGCGCCTGCGGTGAGCAGGGGGCGCTCAGTGCGTCCTCTTGATTGAGCAGTTTTGACAACTTGGGAAACACCACACCTCAGCGGAGCTCAAGTCTCTATGTTTAGGACTCCGACGCGGGGTAGGTCCGGGCTACTTGGCCGCAGCGAGCTACCTCGCCGCAGCGAGCTTCAGCCCGGACATCCATCCCCTGGAGCCCCCAAGCCCTCAGGACTTGAGGTACGCTTCTCTCTCCATCCCTCAGAGGGCTTATAGCGCTTTTAGCGCACTTAAAATTTGGCAATCCATCCCCTAGGACGGCCTCTCCGTGGAATGAGGACGCATACCGCGCGTTTGCCACCACGCAGGCAAGATAATTAATTAGTCTGATATCTTGATCATCTTCGTGAAACAAAGGACTTATTTGGCACCGCCACTCCCCACTGAGCTTCCAAACCTCAAAAAGACCCAAAATATCAATTTTTTACAAATGCCTGAACAGGGTGCACCTCGGACGAGATAGGGCGACCTAATCCCTACGTCTTTTCAAAAAATGAGCCATCCCACTCTTTACCCCACCCATTACGCCCTTTACGCAGAGAGACTCCACCGCGTCCTGGGGACTTAGTTCGCATAGTTCGCTTAGTTCGCACATTTCTGCAGGCCTTCCCTTCCCCTCCCTGGAGATAAGGGGACATGACACCTCTACCCTCTGGTCGCCCGTCGAAGAGGACGAACACCCAAGAAAATGAAGAGTCGGTAGTGGAGGACTCGGAACCAGCAGAAGATCAGTACGGGCTTTTAGCGCCGAGGCGATCATGGAAGCCGGCGTGGAGACAATTATTCTCTCCACCGACCTCGGCCAACCGCAGACACCTCCACCGGCAGAGGGCCTGCGGCTCTACGCAGAGCGGTTGCGCAGTTCCGGCTTCTCGGTCGATCACATCCGCCAGATGATGTGTGACAATCCGGCTCATCTGCTCCAGCACTGAGTCCCGCCAGAAGCCCTGTTTCGACGCCGATATTCTCCATTTTTGATTGTCTCCTTTTGCAAAATATGAAACGATTAGAAATATCGTTTTTGCCACTCGAGCGAGCTGTTTTTAAAGGCTTTTTATGGCTACTTTTCCTTCTGGTCACGTCAGTCTGGTCACCGGATCCAGCACCGGCATCGGAGCTGCGGCAGCGATCACCCTTGCAGAGCGAGGATCCTGGGTCGCAGTGCATTACCGGGCAAACGAATCTGCCGCGGAGCGTGTCGTCAAGCAAATCACAACCCGTGGTGGCCGAGCGTTTGCGGTGCAAGCAGACTTGGTCGAAACCGGTGCTGCGCAGTCCCTCGTGAACGCTGTTCTGGAGCGCTGCAAACGTCTGGATCTGCTAGTGAACAATGCCGGCTCAATCATCAATCGACACAAGTTGTTGGAGATTACCGATGAGTTCTGGCAGGAAGTGATGGAGACGAACCTCGGAAGTGTTATTCGTGCTACGCGCGCAGCGGCCCCCGCCATGATGGAGCAGCGCTCTGGAGCAATTGTCAACGTTGCTTCCGTGGCCGCTCGCAATGGTGGGAGCCTGGGAATTATTCCCTACTCTTCCGTGAAGGCCGCCGTTTTATGTATGACCAAGGGACTGGCCAAGGAATTAATTCCCTACGGTATTCGTGTCAACGCAGTCAACCCGGGCGTGATCGATACACCCTTCCACGAGCGCTTTACCTCTCCCGCGCAAATGGAAGCATTGGTCAGCGGCATCCCCCAGGGCCGTTCAGGAAAGGCCCCCGAAATCGCGTCGGTTATCGCGTTCCTGGCAAGCGAGGATGCTTCTCATGTCGTGGGGGAAACCATCGAAGTGAACGGCGGCATGCGGATGGATTGACAACCCACCTCTAAAACGTTTCGTTTTTCCCTTGATCCCATGTGACCCGGCTGGTATAGGCTGGCGCTGGAGCGGATTTCGCCCTTCCGTCCTCGAAGAGCCTTATGCATCGAATTCGGCACCTTCGCTGGTGGATCGCTGGTCTCCTGGCCTGCGCCACCGCACTCAGCTATCTCGACCGGCAGAGTTTCCCCGTTGCCAGCGTAGAGATCCAGAAGCATATCGCCCTTTCCGATCAGCAATACTCGGTCCTCCAGATGCTGTTTCTTCTCGCCTACTCGGTGATGTATGCAGGCGGAGGTAAGATCGCAGATTGGCTTGGCACACGTACCGGCTATTCCTTGCTGATCTTATTTTGGTCCATTGCCACCGGCTTGCACGGCCTCGTGAGTACCGTCTTCGGCCTGGGGATGGCGCGCTTTCTCCTAGGCCTTGGGGAAGGCGGTGGATTTCCTTGCTCGGCCAAGGCCATCTCGGAATGGTTCCCGCCGGAAGACCGGGCCTTTGCCTTTGGAATCCTCAATACCGGCTCGAGTGTAGGAGCAGTGATCGCGCCGCCTCTCATCGCGTTCATCATCCTGACCCTTAACTGGCGATGGATCTTTTTTTTGACCGGCGCTGCGGGTATCGTGTGGGCCCTGGTCTGGTGGCTTTTCTACAATCCCCCGGAGAAAGAAAGATTCATCACTGCGGAAGAACTGGATCACATTCAGAAGTCGCTGGCGCGAACCGATCTCACCGATGCGACCGCAACCACGGTCGGCATTTCCTGGATTGATCTCTTCAAGTATCGACAAGTCTGGGCCCTGCTATCGGCGAAATTTCTCACCGATGCTGTTTGGTTCTTCTTCATCTTCTGGCTGCCCAAGTACCTCGGGGACGTACGGCATCTGAACATAAAGCAGATCGGGTACTACGCCTGGATTCCTTATGCTCTGGCAGGCGCCGGGAGTTTTTTCGGTGGCTGGCTGAGCAGCATGTTGATCCGGCGGCACCTCACGGTGAACCTGTCGCGTAAGATATGCCTGGGTCTGAGCGCCGCAATCATGCCGGTTTCACTGCTGATTACGAAATCTCCCCTCGGCTTGGCACTGGCCATCTTTAGCATGGCTCTCTTCGGACATCAATTTTGGTCCACTATCCTGCAGACTCTCTCCGCTGATATCTTCCCTTCTGCAGTGGTCGGTTCAGTCGCCGGGCTTATGGGTGCAGTGGGTTCGTTCGGAGCGATGCTCTTCGATTTGCTCGTTGGCTCGGTTCTCACTCATTTCCATAGCTACGCGCTGGTGCTGATCTCGGCGGGCCTGTTCCATCCCATTGCGTTCCTGCTCATCCTGCTCTTGATTCCGCGAATAGAACCTATCCCCGCCCTGGCTCAAGCCAGAGCAGCTTGACTTATCTTCGGATTGGCCGATCCCCTACTTCGCCGTCTGCGCGCTCACTGCGGCCGCATTTCCAGGTCCACCGACAGGTTGGATCCTTGGAATCCTCTCATCTACCGGCGGAAGAGGCGGAAAGGCAGCATGCGGTTCTGTTTGGTACCAATAGGCAACAGAGTAGTAGTTGTCAGATCTGTGATTGGCATGGCCATGCTCGATTGTGGCCTTTAACGACTTGTGAAATGGGATGGGCGAATCCAGGTGAAATCGATAGACGCTGGATTTGCTGCCGGCGACCTCCTGCCCTACCACCGGCGCTCCGTACAACTGGTAGGAGAATGGTTGACCGCCAAAGTCCCATGCACCAAGGAAGTAGTCCTCGGTTCCAGTTCCCGCGATCGACGGCTTGGTCTCACCGTCGATGAAGAACATGTCGTCCCCTTCTCCAAACCATTTGTCCTGGTTTTGCAGGACCGACATGGTCACGCCGACGAATTGACCGCGCCCTTTCGCTTCCACCCAAACATAGTTGCCCGCACCGTCCAGATTAGGCTTCTTGTTAATTTGGGGTTCGCCATTGGACTTCCAATCGTTCGTCCAACCGTGGTTTGGCTGTTCCTGCCGATATTGCGCGTGGAAATAAAAAACATCCGTGGGGCGGACGCGCGCATAGGTACGGAAGTCAATGTTGTAGTAGAAGGAGCGTACAGGTTCCAGTCCTTCATTCGTAACCGTGATGCGAGCGTGCCGCCGGTAGGGCATGGGGAAGAAGCAGTTCAGCGCCTTTATGCTTCCCACTGAAAGCATCTCGGATTGCCAGCTATGATACTCACCAAGACCGAGACCGAAAAAGTCTCCCACCGGGGTTTCCACACTCGGAGTATTTTCCCCGTCCCAAAAGATACGCAGGACGATGCGTTTGAGATGAAATGGTTCGTTGCTGGCAATCGTGAACCATATATGTGAGATCATCCCCGGCCCGTCGGTATCGAGAACCGTCAAGGTCTGGCCTGGTGGTATGGGGCGAGCGTCCGCGTTG
>Ga0302325_10035748_pt1 | contig 10141 bp, 9 predicted proteins | sample Palsa_T0_2_FD_201948 | JGI IMG/M metagenome (GOLD analysis project Ga0302325, IMG submission 201948) | Peat permafrost microbial communities from Stordalen Mire near Abisko, Sweden - Palsa_T0_2 | ecosystem: Environmental > Terrestrial > Soil > Palsa > Peat permafrost | place: Sweden: Abisko... | reverse complement strand
GTACACCTCCGAGGTCGAGGCGAGCAGGATCGGCGCGCCGAGCCGCTTGGCCAGCCCGAGCATGTTGATCGAGCCGTGCACGCAGGTCTTCGTGGTTTGCACCGGATCCCGCTGGTAAAACACCGGCGAGGCCGGGCAGGCCAGGTGGTAGATCTGGTCGACCTCGACGTAGAGCGGGAACGTCACGTCGTGGCGCATCAGCTCGAACCGCGGCTCGCTGAGCAGGTCGATCACGTTGTGCCGGGTGCTCGAGTAGAAGTTGTCCACCACGAGCACGTCGTGACCCTGGCCGAGCAGGCGCCGGCACAGGTGCGACCCGATGAAACCCGAGCCGCCCGTCACCAGGATCCGCCGGGACCCGTCGGCCGACACCCGGCCACGACCTCGCACCGAGCCTTGGCTCACCGAGCCTCCTTACGACGGCCCGCCACCACGGGCACAACGAACCTGTGGGCCGCAATCTATCGGCTTGGCCGCAATCTATCGGCTTGGACGCAATCTATCCGGTTTGTACGGCTCCTACCCCTTAGCCCGACATTCCCGCGTAGGCTACCCTGCGTGAAATTGTCGGTGCTAATGCCCGTATACAACGAACGTGCCACGCTGGCCTCCGCGGTGAAGGAGGTTCTCAATGTTGACGCTCCGTGCGAGATCGAGCTCGTCGTGGTCGACGACGGGAGCACGGACGGGACCAGGGAGCTGTACGAGTCCCTCGGGGACGACCCGCGGGTGAAGGTCCACCTGCACGAGCGCAACCAGGGCAAGGGCGCCGCGATCCGGACGGCCGCCGCGGTCGCCACCGGCGATTACGTGATCATGTGCGATGCGGACCTGGAGTACACGCCGGCCGAGATCTCCTCGCTGCTCGCGCCGGTGATAGCCGGTCAGGCTGAGGTGGTCTACGGCACGAGGATGTTCGGCAGTCACAACGCCTACTCCTACGCCTACGTGCTGGGGAACAAGGGAGTGACGACCTTCGCCAACGTGCTGTTCAACTGCTACATCAGCGACCTGGAGACCTGCTTCAAGCTGATCCCGACCGCGCTTTACCGTGAGCTGGCCATCCGCGAGACCGGCTTCGGCATGGAGGCCGAGGTCACCGGGAAGCTGCTGCGGCGAGGCATCAGGCCCTACGAGGTTCCGATCAGCTACCGGGCGCGCAGCCGCGAGGCCGGAAAGAAGCTCACCGCACGCGACGGGGTCGAGGCGTTGTGGATCCTGTTTCGGGAGCGGTTCGCGGCCCGCCGCGCCTAGCGGTCCGCGGGTCGCCGGCACATGACTCATCCGCAAGCTCACCGAGCCAGCTCAGGCACAACTCCGGCGCAGTCCAGCGCCGGGGCCGCAGGTCTGCGCGCCCGCGTGCGTCAGGCGGTCCGGTGGCGACGAACCGCCGAGTATCTGGCGGTGCTCCTGCTCGGCCTGCTCGTCCTCGTGGTCCACGACGTGAGATACCTGCTCAACCTGCCGTTCTGGAACGACGAGGCCTGGGTTGCTGTCACCACCCGGTTCCCGCTCTCGCAGCTGCCCGCCGCGACCTCCAGCACGCCGATCGGCTGGTCCGTGCTGATGCGCCTGCTCACCGTGCGGGGCGAGCAGACAGCCCGGCTCCTTCCCCTCGCCTTCGCCGGTGCCGCTGTCGTGATCGCCTACTGGTTCGGCCGGGAGCTCGGCTGGCCACGGCGTGAGGCTTCGGTCGCCGCCGGGCTGCTGGCCGGAGTCGCCGTGCTCCTGGTGCCCGCCATGCTCGTGCGCGACGACTTGAAGCAGTACACCGCCGACGCCTGCATGGCATTGCTGGTGCTGGCTCTGACCTCGCGGCTCGAGCGCGAATGGTCGCGGCCGGGCCTGATCGCGCTGTCCGCAGCCGTCTGGGGCGGCATGCTGTTCAGCGACGCCGCGGCCTTCGCCGGTGTGGCGGCGTTCGGGGCGGTGTGCGTGGTCCAGCTCGCCCGGCGGGCCTGGCGCCGACTCGCGGAGGTGGCCGCCGTCGGCGCGGGCACGGCCGTCCTCATGCTCGGCGTGTACGAGGGATTCGACGCCCGCGCGGCGGGGCCAGGACTCACCGCTTACTGGAGTAACTTCTACCTTCCGGTCGGCCACGGCCTGCATACCGACATAAAGTTCGTAACCTCGCATTTCAGCGCCGTGGACGCCTATCTCGGCCTCGGCCCGGCCTGGCTGGCGCTGCCGCTGGTCCTCGCCGGGCTCGTCACCATCTTCCGGCTCGGCAGGCCCGCGACGGCCATCACGGCCGCCGTGCTGTGGCCGGAGATGCTCGTGGTCTCCGCGGCACAGAAGTACCCGTTCCTCGACCTCCGGACTTCGACGTTCCTGCTCGCGATCACCACCGCGGTCGCCGCGATCGGGGTGGCCGGGGTGTGCTCGCTGCTGCGGCCCTGGCTCAAAGGCACGCTCGCGGCCGGGCTCGCGGTCCTGGCCGTGGCCGCCTTCGTCAGCCACGCCCAGCCGTACGTGCGAAGCCACAACATCCCTAACGAGGATGTGCGCGACCAGGCTCGCTACGTCGCCGCCCACGCTGCCCGCGGCGACGTGATCCTGGTGAACCTGAGCAGCAACTGGGGCTTCGCCTACTACTGGCCGACCGGCGTTCCGGCCCGCCGGGCCGACGCAACTGTTCTGCAGGGCTACGAGGCATACTTCCCCGACCAGCCGGACATCGTAGTCGCGCGCACCCGGGATTCCGCCGGGGTCGATGCCGCTCTGTCCCAGGCCGTGGCCCGGCAACGGGCCTGCGGCAAGATCTGGCTCGTCCGCACGCACCTGATAACGGCCGAGCGGCAGGCGTGGACAACTGCATTGCGTCAGCAGAAGCTAACGGCGACGCCAGTCGGCCGCGACGGCCTGAGCGTGATCAATGCCGGCGGATCCCGATGCCAGTGAGCCCCCGCGCCGTCCCTCCGCGCCTTGGCCCTGGCATTTCCCGCGCTCGTCGCGGCGGGCTGAGGAGGCGGGACCGGTGACTCGAATCCGGCCGGCCGGCTGGCTCGCGCTGACGGCCGCACTGTTCCTGCTCGCCGTGGCTGCTTATGCGCTGCTCGTGCACGCGCTCCCGCAGGACTACTGGAAGCAGACCGACGCGTCGGTGTACCGCGCCGCCGGCCTCGCGATACGGCAGCAGCCGGCCAGGCTGTATGCGCTCCGGCTTGGGGTGGGCCAGCAGCCGTTCACCTACACGCCGTTCGCCGCGCTGTTGTTCGCGCCGGCGAGCCTGCTACCGTTCGCCGACTGGCAGGTCGGGCTGGCGGTCCTGACGATCGTGCTGCTGCCGGTCGTGGCGTACCAGGCACTGGGGATCGCCGGGCGGCCGGCGGGCATGGCGAGGGTGGCGGCGGCGTTCGCGATCGCGGCGGTGAGCCTCTGGCTCGAACCGGTCGCGATGACACTATTCTTCGGGCAGATCAATCTCGTGCTGCTGGCCCTCGTGGTCGGCGACCTGGCGCTGCCTGACCGCACACGAGGCAAGGGCATCGGTATAGGCCTGGCGGCAGCGGTCAAGCTGACCCCGTTGATCTTCATCGCGTACCTGCTGCTCACGCGGAGAGTGCGCGCCGCGGTGGTCAGCGCGCTGACCTTTGCGGCCACAATCGGCCTTGGCTTCGCGCTGCTGCCACACGCCTCCGCGGTCTACTGGGGCGGGCAGTTCGGGCAGCTGGGCAGCACTCCGTTCCATCTGCTCAACCAGTCCCTCAACGGCACCATCCTGCGGCTCACCCACATTGGGCACCACGCGCACATGTACTGGCTGGCTGCGGCGCTCGTCATCGCCCTCGTGGGCCTCGGAACGTCGGTGCTGGCCAGCCGCCGCGGCCACGAATTGCTCGGCCTGGTCACGTGCGCCGCCACCAGCCTGCTGGTGTCCCCGGTCTCGTGGTCGCACCACTACGTCTACGTCATCCCCGCGCTTGCCCTCGCCGCGTACGGCCCGCGGCGACTCGGCTACCGCATCGCCGGGGTCGTGCTCATCGTCGGGCTGTTCGGCTTCTGGCCCGTGCCCATCGGCGCGGAGGGCGGCTACGATCCCCGGGCGCGACTGCTTCCCCGCGGTCTGCTGCGGTTCGCGCCGAACCGCGGCCCCAACCTCGAGTTCACCTGGCGCGGCCTGGAACTCATAGCAGGTAACTACTACGTCGTCGTGCTGCTCATTTTTGTCGCAGCTACCGCGGCCGCCATGGTGGTCACGTACCGCCGCCAACCGGCGTCGGACGAGCCGACCGCGGCGTCCTTTTTTGCCACTCGCGGCACGCCGCAGCCGTCACGACGCCGCCCATGCTGACAGTCTGTGCGCAGCGTCCTACGCTGTCCTCGTGGTTACTCCGCTCAGCCCGCCGCCGGAAGTCGCCGATAACCCGCGCCGGCAGACCACCACCCTGCCTCTGGCGCCCGGCACGGTGCTGTGCTTCTTCACCGACGTGCTGGTCGAACGCGGCACACGCCCATCGATGACCGCCTCGCCCGCCTTGGCCAGACCGTCTTGCCAGAGCCAGCGGAAAGGGTCTGTGTCTCGGTGATGCGAGCCCTGGTCGGCCGTGAGCCCGCCGGGGACGACATCGCCCTCCTCGCCCTGCGCTGGCAGCACCCACGGCACGGGAGCGAATGACGGCGTCGATGGACGAGCAGCGGGCAGGCGTCTCCTCGTCTCCAGCCACCGAGCACGAGGAAGGCGGCGACCCGGCCTGCTGGGCGCATCGCGTCTGCCCGGAATGCGGCCGGCTCAACCAGGCGGAGCACCCGGACGCGTGCGAGGCATGCGGGGCGGCCTTTCCCCGCAGTCTGGTATCGCGGCCTCCTGAGGGCTGAGTCCGGGGGTCTCTTGTGGGCTATGCCGGGCAATGGCAGGATCGAGTAGCCGCAGGCGTGCTGGCCGGGACCCGTCACCCGCTCCGCCCGCGGTCACGCTGCCTTGACTGCCGGGAGCGAACCTATCCTGATCTGGAGGCGTGGCTGGTTGTGACCGACGAGAACCCACCGGCCGGAGGCATCGACGTGACGCGGCCGAGCGTCGCCCGTGTCTACGACTTCTGGCTGGACGGGAAGGACAATTTCGCCGTCGACAGGGATATGGCCGGGCGCATGGCCGAGCTGAATCCGGCGCTGCCGCAACTGGTTCGGCAAAACCGGCAGTTCGTGTGCGCCGCCGCGGCCCGTGCCGCCGCGGCGGGCATCAGCCAGTTCCTGGACCTCGGCGCCGGGTTGCCCGCGCGCCCGGCGGTGCATGAGGCCGTTCGCGAGGTGAACCCGGGCGCACGGGTGTGCTACCTCGACATAGACCCCGTGGCGGTGCTGCACGGGGAGGCGCTCCTTGCCCGCGGCGACGGCCTTGCTACCGTGCAGGCCGACCTCACCGGGCCGGAGACGGTGCTGGCCAATCCGGAGGTGCGCTCGGTGATCGACATGACCCAGCCGACAGCCATCATCCTGGCCGCCGTCCTTCATTTCCTGCCGGCCGGCCCGGCCGCCGCGCTCTGCGCCGGGTACATGAGCCGGGCCGCGCGCGGCTCGTGGCTGATCGTGTCCTGCGGGCATTATGAGGATGAGAAGTTGGCTACCCGGCTGAAGCAGACGGCCACGCACGCCCGGTTCTGGAACCATCATGCGGCGGACCTGGCTTCGTTCGTGGGCGGGCTGGAGCCCGTCGCGCCGGGAGTATGCGAGGCGCGCAGATGGATAGCGGGGATAGGTGGCGTGCCGTCGGGCACGCCCGCGTATGCGCTAGCTGCCGTTGCGGTCAAGTCGCGGTGACCGAGAGTCGCTGTCACGAAACCGGTGCACAGGCAGGCCGGAACTGTCGCGATATTCTGTGTGGATATCACGTGCCCCACGTCATAAACTGTGGTCATGGCGAAGCGCAACCTGACCATCCAGCTGGACGAGACGACGATCCGGCACGCGAAGATCGTCGCCGCTCACCGCGGACTGTCACTCAGCAGCCTTGTCGCCCAGCAGCTCAATGAGCTGGCAGCGGCTGACCAGCGATATGAACGAGCCCGGGCCGTCGCGGAGGAAGCTCTCGCCGACGCTACAGGCGGCGGGGCACCCAGCTGGCATCGCGGGGAGCTCCACAACCTGTGAAGACGTTTGTCGACACCAACGTCCTGGTGTACGCGCACGACACGGACGCCGGGGTTCGGCACGCTACGGCCAAAGCGCTTCTTGCTGAGCTGTGGGATGGCCGCGGCGGTTCCCTCAGTACCCAGGTACTGCAGGAGTTCTATGCCGTCGTGACCAGGAAATTCAAGCCGGCCATGCCGCGGGCGAAGGCGCGGGCCATCGTGGCGGCCTACGGAGAATGGTGCGGCGTCGCCACCGAACCGCAGCTCATAGTCTCCGCGAGCAGACTTGAAGAAGAGCACACCCTCTCCTTCTGGGACGCCTTGATCGTCCAGGCAGCCATCCAGGTCGGCGCGGAACGCCTGGTATCGGAAGATCTCCAGAACGGGCGCCGCTTCGGCGTGCTCACGATAGAAAATCCTTTCCATAGGACGTGACCTCAAGCCGGCACCGGTGCCCGCGGCGCGAATCGGCCACCCCCTCAATCCCTGGATTGACAGGCCTCACATCAAGGGGGTCGGGCCGCGCTCAGCGGCGCTTGCGCTTGGCCGCGGCCCGCTCGTAGGCGGCGAGCAGCCTCGGGACCTGCGACTCCCAGCTCAGGTAGCTCCGCAGCCGCCGGGCGCCGAGCTGGCCCATCCGGGCCCGCGCTCCCGGATCGTCGATGAGTTCGACAATGCACTTGCCGAGCGAGGCCACGTCGTTGCGCGTCGCGTACAGGCTCGAATCGCCGGCGGAGACGCGCCCCTCGTGCAGGTCGAACTGCACTATCGGCTTGCCGAGTGCCATGTATTCCATGATCTTGTTCATTGTGGAAATATCGTTCATCCGGTTGGCCTCGTCCGGGTTGACGCAGACGTCCGCGGTCGCGAGCACGGTGCCGAGATCCTCATCTGACAGCCGCCCGGTGAGGACTACCTGATCGTCCAGGCCCAGGGACCTGACCCGCTCGCGCAGCCGCGGCAGCTCGGGACCCGAGCCCACCAGCACGAACTGGATGTCCGGGCGCAGCAGGTCCTCGATGATCATCCGGGCGGCCTCGATCAGGTAGTCCAGGCCGTCCTGCCGGCCCATCACACCCACGTAGCCGACCAGATACTTCCGGCCGCGGCGCCACTTCTCGTCCGGCCGCGCGCCGGCGAACCTGGTGATCTCCGGCGCGGAGCGCACCACGAACACGTCCTCGCGCGACATCCTGCCACGCCCGAGAGCGATATCGCGATAGCTCTCATTGGTCTCGATCGACACGTCCGCGCAGCGATAGGTGAGGCGCTCGAGCAGCCTGGCCAGGCGAACCGGCCGGCCGTCCTCCCGGTGGCCCTTCGCGATCATCAGCTCCGGGCATACGTCGTGGTGGTCATAGATCAGCCGCGACCCGAGCGCGACCAGCGGCAGGGCAGCAAGGAAGAGCAGGTCGGGCGGATTGCAGATCTGCACGATGCGGACGCGGTGCCTGGCGCGGATCGTGAGCGCGAGACGGAGCTGAGCCCCGATCGCGATCAGGTACTCGACCAGGTAGCCCGCCAGCCGTCGCGCCTCGGGGCCGGGCCGGTAGCGATAGATGCGTACACCGCTGAGCGTCTCGCGGCGGAGGGGATGCTCCCCGGTCCGCGGGCAGACGACATGCACGTGGTATCCCGCGGCGACGAGGGCGAGGGCCTCCTGCCAGACCCGCCGGTCGAAGGGTACGGGAAGATTCTGGACCAGGATCAGGACATGCGCGCGCTCGCCGCGCGCCCGTCCGCGGCTAGTAGGCACCGGAGCCTCGGATGACGGCGGATCCCGTCTTCCAGAGAATCTGCAGGTCCAGGGCGAGCGACCAGTTCTCCACGTAGCGCAGGTCGAGCCGTTCCGCTTCCTCCCACGGCAGGCTCGACCGGCCGCTGACCTGCCACAGGCCGGTCATGCCCGGCTTGACCACCAGCCTGCGCCGCATGTGGCCGCCGTAGCTGGCCACCTCCTCCGGCAGGGCCGGTCTGGGCCCGACCAGGGACATGTCGCCGACCAACACGTTGATGAACTGCGGCAGCTCATCGAGCGACCAGCGGCGCAGCCAGGCGCCCGGGCGGGTGACCCGCGGATCCCTGCGGATCTTGAACAGGACCCCGTCCGCCTCGTTATGGGCAGCGAGCTGAGATTTGCGCTGTTCGGCGCCCGGCACCATGGTCCGGAACTTGTAGAGGGTGAAGCCCTGGCCGTCCTTGCCGATCCTGGTCTGGCGGAAGAACACCGGGCCGCGATCGGCGAGCCTGATTGATATCGCGATGACGGCGAACAGGGGCGCGGTCAGGAGCAGCGCCAAGGCGGCGCTGGTCTTGTCGAACACGCTCTTGACGGCTTGCTTGGCCCCGGCCAGCTCCGGGTGGTCCACATGCAGCAGGGGCAGCCCGGCCACGGGGCTGATGGTCGTCCGCGGGCCGGCCACATCGAGCAGGGCCGGCGCGACGAACAGGTCGGTACCGGTCTTCTCCAGTTCCCAGGCCAGCTCGCGCAGGCGGCTGCTGTCCATCTCCGGGCAGGCCAGCACCGCGACCGTATCCGCGCCGAACCGGCCGACGGCCGCCGCGACGCCGCACAGGCCGCCGGCCACGGGCACGCCGGCCACGGGCACGCCGGCCACGGGCACGCCGGCCTCGCCATCAGGCTCGGCACCCTCCGGCGCGTCGACCAGGCAGGCGGCGACCACCGCAAGGCCGTGGTTTGTGTCCCGGCGCAGCACGGTGACCAGGCGAGACACCGCGGCCGCATGGCCCACCGCGACGACTCGCCGCACGCACCAGCCCCGGACGCGCCGCCTGTGCAGGTGCTTGCGGAGCAGGTACCTGGCCGTCAGGTCCATGACGGTCGCGGACGGCAGGGCGATCGCTATGTACCCGCGGGCCAGGTCGAGCTTGGCCGCGTAGGAGAGAACGGCCAGGCCCGCGGCCAGGTTGACCGCCGCGCTGAGGATCCGGCGGAACTCGTCGGAGCCGAGCCCGATGAACCGGGTGTCGTACCCGCCGGCCAGCAGCACCGACATCCACCACACGACGGGCAGCCCGCACGTGAGGCCCAGGTAAGCGTGCGGCAGGTAGGCCGGGCCGCCGAAGCGGACCCTGGCCGCCACCGCGCCGGCCGCCAGAGCGCACGTCGAGTCGGCCAGGGCCGCCCGGCGAAGGTAGGCGCTCGTCCACGCCCGCGCGCCCGGGACGGCGGCAATCCCGTCGGCCGGCATGCGGCCCTCGGTCTCGACCACACTGTCGGTCACTCTCATGCCGCAAACCGCCCCCCGGTGTCCTGGTCCCGCCCGCCAGCTATATGCCGCAGAACGCCAAAGGCTTGCTCAGTCAACGAAATGGTTCCTCTCCGAGCCTAACGCCGATATATCCGTTATCACCGGGAAATTCCATGAAACTACGCGGGATTTTATCTGTAGTATGCACATACGATTCCTGGCGTTAGTCCCTCAGGTGCTCGGCACGGCCGATACTAGCAAGCCCACGGCACCCACTGCCCCCCTGGCGTGATTTGGCTTCGTCTTTTCCGGCTAAAGCGGATAGTCTCACGGCTGGATTTATAGCGCGGCACCGGCATACGGTGCCCGTGGAATACAGAAGGAGGCTGAGGCATGTTCTCTGCCAGGCCGGCGGCCATAGCTGCCGACTACCCGCGGCCCGGACCTGCCACCGGTAAGAGTGCCACAGTGGAGGCCTTCATTCAGTATGCCGCATTTAAGGCTCACGGCACTTGTGCGGCATTTAAGGCTCACGGCACTTGTGCGGCATTTAAGGCCCACGGCACTTGTGCGGCATTCCTGGCCGCGCGCGGGTGAGCGGGGGCGGCGCTAGCGCCGGGGCCGGCGGTCCGAGGTATCGGTCCCGTGACCGTTTCCGTGCCGCGGGGGGACGGCACGTGCGGCCCGCGGGCGGCTCCGGGCCGGCCGAGAAGACCACCCTGGCGGCCACGGCAACCCGGGCACTTGGCTGGACCTTTATCAGCAATGCGCTGAGCAAGCTGGGCACGGTCGGGATCGGGGTCGTGCTGGCGAGGATGCTCGGCCCGCACACGTTCGGCACCTATGCCGTCGCGTGGG
>Ga0302325_10035747_pt1 | contig 10141 bp, 8 predicted proteins | sample Palsa_T0_2_FD_201948 | JGI IMG/M metagenome (GOLD analysis project Ga0302325, IMG submission 201948) | Peat permafrost microbial communities from Stordalen Mire near Abisko, Sweden - Palsa_T0_2 | ecosystem: Environmental > Terrestrial > Soil > Palsa > Peat permafrost | place: Sweden: Abisko... | reverse complement strand
GCCAAACGCGCCACCGCCTCCCCATGGGCGCGCATGGCCTCGGCAGTTGCCAGATTAAGCTCGGCCATTTGCTGGTCCAGCAATTGCAGCCGATCCAGATAGAGCTTGAGCAGCTGCTGATGCATGGGCTGGAAGGTTCCACGCAAGGCGTCCTCCAGTTGCTCCTGGCTACAATGCAAACGATCATCGCCTAAGGCCGCCAACTTCTTCGCGTCGCTCTCACCGTCGGCTAAAGCGCGCAAAATCCGCAGTCCGCTGAGTCCCAGCAGGTCGCTCAAAACGCTGGATAGCTTGATCCGCATCTCCTCCAGTAGACCCTCCAGTTGGTTATGCAGTCGTACCCGGTCTCGGGCTAATTGCACCTTGGTGCGGGTCAGCATGCGCCAGGCGCGCTGCTCTGGCGGGGGCACGAAACTCAAGATCAACTCCTCGGCTAGCAGCCGCCGCGCCAGCCGTTCCGCGTCCTTGAAGTCATGCTTGCGGCCACGCGGAGCACGATTGGAAAACGCTTGCGCCAACTGTAAGCGCAGGTGCGGCTCCAGCTCATACCACACCGGCTTCCAGTACTGCGCGGTCGATTCCATCACCGCCTCTTCTACCGCTTGCTCCCGCAACCAAGCTGTTAAGCGGCGCAGTTCGCTCGTCCCCGTGCCGAACCGGCACCGTTGCAGCTCCTCTGTCCCTCCGTCCATCTGCTTCACTACCACCACCATCAGCACTTTCTTGTGAATGTCGATTCCTGCTACTGTGTAAGGCATATCCACCTCCTATGGTGTGGAAGCGGTAGAACGCGCGGAACAATCGTTACGCACCGTCACGCGCTATCACCCTTCCCCACCAGGGAGGGTGACGCCACAAACATTGGTTCAAAACGCGCGATCCTGGCCACACTCAGGAACGGCCTCACTTAATCCAGAGCGAAGACGACCTTCACCGTCCCACACCGGCTCTTATCCTAACCCTTCCTCTCACCGATTTTCATCTACTTAGGTGGGCCTGCGGCCAAGCCGCAGGCCCATCTAACACTCAGGATGACGGCTTTGTGGTGACTTGGAAATCCAAAACACCAACGTCTTCTCGGATTTCGGCAGTCTCCAAGTTAAGTTAGCGCTTATGGGCCGCAGGCCCATGATCTCTCCGGTCGGGATGACAATTCATTTGTGACACTTACATTTCCCCATAATCAACCTCCTCGACAAATTGGTTGCGGAACGGGTGTTTACCGAAGAGTTGTGAATTCCAAAGAAGATTTGTCATCCCGACCGGAGCGCATTGGGACCTGCTGTTTCGCTTAGTTTTCCGATACGGTCACTTGGACAGGGTTTGCTTCGCTAATGCCCCGACTTCGCCAGAAAATCACGGAGTTCCGCTTTTTTGCCGTCGTTCACCGGCCCCGCGGTGCGCCAAAGTACGCGCCCTGCCTTGTCGGTCAACAGCAACACGATGTCCTGTTCCGACGAGACCTGCAGCGAGCGAAGAAATTCGGTCTTGTTGACATACAAGGGAACGGTGTATTTGCGCGGCTGAGACGGCGCCTGGCTGCCGCGCAACGAGGCGTTCAACCACCACCGGTACAACATGTTTTCCCGTTGGGAGATCGGGAGCAGCCAGGTTTGCACCCCCGGCCTGGTCCCCAACGCCCCAAACCAGCCGTCCACCGCGGATTGTTGATCCCGCTGGAAGGAGAGGATGAGGATGTTCCGTGGTGCGGCAAAATCCGCAGGCAGCGTCACCTTTGCCCTATCCAGCGCATAAGCTGTAACCGGCGGTAGAACAGGCGGGGGGGCTGGCACCGCGCCAAAAGAAGGGAAGAGGGTGAAGGCCAGTGTCAACAGCAGTCGCATTCGGTATGGGTGGCCAGCCACCAGATCACTGTCTCACAAATTCCTGATCCAGTTAAATGAGCGCGACCTTTGGGGAGCGTCGAGTATCATTAACAAGAGAGTAGCCCTATGTCTTTAGTGCCTGAGCGCCACAGTTTTCAAACCGACGATGCGCGCCTGCGGCCGATTGCCGAGAAGATTCTGGCATGCGAGCGTCTCGATTTCAACGATGGCGTCGCGCTCTACCGGTCAAAGGACATTCTGGCGGTAGGCTGGTTGGCCAACCACGTACGCGAGCGCTTGCACGGCAACTTCGCCTATTTCAATGTCAACCGGCACATCAACCCGACCAACGTTTGTGTGGCCGCCTGTCGGCTATGCGCCTTCGGCCGCAAGAAGGGCGGCGAGGGCTCCTACACCATGGCCCTTGAAGAGGCGTGGCAGACTGCCGCCTCCGGCTATAGCGAAGCGGTGACGGAGTTCCACATTGTCGGCGGTTTGCATCCCGATCTTCCCTTCGAGTATTTCCTTGACCTGGTCGCGGGCCTTAAGGAACGCTTTCCCCAGGTGCACATCAAAGCCTTCACCATGGTTGAGGTGGCCTACCTGGCGCGGCGCGCCAAGCTGACCATTGCCGAAACGCTTACCAGGATGAAAGACGCGGGTGTGGATTCCCTGCCGGGTGGGGGCGCAGAGATTTTCTCCGACCGTGTACGGCATATCATCTGCGACCACAAGATCGATGGCGATGAGTGGATCGAGACCGCGCGCACCGCGCACAAGCTAGGCTTGCGCTCCAATGCGACCATGCTCTATGGCCACGTGGAGAACGACGAGGACCGGGTGGATCACATGCTCCGCCTGCGTAGTCTGCAGGACGATACCGGGGGCTTTCAGACCTTTATTCCTTTGGCCTTCCATCCCGCCAATACTGCTCTCGACCATCTGCCAACGACCACCGGCCTCACCGATATTCGCCAGATTGCCGTCGGCCGCTTATTGCTGGATAACTTTCCCCATATCAAATCGTACTGGCAGATGGTGACCGCTAAGATAGCCCAGATCTCGCTGCGCTTCGGCGCTGACGATATCGATGGAACCGTGGTGGAAGAAAAGATCTACCACGATGCCGGCGCAACCACGCCCCAGGGAATGCGGCGAGCCGAACTGATTCGCCTGATTCGTGAGGCTGGCCGCGAGCCAGTGGAGCGCGACACGCTCTACCGCAACGTCGTGCGCCACGAAGACAGCTTCACCGTCGCCGTCTAAAACTCAGCAATCTGCGCGGCTCTCGGCGGGAGGGCTTAGGCTGGAGACAGGACGGAAAGGCTCTACCTCGGCCTTCGCGGGGGGAGACAGGCGCGCCTTTCGCTTGCGCCGCACTTCGCGAATCGCAACCAGGATCAGCCCGGTAAAGGTAATCGCCAACAGCATGATGGCGTACCGGCCGTGCAGCTCCGTCACTTCGCCATACAACAGGGCAAGACCCACAAAGACAAAGAAGAGATGGGCGCAGAAGACTTCGAGCGAAGCTTTGCCCAACGTCAAAAACGGCTCAACCAGCACCACGCGAGTGAGGTACTTCCGCGACCAATAAACTATGCAGGAAAAGGCGAAAAGATTCAGCACCCGCAGTGGCCCGATCTGCCACTTGTCCAGGGATAGGCCGAGTGCCTCCTGGGTCAGGTGCGGGCCAAGCCAGTCGTGGCGCACGCCCAGGAAGAAGAGGCATACCGCTCCCGCCAAAGGGAAAACATAACCCGGCAGCTTGCTGAGAGGGTTTGCTCCCTGGGCGGATTTGGCTCCCAACCACAAAGCCAGGACCCAGATGGCCTGCCAGGCAAAAAGATTGAAAGCTCCGGTCTCCTGCAGCGGTATATGCAGCCCGGTGGCATGGACGACCAGGGAATGCATCCAGGTGCGCAAGCCAAATTGCGCCAGCAACCAAACGACGCCGCTGACCGTCAAAATTCCGTTCCAGCCCCGGCGCGCGGCCAAACTAAGGATATAGGGCGTGAGCAGCAGGAAAGTGACGTACATGGGCAGGATGTCCAGCAGCGGCGGACAGTAAATGAGCAGCAACGAACCGATGATCGCCGTGGCCGGGTGGGCCAGGTAGAAATTCAAGAGGTTGTAGATTGCCGCGCGGTGGGTGTGCGCGGCGAAGGCTGCCACCACGGTGAAGACCACGGTCAGCATGATCAGGTGGTAGCCGTAGATCCTCAGCGCTCGCTTCCAGAGCTTGGTGCGCAGGCCCTCACTGTCTTCCGCTGCCTGGTGGATATAAAGCGTGGCCACCAGCATGGCGGACAGAAAAACAAAGCCCTCAGCCGAGGAAACAAAACCAAAGGGTTGATTGACCAGGTCGCTGAAATGGGTAGGCAGGTGAGTCAGCGTCATCCAGACCAGGAAGAGCCCGCGCAGCGCGTCCAGCTCTGGACGGCGCTGTATCTTTCCCAGCCGGAGGACCTTCCGTGAAGCCGCCTTTACATCCATCCACGCGCACCCGTAGTGTTTATCGGTTGACCACTACTCTTAGAGACGCAATTTGCCGCCAGAGGTTGCGTCTAGAGCGGTTCGCATTGGCGTAAACCGCTCTAATAGGCAGGAATGCCGGTGATGCTCTGTCCGATAATGAGCGCATGGATGTCGTGGGTGCCTTCGTAGGTCTTCACCGATTCCAGGTTCATCATGTGGCGCATGACGGGGTAGTCGTCGGTAATGCCATTGCCACCAAGGATATCGCGTGCCAACCGGGCACATTCGAGCGCCATCCAGACGTTATTCCGCTTGGCCATGGAGATGTGTTCGAAGCCCACTTTGCCGTTGTCTTTCAGTCGCCCAACCTGCAGGGCGAGCAGTTGGCCTTTGGTGATTTCCGAGATCATCCAGGTCAGTTTTTCCTGCACCAGTTGGTGGCTGGCGATCGGTTCTTCGCGGAATTGCTTGCGCAGCAGCGAGTACTGCAGGGCGGTGTCATAGCATGACATCGCGGCGCCCAGGGCGCCCCAGCTGATGCCGTAACGCGCCTGGTTCAGGCACATGAGCGGCGACTTGAGCCCTCCTGAGAAGGGCAGCAGGTTGCAAGCCGGGATGCGCACATCCTGCAGGGAAAGACCGGAGGTGACGGAGGCGCGCAGCGACCACTTGCCGTGCACATCGTAGGCGGAGAAGCCGGGGCGATTGGTCTCCACCAGAAACCCGCGGACTCGGCCTTCTTCTTCTTCCACTTTGGCCCAGATCACGGCGACATCGGCGATGGAGCCGGAGGTGATCCACATTTTTTCGCCGTTGAGGATGTACTCGTCGCCCTCTTTGCGGGCGCGGGTTCGCATGCCGCCCGGGTTGGAGCCGTAGTCAGGCTCGGTCAGCCCGAAGCAGCCCAGCTTTTCACCCGTTGCCATAAGGGGCAGCCACGCATTCTTTTGCGCATCGCTGCCGAACGTGTAGATGGGGTACATGACAAGGGCGGACTGCACGCTGACAAAGCTGCGCAGGCCGGAGTCGCCGCGCTCGAGCTCCTGCATCACCAGGCCATACTCCACATTGGACATGCCGGCGCATCCGTAGCCCTCGATGTTGGCGCCGAAGAAGCCGAGCTGGCCCATGGGTTGGATCAGCTCCCGGGGAAATCGCCCATCGCGATTGCACTGCTCGATGATGGGGACCACGTTGTCTTCGACGAACTGGCGGGTGGTGTCGCGCGCGAGCAGCTCATCGCCCGAAAGCAGCCCGTCAAACTGAATGAAGTCTACGCCTTTGTATTTGAATGCCATGCCGGTAAGTATGAGACTAGCAGAGTGCCTCGCCTACCCCCGGATTTCCTGTCGAGGTCGGTGACGCCGCGAGCTTCATGCGGTTTTCCTTACAGAAAACCGCACACGCTGGTCTCTCCAGCGCCGCTAGCAGGAAATCCGGGTACGGCGCTGGGAGGATGAGGGATCCCAGCCCTTCTCCGGATTTCCTATGGAACTTGGTGGCTTTTCTACATTTCAGGGGCGAGGTGGATGATCTATCGACCGAAGCAGCTCTTTGGATGCTTTGTATCCGCGTATCAGGGCACGACTTTAGTCGGCCATAAAGGAGTGAAAGAGAATTGGGCTTCAGCCCCTGCCTGCTCTTACCCGGGCCTAGCGAAAAAACCAGGGGCTATTATAAAGCCCAATTCTTTGCTGGGCTTTGTGGCCCGACTAAAGTCGTGCCCTGATACAAAGCATTACCGCGGTGAGGACCGGAAAACTCGCTCGTTCCTTAGATTTGGATCTATCCTTAGCGGTGCATACGACAGAGCCTATGCGGAAGGGCGATGGAGAACAAGAATGGTCAAACGGCCATGGAACAGAAGACAGGTTCTTCAACTTGGCGCGCTCGGGGCAACTTCTAGTGTCATCCGCGTTGCAGGCGGGCAGCAATTGCCTCCGCCCGAGGTCCTGACCGGCAACCGGCACACCATGACTGTTACCACTGCGACTAGTGCATGGCAGTCTCGGCAACTATACAAGCCGACTTTCCGATGGGACATGCTCAATCTCAACATCAGCGCAGAAGATCTTGTTCTGGCTGCCCAATCTCCCTATAAGATGCAGGGTTTTGGAGCCTGCTTCAACGAGTTGGGCTGGGTCGCTCTCGAAAAGCTCTCTATGGCGGACCGCGATTCGGTTATGCGTGAACTCTTCCACCCAACCACCGGAGCCCGTTTCTCATATTGCCGCATGCCCATCGGCGCGAACGATTTCTCCACCGAAGCCTACAGCTACGACGAAACCGAGGGTGACTTCAACCTACAGCACTTTTCCATCGAGCATGACCGCACAACGCTGATTCCATTCATCCACGCGGCCCTGCAGCATAACCCTTCACTGCGCCTATGGGCGTCACCGTGGACCCCTCCAAGCTGGATGAAGCGGAATCGCTTTTACGCAGAAGCGGAAGCACGCGGCGGCTGGAAGTCGAACGGCATTCGGCCCGGCCAGATCGGCCATGAGGGTCAGGACTTCTTCCTGGTTGAGCCGCGTTATCTAGACGCATACGCGCGCTATTTTGCGAAGTTCATCGAGGCCTATCGCAGCGAAGGGGTTCACGTCGGCATGGTCATGCCGCAGAATGAATTTAACTCCGCACAAAATTTTCCCAGCTGCACATGGACGCCGCAGGGTCTCATCCAGTTTCTCCGCGCACTCGGTCCGCAGATGCAGAAGCTTGGTGTCGATATCTTTTTCGGCACGCTTGAGCGCGGCAATCCTGCTCTCTTCGAAGCCGTGCAGGCTGATCCGGTCGTTGGCCCCCTCCTCAAGGGCATAGGGGTTCAATGGGCGGGAAAGAACGCGCTTCCCGCGCTTCACCAACGATTCCCCGATTTGCCAATTTACGGCTCAGAGCAAGAGTGCGGCGACGGCACCAATACCTGGTCCTATACCGGCTATTGCTGGGACCTTATGAAGGCTTATTTCCGCAACGGCGCACGCGGTTATATGTACTGGAACATCGCTCTGGAACAGGGAAGCAAGAGCACGTGGGGCTGGTCGCAAAACTCCCTGGTCCTGGTCGACGCCGCAGCCAGAACATTTCGTTACACGCCCGACTTCTACCTGCTGAAGCACCTCACTCATTTCGTCGACGTCGGCGCAAGCTTCTTGCCTACCACTGGTACCTGCGACAACGCGCTGGCATTTCGCAATGCGGATGGAAGTGTCGCGCTGCTTATTCGCAATGAATTGCCTGACGCCCACTTCCTACAGGTTCAGATTGGCAGCGAAGCTTTTGCCATAGAACTGCCGGCGGATTCGATTTGTACTGCTACTGTCACGTAGCACTGAATAGCGACCGCAATATCGGAACCGAGCGCGAAACTTGCGCGTTGTCACCGTCCAGGTCGTCAGAGACGCGGCCAGATGGCAACAATCTCACTTTGAACCTGGAAGATTAACATCACTGGCGGATTCATGTTTGGGCAAAGTCCGCAATGTCTCACTCCAGAGTGGCGGGTTGGCGCACCCACTCACTTCGCCACTTGCGTCGATATATTGTGATGCGAGACAACTGATTGTCTGCGCATGATAGTCCTCGATGAGAAAGCGCGAGCTGTCGGACGCGAGACCGGTTAAGTCGCCAGCTTCTTGCAGCACGCGTTCGGGGGGACGAAGGCTGCTGTGAAATCCGGGTACATGTTATTGACCACCGTCGCGACCGCCGTGGCGGCTTCAGTTCCGCTCACATAGTACAAGCGCTCAGTTGCGCTCTCGACGCGCTTGTCTGGAGGTAGTGGCTGTAATGGTATGATGTAGCCATCATGATGTCGCGAACCCAGATCACACTCGAGAACGAAGTGCAGCGGCGTGCACGCCAGCGAGCGGGCGAACTCGGTGTATCTCTAGCGGAATACGTCCGGCGCTTAGTGGCACGTGATTTGGCTCGTCCTGAAACCGCCATCGCGGTTGATCGCGTTTTCGATCTCGGCAGTTCCGGCGGGGCGGATATCGCAATGGACAAGGATTCCATGATCGCCGAGGCCTTTCAAGCGAAACGCAGAAAGACGCAGCGCCGGTAATTTTCCTTTACCCCTGCCCTATCCATGACCCTGTTCGTTGACACATCGATCTGGTATGCCGCGGCAGATTCGTCCGATCGCAGCAATGCTCGCGCCAAAGCTGTCCTCAAGTCTGGCGGGCAATTGGTCACTTCGGATCACATCCTGGTAGAGACCTGGACGTTGCTCCATCACAAAGTTCAACGCAACGCGGCGGAGCGATTTTGGGATGGCCTGAGAAGCGGGGTGGCGATCATTGAGGCTGTCGGTTTGGCCGATCTTGAGGTTGCCTGGGAAATCGGGAACGCCTGGCGTGACCAGGATTTCTCCATCGTCCATCGCACCAGCTTCGCTGTGATGCGCCGACTCGGCATTGACAATGTCGCATCACTCGACGAGCACTTCTCCGTGTTCCGCTTCGGTCCCAGACGCCGCCAATCCTTCAACGTAGTTCGATAGAACGATCAGCCTTGGGGAACCCCGGCCTTACGAAAGACAGCAAGTGAGCTATCGAGGCCGGCTTTCGCGGCTGCTTCCGGTGTCATGTCTTTCGTTCGGCCGAAGACTTCTACGCTGAGCGCATCGTGGTAGTGGATGCTTTGGAGCGCCTGCAAGAAGCCGGTCAAGTTGATGACACCTTCGCCGGGTAGCAGACGCTGATTATCGTGGATCTGCTCCGGAGGCAAATTCGGCGAGTCATTGAAATGGACGTGCACGATGCGATCGCGGCCGGCGGCAATGATGTCCTCTGGGGTGGCTCCTGCGTGGTGCCAGTGCCAGGAATCGAGCAGCAGTCCGACGTTAGGACCACATTCCTTGGCGAAGGCGAGCATATCGTTCATGCGCCAAATGAATTCGTATTTGTGCGCTTTGCGCAGTTCAAGCGGACCTAGAAACTCGAGGCCGAGGCGGACGTTGGAGCGCGCCAAAATGCGGGCACTTTCTGTAAACCGCTGCTTATAGGTTTGGCGCAGTTCGTCTTTGGGTGTATCGCTCGACGGCAGGATGTACGTGATCATGCGCGGGCAGTGGATAGCAGCAGCGAACTGGGCGGCTGCGTCGAGCTGGGTGAGCGAGGTCTTGAAGGTTGCGTCGTCTTTCCGGAATTCGACCGGAAAATCGATGACGGCCGGCCTGATCTTAAGGCCGGCAAGCAGGTCGTTGGTTGCGCCGACGCCGGCTTGCATGGCCGGGCGCAGCATGATGTCCGTGCCGGGAAAGCCAATTTGCGCGGCCAGGCGGGCGAAGTCAGGCCAGGGAACACGACCTTGTAACAGGACGCTGTTCAAGGAGAGGAACATGTTGCGCTCGCCGCCAAAAGCTCTGGCGAGCGGGGCCGCGGCGAGCAGCTTACCAAATGATCGTCTGGATATCAAATTAAGCACGCGCAATAGATCATACCCGAGTAGCATAAAGTTAGGGAGCGGAAGACATGAACAGACGAGAGATGTTGACCACCACGGGTGCTGCGACGCTTGCGGCACTTTGCATGCCGAAGCGGATGCAGGCTGCGGCCCCGGCGAGCCAGGTTGCGATCGTGCGTTGCCGCGATTACGCGCAGTATGGGCAGCAACTCTCGAGCGCGTTCGATCAGATCGGCGGCCTCGATAAGTTGGTGCGTGGGAAGACCGTTGCGCTCAAGCTGAATCTCACGGGGAATCCGACGAACTGGCCGCTGACGCCTGAGCTTCCTTATCGGACGAATGCGCAGACGGTGGCGGCGACCGTGCATCTGTTTGCCAGGGCGGGTGCGCGGCGCGTTCGCATGATCGAAAGCTTCTTCCCGGCCGAT
>Ga0302325_10035746_pt1 | contig 10141 bp, 9 predicted proteins | sample Palsa_T0_2_FD_201948 | JGI IMG/M metagenome (GOLD analysis project Ga0302325, IMG submission 201948) | Peat permafrost microbial communities from Stordalen Mire near Abisko, Sweden - Palsa_T0_2 | ecosystem: Environmental > Terrestrial > Soil > Palsa > Peat permafrost | place: Sweden: Abisko... | reverse complement strand
GGTGCGAAGCTGATGAGCAGGCGGGAGCCGGTAGCGTCCGCGAGCCGTTCCAGCGTCCGCATTGACGGTCGCGAACGACCGCTTTCCAATCGGGCGACGACGGGCTGCGTCGTGCCCATCTTTCGAGCCAGCTCCTCTTGCGTCAGGCCCGCTCGGTTGCGGACGTCAATGACGGCTGAGGCGAGGACGAATTCCTCCTCAAGCGCTTCGTAAGCCTTGCGGTACTTTGGCTCCTTCATCCATTTCTTGTGAAGGTCTGTAATACGTGCCATCGGCTATTTCTTCTCCTCCGGTTTGATGAGCTTCATGCGAGACAACGCCAGATCGATTTCGTGACGCGGTGTCTTGTCCGTTTTCTTCACGAAGACCCGCAAGATCACTATGCGCTGGCCTGGGTGCGCCACGTAAAGCGCCCGTGAAATCCCGCTCTTGCCCTTCATCCGCATTTCCCACAACCGGCCCTCGATATGCTTGACATGTGGTCCCCCGACGCGCTCCAGCCCCTTTTCTTCGATGAGCAGAGCGATTCGCGCGAGCCGTGCCCGCATGTCCTCGGGCAGCGTCTCAACCTCCGCATCGACGGTTTCATTCAGCGTTTCTACCGTCCAGCTCAAAGGTTAGTATACCAAAAAAGATATAGGTACTTGCTTTGCGTGAATCCCGCGCCCTAGACGAATCTCCTAAGAGATCGGTTCGACCAGCTTCGACGGCTTGACAGACAACGCCCGCGCCAGCGCGACAAGGTTGAGCAGGGCGATGTTCCGCTCTCCGCGTGCGAATCAGGTTCGGTCGGCGTAGTTCCACGCTCCCCACGAGTTCGCCGCTAGACTAGTCGTCTCTGACCTTCTTTCCCGGATCGATGAGCCGCAACGGTTCCGTTGGCTCGAAGTAGAAGCCATTGTCATGTGACGTTGGGGCCGGCTTGCGGGCCTTCAACGCTGCGATTCTTTGCCGGACTTCCTCGTCACTGGGTCCCTGCCCAGAATGCAAAGTCGCGGGTTTGGGTACAACCGGAGTCGGTATTGCCACGCTGCGCGAAATTCGGCGGCTGGCATTTCTCCGCTTGCGCGCTTTGGCTCGAAGAAAATTGTTGACGGCCGTCTTCGAAGTGTGAAACTCGCATTTCTCTGCGAGGATCGCCGCGATGTCCCTGCACGTAAGCCCCTGGCTCCGCAACTCGTCCAAGAGATCGCCGTAAGGCTCTAGGCGCGAGCGGCCTGGTTTCGCCCTCACGCTGCTCAGAATGTCCTCAAACCTACTTTCCATTTGCTACTCCAACGCCCAAAGTGCGCCGGACAAAAGCTGGACGAAACCGGGACGGAAATGGGACAAGTGCCGGGACGAAAGCTGGACAGCAACCGCGCGGAGCGCGCTCGCAAAACCTAAGCCGCCAGGCTTAGGGATGGTGTCTAGTTTTAAAAGACGCTCTCGAAGAGGAGCGAGAACATTAGCCAACTCAAAACGCCACTCAGAAACCCACATCGCGCTGGGACGGCACGCGACTTCGTTTTCGATCCTTGAAACCATAATTGAACCAATGAACAGCCCTTCTCGGCGGAGAAGCGCTCCCAACCGGTGCTGTAGCGAGAAAACGGAACCCGATCGGCTACGACAGTGGAACTGATCCGCACGTCCCTGAGCTCGTCTTGACGCCCGAACTCGGGTAGCTCTGTCCTGGCAGGATCGAACAGGCGGCAAGACGCTGCTCAAAGAGCATACGACTGCGCGGGTGCTTTTTTTCTGTATCAAAACTGTATCAAAACCCCATCTAATGGCCCTCTTGGAGATCCTGAATTGGCGAAAGCAGATTCCCCAAGTTGTTAATAAGACAGAGAATTGAAACGAAGAAATGTAACCCTTGGAACGCCTTAGTGCGCTTAGGAGGCGACCGCTCTATCCATCTGAGCTACGTCCCCGCATACTGTCACTATTGATTCTAAGATACTTCGCCGACATCGCCAACAAGGCTGAGCGCAACGAAAATCCAAAGCGCTATGTGTGGCGCGCGAAAGGATTACCATCTAATTCACGAACAGAACACTAGCCAGTAGCGCAGTTGCTTCTCTCCTCCTTCCAGCCAATCTGGGCGTCAGGTGTCATCCCCTCCGGGTTTCTCGCCATTCCCTTAGACGTACCGTCCGGCGCCGTCGTTCGCGGGCCGGCCCTGCTTATCTGGGTCCCCGCAAACTGAGCTATCCCGGCGGCCTTGGCCGTGGCAACATAACGGCCTGATGTCGGACATCGTCATTATCGGCACCTCTAACTATGCTAGGACGAGACGTTTCCGGGCCGACCTATTGGATATGGCTACGCGGCGCGCTGGTCAGGGCCGTTCGGCGCGAAACCCATCGAACCCAGAGCGGCCAGAACAAGTGTGTGCAGGTTATTGCAGCCGTTTCACCGCTTCGAGCGCGAGTTCGTGCAAACCCTTGCCGCCCTGCGCGACGTAAGCGACGATTTGGTCGCGCATGCGACGTTCCCAAAATTTTTTCAGATGGTCGGTAACGCCCGCCACGGCTTCCTCATGCGGATAGCCGGCGAAGAACAGGGCGATTTGGTTCGCCCGGTGAATCATGCCGTCCGATGACTCCACGTCTCAGTCGCCCGCGGCTTCGGTAAGGATCTGCGTGGTCTGCTTGCGCGTTTCGAGATAGTGCTCCTGCCATTCCGACATGCGCCTGGCGAGCGTCACTTCCACCGCCGTCACTTTGTACTCGGGGCAGCCGGTGGCCCAATCCTCAAACTCCGTAGTGACGACGTTCGCGCCGGTGAATCCGTGATGGAAGGTGGTGTAGACCACGCCCGGCTGCATGCGCTCGGAGATGTGAGCATGCAAAGTGGTCTGGCCGGCGCGGCTGGTGAGCGAAACGCGATCGCCCTCGCGAATCCCGCGATTCTCGGCATCGAAGGGATGAATCTCGAGCAAGTCTTCGGCATGCCAGACGTTGTTTTCGGTACGCGCGGTCTGCGCGCCGACGTTGTACTGGGTCAGGATGCGGCCCGTGGTGAGGATCAGCGGGAACTTGCCCGTGGTCCGCTCTTCCGTGGGCACAAACCGGGTAAGCAAGAAGCGGCCCTTGCCGCGTACGAATCCGCCGATGTGCATCACAGGCGTGCCTTCGGGAGCCTGGGCGTTGCAAGGCCACTGGATACTGCCGAGCTGGTCGATCTTTTCGTAAGTGACGCCGGCGAAGGTGGGCGTAAGACGCGCGATCTCGTCCATGATTTCGGACGGATGCCGGTACGGCATCGGGTAGCCGAGGGCCGCCGAAAACCGCATGGTGATTTCCCAATCCGCCAGGCCGGCCATGGGAGGAATCGCTTTGCGCACGCGGCTAATGCGGCGCTCGGCGTTGGTGAACGTTCCGTCTTTTTCGAGGAAAGACGATCCGGGGAAGAAGACGTGCGCGTAGCTGGCGGTTTCATTCAGGAAAAGATCCTGGACCACCACGCATTCCATTGCAGTCATCCCGGCGGTCACATGCTGAGTGTTTGGATCGGATTGGACGATGTCTTCCCCTTCGATATAAATGCCCTTGAAGGTGCCTTCACAGGCCGCGTCCAGCATGTTGGAGATGCGGAGACCGGGCTCGTTTTGCAGCGGCACGTGCCAGGCCTCTTCGAAAAGCAAACGCGCGGCGTCGTCCGAAACATGCCGGTATCCGGAGAATTCGTGCGGGAACGAACCCATGTCGCAGGCGCCCTGCACGTTGTTTTGGCCGCGCAGCGGATTCACGCCCACGCCGCGCCGGCCGATGTTGCCGGTAACCATGGCGAGATTTGCCATGCCCATCACCATGGTGGATCCCTGGCTGTGCTCGGTGACGCCGAGTCCATAGTAGATAGCTGCATTGCCGCCAGTAGCGAAGAGGCGGGCGGCGGCGCGCAGGTCGGCGGCCGGAACACCGCTGATGGATTCGGTGGCTTCCGGCGAATTGCGCTCTTCGGCGATAAATTTGCGCCACAATTCAAAATCTTCCGGCTCGCAACGCTCGCGGACGAACTGCTCATCCACCAAGCCTTCGGTGACGATCACATGCGCCATGGCGTTGATGACGGCGACATTCGAGCCAGGCAGCAGCGGCAAATGATAGTCCGCCTGGACGTGCGCGCTTCTTACCAGGTCGATGCGGCGCGGATCCACCACAATCAACCGCGCGCCTTCGCGCAGCCGCTTCTTCATGTGCGACGCGAAAACGGGGTGGGCGTCCGTGGGATTGGCGCCGATCACCATAATCACGTCCGTTTCATCCACAGAATCGAAGTCCTGCGTTCCGGCCGATGTTCCGAATGTGGACTTCAAGCCGTAACCGGTGGGCGAGTGGCAGACGCGCGCGCAAGTGTCGACGTTGTTGTTGCCGAACGCCGCGCGAATCATCTTCTGCACCAGGTACGTTTCTTCGTTGGTGCAGCGCGAAGAGGTGATGCCGCCGATGGAATCGCGTCCGTACTTGGCCTGGATGCGCTTGAATTCGCCGGCCGCGTAGGTGATGGCTTCTTCCCATGTGACTTCGCGCCACGGGTCTGTGATTCTGGCGCGGATCATGGGTTTCGTGATGCGATCCTTGTGCGTCGCGTAACCCCACGCGAATCGCCCTTTCACGCAGGAATGGCCGTGATTCGCTTTGCCGTCCTTGTGCGGCGTCATGCGGACCACCTGGTTGCCTTGCAGCTCGGCCTTGAACGAACAGCCGACGCCACAATACGCGCAAGTGGTGATCACGCTGTGCTCGGGAAGGCCGTTGTCGATGACCGACTTTTCCATTAACGTCGCCGTGGGGCAAGCCTGCACGCATGCGCCGCAGGAGACGCACTCCGAGTCGAGAAAATTCGTGGGACCGGACGCGACCTTGGACTCGAAACCGCGGCCTTGTATGGTGAGCGCGAAGGTTCCCTGCACTTCGTCGCAAGCGCGCACGCAGCGCGAGCACACGATGCACTTGGAAGCATCGAAGGTGAAGTAGGGATTCGACTGGTCCTTTTCCGCCTTCAGGTGGTTCTGGCCTTCGTAACCGTAGCGGACTTCGCGCAACCCAACCACGCCCGCCATATCCTGCAATTCGCAATCCCCGTTGGCCGCGCACGTCAGGCAATCCAGCGGATGATCGGAGATGTACAGCTCCATCACGCCGCGACGCAATTTGGCGATCTTCGGCGATTGGGTCCGCACCTTCATGCCAGGCTCGGCGAGAGTGGTGCAAGAGGCCGGCGTCCCGCGCCGCCCTTCGATTTCCACCAGGCACAAGCGGCAGGATCCGAATGCCTCCATGTTGTCGGTGGCGCACAGTTTCGGCACCTGGACGCCTGCTTCCACCGCGGCGCGCATCACCGATGTCCCCCGCGCTACAGTCACCGGCTTGCCGTCGATCTCGATGGTCACGAGCGTTTCGGCGATCCGCGCAGGAGTGCCGTAATCAGTTTCGCCGTGATCAGTTTCTTGGATGAGTGCCATGGGGGAGTGTCTCGGTTCGAAGCAGAAGTTCCGGCGAGGTCGGCGCCGGTTTATCGAAATCTTCCGGAAAATGCCGGATCGCGCTTTGCACCGGCAGCGGGATCAAGCCGCCCAGCGCGCACAGCGATCCATCGGTCATCAGTTCGCACAGGTCGTCGAGCAAGCGCAAATTCTGGGTCCGGTTCCGGTTCGCAATAATGCGATCGATTACTTCGACGCCGCGCGTGGATCCGACGCGGCACGGCGTACACTTGCCGCAGCTTTCGATGGCGCAAAATTCCATGGCGAAGCGGGCTTGTTTCGCCAGATCGACAGTGTCGTCGAATACGACGATGCCGCCGTGGCCGAGCATGCCTTTGCGGGCGGCGAAAGCTTCATAATCGAGGGGCGTATCGAGGAACGAATCGGGAAAATAAGCGCCCAGCGGTCCGCCCACCTGCACCGCGCGCAAGGGGCGTCCCGTCGCCGTGCCGCCGCCGAAGGCATAGATGGCATCGCGCAGAGTGATTCCGAAAGCTTTTTCCACCAAGCCGCCGTATTTTATATTTCCGGCAAGCTGGATGGTCAGTGTCCCACGCGATTTGCCCATGCCGAAGTCGCGATAGTATTCCGCGCCTTGGTCCAAAATGATCGGGACAGTAGCCAGGGTGATGAGGTTGTTGACTACAGTCGGCTTGCGAAAGAGGCCTTCCAGCGCAGGCAGGGGAGGCTTTGGGCGGATCTGGCCGCGCTTTCCTTCCAGGCTTTCGAGCATCGAAGTCTCTTCGCCGCAGATGTAAGCGCCGGCTCCCAAGCGGACTTCGAGATCGAAGCGCTGGCCGCTGCCCGCGACGTTTGCGCCCAGGTATCCGCTCTCGTACGCGATGGCGATGGCGCGCTGCATAGTGCGGAAGGCCTGCGGATATTCGGAGCGGCAGTAAATGTAGCCTTGGGTGGCGCCTACCGCGATGGCGGCGATGGTCATCCCTTCGATAAGGACGAACGGATCGCCCTCCATAATCATGCGGTCGGCGTAAGTGCCGCTATCGCCTTCATCGGCGTTGCAGCAAATGTATTTTTGCTCGGATTGGGCGCCGAGAACCGTCTGCCACTTGACGCCGGTGGGGAAACCGGCGCCGCCGCGTCCGCGCAGACCCGAATTGGTCACCTCGGCGACGATGTCTTCGGGCGTCAGGGTGAGGGCGCGTTGCAGTCCGCGATAGCCGCCGTGCGCGATGTAATCGGACAACGACAACGGGTCCACGATGCCGCAGCGCGCGAAAGTCAGACGCTCCTGTCGCTTGAGGTAGGGGATCTCTTCAGTGGGTCCGAGACTGAGGGCGTGATTTTTGCCTTCAAAAAATCCGGCATCGAACAATCCCGGGACGGCTTCCCGCGAAACAGGCCCGTACGCGATGCGAGCGAGAGAAGTTTCGACCTCCACGAGCGGCTCCAGCCAGAACATCCCGCGCGAACCATTACGCACCAGTGTGATATCCACGCCCCGCAGCGATGCTTCCCTCGCGATGGCGCGCGCCACCCCTTCCGCGCCCACGGAAAGCGCCGCGGAGTCGCGCGGAACATAAATTTTCACGCTCATTGCGGCCTCGTGGAGCTATCGATCAAAAAATCCGCGACGCCGGGGGAGACTCGACCGTAGGGCTCGCCATCCAGCATGACGGCGGGCGAAAGCGCGCAATTCCCCAGACAGAACACCTGCTCGATAGTGAGGCTGCGGTCAGGCGTTGTTTCGCCCAGCTTGACGCCCAGCCGCTGCTCCACGTGCTGGATCAGAGCGTCGCATCCCATGGACTGGCAGGATTCCGCGCGGCAAATTCGCAGGACATGCTTCCCCGGCGCCGCATGGCGAAAATCGTGATAGAAACTGATGACGCCATGAACTTCGGCATGCGAGAGATTCAGGGCGCTCGCGATCAGCGGCGCGGCGTCGGAACTGATATATCCGAATTCCTCTTGCAATGCATGCAGGATGGGAAGCAGCGCGCCCGGCAGGTGCTCGAGCTCCCGAATCCGGGCTTGGGCCCGGTCCGCATCCCAGGCTTGCATCTCGCTCATGCTGAGTAATTTACCTGAACTTTCCGGCGACACCAAAGGCCTATACGGCGCGCTCGGCTTGCGGTTCGATTCTATCACAATGGAGTGCCGAAGCGGCTTTCATGCGCGGCCGCCGGCGCCTCTCCCACCCCAGCATCGCGTTCGCGCGGCAGCCAATGTAACGTCCAATTCTGAGGCGGGAGTAGGGAGATGGGAGGAACTTGACATGGAAACGCAGGGCAGGTCGGCCTTGCAAGTGCGCAGAGCGCGGAATTATCTGCAAACACCGGGTAGGTGTTGCACCGAAGTTATTGGAAAGGCAGGGGCGTGCGGAGGGGAGATTTTCGGAGGATTTCATTTTAGGTGGGCGCGAGTGGCTAAGTCCTTTAAAAGGGTTGCGCATCAGGGGTATTTTTGTGCGCGGTGACGCAATTTTCTGTGAAATGGAAAAACGAAGCCATCGGACCCGGAGCGAAGGTCGGCTTGAGAGGAGCGCGGGAGGCATCAACGCCAGCATGGTCCGGTGCGGTGCGGGTCCCGGAGCGCCGGGAAGGGAAAGTGCTTGAGAGACAGAGGGATGGGCGATTCTGTGTGGCGTGATCTACCACGGCGTCGGTGCGCGGCGCCCAGCAGGGCGGATGAAAATGGGAGGGACTTGACATGGAAACGCAGGGCAGGCCGACCCTGCAAGTGCGAAGCGCGGAATTATCTGCAAACACGGGGTAGGTGTTGCACCGCGGTTATTGGAAAGGCAGTGGCATGTTCTGGATGGACATTTGGAATGCGGTGCGCCTGGAAGAGCGGCTGGCGCCATGGAGGATCTCGAGCAACACATCCGACAGTTTGGCCACGCGCCGGCAGCGCTGGCCGCCGATCCCGGGTTCTTTTCGGCGGCCAATGAGGCCGCGGCGGAAACACTGGGCGTGAAGCAAGTTTCGATCCCCTCCAACGGCACGCCCGGCAAACAGCGTAAAGAGAAGCAAAAGAAGCGATGGTTCAAGAAACTGCAAAAGTGGCGCACCGGCTGCGAAGGCCGCATGAGCGTCCTAAAGCGCCGACATGGCCTCTATCGATCCCGATGCCGAGGGCTTGGCGGAATGAAGCTTTGGGTCGGGTTGGGAGTCATTTCGGATAATCTCATCACATCGGCGACCACATGGCCGCCCAAGATAAACCAGGGACTCTGTCGCCTCTGACGTCCAGAGTGAGGCCCTTTTCGGGCCTTTCCGAATTTTGCGCCGGAGAGTAGCAATTGAGGTTCGCCTAATACAGTGACAAGACCGCTCCCTGACGGTCGCGGCTCGGTGTGCGGCGGTGTGCTTCGTAACGGAGGCGCGGCCGTCAGGGAGCGATTCTTGGGCTGCCGTGAACCGTCACTGTATTGTGCGAGCCTCAATAAGCTCCTTCCTTCGGCCAGGTAAACGCCTGGATACAATGGATGGAGCGGACACAAATGCCGGCAGCCAACGATTCTCTCCTTCAGCGGATCACCATTGATTCCGACGTACGGTTCGGGAAGCCCTGCATTCGCGGTCACCGGATCACCGTTCAGGAGATTTTGCAGTGGCTCTCAAACGGGGCGTCCCCGCAGCAAATCCTGGCCGATTATCCGCAGCTCGAACCGGATGACTTCCTGGCCGTGTACGCTTACGCGGCCGAGCTGGCGGCGGGGCGCAAAGTCTCCGGAGAATGAAGCTCCTCTTCTCTTCCCTGAGTCCGAAAGTGCGCTTCGAAACCGGCGTGCTGGCGTCGGAGATCGCAGGATTCCAGACTGCGCGGCTCATGACTTCATCCTGGTTTCGACAGACAGCGATTTCGAAGGTTTGTTGAGTCGCATCCCAGGCACCAAAGTCGTCATTCTTCGATCTTGCGACTATCCCACGGATGTTGCCGCCCGGGTGCTACGGCGCAATGCCATCCGCATCGCCGAGTTGCTAAACTCCCAGGACCAGTTGATCGTCCTGGAACAGTAGCAGCCCACTTGCTGTAATGGGGTGCGCGACATGAAAGTCGTGGATCAGGCGGCCCCTTCCTCCCAGTAGGCTCCGAATTTGCCGCTGGCCCAGCAGCACCGGAGGGCGATGATCGAGTTGGCGCCTCACGAACACGGGTGATTTCCCGCAGAAATTTGCGCCCCGGTATCAGGCGCTCGACACTCACCTCCCAATCGCCCTGCCTTGTGCCAGGGCGAGCTCAAAATGTCGCACACGGTCGCACGGCGCGAATACATGTCTCTTGGCTCGCGAGATCTCACCAGTTCCCTCGGATCGGGTGGCGTATACTACCTCCATGTCTGGAGAAGGTTCGATGGGAAGCCTCGCGGAAAATGGGTCTTTGAGCACCAAGGCAAGAGTGGAAATTTATTGAAGCCAGGTCCGTACACTCATCCGCAACGGGATGTCGGTATCAAGAGCTCGACACTCACCGCCCTATCGCCTTGCTCTTGGGCTAGGAGCTTGGGCTAGTCCTTAATTGCATAAATTCACAATAGTATTTCGGAGCTGACTACCCTTGACATCGCGCTTGCGCCATCGGAAGGGCTTGGCTTTTTGGTTGTGCCTTTCTATGAACGCTGCAATAGCGTCGCAGAGTTCGTTCTTGCTTTTGAAGCTGCCTCCGTTGAGAGTCTTCCGCTGCAGAAGACTGAACACAATC
>Ga0302325_10035740_pt1 | contig 10142 bp, 8 predicted proteins | sample Palsa_T0_2_FD_201948 | JGI IMG/M metagenome (GOLD analysis project Ga0302325, IMG submission 201948) | Peat permafrost microbial communities from Stordalen Mire near Abisko, Sweden - Palsa_T0_2 | ecosystem: Environmental > Terrestrial > Soil > Palsa > Peat permafrost | place: Sweden: Abisko... | reverse complement strand
AGCGTTCCGGCCTTCTCGTCCCGCTGGTGCCGGGAATGGGCTTTGGCATCCTGACGCATCTTCGGTTCGCGTTCGGCAGCGCGTTGGTAGAGATGGGTCATGATCTTGTCGCCCAGCGGGTGATCGGTGGCGAAGAGCATGTCATAGATCGGCATACCGTTAGGCATCCGCATCGGCACCCGGGCGGTCAGCTGGTAGCCAAGTTCGCGCTCGAGCCGCCAGCGAAGCAGGTTGACCATCTCATCGCGGTAGTCCTCAGCCGAGATCAGGCCACGATCGCGGGCAGCCTGGATACGCCGCCAGTCGCTCGTGCCGTAGAGCCCGTCCACGCGGCTGGCAAAGGCTGGTCCGTTGGTCCCCGCGACGCCCTTAGTGATCATGGCTGGTGACATCAAGATCCACAGCTCGGCTTTCCGCGGACCGGACTTAAACCGAAGTTGCCGTAACTCTGCGTAGAGATTCCTGTCCTGACCTGCAAACACGGTAGTCTCCAGGCCATACAGCGTAGCCAGGAAAATCTTGGAATCCAGCTGCATCAAACGACATAACCCGATATCATCAGGGTCATGGTAGGACAGGCAGCGGCGATGCACGTGGCCAGGATCCGCAGCGGCTACACCGACAAGCAACGCCAGCGGCACGACTACGAGTCGCGGTACCTGCGGCGCACCTACCGCGACGACGGCAAAGTCCGGCACGAGACACTGGCCAACCTGTCCGGGCTGCCGGAGCAGACCGTCGACTCGATCGAGGCGGCGCTGAAAGGCACCGCGCTGGTCCCCGCCGCCCGCGCGGTGACGATCCTGCGGTCGCTGCCGCACGGGCACGTCGCCGCCGTGCACGCGATGGCCGTCAAGCTCGGGCTGCCCGCGCTGCTCGGCCCGGCCTGCGGTGACCGCGACCTGGCGCTCGCCCTGATCATCTCCCGGGTCGTCGCCCCGGCCTCCAAGCGGTCCACCCTGACCTGGTGGGATGACACCACCCTGGGCGCCGACCTCGGCGCTGCCACGGTATCCGCGGGCCGCCTCTACGCAGCGATGGACTGGCTGGAGCACCGGCAGGACGCGATCGAGGCCAAGCTCGCGGCGCGGCACCTGGCCCCGGCGGCGAACCCGTCCAAGATGGCGCTGTTCGACCTGTCCTCTTCCTGGCTGGAAGGGCGCCACTGCCCGCTGGCGGCCCGCGGCTACTCCCGGGACGGCAAGAAAGGCAAGCTGCAGATCGAGTACGGGCTGCTCACCGACCCCGAAGGCCGCCCGGTCGCGGTCCGGGTGTTCCCCGGCAACACCGGCGACCCCGCCGCGTTCACCGCCATCGTGGAGGTGGTACGGGACAAGTTCGGGCTGGCCCAGATGGTCATGGTCGGCGACCGCGGCATGATCACCTCCGCCCGGATCCAGGCCATGAACCAGGCCGGCGACGGGACCCGGCGGCCGGACACGGACACCTATGAGTGGATCACCGCGCTGCGCGCCCCGGCCATCCGCAAGCTGATGGCCGACGACGGCCCGCTCCAGCTGTCCCTGTTCGATCAGCAGGACCTGGCCGAGATCACCTCACCCGACTTCCCCGGCGAGCGGCTGATCGCCTGCCGCAACCCGGTGCTGGCCGCCGACCGGGCCCGCACCCGCGAGGAACTCCTGGCCGGCACCGAGAAGCTGCTCGCCCCGATCAGCGCCCGGGTCCGGGCCGGCCGCCTGCACGGCGCCGGGCCCATCGGGGTCGAGGTCGGCAAGGTGATCACCAGGTACAAGACCGGCAAGCACTTCACCGTCACCATCACCGATACCACCCTGACCATCGAACGACGGCAGGACCAGATCGACGCCGAAGCCATGCTCGACGGGTTCTACGTGCTGCGCACGCCCGTCCCCGCCGCCGAGCTCGACGCGGCCGCCGTGGTCACCGCGTACAAGAACCTCAAATACGTCGAACGGGACTTCCGGCACATCAAATCCGACGACCTGGACCTGCGGCCCGTCTTCCACCGGCTCGAGGAACGCGTCAAGGGCCACGTCCTGATCTGCATGCTCGGCTGCTACCTCACCTGGCACCTGCGCCGCGCGTGGGCGCCGCTGACCTTCACCGACCAGGACCCGCCCGCGCAGGACAACCCGGTCACCCCGGCCCGCCGCTCCGCGGCCGCCCAGGCCAAGGCCTCCGGCCAGCACGATGCGGCCGGGCGCCCCTACCACGGCTTCCGCGGCCTGATCGAGCACCTGGCCACCTTGACCCGCAACCAGGTCCGGTTCGCCGGCACCCGCGCCACCGTGCCGGTGCTGGCCGAGCCGACCAGCGCCCAGCGGGAAGCGTTCGAGCTCATCGGCGTCCCGATCCCGCTCACCTTGCGGTAGCCAGAACAGCCACCCCGCCAGAACCGTAAAATCCCAGGCCAGCAGCCCCAATTACCTACCCAACCAGCGGCAACTTCGGCTTAAAAGCTGCCACTCGCGCGAGCGTGTCCCACCGTATCTCCGCAGCTTGCTGATCGGCGAAGACGAACGTCGGTGCCCACCGCCAGCGAGAAAGGTCGGCTAGGACCTGGACGATGGTTTCATTGCAGTCGCCCGGATAGACCCGGAATCTCCGCTCAGGAAACCGCTGGCGAAGATCGGCTCTTAGAACCTCTGCCTTCTCCGGCATCTCGCAGAACACTAGCCGCGTAAAAGGCGGCGAGGCCGACAGGGCCACCCTTGCTGATCCGTCGAACTCCTCCCCCGTGATCTTCTCACGGTTGACGGGCTCACCCGCCATCAGATCAATGTACAGGCGCTCCTCGGAGCGCTTCGCAGCGATGTTGAAGGCTGGTAAATAACCTGCCAGGATCTCAAGCTTGTTCCGGGTCCAGTATTGCCATTCCCGCACGTGCTTACCCTGCCCGTCGCGCTGATGTGTCGATTTAGTATTGCGCGCCAGGAGCTTCCTGCCAAACCGCTAGCGAGGGATTTTCCTGGCTCCCACCCCAGCCGTAGCGCCATGCAAGGACTTGGGGCTATCGACCCGGGAACGCCTGTACGGTCTCGCCGGGTCTCGAAGCTGTCGCTGAGCGGTGATCCGCCGAACAATTTGGCCGCTGCGTCCCTGATCCGCGCGGCAACCGCAGATAATCCTGACTCCGGCATTCTCATCATGTCTGAGCATGACGAAGCTGAGGCTAGCGTTCTCGCGGTCCGCTGGACTCGTAAGATCACCGCCCGCTCGGCCAGGGCAGTAGATGCCCGCTACGCCTGTGCGGGCTAATCTATTACAGCTCTATTTCCATGTCATAGGGCGTTCCCGCCTGCCGACCAGTCTCCGACTCGGCCTGGTTCTCCCGCTGGATCCGCGCCGTGTGCTCGCTGCTGGCGTCGAGTTCTGCCCATTGCGCGTCGATCCGGCGTACGGCCTGGTCCGTACTAGCCTGTAGCTCATCCAGCCGGGCGGCCTGGCCGTCGTCAGCAAGCCCAGGTGCGGTGGCCTCGATAGCCGGGGTTTCCAGCTCGGATACAACTGGCTCGAGGTCTGCCTGGGCCCCGGCTGTTCCTGGCCGGGTCTGCTCCAGCTGCGGATCAGGCCCGGGTGCGATGGGAGGCGGTCCCTCATGCCCGGCTTCCGGCTCGCGTTTCGGCGGCCACGGCTGGCCTTCGGAAACGGCGGTCTGGTGCTCGCGTTCGATCGCACTGTCCACAGCGTCCGCGTCAGCCGCGAACTCTCGCCACCAGGTGGCCATGCTCTGAGGGCCCGGTGCTCCCTCAGCCGACGGTTGCTGCCCGCGGCGCCGCAGTTCGGCCTTGGCCTTCCCGGCTGTTTTCCGCGTGCTGGCTGTACTGGCGGACCATTCCTCGTATCGGACGTTCGAGGCTTCGAGGCGGCTTGTCTCTGCAGCCAGCGCGGTAGCCAGCGACCGAGAGTTCTCTGCCCGTATCTGGTCGTGCTCTGCTTCGGAGTCGGCCGCCTGCTGCCACGCATCCGCCTGAGCCTGCGCGGTCATGCGAAGCTGGCTGCTCGTGTCCCGCGGTGCGGTCGCCTGTGCGCGGTTGCCGTAGAGCGCCTGGGCCTCCAGTTCACCGCGGGTCATGGCCCGGATCTCGGCGTGTTCGTCGGTAATCTCCAGAGCGCGGAAGGTGTCTTTGCGCAAGGCTTCTAGCTCAGGTCCGGGATGCGGGCCGAAACTGACTGCCTGCTCCAGGTCGGTGATCCCCCGTGCTTCCCGGTACGCTGCGGCCGTGCCGGCCCGCCGCGCGTAGTCTTCCCGCAGGACGGGGGAGGCATCCGGGCCAGGCGGTGGCCCGAGATGCCGGGTCAGCCACGGCTCGTGGTTGGCCAGCGCCCGCTCGCCGAGTTCGCGGCGCCGGTTATCGAGCGCGGCGGCTAGCTCGTGGGCCAGCGCCGGGGCGTTTTCTGGTGTCCGCTGCGCCCACGTCACGGCGGATCCGTGGGCTTGGAGGTGGAGGCGCTGCAGGCGGCCGTGCAGGACGCTAGCGATTGACTGGGCGCCGTCCATCGGGGCTGCGGTGATCCGGTCGATGACCGCGGCGGTGTCATGCCCGGCGAGCTGAGCGTCTCGCAGCGTGTGCTGCAGCACCGGCCGCGAGGCTTCCCGGTAGTACCGCGAGGCTTCGGATGCGGTGAGCCTGGCCGTGATCTGCTGATCGATGTCCGGGTAGAGGGTCTGCCTGACGGCGGCGGACCACAGGGTGAGCAGGTGACCGGTTCCCCCCGGTCCATTCCCGGGCGTGGCGGATCTGCCCGGCGGCGGACAGGTCGTTCCCGTCGCGCTGCAGGATGCCGGCGAGGACGGCTTCCGGGGTGGCCTGCTGGTAGGGCTCGTGCCCGGGCGGGGCGGCGTTGCCGGTGACGACGTGGGCAGTGTTCGATTCCCGGCCGCGGGTCATGCCGACGTACAGGGCCTGCCGGGACAAGGTCGCGGTGACGAGGAGGTGGGCGGTGTCGACGGTGCGGCCCTGGGCGACGTGGACGTTGCCGGCGTAGGCGAGTTCAGCGCTGTCCGCCAGGTAGGACCGGGGGACCTGGAACGTCCTGGTCCAGGTCCCGTCCAGGCGCTGCCGCCGCACCTCGGCGTCTGGTCCTTCCCACCATTCGATTTTGAGGGTGTCGCGGTTTGTGAGTGTGCGGCCGGCGGCATCGATCCTGGTGTTGAGGCGGCCGCGGACCAGGTCGCCGGTCCCGGCGTGGTTGCCGTCCGCCAGCGGCGCCTGCGGTGGCCCGACGGCGCCGAGCCGGATGAGCCGGGCCTGGACCTGGCGGGACAGTTCGGCGGCTTCGGCGTTGGATCCGGCCAGCAGCAACACGTCCTTGCCGCGCATGTGATCCGCGAGCCACATGCCCGCGGCCCGGTCGCAGGCCGTTTCGTGGTCGGCGCCGCGGATCCGGCCGTGCCGATCGTAGGCGGCGGCCGCGGCCAGGTCGCCGTCCCGGAGCCGGACGCTGGCCTCCCGCTCCCACGCGGCGGCGAACCGGCGCACCTCATGCAGCTCCGCGACGGGAACCTCGCAGGACAGCAGGGCGAGCATTCCCCCGGCCTCGACCGCGCCGAGCTGCGCCGTGTCGCCAGTGGCGATCATCCGCGCCCCGGCCTGCCGGGCCGCCTCGGCGATCATGGCCAAGTCCGATGTGCTGAGCTGGCTCGCCTCATCCAAGACGAGCACGTCGTCACGATGCAACGGCACAGGACGGCGCAGTTCGTCCGACCCTTCGACCTTGCCGAGGAACTGGGCGATGTTGTAGCTCTCGGCTAGGCCCTCGTGCGCCAGCACCCGGGCCGCGTTCGTCGAGGTCGTCAGCCCGATCACCCGCCGGCCGGTGAACGTTGTCCAAAGCCGGGCGAACTCCGCCACCGTGTGGCTCTTGCCCGCCCCCGCCGGCGCGACCAGCACCGTCGTCGCGGTGGTCGCCGTAAGCATCGTGACCACGGCGTCCCGCTGCTCGCCGGTCAGCCCGGTACGTTCTGCGGCCTCCCGCGCCTGCCCGGCGCCGATGAGCTGCGGCACGGTCCGCTTGGCGGCGGCGACGATCTGGGCTTCGGTGTCCAGATGGGCCAGGGTGCAGTAGCGTCCTGCGTTCGGCGGCCGGTAGATGCTCCCGCCGTCGGACGCGCGGACACCCAGGCCGGTAACGTCGGCGATGTCCGGTGCGGTGAGCTGGACTACGTCGGTCCCGGCCCGGCCGCAGACGGCCAGCCGAGCCACCTCGTCGACCACCGCCTGGCCGTCGGTGCCCACGGGCAGGACCGGGAGCGCCCGGTGCACCTCGAACCGGAGCTGCGCCATCGACCACACCGCATGCTGCTTTTGCACTTCCGCGACGGCGATCCGGGCGGCGGTGCGCTTGGCCGCATCATCAAGCACCTCGGGCGCACGGTCCGTGCACCCTGCAGCGAACCCGGTGACCTGCTCGTGCACCGCCGACAAGGCGGCCAGTTCGCGGTGCACCGTCTGGGCTTGCCAGGCCGCGAGCCGCTGCGCCGCGGTCGGCTCAGTCGCGCCGGTCTGCCCGGCCAGCGTGCGGCGGGCCTCGGCTTTGGTGCGGCGGGTGCGCTGCCCGGCCTGCTGGTGCAGCAGCCACAAAGTCCGCCGCGACGGCGGCTCGCCGTGCACCGCCTCATAGTCGCGGGCCAGACGTCCGGTTTCGCTGGTGACCGCGACGGCGCGGGAGCTGAATAGGTCCATCACGTCCTGGGGGACCCCGCCGATCTCGGCGCCGTTCCCGTCGCCGCGGGGCACCATGATGTACCCGAGCGCGGTCAGCCGGGTTTCCAGGGTCCGGTCGGCGACCGGGGCGACGCCGAGCCGCTGGCTGTGAAGGGTGCGGGAGTCCAGGGTCCGCCATTTGTCGTCGGCGCCGTCGCCGCGCTGGATTCGGTTCCAGATCGCCACGTGCACATGCAACTGCGGATCCCCGTCCCGGGACAGGTGATGCAGGAACAAGCTAGCAATCAGGCCGCCGCCGTCCCGCCACTCCCCCGACTGAGCGGAATGATGCCCGGTCCGGGTGTAGGCGGCATGGCGGTCCAGCCAGGCCATCGCTTCGCGCGCCGATTCCAGCAGCGCGTCCTCCAGCTCATCGGCCCGCGCATCGAACGCAGCCGCCTGGTTGTCCTGGCCCCAGTCGCGGGCCTGGCGGGCCGAGACACGGTAGGAGGCGTGCAGTACCGAAACACTCTTTACCGCGCTGACGGTCAGGTCGAAATACGGGACCTGGTGCGGGTCCCGGCCGCGTTCGGCCGCGCGGGCCTCGGCGAGCTCGGTCGAGCTGGCGTACGGGTGCGCGGCCAGGTACGCCGTCACCGCCGCCTGCTCCCACTCGCCGGCCGCCTTCGACCGACGCCTTTTGACCAGAAGTTCCCCGCCCGGTCCGATGTTCTGCTGGTACAGGCGCCCGATCATGCCCGGGTCGACCTGGCCGGTCAGCCCGAGCGTCGCGGCGCCCTTCCCGGCCCACTCTCCCGGCGGCTCGCCGGCCGCGGTGTAGTACGACATGGCCCCGGCGCAGCCGCCGCGGTCCTGCCCGGAGGTGAAGTAGGCGACGTCGTGGCCTGCGTGCAGCGTCACGTTAGTGGACACGATCCGTTACCGCCTGCGCCCGTTTTCCGCGTTCATCGTTCGTGATGCCTGTGTCCGATCGAATATTGGGTGATCACGGACAGTAAGACGAGATCACGCACAATTTGCGGATTTACCTTGCCGTCGCTGACCGGCGAGCGCCGCGGCGGTTCGCACCCCGGAAGGGAGAGAACCCGGCGCGGTTAACCATCGCGGCCCATCCCGCAGGCGGCGTCACCGGCAGCCAGACGCCTCGGCCCTGCGGCCAGCGTGTCTAAGTCGGCCTCGCGCGGCGCGCAAGGACCGTCATCCGGCAGCACGAAGCGACAAGTTTCGGTCAACCGCCGAGAATTCTTAGTCCGCAGGTAACGGCCGATGCCCAAGGGCTGAAAAGCCCCGGCCGGCACCCGATAACGCCGCTTCCCAAATGATCATGCTCGGCACTTTTCGTACCCTGCCCTTACCGTCACCGTGACGGCGTGCCCCGGCCGACCCCGGACACGACAAGGCCCCCTGGACCATCCGCCAAGATCACCCAGGGGGGCACAGACCCTTCGACAGGACCTGCCATGCAACCTAACACGACCACCAACCCCCACCCAACAGACCCGCCCGACCGTCCCCCGGTCCCCGCCGAGCTGCTGGAAACAGTCGCCCGCGCCCTGGCCGCGGCCCTCATCCCACACCCCCGGCAGCCCGAACCACCCGCCCCGCACGAGCCGGACTTCCTGACCGCCGCACAACTCGCCGCCCGGCTCGGCGTCTCCCGGGAGACGGTGCGGCGGCTCGCGATCGCCGGAACCCTGCCGCACACCGTGGTGTGCCGCGGCGCGCGCAAGACCACCCGCCGGTTCCCGCGCCGGTTCGCTGACGAGTTCGCGGCCAGTGGCCTGGACACCGACGGCCTGGCCGCCTTCGCCGACGCCTGGCGGGCGCGGGTCACCGCGCCCGTACGGTGACGGCTGCCAGGCCGTGGCTTCGCACCCTGCCTGCCCCGGCGCGTTTCGCTGCGCGCTGGCGGGAGCGGGCTGCGTGCCGCGGCGCGCGCATCGAGGTGTTCTTTCCCGGCCGCGGCGAGACGGCCGGGCCCGCGCGGCAGGTCTGCGCGTCCTGCCCGGTCCGTCAGCAGTGCCTGGAGTTCGCCGTCAGCAACCGGATCGTGGACGGGATCTGGGGCGGGCTGACCGGACCGGAACGCCGCGCGCTGCAATCGGGCTGGCTGCGGGCCGCGCGGCGGGACCGGGACGGGGCGATCATGGCCGCCGACGCGGCCGGGTTCACGGCGGAGGCGATCGCCCGTTCGTTTGGCCTGTCCCGCATGACGGTGACGCGGATTGTGCGCAGGGGGAACTGGGGCGCCCGGGCGGAACCTGACCGTCTCGCGTCGCAGACGCCGGGCTTGCGCGGGGGCGGATGATGAGCGGGCCGTCCGCTGAACCTGGCACGCAGGCTCTCGCCGAGAGCCTGGCGGCCCTGGCCGCGCAGCTAGCGGACGTGCGCGTTCAGGTCGCGCAGGTTAATCAGCGGCTCGATCGCGCCGGACTGCGCGGCGACCTGGACCTAGTCGCGCGTTTCGAGGAACTCGCACGGAGTGTCGCTGACACGCTGGACGCCGCCGCGCCACGCGGGCCCGCGGCCCCGTCCTGGATCGGCCTGGACCGCGAGGCTTACCTGGCCGAGCTGGCCAAGCTGCGGCGCTGGACCGATACCGTGCTGCGCCAGCACTACTCCGGTTATGAGCTCCGGGACTGCTGGCCGTGCCACATCCACGCCGTCTGGGAACTGTCCACGCTGGCCGCCGCCTGGAATCACGCCTACGGCGGCCAGCGTCCTGATCTGGCCCGCACCCTGGAGTTCTATGACCGCTGGCTGCCGGGCACCATGCGTCGCGTCACGCATATCACCAGCGCATGCAACCCGGATTGCGTCACGCGCCGCCGCCGCTCCTTGTGACAGACCCGCGCCGGCACTCCCGCACACGTATCACCGGGTGCCGCCCCTGGTTACCGGCGGACCGAACTTGCCGCTGCGCACGCCGGCGATGAACGCACGCCACTCGTCGGGGGTGTACCGGCAGACCGGGCCTCGGCCGTGGTCCTTGGTGTCCCGGACCAGGATCATCCCGTCGTGCCCGGCCACTTCGACGCAACCACCGCCGTTCGCGCCGCTGAACGTGCTCTTACGCCAGTGCGGGCCATCTGATCCGTTCATGGTTTCTCCACCTCGGCTATCATCTCCAGGGACGCAGAGCGAGATAGCGCTTCATCTCTCAGGTCATCGAACATGCGCGCCGCATCGCTTACCAGCGTAGGGTCCCGGACGGTGATGCCCTGAATCCCCGTCTCCAGGTACGCCATAGCAGACTCACCCGGTACCTCGGCGACCGCGAACGCGCCGGACAAGCCCGCGTAAGCACCTGCCGCGCCCGGTATCACCTGAATGGTGATATTCGGACGGGCGCCCATAGACAGCAAGTGCTCAAGCTGCATGGCCATGACCTCCGGCGCGCCGATGCGGCGATGCAGCACCGGCTCATCCAGGAGAACCCGGAAATCGGCGCTGGCCAGGACCGACTGGCGGGCTAGCCTGATGGCGACCTTG
>Ga0302325_10035738_pt1 | contig 10142 bp, 6 predicted proteins | sample Palsa_T0_2_FD_201948 | JGI IMG/M metagenome (GOLD analysis project Ga0302325, IMG submission 201948) | Peat permafrost microbial communities from Stordalen Mire near Abisko, Sweden - Palsa_T0_2 | ecosystem: Environmental > Terrestrial > Soil > Palsa > Peat permafrost | place: Sweden: Abisko... | reverse complement strand
GGACTGCTGGAGGCCGAAGCTCACGGCACGATGACCACGCTGTGCGACGCGCGGGCGACCGAGATCCTCGTCGACCGCGAGGGCCGTGCCTCGGGCGTCGCCTTCATCCGCAACGGCCGTGCGTTTGTGCAGCCGGCACGCGTCGTGGTGCTTGCGACGTACACCTACGAAAACGTCCGCCTGCTCCTGCTGTCAAAGTCGCCAGGCTTCCCCCGCGGCTTAGGGAACAACAACGGCCAGGTCGGCCGCCATTTCATGACCCACAGCTTCCCGATGAGCTTCGGCGTCTTTCCGGGGCGGACGCTCAACCGATGGGGTGGAGCAGGCGCGCAGGCCACGGGAATCGACAACTTCGACGGTGACAACTTCGACCACACCGGAGCGGGCTTCATCGGTGGCGCCATGCTGATGGCACCGGCAGAGAACAAGACGATCGTCAATGCGATCTGGAGCGCGCCCTCCGTGCCGCGCTGGGGTTCGGAGTGGAAGCGTTGGTTCGCGACGCACGCGGGCTCGATCGGATGGGTCTGGACCATCCCCGACGCGCTGCCGTACGAACACAATTTCCTCGATCTCGATCCCGTCGTCCGCGACCCAGACGGCGTGCCGGTGGTGCGGTGCACCTACGATTTCGCTGAGAACGAGCGTCTCCAATGTGCGTTCTTGCTCGCGCGCGCGGCCGAGTGGCTCGCCGAGGCCGGGGCCAGCGAGTGCTGGCACGTGCCGGCCGAGCCGGCGCCGGTCAGCACGCACGCGTACGGGGGCACGAGAATGGGCGACGACGCGGCGTGTTCCGTGGTCGATAGCTGGGGCCTGGCGCACGAGGTCCCGAATCTCGTGATTCTCGGCGCCTCCTGCTTCCCAACCGCGGGCGGGGTCAACCCTACGGAAACCGTCGAGGCGCTCGTCATCCGAACGACCGCTCACCTCGTCCAAGAGAAGCTGCGATGAGCGTCGCACGCCGCATGCTCGCCGTACTAGTTCGCCGTGTCAACTCTGCATACGGGAGGTGTCTGTGAGTACTTCTGGCAGGTCGTCGGCGTCCGCCGATGCGAAGGTCCGGATGGTCGTGGCGATCAACCGACTCGAAGCAGTCGTCAGGATCATGATGAACACGGTCCTCCGTACAGGTCGCTCAGGTGTACTGAATACCGCGAGAGACCTGTCTTGCTGCATCGTCACGGCTGACGCACAGCTCGTGGTCTCAGCGGAAAGCATTGCGGTTCATGTCCTCAGAGGCCCGGATCTCATGGCCGAGGCGATGATGGAGCTGCACCCCGATCTGCGGCCGGGGGACGCCTTTCTCCACAACTCGCCCTACCACGGCAATTCACACGCAGCCGATCACACCATCATGATTCCGGTGTTCGATGGAGCCGGAGTGCACCGCTTTACCGTTGTGTCCAAGACGCATCAAGCTGACTGCGGTAGCTCCCAGCCAACGACCTACATGGCCTCTGCCCGTGATGTCTATGAGGAGGGAGCGTTGATCTTCCCTGCGGTGAAGATCCAGGAGAACTACGAAAACTGCTGGGACATCATTCGCATGTGCCGCGAGCGCATCAGGGTCCCAGATCAGTGGTGGGGTGATTTCCTGGCTTCACTTGGCGGTGCGCGGATTGGCGAGCGAGAGGTCACGAAGATCGGCGAGGACATAGGCTGGGATGCGCTCGATGGCTATGTGCGTGGGTGGTTGGACTACAGCGAGGAGCGGATGGCGAGCGTCGTGGGCCGGCTGCCGCGAGCCACGGTACGGGCATCGACGGCACACGATCCGATTCCGCAGATCCCGACCGGCCTACCGCTGAGCATCGAGATAGCCGTAGATCCTGATCAGGGCGTGATCGACGTCGATCTGCGAGACAACATCGATTGCCAGCCGTGCGGCCTGAACCTCAGCCGCGGGATCGCGGAGTCCTGCGTGCTGATCGGACTCTTCAACAGCATTGGTCACCAGGTTCCCGGCAATGCCGGGAGCTTCCGTAGGGTGAGGATTCAGCTGCGAGAGAACTGCATCGCCGGTGGTCTCAAGCATCCTGCCAGCTGCTCGGCGGGTACCACGAACCTGGCGGAGCGTCTGGCAAACCTGGTCCAGCGCGCGATGGCCGACCTCGGCGATGGCATTGGCAGAGCCGAATCCGGGGTCAATATGCCGCCGGCGATGGGCGTGCTGTCGGGCCACGATCCGCGGCACGGCAACGCTCCCTTCGTGAACGAGATCTTCATGCCCGCCTGGACCGGAGGGGCCGGGGGTCCTGACGCGGACGGCTGGCTGACTGAAGGCAGTGCCTGCAACGGTGGCGCTCTCTACCGCGATAGCGTCGAGATGGCTGAGCTGCACCAGCCGATTCTGATCCATGAGCAGCGGATCCTTCCCGACACAGAGGGCGCGGGGCGGCGTCGCGGAACCCCGAGCGGGCGTGTCGAATACGGCCCCGTGGGTTGCGATCTCACGGTTGTGTACTGCAGCGACGGTCGCATCACACCTCCGATGGGCGCTCGCGGAGGCCTTCCCGGAGGGCGCGCCGCAGAGTATCGGCGCTTACCGTCGGGCGAGCTGGTCGAGCTCGAGTTTCTCTGGGAGTTGCTCCTGGAAGACGGAGAAACCGTCGTGTCGGTTACCTGTGGCGCCGGCGGCTACGGTCCGCCGGCCGAGCGGGAGCCTGCACGGGTGCAGGCGGATCTCGCCGAAGGATGGATCACCCGGGAACGCGCGGAGAACGTCTACCGGGTGGTGTTCGATGAGAATGGTGAGGTCGACCTGGCCGCGACTCGAGTCAAGCGGGACGGGCCGTCGGCGGCAGCGCCTGGGAGAAGAACTTGATCAGATTGCCGCTGAGGATTGCTCGCAGCCGTTCGCCATCGTATCCGCGGCCTTGCAGCGCGCGGACGAGATTTGGGTAGTGCTCGGGCCCGGCGAGATCGTCGATCGAGAAGTCGAGGCCCATGTGCGCTGGTCGCAGAGAGTCCGGTGGCCGCTTGATCGCGCCGGCGAGCGCTACTTGTCGCCCAAAGTCCGCCCCCAGGCCGACGCGGTCGATCCCGATGACATCCACTGCGTGATCGAGGTGATCGATGACTCGCGAGATCTCTGGCCTGTCGGGGTCGATCCCACTTGGCAGCATCATGATTCCGAGCATTCCGCCGCATTCGGCGAGCGCTTCGAGCTGAGCATCGGACAGGTTGCGCTGTGATGCGCGAACGGCGCGACAGCCGCCGTGGCTGACGAGCATGCGACCGCGGGGACCCCGTTCGAGGGCGTCGAAGAACGTGGCGTCATTTGTATGGGCCAGGTCGACGATCGCGCCCTTTGTCGTGAGCCGATCGATGAGCACACGACCAAGCTTGCTCAAGCCACCGGCTGGAGCCTCGGCCACCGCGTCGGCGAATGGGTTGCGGCGGATCCATGCGAGCGCGAACATCCGAACGCCGAGGTTCCAAAAGATATCTGCGAGCTCGACGGAATACCCCAGCGATTCTGAGCCTTGCAGCGCCAGAATCAGCCCCTGCTGCTCCGGCGTGCCCAAGACCGAGTCGAGTCCCTGTGCCGAGCAGATCAGAGAGACCGAGCTGTTCTCGCGGACGGCCCGATAGCAAGCTTGGATCTGGCCGATCGTCTGCTGGAGCGCCCGGTCAGGAAGCTGATCGAAGTGTGCGGTCAGAGCACACACTTGGATCCGAACCCCACCCTGCTGAAGTGGGCCCAGCCAGTATCTCGCAAAGGGCTCTGGCTCCCCCGATCGATGCGCGAGCTCGAGCAATAGATCGCTGTGGGCATCGAAGATCTCGGTTGACTGCGGCGCTTGTGTCATGGGGTGATCACGAGGCTGCCCGAGGCCGTGCGAGTCACACAGGCCCCCGGATCGATGACGATGGTGGTGAACGGAGCCTCGATCAGGACCGGTCCTTCAACGACTGCTCCCATCTCGAGAGCATCGAACTGGAGGACGTCGGCCGATACCAGGCCGGTGGTTTGAAAGAACACCTCTCGCGCACGGCGGCTCGTGACCGCCGTCGGATTCGGCGACCCACCGACCGTTGCGCCCAGGTGAGCGTTCCTCAACGTGCAGCTCGCTCTGCCGTTCACACCGACGATCTCGATCGGGCAACCTGGGTCGGCGACGGCAAACAGATCCTCATGCGCTTCGTCGAATGCGTGCTGAAGTCGGTCGACGTCGGCATCGGTGACGATGGGGCCGTCCAAGGCGACCTCGATCTGCCACATTTGGTGCTGATATCGGGCCTCGACCGCGAACTCGGTGGTGGACACCGTAGGTTCGTCGGCCCAGTCTGCGAGAAACGCCGCGCACGCTTGCTCCAGCTCACTGAGCGTGCGGGCAAAGCCCGCGAAATCAAACTCGGTGCTCGTGGTGAAGAACGCCGCTGCATGCTCACTGGTCAGGTCCGACATCAACGCTCCTGCAGCGCTGAGAACGGCGCCGGTCTCGGGAATGATCACCCGCGGGCACCCAAGGCGCCGAGCGACCGCGACCGCATTCAGTCCTGCCGCGGCGCCACCGCCGATGAGCACCGCGGACGCAGGATCGAGCCCCTGGTTTACCGTGATGTCCTCGATCGCGTGGATCATGTGCTCCGTCGCGATCTCCAGGATCGCCGCCGCCGCATCGTGTGTGGGTAGGCCGAGTGAACTGCCGATCTCACGATCGATCGACCTGGCGGCTGCGGCGCCGTCGAGGCGCATCGCCCCTCCGAGGAAGTAATCCGGGTCGATATAGCCGAGCGCAACACACGCATCAGTTACCGTTGGTCGCAGGCCCCCGCGCGAGTAGCACGCGGGACCCGGTACCGCGCCCGCGCTTTCCGGTCCGACACGGAGGAGTCCGCCGTCGTCGAGCCAGGCGATACTGCCGCCGCCCGCGCCGATGCTTCTGACGTCGACGGAGGCGAACCCAGTGATGTGTCCTTCGAACTGGGGGCCGATCCAGGTCTCTCGGGTCCACGGGATCCGCCCACGTCGCACGAGGCTGACGTCGTAGCTCGTGCCGCCGGTGTCGGCGACGATCGCGTTCGCTGCATCACCGTCGAGCTCGGCATAGTGACGGCCGGCAATCGGTGCCATCGCAGGGCCACTCCCGAGCAGCCGAATCGGCGCAGCCGCCGCGACGTCCACGGCCATCACTCCACCCGCCGAGCTGACGACCAAGACGCGGCCCTCGAAGCCCTCGGTGGCCAGTCGCGAACGGAGCTCCCCCAAGTAATGCGCGAGGATTGGCTTCAGCGAAGCGTCGATGCACGTCGAGGACGCGCGGCGATACTCGCGGATCACCGGGTTGAGGCGGTGCGACAGCGTGTACGGGATCCCGGGCAAATGCTCATCGAGCAGCTCGCCGACGCGTCGCTCGTGGACCGGATTGCCCACCGACCACAGGAGACAGACACCGACCGCTTCGATCTTGGCTTCGCGCAACTGGCGGCAGATGGCGATCACGCCCTCCTCGTCTAGCGGCTTCACGATCTTGCCCTCCGCGCTGCAGCGCTCGGGAACCTCGAAGGTGAGCGCGCGCGGCACGTACGGCGCCTGGTACTCCCGCGTCCAGTCAAACGGGCCAGTTCGACCGCCCTCGCGGAACAGGAGGATGTCCGGGTGCCCAGCGGTGGTCAGGAACGCAGTTCTCGCGGCAGTGTCGGTGAGAATCGCGTTGAGGCCGTGAGTGGTGCCGTGGATGAACATGTCGCCGCGGCCGAGCAACCCGCCAAGACTCAGGCCTAACCCCGTTGCAGCGAGGCCGAGGGCATCCATGACCCCCGTGATGGGATTCGCTGGAGTGGTCGAGGCCTTGAACGTTGCCAAGGCGTGGTCATCGGTCTCAACCAGCAGATCGGTGAATGTGCCCCCGGTGTCAACGGCGAATCTCATCGCTCCGCGCTTCCCACCGCCTGGTCACGAAATCGAGCCGGCCCCGTACACGCCCGTCAGCTGCCGACCCTCGATGAAGCGCGACAGGGAATATGGACTGATGTCGACGTCCCGCGGGCGCCCGAGCGCCAGTTGCGCGAGCATCCTGCCAACCGCCGGCGCCAGCTTGAAGCCGTGACCGGAGAAGCCGAACGCCAGCAGAAGCCCGCTGATTCCCGGAGCCTGGTCGATCACCGGATTCCAGTCCGGGGTCACATCGTACGGTCCGAACCACGCATTGGCGATTCGCGCTCCGCGGAAGCTCGGTACGCGGTGCGCAACCTGCCTCGACTGGAGGGCAATGAGCTCTGGGTCCGGTATCGCATCCATATCGTCGGGATCGCTGATCGACACTCCAGAGTCACCAGTCCCCACGAGCAGCGTCTCAGCTTCAGATCGGAAGTACATCTTGTTCTCGACCGTGAGATCTTTCACGATCGGGAGGTCGTTGCGGTACGGCTCTGCTCCCTCGAGCGTCAGCACCGTATGCCGGTAGGTAGCGAGCGGGATCTCGATCCCGAGCGGGCCGGTCAACGCCTGCGTCCACGGGCCGAGCGCCGAGATCACGGAGGGGGCGTAGATCGGGCCGGCAGACGTTCGCACGCCACGCACCTCCCCTCGTTCCTCGATGATCTCGGCAACCGATGTGCCCGTTCGGATCTCGGCTCCGCGCCGCTTCGCCGCGCGGGCGAGGCTGTGCGTCGTCATGTGGGGGTCGGCGTAGCCTGACTCGGGCTCGTATCCGATTGCCGCGACATCAGACACATCGAGCAGCGGGTGCAGCTCGAGAACCTGATCGGCTGAAACCTGCTCCGTCATCGCACCGTGCTCGCGTTGAAGGGCCAGGTTTGCGGCGAGCTGTGTGGCGGTGTCGCCTTCCTCCGCGAGAATCAGGTATCCGCTGTTGACGAAGCCGGCGTCGGCATCGGGATCGTCGAGCACATGCTTGAGATCGCGGATCATCTCGAGGCTGCGAACCGCGAGGTCGGTATTGGAGAGGATCGAATAGTGGGTACGAATGTTCGCGCACGACTTGCCGGTTCCTCCACTCGCCAGCTCCCCTCGTTCGAGCAGAAGCGTCCGCTTTGCTCCGAGGTCCGCGAGGTGGAAAAGCGTCGACGTTCCGACGATGCCTCCGCCTAGCACGATGACGTCGTAAGCCTCGCTCATGACACGCTCGAGTTAGCGAGGCCGGCGGTCACTCAGGTCCGGTCGCTTCGACCTCGGCGCTCGGCAGAGCATTCGAGAAGAAGCGGAGCCAGTTTGTGCCGAGCAGCGCCGCCAGCGCGTCGCCTGCGTAGCCCCGCTTCTCGAGCGCCTCGATCAGATTCGGATAGTGCTCGGGTCCCTCAAGATCGTCGATTCCGACCTCCATGCCCATTCCGGCGGGACGGACAGAGTCCGGCGGCTTCCTGACCGCACCCGAGAGGGCTACCTGGTGGAAGAAATCTCCGCCTAGAGCTACGTGGTCGATCCCCATGACTTCAACGGCGTGCTCGACGTGATCCGCGACACGTTCGACGCTCGGGTTCTCCGCATCGATAACCCAGGGGATCGACATGACGCCGAGGATCCCTCCGGCATCGACCAGGGCGCGAAGCTGATCGTCGGTCAGGTTTCGGGGCGTCTCACAGAGTGCCCTGCATGCCGCGTGACTGACCATGACGTGTGCTCCGGCCGTGCGCTCGAGCACATCTGCGAACGTCTGCTCGTTCGCGTGGGCAAGATCGATCATCGCTCCTAGGCCGACGAGGCGATCGACCAGCTTTACGCCGAGCTTGCTCAGGCCTCCGGCCGGCGGTTCGCCGTTGCCATCGGCAAACGGATTTCGACGATTCCAGGTCAACGCGAACATCCGGAAGCCAAGCTCCCAGAAGATATCGGCGAGGTCGGGGCTGTAGCCAAGCGGCTCCGCGCCCTCCATCGAAAGAATGAGACCGACGCGATCTGAGCTCCACGCAGCATCGAGATCCTGCTTGGTCTTGACGAACGCCAGCTCGCTCGGGTGTTCGTTCACGGCCCGGTAGAAGGCAAGCGTCTGTTCAAGGCCCTGTCGCAAGGCGCCTTCGGGTAGCACCTCCCATTGCGCGCTGATCGGGCAGACCTGGATCTTGATCAGGCCTTCTCGAAGCGGTTCCTGCCAATAGTTTGCGAACGGATCCGGCTCGCCACTTCGGAACGCAAGCTCCACGAGGAGATCGTTATGGGCGTCGACGACTTGGTGCATGCGGTACTCCCTCGTAATGATCAGCGTCCGTGCAGCTGTCCCAACGTCTATTTCTACATCAGCCCGTAGCTGGTGTCAATAAGGTACCAAGATCGCTCTCGTGAGGTTCCGCGATGCCCTATCTCCCGTCATTGCGCACGAACGTCGAGGCGTCGTCCGCCGTGCCAGGCGCCTTGCTCGTGCCGACGGTCTTCAGACCCGTTCCGGTCACCGGTACGACGACGGTCTCCGACGATCCGAGTAGGAGCCGCCCGACGCCGGCGAACGCGACTGCTGATGTTGGCTCAACGAGCACGCCGCCCGACGCGAGACGTTCGAAGGCTGCCCAGAGCTCGGCGTCGTCGACCGCGATGATGGCGCCCCCGCTCGCGCGTACGGCGGCGAGGATCTGGGCGCCCCGAGGCGGGCGAGCGATCTTGATGCCCTCCGCGTCCGTGTCTCCCACGGAGATCTCCGCGGGGTTGACCAGTCCTAGCTCGAAGGCCGAGGCGAGCGGCGCGCACGCGGTCGATTGCACGCCGTACAGCCTCGGAACGTGGTCCACGACGCCTTGGCGCGCGAGTGCTGAGAACCCGCATGCGATGCCCAGGAGCAGGGTTCCAGCGCCCACAGGGAGGACGATGGCGTCCGGCGCGCGGCCGAGCTGCGCGTGCAGCTCATAGGCAAAGCTGGCCGTGCCGAGGATGAACCATGGCGTCCAGCTGTGCGCCGCGTACGCGGCGGAGCTTGCCGCCGCGAGCGCTGCGTCGGCAACCTCTTGCCGCGTCCCCGGCACTGGATGGATCTGGGCCCCAAAGGCCCGCATCTGCGCCAACTTCACCGGCGACGCGCTCGCCGGGGCATACACGTCGCAGTGCACCCCCGCTCGCGCGCAGTAGGCGGCGAGTGACGCGCCCGCATTGCCGGAGGAGTCGATCACCGCGCGGTCGATGCCGAACGCTCGCAGTGCGGTGGCGACGACTTGGCTACCCCGATCTTTGAATGAGCCCGTTGGCAGCGCTCCCTCGAGCTTTGCTGTGACCGTCAGCTGCTCGAGCTCGATCTGGACGAGCGGCGTTTGCGGCTCTCCCAGTGAGACGAGGTCTGCGAGTACCGGGTCTTGCACAAAGTCCAGCGGCGCACCGCATCCGGTGCAGCGCCAGATCCACGTCACGGCATCGACCTGCGCGCCACACTGCGAGCAGACGAGCAACTGACTCATGCGTGCCCCGGCGCGTCACGGTCGGTTCTGCGTACGATCAGACTCCAGGCGGCGCCCAGCGCTCGGTCGAGGTCAGTGACATCGACGTGCTCGTCGAGGGAATGCGCTCCATGGTTGTGGGCGAGACCAATCGTTACTGCCGGTACCCCTTGCCCGAGCGCGGCGTTGGCATCCGTCGAGGCCGTCGTGAACGCCGGTCTCGCGAGACCGGCATCCGCTCGTGCGCCGAGCGCGTCGCGAACCAGTGGGTGGCTCTTGGCGACGCGGCCCCCGAGTCGCATTCCCAATGTCGTGACAGTGACGTGCGCCGAGTTGACGTCGGCTCCCTCTCGTTCGACCGGCACCGGCTGCGTTCGTCGGAGCAGCAGGCGCTGGGCCAACTCGAGCTTGCGGTTACTGAGGTCTCGGAACTCGACCGACGCCGCAGCCTGATGGGCCAGCACGTTGATCCCGTCGCCACCCGAGACCGTGCCGACATTGAACGACTCTGTGGGATAGCGGTCGAGCAGGGCACCGAGGATCCCCACGAGGACATGCACGGCGCTTGGCTCGCCGCGGTTGGCCCACGAATGCCCTCCCGCCGCACGAACATCGATTTGGAAGCGCGCGCTGCCCGCGCCGCTGATGATGAGATCGTCCTGGAAGCCGCCCTCGAGTGCGACGAACTCCCCGGGGTCCAGCTGCTGTACGACTGCCTTCGAGCCCCGGAGGTTGCCCAAGCCCTCTTCGCCAACCGTGGCAGCAAGCGCCAGCGGGACCCGCTCCGCCCACTGGAGCTGACTCGCCCGACGAGCTAG
>Ga0302325_10035737_pt1 | contig 10143 bp, 10 predicted proteins | sample Palsa_T0_2_FD_201948 | JGI IMG/M metagenome (GOLD analysis project Ga0302325, IMG submission 201948) | Peat permafrost microbial communities from Stordalen Mire near Abisko, Sweden - Palsa_T0_2 | ecosystem: Environmental > Terrestrial > Soil > Palsa > Peat permafrost | place: Sweden: Abisko... | reverse complement strand
CCGTACGCACCAGATTCGCGTGCACATGGCGTCCATTTCCCATCCGGTAGTGGGAGACACGTTATATGGGGCTCCGGCGAAGATTGTCGCGCTGCCATTGAGCACAAACCGGAAGGCTGCGCGGGAGGTTGTGAAGCTGGAACGAAACTTCCTGCATTCGTCTGAACTGGAATTTGCCCATCCGATGAACGGGGAGGTGATTCGTCTGACGTCACCTCTGCCCCGGGAACTGGACGACTTTCTGGCGAAGCTGCGGACCCCGGTGATGGAGGAACGGCTTATTGGCAGCGAGGACGCGGAGGATTGATAGAATGGTGCTTGCCATGAGCAGACAATTGATTTCCGCGGCCGTCTTGGTTTGCATTCTCGGTTTCTCATCCTCCAATGGGGTTGGCGCACAGCAGCCTGCCACAAAACCGTCAACGGCCGCGACTCCTGCGGCGGGTGGTCAGACAGGCCAGGGTCAGGCCCCGGCTTCCCAGTCTGGAGGATCGGATGATTCTCCTTTCAAGATCGTGACTTCGGTAAACGAAGTCAATCTGATCTTTACGGTTACTGACAAGCACGGAAGGTTCATTCCGAATCTGAAACAGAGCGACTTCGCGCTGCTCGACGATCAGAAAGCTCCGGCGAGGGTTTCCTCGTTTGTGCAGCAGACCAATCTGCCGCTGCGGGTGGGAATTGTGATCGACGCCAGCACTTCGATCCGGTCGCGCTTCCAGTTTGAGCAACAGGCGGCGACGGAGTTTCTGCTCGGGGTAGTCAAATCCAGGAGCGATCGAGCGTTCGTGATGGGCTTCGATTCGACACCGGATGTCACGCAGGACTGGACGAACAATCTGGACGCATTGCAAACAGGCGTGAGCAAGCTTCGACCTGGCGGTGGAACCGCGCTCTTCGACGCGGTCTATACTGCGTGCCGGGACAAGCTCCTGGATGTTTCGCGCGGCCAGGAGCCGGTCCGCCGTGCAATGGTGCTGGTTTCCGATGGAAATGACAACCAGAGCCGGGCCTACGTCGATGATGCAATCAAGATGTGCCAGCGTTCCGAGACCATCATCTACGCCATCAGCACCAATTGGACCCCGAGCCGTGGCAAGGGCGACGACGTCCTGCAGAAGATGGCAGAGGCAACCGGCGGCCGTGCATTCTTTCCCCCTTCCGTGGACGAGATGGCGCTCGGTTTCTCGAGCATCGAGGAGGAGTTGCGCAGTCAGTACGCGCTGACGTACACACCGGCGGATTTCAAGGCGGATGGAGCCTTTCGAACAATTTATCTGTTTGCGAACGATCGACGATACCAGGTCCGGGCTCGTAAGGGGTACTTCTCGCCGAAGCAGTAAAGCGCAGTCCAGCAGGCTCAGGGTCTGTCGACGTGCCCGGGCTCAGGAACCGATCACTATATGGACTCGAAATCTGGAAGACCTCCTGGCGCTTCTCCAGTAAGAGGCCTTGCGGCTTTTTCCTCGCGCGACTTCCGCCGGTACCAGATGGCCAGGATGGCCGTGATTATCGGTGCCGAGGCGCAGACGGTCGCTGTGGCGTGGCAGGTTTATTCGATTACCCACCGGGCTCTTGATCTGGGATATACAGGTCTGGCGTTGTTCCTGCCGGGCCTTTTTTTGTTGCTGCCCGCGGGTCATGTGGCGGATCGCTACGACCGGCGGAAGATCATTCTGCTCTGTTACTCATTGCAAATTGTGTGCACGGGCGCCCTGCTGGCCATAGCCGTGACGGGTGTGCGGGATGTCCGGTTGATCTACGGAGTGTTGATCCTGATCGGGACTGGGAGATCCTTTTCGGGGCCAGCCAGTTCGGCGCTGATTCCACACCTTGTGCCGGAGGGGCATTTCGTCAACGCCGTCACCTGGGGTGCCGCGATCTTTCAGTTGGCCAATATAGGCGGGCCGGCTCTGGGTGGCATTCTCTTTACGCTGCCTCTCTCGCATTGGATGGGCGGGGTCCTGGCAGGAGCAGGCGTCGTATATATCGCGACGCTCTGCTCGCTGGTGACCTTTCTCGTGCTGATAGGCTCGCTTTCCGTTCGTCTGGGGCGGATGGAGCACCGGGACATTTCGCTGAAGGTAGTATTTGCGGGCTTCCAGTATGTGAGGCGGTCGCCGATCCTGCTGGGCTCGTTTTCACTGGACTTGTTCGTGGTGTTGCTGGGTGGGGCGACGGCGCTGATGCCGATCTTCGCGCAGGAAATACTGCACACTGGGCCGAAGGGGCTGGGCATGCTGCGCGCTGCGCCAGCGGCGGGTGCGCTGGTGGTTTCCCTGTTACTGACGCGGTTTCCGCTCAGGAACAAGGCTGGCCTCAGACTCTTTGTCTGCGTCGGACTATTTGGCGCGGCGACGATTGCCTTTGGACTTTCCCATACGCTGACGCTGAGCTTGGCGGCGCTCGCGATTGCGGGATCAGCTGACATGATCAGTGTCGTGGTTCGCAGTTCAGTCCTGCAACTGGCCACGCCGCCGGAGATGCGCGGGCGAGTGAGCGCGGTGAATTCGATGTTTCTGGGCGCTTCGAACGAACTGGGCGAATTTGAGAGCGGAGTGACGGCGCAATGGCTGGGCGCCGTACGCGCCACCGTCGCCGGAGGGATCGGCGCACTGATGGTTACAGGGCTATGGGCGGTCCTGTTTCCGCAGCTTCGAGACGCGGATGAGTTGACAGCGAAGGCGCTGCGCCAGGATTTACGGTCTGAGGCCGGTGAAAAGCTCCTGTCCGCAACGTCAGACTAAAGGAAACTCCCCGACTGTTGATCGGCATATCGCCTGGTAATAAGAGTTGAGCGGCGCATCCTCAGGCTAACTAAAATGCCCGTGACTGCGCCGCTCAAGTTTTCAATCCTACGCTAACTTCTGAAACTACTCGGGCTTGGGATGCTCGTTACGCTTCTCTGGCGCCGGTTTAGCAGCCTGGTGGTTTGGCTGCGGAGCGGAATGGGACTCGGGTTTTGGTGCGGGCCGAGCTTCAGGGCGAGCCGCAGGATGAGCTTGCGGAGCGGGCCTGGACTCCGGCGCTGGCCTTGGAGCAGGTCTTGCCTCCTGATGTGACGGTGGCGCTGGTCTTGCTTCCGGATGCGTTTGCGGTGCTGGCCGGGCGGGTTCCGGACGTGCTCCTGGCCTGGCTTCTGGTCGCGCCTCGGGCCGAGCTTCCGGTTTCACCTCGGGTCTGGCTTCGGGCCTGGCCTCCGGTCTTGCTGCCGGACCTGTTTCGGGACGCGCTTCCTGAGGCCGGGTTTTCACCGCAACGACTGGGCGAATTGCCGGCGCGGGGCGGATGCCCTTGTCGGCCGGCAACGGCCGGGCTGCTACAAACATTGCCGGTTTGCCGTGGTTGACCGCGGCAAACTGGGCACGGTTGGCTGCGGCAGTCTGTCTCAATTCGAGCTGCGCCCTCATCGGCGGAGCGTGCGGCGCACGGAAGGCTGCGACTTCCGCCGGGGTTGGGCGCAGTTGGATGCCCTGCGGGCCTCCGTTAAAGCTGACCCGGTTGTTGACGATCGTCCGATTGATTACGACGTTACGTTCGTAGACGTTCGTGATGTGAACGCTGCCGAAGTTGTTGACTACGCGGTTATAAGCGAACTGATTGCCATGCCAGTAGCCTCCCTGGTAGCCGATGCCGACGTAGCCGAAGCCGTAATTCACTCCGCCATAGAAGCCGATGTAGCGTCCCCAGTAACCGCGATGGAAGCCGTAGCGACCGCCGTAGAATCCCCAATAGCCGGGAGTCCAGAGAGCGCCTTCATAAGGAGGCTCGGTCCATGCGCCGGGAACCCAGTAATAGCCCTGCGGCGCCCAATCCCAGTAACCAGGGGTCCACAAGTAGCCAGGCTCAGGAATGGGAGGCTGCTGATATTCGGGAAGTGCAGGCGGGGGCTGCGGGGCGTATTCCTGTGGAGTGTCGTTGTAACTGGCTTCGCTATAGTCTCCGCCAGAACTGGCCGATCCTGAGCTTGCCGATTCTGAGTCTGATGCCGAGCCGGAACTGGATTGTGCGGCAGAAGATGAGCCGGAGCTCGTATACGAGACTGGAATCGGAGCCAGATTGGTATTGGCCGGGTCGCCGGGATCAGAGGGGTTCTGGCCTTGATCGGCGGAGGCAGTCTGGTCCTGACCACTCTGAGCGCTTTGATCGCCCTGGGCAGACTGGTCGGAGTTACTCTTGCAACCTGCTACGCCCACAAGAAAGGCGAGCGCGAGTACCGGAAGTATTGGGACTCGGAGATTTGGGGATAGTTTGGGGGATAGTTCAGTCGGTTTCATTGGTCTACTTTCTCCACTTTGATTGTGCAGCGCTTTGGAAATTGGAGACATTGCACCCCTGGATGCGCTTGGATGCAATCGCAGCTTTCGCGTATATCCGGCATATGCATCAGCCGGCAGGAATTAAAGGCCGGAACGATTCTATTGCACGGCCCGGCCAAGCTGCATGCGACAAGTGTGAAAAGCTTCGCACTTTAAAGCGAAAGCAGCTGTTTCAATTTGCTCAGGCGGATTTGTGGGTGGCTGGCAGTTCTCTGTTGCGGCAAATCTATACTTGTAGGGACATGTCTGAATTCTTGAGTGTGGATGAACAGTTGGATCTGCTGCAGAAGGGTGCGGCGGAGATTATTCGTGTTACGGATCTGCGCGAGCGGCTTGAGGAGTCGCGCAAGACCGGACGGCCTTTGCGCGTCAAGGCTGGCTTCGACCCGACGGCTCCGGATCTGCATCTGGGACACACCGTCCTGATGCGCAAACTCCGGCACTTTCAGCAGCTTGGGCACCGGGTGATCTTTCTGGTGGGGGACTTCACTTCACTGATCGGCGATCCGACCGGTCGGAACGTGACACGGAAGCCGCTCACACGCGAGCAGATCAACGAGAATGCCGAAACCTACCAGGCGCAGGTCTTCAAGATTCTGGACCGCGAGCGAACCGAAGTCCGCTTCAACTCCGAGTGGCTCGACAAGCTGGGCTTTGAAGGGACGATTCGGCTGGCCTCCCACTTTACCGTCTCGCAGATGCTGGAGCGGGACGAATTCCACAAGCGGTATCAGGCGGAGCAGCCGATCAGCCTGCATGAGTTCCTGTATCCGGTGATGCAGGGCTACGACTCAGTCGCGCTGGAGTGCGACGTAGAGCTGGGCGGCACCGATCAGAAGTTCAATCTGCTCTGTGGGCGCGAACTGCAGCGGCAATACGGACAGAAGCCGCAGATCGTTCTGATGACGCCGATCCTGGAGGGATTGGATGGCGTGCAGAAGATGTCCAAATCTCTCGGGAATGCAATTGGTATCCATGAGCCGCCGGCAGAGATGTACGGCAAGCTGATGTCGATCTCCGACGAGCTGATGTGGAAGTTCTGGGCGCTGTTGACCGACCTGCGACAGTCGGAAGTCGACGGCTTGCAGGCCGAGGTCGCGTCCGGCGCGCTGCATCCGATGGAGGCCAAGAAGCGGCTGGCGAGGACAATCGTGGCGGACTTTCATTCGCCAGAGGAAGCTGCGCGGGCAGATGAGAACTGGGCGCGGATGTTCCAGCAGCGCGAAGTTGCCGAAGATCTCGAAGAAGTTTCGGTTGCCTATTCCGATCTCGTTGGGCCGTCGGGGCTGCCCGGAGGTCTGGCGATCCGGCTGCCGAAACTGCTGGTGCAGCTCGGTCTCGCAGCGAGCGGAGCCGAGGCCAGCCGGAAAATCGCCGAGAAGGCCGTGAAGCTGGATGGAGAAGTGGCGGCCAATGCAACGATTCCGCTCGAAAAACTGCCGGTGCGGATTGTGGTTCGACTTGGAAAGCGTGCCAAGGTGGCAGTAGTTAGCTAAGAGGTTTCTTCCCCGTTGAAATCCTGGCGTCAACCCAGTCTGGCAGCTATTGTAAGACTGCGTTAACATGCTGGTGATGAGTACGAGCCCAGACGTAACAGGCATGAATATTCACTCGCTCGCGACTGCGCGACGGGGGAATCTGCTACGCATGGCGCCGAACCTTCTCACGCTTCTGCGTATCTGCCTGGTGCCAGTTCTCATACTTGCCGTTCTGGACCGTCGGTTTGAAACGGCTTTTGTTTTGTTTCTGGTGGCGGCCATCACGGATGCCATGGACGGACTGCTGGCCAGGTGGCTCCGCCACTACACCCTGCTCGGACAATATCTCGATCCCGTCGCGGACAAACTGCTGCTCAGCTCGCTCTTTCTGGCCCTCACCCGGATGGGAATTCTGGATCTGCGCATAACAGTTCTCGTTTTTGGCCGGGACATCGGCATGCTGCTCTCCGCCGCAATCCTGTACAAAATGACGAAGCTGCGCGACTTTCGGCCTTCGCTGCTCGGCAAGGCCAATAGTTTCAGCCAGGTAGTCGCCCTCGGAGTAGTGCTACTCGACCTCATTTACCAGCGGCCATGGGTTTCAACAGCGCGGGCCGCCATGCTTGACGCCACCATCTTCCTGACCGTGGCATCGGGCTTCCACTATGCGTGGGTCGCTTCGACGCGACTCAGCCTGTTGCCCGAGTCCGAGACCGAAGCCGACCCTGCGATCGTGCGCCTTCCGAAATAAGGGCCACTCGAATTGCGGTTCTGAATCGCAGCACAAATGGAAATTCAAAAGCGTTATCCATCGAACGAATCTTCATCCTGCGGGTTCGAGACCTTCTCTTCGATCTCCATATCGCGGAATTCGTCGGAATCGAAGATCTCGCCGCATTCTACGCATTCGACATACTCTACGTCTTCCTGGCGGGAGACGACTCGGACTCTTGGGTGCTTGCAGGGGATCGCCATTTTGGGATTCTTGACCGTTTTTTACAGGAGGCCTTTGCGCCAGATTGTATCGAGCCTTGGCTCTTTGTCCAAGAGAGATTTGATAAAGATTTGGCGGATCGCAGCCGAACACGGAAAAACTTCGATTCGTCGCCTTCGACTCGGGATTTCTTTTCCAGCCATTGAATAGCGACAGAAACGGTCGTATACTAAATCCAGACCGATGGAGTCGGATTTTATGTTGCGGCTCACTAAAAAAGCGGATTACGGCCTGATGGCTCTCAAGTACCTCGCCGAGCATCCGGAAACACCGTCTGTGAGCGCAAAAGATATCGCTGACACATACGGAATTCCGGCGCAATTGCTCGCGAAGGTGCTGCAGCGGCTGGCAAAGGTGGGGCTGCTTCGCTCCCATGCCGGAATGAACGGCGGCTACGCTCTTTCAAAGAGCGCCCGAGTCATTACGGCCTTCGAAGTGATTCACGCCATTGATGGCCCACTCTTTATTACGAGTTGCACCAAGGGCAGCAAATCCTGCGACCTGGAGCCCAACTGCACCGTGAAAGAGCCCCTGGCGCGAGTGAATGAGAGCATCGCCGAAGTTCTCAGAAGCATCACAGTGTATGACCTCGTGGATCACGAAACAGCAATCTCGCGCGCGTCGCAGTTGCATCAGCTGGTTTCGCTGACTGTGCCCATGTAAAGCACCGTCGGATGCAATTCTGTTTCAAGCCGGGTCAGAAGTTGGGTTGAAGTTTAGTTTCAAAAGCAAGATTTGAAGTGGAGATGATGATGAGCGCAAACGAATCCCCCGTCGCAGTTCCCGCAGGCGTTACCCTGCCGATTTATATGGATAACCACGCGACTAGCCCCATGGACCCGCGTGTGCTCGAAGCCATGCTGCCTTACTTTTCGCAGAAGTTCGGCAATGCCGCCAGCCGCAACCACTCCTTTGGCTGGGAAGCCGAACAGGCCGTCGAAAACGCCCGCGAGCAAATCGCCAAGTTGATCGGCGCATCCGCGAAGGAAATCATCTTCACCTCCGGCGCCACCGAAAGCAACAATCTGGCCATCAAAGGCATCGCCGAGATGTACAAGGAGCGCGGCAACCACATCATCACCCAGGTCACCGAGCACAAAGCGGTCCTCGACACCTGCAAGCGCCTCGAAAAATACGGCTACCGCGTCACCTACCTGCCGGTGAAGGCCGACGGCCTGATCGACATCGAAGACCTGAAGCGCGCCATGGACGACAAGACGATCCTGGTCTCGATCATGTTTGCCAACAACGAGATCGGCGTCATCCAGCCCGTCGCCGAAATTGGCAAGCTCTGTCACGAAAAGGGCGTAATCTTCCATACCGATGGTGTGCAGGCAGTCGGCAAGGTGCCCGTCGACGTAAACTCAATGAACATCGACGTGCTCTCGCTTACGGCGCACAAAATCTACGGACCCAAGGGCGTAGGCGCGCTTTACGTTCGCCGCCGCAACCCGCGTGTTCAGATTTCCGCCCAGATCGACGGCGGAGGCCACGAGCGCGGCATGCGTTCCGGCACACTCAACGTTCCAGGCATCGTCGGCCTCGGCAAAGCCTGCGAAATCGCCGGCGCCGAAATGGCTACCGAAGCCGCCCGTCTTCAGGGCATGCGCGATCACCTGCGCAACAAGCTCGAGTCTGCCTTGGATTACGTCGAAGTTAACGGCTCCTGGGAGCATCGCCTCCCCGGCAATCTGAACATGAGCTTCGTCTACGTCGAAGGCGAGAGCCTGCTGATGGGCATCAACGATGTCGCGGTTTCAAGCGGATCGGCCTGCACCTCGGCCACTCTCGAACCCTCCTACGTCCTCAAGGCCCTCGGCCTCGGCGACGATGTCGCGCACAGCTCGATTCGCTTCGGTCTGGGCCGCTTCAACAACGAAGCAGAAGTAGACTACGTAGCCGACAAGGTCATCGGAATCGTCCAGAAGCTTCGCGAGCTCTCTCCGCTCTATGAGATGGTCAAGGAAGGCATCGACCTGAGCAAGATCGAGTGGGCTGCCCACTAAGTCCCATAGGCCCGGAGATAGAATCCCGAGCCCGGCATTTGAATCAAAAGAGTTACCGACCTAAGGAGGTCACATGGCATACAGCGATAAGGTTATCGACCATTACAATCATCCACGCAACGTAGGCCAGCTCGACAAGAGCTCGGACGAAGTTGGTACCGGCCTGGTCGGCGCACCCGAGTGCGGCGACGTCATGCGCCTCCAGATCCGTGTTAATCCGGAAACCCAGGTCATCGAAGAGGCCAAGTTCAAGACCTTCGGCTGCGGCTCGGCCATCGCCAGTTCGTCGCTGGCCACCGAGTGGGTCAAGGGAAAGACTGTCTCCGAAGCAATGGAGATCAAGAACACTGACATCGTGAAGGAATTGGCCCTCCCCCCGGTCAAGATTCACTGCTCGGTCCTGGCAGAAGACGCCATCCGCGCAGCCATCGGCGATTGGAAGAAAAAGAACGGCGTCGGAGAAACAGCCGGCGCAGTAGCAGTCGCAGCCCACTAAATCGGGTGCCCCAGGTCTCGCACTTGAGACTTGGGTTCGCAGTCCCCGCCACAAAAGTGGGTGCCCCATCCTTGACAGTTGTATCGTCAAGGATGGGATCACAGATGCAGGAACCAAGGGAAGATGAGACCGATGCAGGACTTTGTCACAATTCAGACGTCTGAGCAGGCAGGTCAGGCAGCCGCACTTTCGGCCCAATCCGCTCCCTCGAAGGCTCCGGCCAAGGGCATCGAAGTAACCCCGCGCGCCCTGGCCCATATTCGCAGTGGCATGGCCAAAGAAGGCATTTCGCCCGAAGAAGGTGGCCTGCGTCTCGGCGTTCTCGGCGGCGGCTGCTCCGGGCTCTCGTACAGCATCCGCTTTGATACACGGCCCCGCGAACGCGACCGCGTCTACGAATTCGACGGCATTCGCATCTTCGTCGATCCCAAGAGCTTCGTCTATCTCAACGGCATGACGCTTGACTACGAGCAGACCCTCTTGAAGCAAGGCTTCAACTTCATCAATCCGAACTCGACGCGCTCCTGCGGCTGTGGATCGTCATTCTCTTAAGCGGTAAGGGCTCCGCAACCCCTATGTCCACAACACTTACAACCTCCGCTCCAACAGCCTGTTGGGCTTGCAGCGCAGCGCTCGCTTCTTCCGCGCTGCTGTGCCCCAGTTGCGGCAAAGTGCAGCCGGTTTCGACGGCAGATTACTTCCAGGTCTTCGGTCTCGAGCGTAGCCTCTCACTTGATGTCGCGGAACTAGAGCGTGAATTCCACCGCCTCAGCCGGCGGCTGCATCCCGACCGCTTCGCCCGCGCTTCCGCCGACGAGCAGCAATGGAGCCTCACCAACACAGCATTGCT
>Ga0302325_10035736_pt1 | contig 10143 bp, 8 predicted proteins | sample Palsa_T0_2_FD_201948 | JGI IMG/M metagenome (GOLD analysis project Ga0302325, IMG submission 201948) | Peat permafrost microbial communities from Stordalen Mire near Abisko, Sweden - Palsa_T0_2 | ecosystem: Environmental > Terrestrial > Soil > Palsa > Peat permafrost | place: Sweden: Abisko... | reverse complement strand
CGATCGCTTTGGCGATCTCGAGCGCCGCAAGCTGAATGCCGGTCTGTCCAAATGGCTGCTTGGCGAGCGGCGACACAGCAACGCAGCGCGCACCCTTGCGGTCGATCAGTGCCTTGACCTCGCGGTTGCGCCGCATGCGGTCGGCGAGGCACTGCCAGCATGCGCTCTTTCCCGGCGTGATGATCGGGCCGACCAACGGGAAAATGCCGGACGGCTGCGCAATGAGCCAGCGCGTATGGTCGGTCAGACGCCGCCGGTTCAAGTCGGCGAGGTGGCCGTCGAGATAATCGCCGACCAGTGTCATGGTGAGATTGGCGCCGCGGTCGACGACGCGAACGCCCAACTTCTTCAACGCCGCGGCGAATTCTTTACCGCCCTGCACCGCGATCGACTCGACGCGCACCCGGCACTTTTGCAGATTTTTTTCCGCCGTTTCCGCCGATAGCCCCAGACTCACCCAATAGGCGGTGGTGATATCGCCGGCGGTTCGCGAATTGCGCAGGATGTAGCGGCGGTCAAAAAGCCGCTGCAACGCTTCGCGGATTTTGTTCGGTGGAAAGTCCCGCTCCAGCTCGCGCACGAGCTTAACAACGCTCTTGCCGCCGGCGCCAATCGTTGAGGCAAGCTTGCAGTAAAGCTCGCCGTAGAGAAAAAATTTCCGGTCCTCCGAATAGAGGCACACGGCGTCGGGCGGCAGTACAAAGACAGAGAAATTCGGCGCGAAGCGCGGGACGTCTTTATCATTGAAGGACGAGGAACTCTTACCGTGATCGCCGTGCATGATGCCTGTGCGCGACCTTCGCCGCCTTCGCCCGAAATCAGCGAGGCCGTTGCTCGCTTGGTTCGCGGCTCAAAAAAAATCGCTCGGAATTCTAGCGGCGCTCTGGCGGATTGACCACTGTCCGGCGGACGAGCGCCCGCGCCACACCTGCATGGGGCAGTAAAATCAACCGGGCCGGGCGCACCTGACATGCCCCGGCCCGAGGCCATTTATTTCAAGTCAATCGGGCAACCAAGCCCGCCTTAGAAGCAAACGGCGCAGCCCAAGGGCAAGCAGTAGACGCAGCCGCAGCCGCAACCGCCGTTGCAGCCGCAACCGCCGGCGCATCGGCAACCAGCACCGCAGCCACCATGCCCGCAACCGCCGTGGCCGCAGCCGCCGTGGCCGCCACAGCCGCCGCCGTGGCCGCCACAGCCGCCGCCGTGGCCGCCGCAGCCGCCGCAACCTCGGGCGACCCTGATGCCCGATTTCCCTGCCGCAGCGTTTTCCTTGTCGATGACATAGAACGTCGCCAAGCTGACGTCGGAGAGTTCTTCTTCACCGAGTATGATTTCATGGCTCGGCGTGACCTTCTGCAGCGGCAGATCCGCCGCCGGGCCGCCGGTAGAGGCCGCCGCGACGCCTACGCCGCCGGCGAGCGAGAACAGTCCGGCCGCTCCCATAACGGGCATAGCCTTCGTCCGGCTCTTTGATTTCAAAGCTTGCTTCGTGCGCGACATGTTAGTCACCCCTGAGTTTCCTTGAGCGCATTCAATTAATCACCGACAGTATAATCGTACGCCGGACGTTGGCGTCCGGCAAGCATAGATCCTCGATGAATGCCTCTAAAGAGAAAAAGGTTCCTAAATCGCATCTTGCCTCGGAAGATAAACATTTGTTCATCGGAATGACCGATCAGACTTGTGCCGACGATCAATGCCGTTAAATAGACTTTGCGAAAATGCTGATCTTTAACGCAAAACTGAACGCGAAAGCGCGGCTGGGGAGCGACAAATGTCCGTACGCGTAGCCATCAACGGCTTTGGCCGCATCGGCCGCAACATTTTGCGGGCCGCCGTTGAGGCCGGGCGCGAGGATTTCGAGGTTTTGGCGATCAACGATCTCGCGCCGGTGGAAACCAACGCGCATCTGTTGCGCTACGATTCGGTCCACGGCCGCTTCCCCGGCGAGGTCACGGTCAACGGTGACAGCATCAATTGCGGCAACGGCGCCATCAAGGTGACCGCGGTTAGGGACCCGGTGCAGTTACCGTGGAAGGAACTCGGCGTCGATATCGCGCTCGAATGCACCGGCATTTTCACCGCCAAGGACAAAGCGGCCGCGCATCTTACCGCCGGCGCCAAGCGCGTATTGATTTCGGCGCCGGCCGACGGCGCCGACCTTACCGTCGTCTACGGCGTCAACCACGACAAGCTCAACAAGGCGCACACCGTCGTCTCCAACGGCTCATGCACCACCAACTGCCTCGCTCCCGTGGTCAAGGTCCTGCACGACGCCGTCGGCATCGACAAAGGCTTTATGACGACCGTGCATTCCTACACCAACGACCAGCCTTCGCTCGATCAGGTGCATAAGGACCTCTACCGGGCGCGCGCGGCGGCGCTCAACATGATCCCGACGTCGACCGGCGCGGCCAAGGCCGTGGGCCTGGTGCTGCCGGAGCTGGCCGGACGGCTCGACGGCACCGCTATCCGCGTGCCGACACCGAACGTTTCGGTGATCGATTTTAAGTTCGTCGCCAAACGGGCGACCTCGAAAGAAGAAATCAACGCCGCGATCAAACGCGCCGCCGAGCAGCAGCTCAAGGGAATTCTCGGATACACCGACGCCCCCAACGTGTCTTCCGACTTCAACCACGATCCGCATTCCGCGGTCTTCCACATGGACCAGACCAAGGTCATAGACGGCACGCTGGTGCGGGTCTTGGCGTGGTACGACAATGAATGGGGCTTCTCCAACCGCATGGTCGATACCGCCGTCGCGATGGGCAAGCTGAGCTAAGCTTCTTCGTCATGTCGTTCCGCAGCCTCGACGACGCCGACGTAAAGGGCAAGCGCGTGCTGGTGCGCGTCGATTTCAACGTACCGATGCACGATGGCGAAGTCGCGGACGTCTCGCGCATCGAGAGGAACGCGCCAACCATCACCGAAGTCGCCGATCGCGGCGGCGAGGTGATCATTCTTTCGCATTACGGCCGGCCCAAAGGCCGCGATCCGCGCGAGTCGCTCAAGCCCGTGGTTGCCGCCGTGGCGCGCATCATCCACCGGCCGATCGGATTCGCCGACGACTGCGTCGGCGAAGTCGCTGAACAGGCCGTTGCCGCCATGAAGCCCGGCGAGATTCTCTGCCTGGAAAATACCCGCTTCCACGCCGGCGAAGAGAAGAACGACGCCGCGTTTGCCGCAAAGCTCGCCAGGCTGGGCGATATTTACGTCGACGATGCCTTCTCGGTGGCGCACCGCGCGCACGCCTCGGTCGAGGCTATCGCGCATTTGCTGCCGGCCTATGCCGGACGCGCCATGCAAGAGGAATTGGAGGCGCTGACCCGCGCGCTGCACGCGCCGGAACGGCCGCTTGCGGCAATCGTCGGCGGCGCCAAGGTGTCGACCAAGCTCGATCTGCTCGGCAACCTTCTCAACATGGTCGACACGCTGATCATCGGCGGCGGCATGGCCAACACGTTTCTTGCGGCGCAAGGCAAATCCGTCGGCAAGTCGCTGTGCGAGAGCGATCTCATTCCGACCGCGCGCGACATCCTGGCCAAAGCAAAATCGCTCGAGCGCGAGATTGTATTGCCGGTCGACGCCGTCGTGGCGGCAAAGCTCGCGGCGCATGTGCCTTCGCGCGTGGTGTCGGTCGACGATGTCGGCGCAGCCGACATGATTCTCGACATTGGGCCGCGGACCATTGAACACGTGATCTCGGTGCTGGCGCGCACGAAAACGCTGGTCTGGAACGGCCCGTTCGGCGCGTTCGAGGTCGAGCCGTTCGACAACGGCACCGTCGAAGTCGCCGAAGCGGCCGCTGAACTAAGCGCCGCGGGCAAGCTTGCCAGCATTGCCGGCGGCGGCGACACTATGGCGGCGCTCAACATTGCCGGCGTCACCGAGCGGTTCACTTACGTCTCGACCGCCGGCGGCGCCTTTCTGGAATGGCTAGAAGGCAAGACGCTACCCGGTGTCGCGGTGCTGAGCAAAGTTCCCACTCCCGCTGCGGCCGCCCGCGAGGCATAATCGCGGCAGGCGGTACGCGTTTTTAAGATATCGAGGAGAGCGCCATGAACCTCGCCGAACTGAACAAAGTCGCGGAAGCGATGGTCGCGCCAGGCCGGGGCATCCTCGCCGCCGATGAATCGACCAGCACCATCAAGAAGCGCTTCGACGCCATCGGGGTCGAATCCACGCCGATCACCCGGCGCGACTACCGGGAAATGCTGTTCCGCTCCGGCGAGGCGATAGCGAAGAACATTTCCGGCGTCATTCTCTATGACGAGACCATCCGCCAGAACGCCAAAGACGGCACGCCGCTGGTACAGCTCATCGAAAAAGCCGGCGCCCTTCCCGGCATCAAGGTCGACAAGGGCGCGAAGCCCCTGCCGTTCTGTCCGAACGAAGTCATCACCGAAGGCCTCGACGGCCTGCGCGAGCGGCTCATCGAATACCGCGGGCTCGGCGCTAAATTCGCCAAATGGCGCGCGGTCATCGACATCGGTCCCGGCGTTCCGAGTTTTGGCGCGCTCGTGGCCAACGCACAGGCGCTCGCGCGCTATGCCGCGCTCTGCGAGGAGGAGGACATCGTCCCGATTGTCGAGCCCGAGGTACTCATGGACGGCGATCATGACATCGACCGCTGCGCCATGGTCACCGAGTGGGTGCTAAACACCGTGTTCGAGCAATTGTTCTATCAGCGCGTGCCACTCGAAGGCATGGTGCTCAAGCCGAACATGGTGGTGCCGGGCAAGAAATCCCCGAAGCAAGTTTCGGTGGAAGAAGTCGCGCAAAAGACCGTCCGTGTCCTCAAGGCCTGCGTGCCGGCAGCGGTGCCCGGCATCGCGTTTTTGTCGGGCGGGCAATCCGACGAGGAAGCGACCGCGCATCTCGACGCCATCAACAAGCTCGGGCCGCTGCCTTGGCACGTGACGTTCTCCTACGGCCGCGCGCTGCAAGCGGCGCCGCAGAAGGCGTGGTCCGGCAAGCCCGAGAACGTCCCTGCCGCGCAACGCGCCTTCGGCCATCGCGCCCAAATGAACAGCCTCGCCGCACTCGGCCGCTGGACCGCCGACCTGGAGAAGAAAGCGGCGTGAATAATATGAGCGACGTTTCCCGGATGCGGTGCAGCGCGAAGCGGTGCACCGCTGTTCCGGGATCGTCCCAGGCTCCGCGCGTACAACGGTCCCGGGTCTGCAGCGCATCACTGCGCGCCGCCCGAACGCGGCGAAGACGCGCGCAAAACGCGCTTTTGCTGCGCCGCGCCCCGAAAACAAGTGCAATGAACGCCCCCGCTCCGCGAGGGCAAACGTGAGTCCCGGCCTCTATCTGTTGACGGCGCCGCTGGGCGATACGGCTGCGTTCGCCAGCAAACTCGCGGCCGTGCTTGACGTCGGCAACATCGCCGCCCTGCTTCTTCGCCTGGAAGACGCCGACGAGCGCACACTCGTCAACCGCGCCAAGACCGTAGCGGCAATGGCGCAGCCGCGCGGCGTTGCGCTTCTCCTCGACGGACGGCCGGAGCTTGCCGCGCGCGCCGGCGCCGATGGCGCGCATTTTGACGGAATAGAAGCGCTCACTGCGGCAATTAGCGAACTCAAACCAGAGCGCATTGCCGGCGCCGGCGGTCTAAGGAGCCGGCATGATGCCATGCTCGCCGCCGAAGGCGGCGCCGATTACGTCATGTTCGGCGAGCCCGACCGTAACGGCCACCGCTCGCCATTCGCGGCCGTGATCGAGCGCGTCGGTTGGTGGGCGGAAGTTTTCGAAGTGCCGTGCGTCAGCTATGCGGGCGACCTCGGCGAGGTTTCCGCGCTGGCGCAAGCCGGCAGCGATTTCGTCGCGCTTGGCGATTGGATATGGACCAAAGAAGAACTGCCGGCCGCGTTGGTCGCGGCGGCGGCGAAATGCCTCGGTGAGCCTGTATAGCCGGCCGTGTCGAAATGAATCACGCATCCACGCATTGCCGCGTAGCCGCATTCAAGCTCAGCATAACCCTGGCGCTTGCCGCGCCCCTCCTCACGCCCGTCCGCGCCGCCGAATTGGATTACGTCTACGGCGCCTTCCAGCGCGGATATTTCTTGACGGCCTTCGGGCTTGCCACCCAGCGCGCCACGGACAAGAACGACCCCAAAGCCATGACCATGCTCGGTCAACTCTATGCCGACGGCGACGGCGTGCCGCAGGACGATAAAAAGGCTGCCGAGTGGTACAAGCTCGCCGCCGACCGCGGCGACCGCGACGCCATGTTTGCGCTAGCGATGTTTCGGTTGGCCGGCCGCGCCGGCCCGCGCGACCGCGATCAAAGCGCCAAGTGGCTTGCGGCCGCCGCCAAGCTCGGCCATCCGCTCGCCGCTTACGATCTCGCGCTCCTCTATATGGAGGGGCAATTGTTTCCCCAGGATTTCAATCGCGCCGCCGACCTGCTGCGCGTCGCCGTCAATGCCGGCAATTCCGACGCCCAATATGCGCTCGGCACTCTTTATAAGGAGGGACGTGGCGTGAAGAAGGACATGGCCGAGGCGGTGCGCTTGTTCTCGCTCGCAAGCCTGGTCGACAACACCGACGCCGAGGTCGAATACGGCATCGCGCTGTTTAACGGCGCCGGCATCGCCAAAAACGAGACGGCCGCGGCCGAGGTGTTCCACCGGGCGGCAGTGCAAGGCAGCGCGGTAGCACAAGACCGGCTCGCACGAATTCTCGCCGACGGCCGGGGTGCGCCGAAGAACGCGGTCGCGGCGATGAAGTGGCACCTTGTCTCCAAGGCGCACGGCGAGACCGACCTGATGCTTGACGATTTCGTCAACGGCCTCGACGCCAAGACGCGCGAGGCCGGCGAGAAGGCGGCGAAACCCTACCTCGACGCGCTGAAAAAACCGCCGGAGTGACGGCACGGCTTCGGGAGAACCAGCCGCCCCTTTAGCTGCTTTTAATGTGCACAGTCGGCGAGCGAGCAGGGCGACCCAAGAAAGCTTATTTCTGCGTCATCACCCAGACGCCGTTCCAGTCACCCTCCGGAGGGTGGCTCGTGAGGTGGTGGCAGCGCTCAATATAGGTGGTCGACAACTTGTCATTGGGATGGCAGACGAGCGCCTTCTCGAACTGGCCGATAGCGTTGGTGAAATTCCCAGCGCGGTAATTCCGCATACCCTCGTTGAAATAGCTCACCACATCCATCAGGTTGGGGAAACTCTCCTCGGTGTGGTGATCGAGCACTTCAAACACGCCGACCGGCTCGGTCTTGCCCTTCACCACCACCTGATCCACGTTCCGAATACGGTAGGTACCGCGCAACCGGCTGAATGTATTTTCGCTGATGAGGATCTGCGCCGAATAGCTCTTGCAGGCGCTTTCAAGCCTTGATGCCAAGTTCACGCCGTCACCGATCAGGGTATAGTCCATGCGCTTTGCCGAGCCGATGTTGCCGGAGACCACCATGTCCGTGTTCAGCCCGACGCCCATCTCAACCGGCTTTTGACCGCGCAGGATCCGATCGCGGCTCCAACGCCGGCATTCGCGGATCATGGCGATCGCCGCACGAACCGCGCGGTCCTCATCGTCGTCATGCGCTATCGGAAGCCCGAACGCCGCCATTACCGCGTCGCCGATGAATTTGTCGAGCATGCCTTCCTCGCGGGCGATACACTCGACCATCAGCGAGAAGTATTCGTTGAGAAAGGCGACCGTGCCTTGGGCGCCCATTTCCTCGCTCAATGTGGTGAAGCCGCGGATGTCCGAGAACAGGATGGTCGCCCGGGTGCTGGCGCCGCCGAGGAGGCCAGCGTCGCCATCATGGTCGAGCATGCGCGCGGCGATCGCCGGGTCCATGTAGCGCGCCATGGTGGCCTTGACGCGCTTCTCGGTGCTGATGTCCTCGATCATCAGCAGCGTCCCGAGTTGCTTACGATCGCCACTCTCCAACGGCAACACCGTAAGATTGACCGAGACCGGCCGGTCGTCAAACACGATCTCGACATCCATCGCGACGTTGGCGAGTTTTTCTGCTTGAACCTTCTTGATGCGCTCGATGATCCACTCATTCACGCCAGCAAAAAACTCGGTAGCGCTGTGCCTAAGGATACCCGCAGGCGCCAGCCTCATAATGCGGGCGCCGGCGCTGTTGCAGGTAACAATGGTGTCACGCTCGTCGAGGGTAATGACGCCGTTCGACATGCTTTCGAGCATGCTCTCGTTGTAGTTCTTGATCTTCTGGACGTCGTCAAACAGCTTGGCATTTTCGAGCGCGATTGCGACCTGTGCGGTAAAGGCTTTGAGGCGCGCTTCGTCCTCGGCGGTAAACGGGCCGCCGCTCTTGTTCAACGCTTGGGTCACGCCAATGATCACGCCGTGCTTGTTGATGAGCGGCGTACACAGGATGGAGCGGGTGAAGAACCCGGTCTGCTTATCGAAGCTCGTATTAAAGCGCAGATCGGCGTAGGCGTGGGGAATGTTGACGGTCTTTCCGGTAGTGAACACGGTGCCGGCGATGCCGGCGTGAGCGGGGAAGCGGATTTCGCCGATCGTCGCCCCCATGGCGACGCGCGAGAACAGTTCGCCGGTCTTGTCGTCATGCAGGAACAGCGTAGAACGCTCCGCTCCCAACATCCGGGCCGCCTCATTCATCACCCGCTGCAGCAGCTGATCGAGATCGATCTGCGAGGTTATGTCGGCGACGATGTCGAGAAAGGCCAGTTCCTGGGCGCGCGCCTTCTGCATCCGCTCGACTGCCTGGGAACTGCGCAGCGCCGGCAGCGACTGAGCCGCGATAGCTTCGAGCAGCGTCCGCTCACGCTCGGTGAAGACGCCGCCGATTTTGTTGAGCGCCTGTGCTGCGCCGACGACGTCACCCTTAGCGGTGCGAAGCGGCACGCAGAGGATGGATTTGGTGACGTAGCCGGTCTCTTGGTCGATCGTTGCGGTAAAGCGCGGATCGGCATAGGCGTCGTCGACAGTGATGCTGGCGCCACTTTGGAATGCCGCGCCGATAATGCCATCATTACTGAGAAGACGAATCTCCCGGCGACGAATGCCCTGCGCCACGCGCGAATAAAGTTCGTTGGTTCCGGCGTCGTAGAGGAAGAAGCTGCTGCGGTCGCAGCCGAGCGCCCCTGACGTCATTTCGACCAATTCTTCCAAGATTTCATCGAGCGTTTCCGTGCCCGATATCCGCTGGGCAACATCCAGTAGAACGTTGACGTCCTCGAGACGCTGGCGCTTGCCGCCAAGGAGTGGCTGAAGGCGCGCCTTGCCGGCTGATCGTCGCGGCTTGCGGCGCTTGGTGTCGCGATCCGGAGTAGAGGTTTCGCCGCCCGCCGTCATGACGCATTACCCCGCGCGACTTCGAGTTCGTGGCGAAGCGCTGTGCAGGTCGCCTTGAGTTCCTCGATCTCCCTAGTGGCAGCGGCCAAGGCCTCTTGTTTCCGGGTTTGGGCCTGGAATGCCGCGTCCTCAAGCTGCTCCCGCAAGACGCGGATCGCGGAATGCAACTGTACGCCTTCGTTATGGGCGGCGGCGTTGAGGCGTTGGATCTCTCGACGGTGGTCTTCACGCGCGTCCTCAATCGCGTCCCGGAGCGCGGTCGCGGTGTGCCGCAGCTGAGCGATCTCGTCGGCCGAGCGCGCGACGGCACGCTCGACGGCCGTCCGTCCCTCATCGCGGGTTTCTTCAAGTGCGTCGCGCAACGCCGTAATTGTCGCTTTAAGTTCGGCGGTATCGCCTTCGTATGCTGCACGGACGCTCTGTCGCACGGCGTTGCGTTCTGCCTCGGCGTCCTCAAGCGCTTGGCGCAGCGCCGCTATCGTCGCCGTCAGATGGCGTTTTTCACTTTCCTGATCGATTGCATCATTGGTGAGGACATCGAGCGTGGTCATGGTAGGACCCCTTCTCGGTTGCTCGGCCAACCCGCATTCCCCGACATCAAATCAATCCCGCCGCCGTCGAGCTAGCATGATTGTACCCACTGGCGCGGCTTTTTATTGTCATATTTTTACCCGTTGGCATTTGCTCGCCATCGCCGCAACCACCAGACCAGCGTAACGATCACGGCGGCGACAAACCATATTTCGAGCAAGGTCGTCCCGACCGGCAGCGTCACCAGGCCGAGAAAGCCGAACATCATCGCCACGAGGACCGGACCCGCGAGATCGAAGCCCATGA
>Ga0302325_10035735_pt1 | contig 10144 bp, 9 predicted proteins | sample Palsa_T0_2_FD_201948 | JGI IMG/M metagenome (GOLD analysis project Ga0302325, IMG submission 201948) | Peat permafrost microbial communities from Stordalen Mire near Abisko, Sweden - Palsa_T0_2 | ecosystem: Environmental > Terrestrial > Soil > Palsa > Peat permafrost | place: Sweden: Abisko... | reverse complement strand
CGAACCTATTTCTGCGCTACCAGCACGCGGGAGGGATAGAAGCCCTGCTGGACCTTGCGGTCGTGGAGAATTTCGAAGCGCGCCGAAGCGATCATCTCGGGCACCCGGCGCTCCACCTGCCGTCCCCAGAATGCCGGCGCGACTTTGGTAGCCACCTTATAGGCGGTATTGAAAACCTGGGTGTGTTGCCCGATCAGCACCAGCGTCAGCTTCCCGCGGCTGCGCAATACCCGGCGGAATTCCCGCAGGGCGCCGGCGATATCTTCCGCCGACAATAACTCCAGCAGGTAACAGCAGAAGATCGCATCGAACGCATCGTTGCGGAAAGGCATATGACGAGCGTCCACCGCCTGGCAATAGGTTTGCGCCAGTGGGAAGCGGTGCCGCGCGGACCGCTGCGTGCGGGCGGCCATGTTGGGCGACAGGTCCACCCCGATCGTGGAGCCCGTGGGGTTGGCGCGCACCAACCGCCGGAACATCTCTCCCGAGCCGGTGGCCACCTCCAGCACCTTCATGCCGTCGGTAAGTCCGGAAATTTCCATGGCGCGGCGGTGCGCACGGGAATGAAACAGCATAGTGGAAATGGGGTATACGGCTGCCAGCCGGTCATAAACCCGTCGCGTTCGATCCGCCAGAGTGGCGGGCAGTCCGTTCACCGGCCAGGCAGTTACCAACTCATCCGTTCTATTCAATGTCTTCTCCGTCACTACACATTTGACCTGCGAAACTTACTAAACCGGCGCCAGAGCCGTCTGCAATTCGGGCAACTCGATCTGCACGCGTGTGCCATTGCCCGGCTGGCTCTCAATCCACATCCGATATTCACTGCCGAACAGCACCTTCAGCCGCTCGTTTACGTTGCTGACCCCAATGCCGCCGTGCTCCAGCAACGTCCCGAGCTTTTCCTCGGGAATGCCCACTCCATCGTCCTCTACCGTCAGGTGCAGCCTGGTTTCGGTCCGATTGGCGCCAATGCGAATCGTGCCGCCCTCAACCTTGCTACGCAATCCATGCTTGATGGAGTTCTCCACCAGCGGTTGCAACATCATACTCGGAACCAGCATATCGAGTGTGTCCGCCGCTACGTCTGTTTCAAAACGTAACTTATCGCCGAAGCGGACCACCTCGATAGAAAGATAGTCCTCAATGAAGTTTAACTCGTCTCGCAGGGGACTGAAGTTCTCATGTTTGCGAAGCAGGCGGCGGAGCACCTTGGAGAGCTTGACCACCATCACCCGGGCCTGGTTCGGGTCGGTGCGGATCAGCGAGGAAACCGAGTTGAGGGTATTGAACAGGAAATGGGGATTAATCTGGCTGGTAAGCGCCGCGAGGCGCGCTTCCACCAACAGCCGCCCCTGCTCTTCCAGCTTTTTCTCGTTGCGCGCATTATTCCAGATCTTCAGCGGGATGGCGACCGCGAACAGGGTGGTGAGGTAGATGGCCACGTAGAGATAGCCTTCGGTAGGCTTGAAGTAAAAGACGCCCTGGTGGCCTTCCCCGTGGTTGAAAAGATCTCCCATACCCTGGCGCAGGGCCTCGGCGCAAAGAATCGCGGCGAAGAAAATCAGTTGGAAACCGGTGCGCCAGTGGTTATGTTTTTCCTTGAAGAACCGATAGATGTTCAGATCGGGAAATGCGGTGAAGCGCCACACCTCTTCCGGAGTGGGCGCCAGGTCGCGCAGCAGGCCGCCTAAGACTCCCACGGCGGCGAGCAAAGGGAGCGTCAGGGGTTCGTGCCGGTAGACTGCCGGCAGCGCGATCAGGATTCCGGAGAGCAGGCCGGTAACGTATCCGCCTAAAAGTCCGGCAATCAGGCTGCCTTCGAGGCCCAGGTCGGCCGCATCGTAATTGTATTTACCTTTGCTAAGAACACGCACGGCCACCCCGAACGCGAACATTACGGAGAGCCATAATGCCAGTGTCAACCGCTCCTTGAGCGTGCGGTTCTCGCGCATCAGCATGGATTTAAACGTGTTGGACCGCGCCACCACGCTGGCGACGGCGGCCATCACGGCGAGCTTGACCAGCAGCGAAACCAGGTAGCCTTCAAGAATCATCTGGCGCCGGAAGCCATTATAATAGAGTCATCAAGGTCCTTAATAGCCAGCATGAATAAATCCTCCGCGCTACGGCTGCGAAAAGTGGCCGAAGCGGATTTTCCCACGCAATTCGGTATCTTTAGAATCCACGGGTTCGAAGGCATCCACGATGGACTCACCGAAGAGGCGGTTGTTTTGCAGATGGGCGACCTGGCCGACGGTGCCCCTCCCTTAGTGCGCATCCACTCCCAGTGTCTCACGGGCGACGTGTTCCATAGTTTACGCTGCGACTGCCGCGCGCAGTTGGAGATGGCACTCAAAAGCGTGGCGGACGAGGGCCGCGGCATGGTGATTTACGAGCTCCAGGAAGGGCGCGGGATCGGGCTGCTCAACAAGTTGCGGGCGTACGAATTGCAGGACCAGGGCGCCGATACGGTGGAAGCCAATGAAGCCCTGGGATTCGATTCGGATCTGCGCAGCTATCTGCTCCCCGGGGAGATTCTGCGTTATTTCGGCCTGAAGCAGGTGCGCTTGCTCTCCAATAATCCGGAGAAGGTGACGGCCGTGGAAAATGCCGGGGTCGAGGTGGTGGAGCGCGTGCCGTGTCTGGTGGACGTGGTCGAATCGCGTGAGGCCTATTTGCGGACGAAGAAGGAAAAGATGGGGCACCTGCTGGAGTAGCGGGTCTCCGTCAATAATTTGAGACTCCCACATCCTTTATTCCACTAGTCAGTGTAATTCAACGCAAACGATTTCTTGCAGCAAAAAGTCTGGCGGTGTGGCATGCCGATACAGTTTTTCGCCACGACGCCGGGCCGTTGACCGCCCATCGACACTACAATCACATGACCCGTCTAACGAACCTGTCGGCATGCCTGCTGGCCTGTCTGACCCCAGTATGCTGTTGGGCTACTCCCCTGGTTTCCAAGGAATTCCAAACGGCATCTCCGGTTACCGTCAACAAGCTGGAGATGTGCGGCGCGATATTCGGCTGTTCGCCGGGCGCCATCTCATACGACGGACTGCTGGAACTCGGCGGCAAGAACGTGCTGGCGCACGATGCGGTATTCTCCAAAACGATGTCCGTTGTGGCGCCGTTCGACTTGCCGGACGGGCCATGGACGGAGGATCTGAAATCCCGCCCCATGCAACCCGGCAGCCCTGCGAGTTTCCTGCCGGTGGTCACGACCACTTCTTGGTCGGGACTCACGAAGCGGTCGATTTTCGACGAAAAAACGGCGGGCCCGGGGGACTCATCCGCGCCGAACCTGATCGTGTACCGCGGTTTTGTGATTGACGCCAGCAACGCCGGGAACTTCCGCGACGAATACGAACCTCCCGGTTTACGCCAGAAACTCGGCCTGGATGTCATGTCGACGTGGCTAGCCAGGGCATTGGGGCCAGGCACACTCTGCCTGATCGGGTTTGCCTTTATGATGTTTTCGTACGGACTGCGTCAGTACCGGGACATGATGTTCAAGCGGCGCTATCCCATGGACGGCATGGGTATCTGCAGTCGGGTGCTCCTTGTCCGCCAGGAACAGACGTTTTTGAGGAGAGCTCTCCGCACCGCAGACGAATCCGAGTTAAGCCTCTCGCGCTAACTCGAAAAACGACCCCACCCTTACAGGTGGGGCTCCGATGGGTGATTGGCGCGGCTGAATCCCGTCAGCAAGCTCCTAAACCAGCAGATCCTTGACGACATCGCCGTAGACGTCGGTCAAACGAAAGTCGCGGCCGGCATAGCGGTAGGTCAGCTTGGTATGGTCTACCCCGAGTTGGTTGAGCAGGGTGGCGTGCAGATCGTGGATGGACACGGGATTCTCGGCGGCTTTGAAACCGAATTCATCGGTGGAGCCATAGGCCAGTCCGGCCTTGAATCCACCTCCCGCCACCCACATGGTGTAGCCGTAGGGATTATGATCGCGGCCGTCGCCGCTTTCCGAAACCGGTGTGCGTCCGAATTCTCCGCCCCAAACCACAAGAGTCGAATCCAGCAATCCGCGGCGTTTGAGGTCGCGAACCAGTGCGGCGGCTGCCTGATCCATATCCGGGCAGCGCTTCTTCAGTTCCCCGTTGATGCCCTTGTGGTCGTCCCAAGGCTGGCCGGAGCCGTAATAGACGTGGATGAATCGCACCCCGGCTTCCACCAGGCGCCGCGCCATCAGGCAGCCGTTGGCAAACGGCGTCTTGCCGTATTCTTCGCGCGTGGCGTCCGACTCTTTGCGGATGTCGTAAACCTGCAGCGCCTCAAACTGCATCCGATAGGCCGCTTCCATCGACTTGATGCGGCCTTCGAGGTAAGGATCGGGACCGAACGACGAGCTGAAATTCTGATTGAGCGCCTGTAGGGCGTCCAGTTCGGTACGCTGTGCCTTGGGGTCGAGCCACTGATTACGCAGGTTGGCAATCATCTTTTCGGGCTCGATTTCAGTATCGTTGAACGGCACGCCCTGATGCTCGGCGGGCAGAAACCCAGCGCGCCACATGCCTTCCCCGCTACCACCGGGCGTCAACACGACGAATGGCGGCAAATTCTCGTTTTCCGATCCCAGCCCGTACGATACCCACGCGCCGAACGACGGCCGGTTGGCCAGAATGCTCCCCGAGTGAATCAGGCTGCGCGCGGGCACATGCGTGGGGTTGAAAGTGTACATCGAGCGAATCACGCAGATATCGTCGATGACGGTGGATAGCTGTGGTAGAAGCTCGCTCACTTCGACGCCGCTCTTGCCGGATTTCTTGAACACGAAGGGCGAGGGCAGCAGGCCTCCGGTCTGACGTTCGGTGCGCAGGTCGACGGAATTGGGCCGCTGACCCTCGTACTTGGCCAGGATGGGCTTGGGATCGAACAGATCCACCTGGGACGGTCCGCCGGCCATGAAGAGGAAGATCACGTTCTTGGCCTTGGCGGGAAGCTTGGGACCGCCGTAGTGGCCCTCAATGGCCGCTTCCGCCTGCCGTTCGCCCAACAGGGCAGTGAGCCCCACCGAACCCAGGCCGCCGCAAATACTTTGAATCAGGCTACGACGCGAAAGATCGTATTTCATCGCGAGAAAATCTCCTCATTGGTGGAAAGCAGAATTTGCGCGTATTGCTCCATCGCGCCCTGGTTCAGATACGTGACTGCGAGATCCACTTCCTTGGGACTGGGATCGCGCGACAGCACCTTGCGGTAGAGCGCGCGCACCTTCGCGGGCATATCGGATTCCGCTTCGACGCTCTTTGCCAAGGTGGCGGACAGATTGTGAACGAACTGGCTGTTCATCAGGAAAAGCTGCTGCAGCGAGGTGGTGGTGAGATCGCGGGTGGCGGCCGTCTGCATCGGTGACGGGAAATCGTACTGCATCAGCAGGTTGTTCATGCGCGTGCGGCTGACTTTGCCGTAGACCGTGCGCTTCATATTGGTAGCGTTGTCCAGGTCCATCGACGGACCGCCCATCTGGTCGCTCAATTCTCCGGCGGCGCGCAGCAGAGAGTCGCGATAAGCCTCGATATCCATGCGCCGCGGGTTCATGCGCCATAAAAGCGAGTTGTCGGCGTTGATGGCCGCGGCATCGGCGCGCGGTTTGCTGGACTGCCGGTAAGTGGCCGATAGCATGATTTCGCGATTCAGCCATTTCAAACTCCATCCGTGGGCGATGAAGCGGGCCGCGAGATCGTCCAGTAGTTCCGGATGCGTGGGCTTTTCCCCGTTTACGCCGAAATCGCTGGGCGTGGCGGAGAGGGGCTTGCCGAAATGCCATCCCCAGACGCGATTGACAATCACGCGCGCCGCCAGGGGCGCTCCGTCGCCGAAAATATCGTTGGCCAACTCGAGGCGGCCCGAGCCTTGATGGAACGTGCTGTCGCCCTTGGAAAGTACGGTCAGGAAATGGCGCGGGGTGATCTCTCCCAGGGAAGTTACGTTGCCGTGGAGCATCACCGGCAGATCGCGGGCTTCGCCCGGTTTATACACGATCATGGTGTATTGCTTGTCGGTCCCGTCGATATACTGGGCAGCGTCGTAGACGGTCTGCATGAAGGGATCGTTGGGCTGCGGCCCCGGGCGGCGGCCACCTCCACCATTCCCGGCTGCGGGTGGCGGGGCCACGGCGGCAGCGGCGGCTGCTGGCGGTTGTGTACCGGGAGTGGCATTGGCTGCTGCCGGCGGGTTTGGAGACTGAGTGGCGCGGGGCCGCGGCTGGGGAAATGTCCAGAAGCGTTCCAGGTGCTGCACCAGTTGCGGATACTTGTCGCGCAGCCCCTCCATCTCGGTGTGCAGGCTCTCGATTTCCGCTTTCCACTTGGCCACGCGCGGAGCGGAATCCACCACCGTGCTGGCTTCATTGGTCAGCAGGTCGGCGGAGTATTTCAGATCCTGCAGGCGGCGTTGAATCCACAGGAAGCGCGCTTCCACCTGCGGATCCACATCGAAGGTGGGCCGTTCGGCGCGCATGGAAGACGCAAAGACGCCGGCCAGTCCGTAGTAATCCTTAGTAGGAATGGCGTCGAATTTGTGATCGTGACAGCGGGCGCAGGCGACGGTCATGGCCAGCAGGCCGCGCGAGACGGCATCCACGCGCTCGTCCCAATCGTCGGTGAGGAACCCGTAAGTCACATCGGCGGACAATCGCTGGTCTTTGTGATAGACCTGTGCCGCTCCCATATAGCCCAGGGCGCGCTCGTCTTCGCGTGGAGTGCCGGGCATCAGGTCGGCAGCCAGTTGCAGCTTCACGAACTTGTCGTACGGCACATCTTTGTTGAGCGCCTCGATAATCCAATCGCGATAGCGCCAGGCATACGGATAGGGCGTGTTGGTGGCTTCCCCGGTGCTGTTGTCTTCGGCGTAGCGTGCCACATCCATCCAGTGGCGTCCCCACTGCTCGCCATAGTGCGGCGAGGCGAGCAGTCGATCGATCAGATTCTCGTAAGCTTTGGGGGACTTGTCATTGACGAAAGCCTGGACTTCTTCATAGGTCGGCTTAAACCCCAGCAGATCGACATAAGCGCGCTCGACGAGCACGTCCGGTTGGGCTATCGGGGAAGGTTTCAGCTTCTTTTCCTGCAGCTTGGCCAGGATGAAAGAATCGATTTTGGTTTTGGCCCACACGGGCGGCTTAGTGGCGGGCGCGGGCAGTTCGCGAACCGGCTGGAAGGCCCACCACTTACGGCCATCCTCAATGGACATGCCTTTGAGCGGGGCAGGGGCGGGTGCCGCGGTGGACGGACCGAGGCGCGGATCGGGCGCGCCGGAAGCGATCCAGGTTTCGAAATCGGCGATAACGGAGTCGGAAAGCTTGCCCGAGGGGGGCATTTGCAGATCGGGATCGTTGTAGCGGATGGCGGCCAGCAGCCGGCTGTCGCCGGGCTTACCGGGGACGATTACGGGACCGCCAGCGCCGCCTTTGAGCATGGCGGCTTTGGTATCGAGCCCCAGGTTCCCCATGGGAGGCTTCATGGTGGATGTGTGGCATTGATAGCACTTAGCAACCAGGACAGGCCGAATCTTCGTCTCGAAGAACGCCGTATCCGGCGCCTGTGCGAACGACGGAGCGCACAAAATCAGCATCCACAGACAACTACGACTCATCATTCCTCCCTCGAAGTCCATATAAAATGCTATCACCAATGGCGGAACGGCGGTTACGATTGTGAACGCGCGGGCTAGCGAATGCGGTAGACGTAGGAATCGTCAACGAACTTATCGGCGATCAATTCGAGGGCAATGCGATCTCCCTCCACGTACTTCCACTTGGCGGACTTTTTTCGCAGCTCTCGAATGAAGGGATGGTCCATCCGGTAAATCAAAATGGGCAGGTTATGGTAGCCGGTCATCCCGGCGGCATCCATCGCGTCGCGGACCAGTCTGAATGCTTTTCGCATTTCGAGCCGGTCGAATGCGCGCGCTGCCAGAACCAAGCGCCAGTCTCCGTATTCATCCAGGTGGGCAAAAAGCGCCACATCCACCTTGACTTTCGCCCGATCGAGCGCCGCGACAACTTCCGCGCTCTTCTGAAACTCTATGTTTACCAGAAAAGTTTGATCCATGAAATCACCCCATCCCGTCTATTGCTTACCGCATCCACCAAACCTTTTGCCGCTTCCGGCGTTTTCCGTTCATACCTACTTCGCTCCGACCATTTGTCCACAGCCTCCCAGTTATCGTCGAAGGCTTTGCTCTCGCCCACTCGCTTCAAACGCGACGTTTCCAGACCGGCCACTCTAACCAGATCCCGCAACGTATGTGTGTAGCTTGAATCCGCCTTTTTCTTATCGGGAAAGTCGTGCCTTTGCGTCCCCTTCGAGATGCAGGCCTTCAGCCCGCATTCCACCGCATATCCCGCCAGATAGTATGCCCCGTCGGACATTCCCAGGTTCAAGAGCGCTTTCGCCTCCGTGAGCCTGACCTTGGAAAGCTCCTGCAAATCTTTGCGATTCACCAGACTTCATCATATCTACAATCCCATCGCCGCCAGACGCTTGCGGACCCCCTCTTTGAAGTCCGCATCGCCGAGGGATTCCAGATTGATCTTCACGTTTTCCAGCACGCCCGCCTTGGCCGCTACCGCCAGCGCTTTTCCCACCGCCAGATCCGACCCATAGCGCGCCGGAATCTCCAACGCCGCCATCCGCGCCTGCATCGCATGCACCCGCTCCAACACCTCCAGCGGGACTGCGGTCGCTCCCTGGAAAGCTTCCTCCAGATACGGCGCGCGGGAGTCTTTGGGCATCTTATAGGCCGCCATCACCTTCTGAAACGCGGCGGAATCGCGGTCGACTGCCTCTGTGAAATACTGCCGATCCTGCTCGAACAACGCCGAGTCCTGTTTCGCCAGGCGAGTCACCATCGACCCCAAAGCTGCAGCCATCGCCGCCGCCGCCGCACTGGCGCTGCCGCCGCCCGGAGTCGCCGTGGGAGCCGCCAGCGCGTCTAGAAATTCGGGCAGTCCGCCGCGCGTGCTCACAGCATCGGCAATCCGATTCTCCAGCACCAGCTCCGGGCGGAAATTCTTATAGCGCAGGAAATACTCGGCCGACATCTCGATGGCCTTCTTGGGAATCAGCCCCACAATCTCGCTGCCCACCACCGGCACCCCGTACCGCTCGGCTTCGCGCCGCACCGTCTCGAAAACCAGATGCATGGGCGTCTGCTCGAAATCCGTCAGATTGATGGAGACCTGCGCCTGATTGCGGGACGTCAGCATTACCCCCATCGATTTCACGTAGCGGAAGCCGCCGCTGGAGAAGCGGATGGTCTTCGCAATCTTCTTGGCGATTCCCACGTCGGGCGTGCCCAGATTGACGTTGTATGCGATTAGGAATTTGCGCGCCCCCACCACCGTGGCCCCAGCCGTCGGATGGCAGACCGCGTCGCCAACATCGGGATTGCGTTCCGGCGCCGTGCCCATTTCGCGCACCACCGCTTCGAACTGGCCGCGGCGGATGTTCTCCAGATTCACGCGGTCGGGCCTGCGCGCCGCCGATTCGTAAAGATATACCGGGACGCGCAGCTTATTCCAGATCTCGCCCGCCACGCGTTCCGCCAGACGCACGCATTCTTCCAGCGTCACGCCTTCAATGGGGATGAACGGAACCACGTCGGCGGCCCCGATGCGCGGGTGGGCGCCCTGATGTTTGGTGAGGTCGATGAGCTCCACGGCCTTGGCGACACTCCGCAGCGCGGCATCGGCCACGGCGGCGGGCGGGCCTACGAAGGTGAGCACGCAGCGGTTGTGATCGGCGTCGGACTCGCGGTCGAGGAGCACCACCTCGGGTACGGACTGGACGGCCTGTACGATGGCATCCATGCGGGCGGCATCGCGCCCTTCAGAGAAATTGGGAACGCATTCCACCAGTTGTCGGGGCATGAATTTCTCATTCTAACGTGCGGCCTCGCGCTTACGCTCCCCGGCGCGATAGATCAGCACGCCTCCCGCATTCGTCAGCAGCACGACGCCCGCAATCTTCGTGGCGTACGAGAGTTTGCTCACCACATCTACGATGGGGTACACGGCAATCAGCAGCGACACCACGCTGGCGAATAGGCCGGCAGCCGAGGCGATTTTCAGCCACATCGGAACCTTCAGCCGCAGTGCGCCCACCAGCGGCAGCGCGAACAGCGC
>Ga0302325_10035734_pt1 | contig 10144 bp, 8 predicted proteins | sample Palsa_T0_2_FD_201948 | JGI IMG/M metagenome (GOLD analysis project Ga0302325, IMG submission 201948) | Peat permafrost microbial communities from Stordalen Mire near Abisko, Sweden - Palsa_T0_2 | ecosystem: Environmental > Terrestrial > Soil > Palsa > Peat permafrost | place: Sweden: Abisko... | reverse complement strand
GCTCGACATCGGCACCGAAGAAGGCACGGTCGTAGAGAAAGTCCGGCGCTTGAGCTCTCTCTTCGAAGAGCGGCGCCAGTCTTTTCACTACGAAGAAGAACCCGGTGCCGGACATAATGAAATCGCGTGGTCCCACCGGGTCGGCCCTATGTTGAAATACTTATTCCCGCAGCGAGGTTTACAAACATGCTGACAAAACTCTTCGACACCATGGCCAACATGGGCATCTGGATCCGGTTCCACGACAAACGAACCGAGCCGCCTACTGAAGACGGCCGCATCTGGGGACCAACGGTCGCGGGCTTCGCCATCTCCCTCGCCCCTGTCGACGAAGACAGGGTATCGGTGCTCATTAAGAACAATACCGATCACGAAGTCCGTGCCGCGATTCCGGGGTGGCTGCATTACCTGCACACCAACCTGAGCGGCCCCAACAACTCAACCGTCGGGCTTAAGCCGTACGGTAAGCAGATCCTGGAATCCGCCCAGACGTCGAGGCCCGTGGAAAGAGTCTTCGGTCCGGGCAAGCATCTGACCACGGAAATCCCGATTGGCGCGCTTTACGACCTCAGCTCCAAGGGTCCTTATGCGGTGACTGTCGAATGCCCCGTTCCGGGCCATCCCGCATCGACAGTAACCTCAAACCGCGTGACTCTCGATTCTAACCGGTAACCCTACCACCGTTCCAGGAGCTGGAGAATCAACTGCTGTAGTGCCAGTTGCCCGGCGACGTCCGTTAGCGTGCCAGGCGTTTCCGAAGCGGCCGCTATCGGCATAGTCTGAAGGAACTCCGTCGTCTCCTCATCGTTCCAGGTATCGCCCAAAATAGAAATCGCGCGATGCCGAACCGCGAGGTTCTTCTCGTAGACCGCGCGATCCATCAACAGGTCTCTGGTCCGTCCCTCCCGCCACTGTGTGGCCATCGACGCCATTACCGCCTTGCGAAGATTCTCGTCCGCATCGCCGAGCGCCAATTCCGACAACAACTGCCAGATCGCGTCATCGTGGAACCGCCAACCGATCGAATCGGCGGCTCCTATCGCCAAGGCCAAGCCCAAACTACCTCGTAATGCCTCTTGCAATACGGTCAGCGTCAGATCGTCCGGCCAGTACCAGGCGAGCAACTTGATGCTTTCATATCCCAAAGGACTTTGATTTTCCGTAACCATTAGCTGCAGGAGGAATTTGCGCGTTTCCGGGTCGGGCCACGCGCGCGCGAGTTCCTGCAGTTGGACCGGCCCGCGTTGAGCCGTCAGCCAATCGCGATTCGGCCACCGGCGCGTGACGCTGGCCATGACAATGTTCGACGGGGCCAAACCCAACATCCACTCGCGGGTCGCCGGATCCCCGCTTCTGCGCCCTACATCCCGAATTGCCGCTTCTTGCACCCCCGCATCCTTGTCGTTTATAACCCGCTCTTTTAGCCAGTTCACGACGTCATCGCTGGGATCGTTCCGTGTAACCATCGCTACGCATTGACGCCTGATGCCGGCGTCGCCATCGGTTTCGGCCAAGGTCCTCAACAACGGAAGCCATTTTTCGCGCGAACCTTTCTGCACCAGTTCCACCACTGCGGCGAGCCGCACTTGCGACGCCTCATCATGCAGCGCGAGGTCTGCCAGCGCATCGTCCCGCGCTTCGCCATCCAGAACCATGGCCACCGCTCGCACCATCCACGCGCGGGCCTCGGGATCTTTCTCATCCCGCAGCCGGTCGTTGAATTCCTGTTCCTTGAACGCATCCGGCCAGAGCTCCGCCAGAAGAACGGCCGCCGACCCGCGCAGGGTGGGAGCCCGGTCGTTCAAGGCCAGCTCCCGCACGACGAGCATCGTCTCTTCGTCCGGCCAACTCCGCAATGTGAGTTGGGCCATATGCCGCAAGAGCCAGCGCTCGTCATTGGCCGCCCGGTCAAGACACAGAGCCTTCACTCTCGGATCCTTCGACCGGCCACCGAGAAAACCGATGGCTGCCTTCCGCGCGTACCATGACTTGGCGGTTTGAGCGAGCTGGAAGAGTAGGTCTTCCGTCGACGCATCCCACCAGAACCAGACCAGTACCCGCATCGCCTCTTCCTGCACAAACTGATCGGGGTCCTGCTGCGCGCACTTCACCAGAGCTGTTCTGGATTCTTCGTCTTTCCGGTCCCACGCAATCTCCCAACAAGCTGCGAAACGAACCTGGGGATCCGGATGCGCATCGAGGGACGACTTCAGCCACGTCCGCATGTCATCGGCTTTCCAACCCCGCGCAATTTCGCGCACAGCGGCGATTCGGACTGCCGCGAACCCATCGCGCTCGATCAGCCCCTTGAGCCATGCGAGCGTCCGATCGTCTTTCCACGCGCCCGCCACGACTGCCACCATCCGCGCGGCCGACCAGAAGTTATCGCTCCGCGACACCTCCGTAACCAGCAAATCGCGCGTCTGCCGGTCCGGCCACAGCGCCAGCCGGTCTGCTGCCCAAGCGCGAATTTCCACCATCTGATTCGCCTCCGGATCGTTTCCCAGATACATATAGGGAAAGTCGAACCGAAGCAGCTTTGTGAGCTCATGCTGAATTTCCTGCTGCACCTCCTTTGTGCCCGGCAATGGCTCCATTTCGCGCAAGCATTCCGCTGCCAGAAAGGTCGCTCGCCATCCCGTTTCGAGGTCCGCTGCCGCGATTAGCTTTCGCACCAATGGCAATGCCTTCACGCGCAGGCCGCCACAGATCAGAATTAGAATTTCGCCCCACCACAAAGAACGCCACTTATCGCCGAAAAGGGTCTTGAGTTCGCCGAGTTCGCCGCCATCCTCGATCTTCGTGCAATAAGCGCGTGCGCAGAAATATTCCAACATGGTCCGGTGGACGAACTCGAAGCTGTGGTCGTGCTCCTCGAGCATCGAATCCCGGTCTCGCAACCCGTTGATAATCTTGTCCGCCTTCGCGGAATCGTACGCACCTTCCTCCCGCCGCAGCACTTCCTTGATCAGCTTCTCGAGCTTCCTCTCGGGAATACTTGTGGCGGTCGAACCTTCGTGACTCTCGCAGATATCCACCGCAACAGCTTCGAGGACAGATATTTTCAAACTCGTCAAATAGTCGGCTCGCACCGTAACTACGCCGCGATCCCGGTCCCACTTGTCGAGCAGATTCTCGACAAACTCTCCGTACAACTCCGCGCGGTTCCCGACCTTCTGCAAACTCGCCGCGAGAGTGAGCAACAGCGGCTTGCCGGCCAACCTGCGAAACGAAGGCGATTCCCCGATCGCGCGCAGTAAAGGTTCCGCGGCCCTCTTCTTCCAGGCACCCCACTTCGAGAGAAATTCCCGAATCTGCGTATCGTCGAAATCGTCAAGCTCGAAACGGCGGAAGCCTATCTTGCTCAATGAGACCGCGGCCGTTTCGGTATAGCTCGCCGGCCGGCCCGTAAGGATGATGTGAGCCGCGGGATATTTGGCCGCCGCCGCGCGAATGTCCTCGATGATTCCTGCGCGCAAATCCCCGGGCACCTCGTCGAGGGCATCCAGCAGAAGCATGGCCTTGCCATCCTGTAAGAGTGCTTCCGTCCTCTCGCGCGGAAGCAAATAGCCGCTCTCCTCCAAGTAATCCGTGAATGTCGACCGCCTGTCCGCATAGCTACGCAGCCTTACCATCAGGGGCACTGCCGCGGTTTGTCCCTCCACCCATTCCAGCGCCTGATGCGCCAGCAGCGTCGACTTTCCCTGTCCCGGTCCACCCACAATCGAGATGAGCTTGCGCTCGACCCCCGCCATCGCTTCCGCAAGCGTCCGGCTGGCGCTAACCTCGGCAGGTCTATCCTGTTTTTCGCGCTTCTCAATACTCCGCTTCGCACTTTCAATGGTTTCGCGGATTCTGGGTATCACGTACACATCCCGAAGCGGCACTCGCGCCGGAATTGTGAACTCGCCGAAATCCTGCTCGAGGCGTTTCTTGTACGGACCGAACCAATCGTCCCGTGGACCCGCGAGGTCACTCCATCTCGAGTCCGACAAGTGAAAGATCCGGTTCTCTTCTTCAAGGTGCGGAAGTAGTGTAAACACCAATTGAATGCGGACCGCCAATCCACCTCGATCCGTATTCTTGCCGCGAGTGCGCTTCACAATGGCGCACACCTTCCTGGTTCGCTCATTCAGCAGTGGCGACCCACTTACTCCTGGCGGTACCTCCGAATCCTTAAACTTAAGCACCTCAGTGTCCGGATCGTTAGCCGCATATTGCCGGAAACCTTCACAGTTGGCGGTCAGGGTTTCGCCGCCTCCTAACAGCTTCCCCGGAAATCCAAAACAATGCAGTGGATCGCGCAGACGAAATTCACGGTCCAACAGAACGCAGGGATGCCCCGGAATCTCTACCTCAATCAGTGCGACATCCGGAAATACTTTGTCCCCATAAAGCTTAGAAAAGAAGTGGCGGATCTGGCCGGAATATGTCCGTCCCTGCCATTCCACGGTGACCTTTCGATCTGGAGCGGCGCGTTTCACCACGTGTGCACAAGTCAGCACACGGTGCGGGGCGACGAAAAATCCGCTTCCTCTGTCTCCGCTCCGGATTAATACCGTACACTGTTGAAGAAGGCTCGCCAGCTCGTCGATGATAGGCGCGTTCAAGCCCGGCTCCACTCCATGGCGATCTTCAAATTCGCCTTACCCGCGCCCTTCACCCAAAGCGCCGTGAGCTTTCCGCTCTCAATGCTCAGTTCGATGGCGAACTCCACGCTGGCTTTGCTCGGGGCGATCTTGTCCATCGCTTCCTTGACCATTTGCGCGATTCCTTCGATTGCGCCCTGCAGGTCGTCCAGGCGCAAAGCCTCGGTAAAATCTGAATACGAAACATCGGCTTCCTCGTCATCGGGTGCATTCGCCTGAACGCGGATCTCGACGCCGTTCGGCAACATCAGGGGAACGGTCTTCACTTTGGATTCGGCCACGACACTCAACCTCCTTCGAATTATTCTTTCGCTCCACAATACTTTACAGCGCACGTGACAAAATAAGACTTCCCACGCATGAAATACAAAAGTCTCGGCAAAACCGGTCTCAGAGTCTCTCGCATCTGCTTCGGCTGTATGAGCTTCGGCGACCCAGCCAAGGGCCGCCACACCTGGGTTGTCAATGAGCAGGAGGGCCGCGCCATGATTCAGAAGGCCCTGGAAGCCGGAATCAATTTCTTCGACACCGCCAACGTTTATGCAGGTGGAACCAGCGAGGAAATGTTAGGCCGCGCGATCCGTGATTTTGCAAAGCGCGACGAACTCGTGATCGCCAGCAAGGTTCACGGCAAGATGCGCGACGATGCGAACGGCCGCGGCCTATCCCGCAAGGCCATCATGACGGAGATCGATGCCAGTCTCACGCGCCTTGGCACGGATTATCTCGACCTTTATCAAACCCACCGGTGGGATGACGAAACGCCGATTGAAGAGTCGCTCGAAGCCCTTCACGACGTGGTGAAGGCGGGCAAAGCGCGCTACATCGGCGCCAGTTCCATGAAGGCGTGGCAATTTTCCAAAGCGCTCTATACCGCAGATCTGCGCCACTGGACCCGCTTTGTGAGCATGCAGCCGCAATACAATCTGATGTATCGCGAAGAAGAGCGCGAGATGCTGCCGCTCTGTGCCGCGGACGGCGTCGGCGTCATTCCCTGGAGCCCGTTGGCGCGGGGCAAACTTGCGCGTCCCTGGAGCGCACAATCGTCGACCCTTCGCGACCGGACCGATCCCGTCTCGGTTGGGTTGTACAAACGAAATGAAGAATTGGACAAGCCCATCGTCGACAGGCTCACGGAGGTTTCCGGTGCGAAAGGCGTGCCGCAAGCCCAAGTCGCGTTGGCTTGGCTGATGCATAAACCGGTTGTAACCGCTGCCATCGTAGGCACAACGAAAATGTCGCAACTTGACGACGCCGTGGCTGCAATCGATGTCGTTCTCACGGAAGCGGAAATCGCGGCATTGGAAGAGCCGTATCGGCCGCACCCCTGGATCGCGGGCGCGTAGTCCTTCTGGTAAGCGGTTGGGGAGTGAGTTGGATAGTAAAACCGAAATCATGTATACCCTGGCGGAACGGGCCAACGAAGGTCTGCTGAGTGACGACGAGCGTGCGGAGTATGAAGCTCTCATCAACGTGGAAGATTTTGTAGCAATTCTGAAACTAATGGCCCGAAGGCAGCTTGCTGACGCCGGCTCACGGAGGTTGCCGCTGCGAAAGGCATCCCGCAAGCCCAAGTTGCGTTGGCTTGGCTGCTCCACAGACCCGTTGTCACGGCTGCGATCGTAGGCACGGCGAAGGTGGTCCAGTTGGACGACGCCCTGGCCGCGGTGGACGTCGTGCTTTTCGACGCCGAAATCGCTGCGCTTGAAGGTCCTTATCGCCCGCACACCTGGATTGCGGGCGCGTAGTCCTTCGGGTCGAAGAGTAGCTTGGGATGGGAGGGGGTTGGGCTGGTCGGGCATGGCGCTCAATCTGCAAGCACGCTGCCCATCATCTTGCGGCCATCGTCGGGTCCGGTCCCGAGTGGCTGAAAATGCAGCGTTTGTTGTTGTGGTGATGCAGCTTCGCGCAATACGGACGGTTCCCTTCACGGGCCAGAAGAAAAGCCTCAGCCGCCGCCAGCATGCCTAAGGGTGGCCCAATGAAATAGATCCAAAGAGCGTGCCAGTAACTGGCAAACAGCGCGGGGCCGAACGTCCTGGCGGGATTCGTACTCATACCCGATAGGGGAGATTCGAAGGCGATGTATATCGCAGCCAGGATGGCGGCAAAGTAATGTGTATAAGGCGCCAGGATCTCGTGATCGGACGCGAACAGGATCGTGTACATCAAGATAAACGAGATCGCCAGCTCGGCGACCAACGCGATGGTGTCGCCGTAAATACCCGGTACGGTGGCGGCGTAACGGACCGCTTTGTGAGCCGGCGCGCCTTGCAGCACAAGCGAGGCGAGCGCCACGCCGGCCACAGCGCCCAGCAATTGCGCGGCGCAGTAGAACACCGCGTCCCACAACGCCGCTTTTCCCAATCGATAAAATGTGATTGTGACAGCGGGATTGAAGTGCGCTCCTGACTGCTTGCCCCACGGTGAGCGCGCGATAGCGATCATCGTCGCTCCCATCGCCAAGCCCATCAGCGTCCGTCGAACAGCGTCGCTTCGGAGGGATTGCTGGACTGGTGAAGCGGGGTGCCAAAGCAAGGTCGCAACCATGCATGCGGAGAACAGGTACAAGCCCGCCTCTCCTGCTTCCATCAGGTACTCCGGCCAGTGAAGACGCAGGCTACCGGCAGCGCTCAACGTACCTTTGTCGGTCTTCGGCTCAATCCGCGGGCGTTCGCGCGTGTTGCAGCTGCTCGGCATGGTTCTCCAGACGCTCGGGCACGCTCAGGAACAAGGCCTTCAGCCCTTCCGTCATCGTCGGATGCGCAAACATTGCGTCCCTTAAAGTCGTATACGGCAGGCCCGCCAGCATCGCGAGTTGCACCGTACCCATGAGTTCTCCTGCCTCGGGCCCAAAGGCCGTGAACCCGAGAATCCGGTCACTCTGTGCGTCGATGAGCGTCTTCATGAACCCACGTTTCTCAGAAATGGTCCAGGGCCGCCAGCCGGAGGTGACCGGCACGGACGCAACCCGGCAGGCAACACCTCTTTCCCGCGCCTCCGACTCGTTGAGGCCGACACGCGCCAGCTCCGGATCGATGAAGACGCAATACGGAACCAGCTGGTCCCGCGCGCTCCGCTGGCCTCCGTTTAGGTTTTCATGGATGACGCCGAAATCGTCCTCCGATACGTGCGTGAAGTATGGGCTGCCCGCGCAGTCTCCCATCGCCCACACGTTGGGCGCGGTTGTTTCCAGGCGATCGTTCACTCGGATGTGTCCCGTTTCCGTGACCTCAACGCCCGCTTTCTCAAGTCCGATGCCCGTGGTGTTGGGAGTGCGTCCCAGCGCTACGAGGAGGTCGGTCCCCTCCACAGTTCGTGCTTCATTCCCGCTTTGGACCTGAAGACTCACGCGCTCGCCCGAAAGGCCGCTGACACGGAGGGCGTGCGTGCCTAACAGTACGTCGATGCCTTCGTCGCGGAACAGCTGCAGAATCGCCTGGGCAACGTCGGCATCTTCCCTGGCGACAAGTTGCGAGTCGCGTTCGATCAGCGTTACGCGGCATCCCAGTCTGCGGAGAGCCTGAGCCATTTCCAGGCCGACATAGCCGCCTCCCAGGACGATCAAGTGCTCGGGACGCCGCTGCAGGTCCAGCGCCTCGATATGTGTCATCGGTTTGGCTTCCCGCAAGCCCGGCGTGTCGGGTATCGTCGCGCGGCTCCCGAGGTTCACGAAAACGCGTTCCGCAGTGATCGTACGTTCGCCTCCATCGCGCAGGGTAACGCAAAGAGTGCGAGGGGCGACAAATGCGCCGTCGCCGAGGATGAGCTCATCACCCCGATGTGGGTTCAGGGCCGCATGAAATTTGTCCAGATGAACCTGGACAATACCTTCGACCATTTCGCGCTTGCGCGCGTAAACTCCAGCCATGTCGATCGAGATCGGCCCGGTCTCGATCCCGAGTTCCCGATGCCGCCCCACGAGCGAGGCGACCTTCGCCGAATGAATCACGTTCTTGCTGGGCAGGCATGCCGCATTGGGACAGGAACCGCCGATATACTTCCGCTCGACGACGGCCGTTCGCCTTCCTTCTTTGGCCATCGTCCAGGCCGCCAATTTGCCTGCTGTGCCGGCGCCCAGAACAAGGACGTCGAAGTTTTCCGATGCATTCATAAGATTGATCTCCCTCAGGTTGATTGCGGCAGTTCTGTGCCGGACTGCTCAGCCGCCATGTACTCGGCGTACCGGTCGGGCCAGTTCGGATCTGCCTCGTCGATGGGCTTCTCACCCTTGCCGAGAGCGGCGGCTGCACGACGAAGCGCGCTTGCCAGGTCGCTTGCGGAGCCGAAGGAAGTCGTGCCGGGCTCGACGCGCCCCGGGAGCCGGTTCGTGACCTCCTGCAACTGCCAGCCGTTCCCGTCGGGATCGCTGAATAAGGCGCGCGAGCGGTAGGACAGACGCTCGGGATGCAGGCCGGGGCCCCGGCCTTCCGGGCCGTCGTGGAAGAACTCGCCGACCTCAACGCCGGCGGCGGCGAGCTGGTCCCGGGCGGCCTCAATGTCGGGAACGACCAGGAATGCCTTGGCCGAACCCGGAGCGGCCGACGTGACGCCCTTACCGAAATGGACCGAGCACAAGGAGCCAGGCGGCGTGAACTGGACCAATCGGAAATCTTCGCTGGGCGAACGGTCGGCGTTGAGCCTCCATCCGATCCTCTCGTAAAACGCCTTCGCGCGGTCGACATCCGAAACTGGGATGACGACGACTTCGATCTTCATGGCCACTCTCGCGGCGTCGGCGTTTCTTGCTGCGTCGCTACTACGGATTTCAGTCGTGCTCATGGTTACCTCCTGTGCTTTGCGAGACCAGGGACGCTAACATCTTTGCTCAGGACATTTGCTCTCGTTCCTCTTTGAACAAGTGCGACGCGTGGGTCACCGTCGCGTTTGCCCGCATCGCTGCGGAGACCATGGCCGTTTCCGTCAGCATCGTGTCAGTTGCTCCGGCCCTGCGGGCATCTTTCATATGTATCTCAATGCAGTAAGGACACTGCGTTGTCAGCGCGACCGCCACAGCGATCAACTGTTTGTGCAGGACATCGATGGCACCGGCTTTGAACAACTCTTGATTAAAAGCCCAGTAGGGCTTCATCACGTCAGGCGCATTCTCATCGAGCTTCTTCATCCGAGTGAGATTCTTCATATCAAACATGTGAGTGACTCCTTTTCGGTTTTGTGTAAAGCGCTTCCGACGATCTGGTTCTGATTGTTGAAGAGCGGGCCACCGGAACTGCTGCGTCAGCCCCGAAGAATGGACGCCCCGAAGGGAGCACCCGTTAATCCGCCGTCCACCATCAACTCGACCGCGTTGATGTACGAGGAATCGTCGGATGCGAGGAAGAGAACGGCTCTGGCAAGGTCTTCCGGCTCGCCCCAGCGGCCCAGCGGAATCGCGGAGGAGAAGAAGTCTGCGAGCTTGGCGGACTGTTCTTCAGAGGCGTTCGCACGAGGCCCGCGCTTCCAGATGGGAGTCTTGGTCGCTCCGGGCGCGACGA
>Ga0302325_10035733_pt1 | contig 10144 bp, 6 predicted proteins | sample Palsa_T0_2_FD_201948 | JGI IMG/M metagenome (GOLD analysis project Ga0302325, IMG submission 201948) | Peat permafrost microbial communities from Stordalen Mire near Abisko, Sweden - Palsa_T0_2 | ecosystem: Environmental > Terrestrial > Soil > Palsa > Peat permafrost | place: Sweden: Abisko... | reverse complement strand
TACTTCGGCTGGAATGTCCCCTGGGGGATCCTGTCGGTCGTGCTGACGGCCGGCGCCGTGGTGATGATGGTCCGCGGCGTGGGCGTCTCGACCAGGCTGGCTGGGCTTTTCTTCGGCTTCGAGATGCTGGTCCTGGTCGTCGTCTCGGTCGCATTGATCATCAAGAACGGCGGGCACCTGAGCTTCACGCCGTTCGAGCCGAAGCACATCAACAACGGCTTCACCGGCCTGGCCGCGGGCTTCCCGCTGGCGATTTACCTGTTCATCGGCTGGGAAAACTCCGCCGCGCTCGCCGAGGAAACCGGCGACCCGCGGCGCAACGTGCCGCGCGCGGTCTTCCTGTCGGTGGCGATGATGGCCGTGGGCTACGTGTTGTTCTCCTACGCCACGCTCACCGGTTTCGGTTACAGCGCGAGTAAGGTCGAAGGCGCGGAGATCCCGTTCATATCGGTGGCGCACAGCCTCCTGGCCGTCCTGGCCTTCTTCGCCTTCTTCGCCGGGATGACCTCCACCCTCGGCGTGCTGATCTCGGCCGTGAACTCCCAGTGCCGGCTCATCTTCAACGCCGGCCGCGAGGGCCTGCTGCCGTCCTGGCTCGGCCGGGTGCACCCGACCCGCCGCACGCCGGTGAACGCCATTTTCACGTTCGTGCTTATCGCGACCGCGATCATCGTGGTCTGGGCGCTCGGCCACATATTCGCCGGGCACACCGGCCACGACGGGATGAACCCGATCAATTTCTTCGTCGAGTCGTCCACGATGGGCACGATCTTGATCCTGGTCGTGTACTTCCTGTCCAACCTGGCCCTGCCGTTCTACTACCGGAAGTACCGGCCGCAGGAGTTCAGCGTCGTCAAGCACGTGGTGCTGCCGGTCCTCGGCATGATCTCGATCGCTGTCCCCGTCTACTACCTGTCGAAGCCCGGGCAGCCGGCGCCGTACGACTGGTTCCCGTACGCCGCGCTGGCTGTGGTCATCGTGTCGATCATCTACGCGGCCGTGCTGACCAGACGCGATCCGTCGCTGGGAGAGCGGGTTGGCTCGATCGTCGCGGATGAGTGATCGGGACCGCACCACAGGCGCTGCCGGGCTGGGCGGCAGCTTGGTGCGCGCCAGCCGCAGGTACGGGCTGGCGCGCACCGCCCTGCGGGCTGGGCGGCGCGGCCTCCCGGGCCCGCCGCTGAACGAACTCAGGTTTGACCGCACATCGGATCAGGGAGATCGACCATGACTGACACCGCCCTGAGGTCCGCGGAGGTCCCCGGACCGGTCCCGGCGCATCCGCTCGACCCGCCCAGCGCCGAGGAGTTCCTGGCCGGCCGGGCGATCCTGGCCCGGGCCGGCCTGCTGGCCGAGACGGTCAGGTTCGCCTACTACGGCCTGGAGGAACCACCGAAGGAGCAGGTGCTCGGGCCCGGCCCGGCGCCGGATCGCCAGCTCCGGGCCTTCCTGGTCGACGTGGTCAGCGGCGAGTCGGCCGACGTCGTCGTGTCGCTGACCCGCGACGAGGTGACGTCCCGGCGCACGCTGAACCCCCTGGCCGACGGCCAGCCGCCCATCCTCGACTCGGAATTCGCACTGGCCGAGCAGGTGGTGCACGCCGACCCGGAGTGGCGGGCGGCCATGGCCCGGCGCGGTTTCACCGATGTCTCGAAGATCCGCGCCTGCCCGCTGACGGCCGGTTCCTACGGCGTCCCGGACGAGCAGGGCCGCCGGATGGTCCGGGTCCTGGCCTTCCTGCAGGAGGGCGAGCACGACCTGGCCTGGGCGCATCCCATCGACGGCGTGGCCGCGTACGTGGACCTGATCGAGGGCCGGGTCTTCAAGGTGATCGACGAGTTCGAGCTCCCGGTCCCGCGGGAGTCGGGCGACTACGACGACCCGGCGGTCAGCGGGCCGCCCCGGACCACCCTCAAGCCGATCGAGATCACCCAGCCGGAGGGCCCGAGCTTCACCCTCGACGGTAATGCGCTGCAGTGGCAGAACTGGTCGCTGCGCATCGGCTTCGACGCCCGCGAGGGACTGTCGCTGCACCAGATCAGTTATGACGAGGACGGCCGCCGGCGGCCGGTGATGTACCGCGCGTCCATCCCCGAGATGGTCGTCCCCTACGGCGACCCGGGCCCGACCCGGTACTGGCAGAACTACTTCGACACCGGTGAGTACCTGGTCGGGAAGTGGGCCAACTCGCTGGAGCTGGGCTGCGACTGCCTGGGCGAGATCGCCTACCTGGACGCCACGGTCACCGACGACCAGGGCGAGCCGCGGGTGATCCGCAACGCGATCTGCATCCATGAGGAAGACTTCGGCATCCTCTGGAAGCACACCGACATCTTCAACGGCTCGGTCCAGTCCCGGCGCCAGCGGCGCCTGGTCGTGTCGTTCTTCAGCACCGTCGGAAACTACGACTACGGCTTCTACTGGTACTTCTACCTGGACGGCACGATCGAGTGTGAGGTGAAGCTGACCGGGGTCCTGTTCACCTCGGCCTATCCGGGCGACGGCAACCCGCACGTGACGCAGGTCGCCCCGGGCCTGGGTGCCCCCGCCCACCAGCACCTGTTCAGCGCCCGCCTGGACATGATGGTCGACGGGGTTTCGAATGCCGTCGACGAGATTGACGTCGAGGGGCGCGCAGTGGGGGCCGACAATCCGTTTGGGAACCTGCTTGTCCAAACGGTTACCCGGCTCGCCAGTGAGTCAGAATCCGGGCGGCTGGCCGCCCCGCAGCGGGACCGGGTCTGGCGGGTGATCAATCCGCAGGTGACGAACCGGTTCGGCCAGCCGGTCGGCTTCACCCTCTACCCGCAGGCCGCGCCGACGCTGCTGGCTGACCCGTCGTCGTCGCTGTACGGGCGGGCCGGCTTCGCCACCAGGCATCTGTGGGTGACGCGGTACGACCCGGCGCACCGGTACCCGGCCGGCGACTTCGTGAACCAGAACCCGGGCGGGGCGGGGATCCCGGCGTTCATCGCGGGCGACCATGACATCGACGGGGCGGACGTGGTGCTGTGGCACACGTTCGGGCCGACGCATTTCCCGCGGCCGGAGGACTGGCCGGTGATGCCGGTCAGCCGGTGCGGATTCACCCTGAAGCCCACCGGCTTCTTCGGCCGCAACCCTACCCTCGACGTCCCCCCGCCCCCCGGCACCCACTGCGCCCCCGAGGGCGGCTAACCCGTCATAGACCTGAGGGCCCCTGGTGATGATCACCAGGGGCCCTTCTGCGAGACGTCAGGTATCCCCAAGGTCGGCCCGGTAAGCCTGATGTCAGTGGCCGTGTCCGCGCCGGTGCTAATGCTCAGGGAACCTTCAGAAAACATCCGGTTAGCACCTAGCGTGCGTGCAGGTGGCGGTCAGTTACGGGTCCCAGTATCAGGAGTAGGTAATCGGGACTACGTAGTGAAGGAGCGTCCCAGATGAGCACGGTCTACGACCAGCCGGTCTCAAGCGGCTCGGGGCAGGATGAGCGTGACCAGCTGTCGGCGGGTCCGCAGGGTCCGGCCGGACCGGGTACGCCGGGCGGGCCAGGATACGGCGAGTACGGCGGACCGGGTGGCGGGCGCGGGCGCTCGCCGCGGCGGCGCCGTGTGTGGGTGGCCGCCGGCGCATCGGTAGTGGTCGCGGGGGCGCTGGCCTTCGCCGGGCTGGGCGCGGCGGACGCGGCGATGGGCGCCACCGTGCTGACGACGTCGCAGATCGCGGCGAAGGTCGACCCCGGGCTGGTCGATGTGGTGTCCACGCTGGGCTACCAGAACGGTGAGGCGGAAGGCACCGGGATGGTGCTCACCTCCACTGGTGAGGTGCTCACCAACAACCACGTCATCGACGGCGCGACCTCGATCAAGGTGACCGACGTGGGGAACGGGCGCACCTACACCGCGAAGGTCGTCGGCTACGACGAGACCCAGGACGTGGCGGTGCTGCAGCTGCAGAATGCCTCCGGGCTCCAGACCGTCAGCCTCAGCTCCACCAGCGCCAGCAGCGGCCAGAAGGTCGTCGCGCTGGGCAACGCCGGCGGCAAGGGCGGCACCCCGTCGGTAGCCACCGGGACGGTGACGGGCACGGGCCAGTCGATCACCGCCTCCGACGAGTCATCGGGGAACGCTGAGCAGCTGACCGGGCTGATCGAGACCAACGCCGCCATCCAGCCGGGGGACTCCGGCGGGCCGCTGGTCAACACCTACGGGCAGGTGATCGGCATGGACACGGCGGCCTCCACCTCGCCGTCCACGACCGGCTTCCAGTCGGGGCAGACGCAGACCCAGACCCAGGCGTTCGCCATCCCGATCAGCGAGGCGTCCTCGATCGCCAGCGCCATCGAGGCGGGCACGTCGTCATCCACCACGCACCTCGGGACCACCGCGTTCCTCGGCGTGGAGGTCTCCGCCAGCAGCGCCAGCAGCGCGGGCAGCGGCTATGGCGGCGGTTACGGGGGATACAGCGGTGGTTACGGCGGTTACGGGAACGGCTACGGCAGCGCGGCCAGCGAAGGCGTGACCGTGGCCGGGGTCGTGTCCGGCTCCGCCGCCGGCCAGGCCGGCCTGACCGAGGGCGACCAGATCACCTCGGTCGCCGGCACCACCATCACGTCATCGTCGCAGATCGCCTCGGTGCTGGAGAAGTACCACCCCGGCGACAAGATCAGCATCGGCTGGACCGATCAGTCCGGCCAGTCCCACACCGCCACCGTGGTCCTCACGACCGGGCCCGCGGGCTGAGAACCTCGCCTGGCCCAGGCGGAGGAGCTGCTCCCCGGGCCGGGTGCAGGATGGGGCTCGCGCCTTAGTTACCCCCTTTCTACGGCGCGAGCCCTTCGTTACGGCCGGGGCAGTCCGGCTGACATCCGTTAGGCAAAAATCGGCGCATTGTGACTAGCTCCGAGTAAGTGCGGCCTCGATGAGGTGCGGTCCCGGCTCGGCCAGCGCCTGCCGCAGCTGGGTGGCGAATTCCCCGGCGGTGCGGGCCCGGCTAGCGGGCACGCCCATGCCGCTGGCCAGGGCGGTGAAGTCGAGGTCGGGCCGGGACAGGTCGAGCAGGCTGCGCGCCGCCTGCCCGGTCGCCAGCGCCCCGACGCGCTGCAGTTCCATGCCGAGGATCGCGTAGGAGCGGTTGCTGAAGATGATCGTGGTGATGTCCAGCTGCTCCCGCGCGTGGGTCCACAGGGCGGAGATCGTGTACATGGCGCTGCCGTCGGCTTCGAGGGCCAGGACGGGGCGGCCCGGGGACGCGATGGCGGCCCCGGTGGCCAGCGGCAGCCCCTGTCCGATCGCGCCACCGGTCAGGGTGAGCCAGTCATGCGGGGGCGCGCCCGCGGTGGCGCCCGGCAGCCCCAGCCCGGAGGTGTTGGCCTCGTCGGAGACGATGGCGTCCTCGGGCATCAGTGCGCCGATGACCTGGGCCGTGGCATCGGCGGTGAGGTCGCCGTCCGGTAGCTCGGGGCGCTCCGGTGGCTGCGGCAGTGGCTTGGTGCCGGGGGCGACGAGGTCGGCCAGCGCCGCGAGCGCCCCGGGGACGTCGTCGCCGGGCTCGGCCAGGACGTGGACCTGACAGCCGGCCGGCGTCAGGGAGCTGGGCTGGCCCGGGTAGGCGAAGAAGGAGACCGGGGCGCGGGCGCCGGCCAGGATCAGGTGGCGCACGTCCCCGAGCTGGGCGGTCGCCATTTCGGCCAGGTAGGCCAGCCGTTCGAGCGCTGGGAGGCCGGCGCCGCGCTCCTGCCGGGCCGGGAATGTCTCACCCAGCAGGCGGGCGCCGGTGGCCTGGGCGATCCGGCTGGCTGACTCCCGCCCTGACCGCCGGACAGCGGTCCCGCCGAGGAGGATCACGCACGGTTCGCCGCCGCGCAGGACGGCTGCGGCCGATTCGGCGGTCTCCTCGGGGACGGGTGCGGGGAGCCGGACCGGAAGCGGGGGCGCGGGCTCGGCGCCCTCGGACCAGGACACGTCGGCGGGCAGGATGAGGGTGGCGATCGCGCCGGGCGGCCGCATCGTCGCGGCGACCGCCTCGGCGGCGTCGGCGGCCAGGTCGGCGCTGCGCAGCGAGCGGCGGACCCAGGCCGAGACCGATCCGGCCAGGGCGTCGATGTCCGACTCCAACGGGGCGTCGAGACGCTTGTGATAGGTGGCGTGGTCGCCGATGACGGCCAGCACGGGAGTGCGGGCCCGCCGGGCGTTGTGCAGGTTGGCCAGGCCGTTGGCCAGGCCGGGTCCCAGGTGCAGCAGCGCCGCGGCGGGCCGCTCCGCCATCCGGCCGTAACCGTCGGCCGCGCCGGTCGCGACCCCCTCGAACAGGCACAGCACTCCGCGCATCTGCGGGACGGTGTCCAGCGCCGCGACGAAGTGCATCTCCGAGGTGCCGGGATTGCTGAAGCAGACGTCGACACCGCTGTCGGCCAGCGTGCGGATCAGGGCCTGCGCGCCGTTCATGCCATTCCTCCTGGGGGATCATCGGACCGATGGGCAGTCGGATCCGGGCGGGACTGCGCCTGCAGTACACCATGACGCCAGCCACGATCTTGCCCGTCCTCGGCTGATCGAAATGAACGGGCCGGCCGCATGAACCTGGTGCGGATTTATCGAAGGTCTCGAAAGCGTGGAGGACACCGAAGTCGGCTGAGCCGCTCGCGGCCGGGGAAGACCCAAAGATGGGAATGAGTAGGTCGACTGACAAGCCTCTCAAGCTGCGGGAACGCAAGAACATCAGAGATCGGAGCGAATGATGAAGGCGGTCCGTTTCAGCCGGTTCGGGGGCCCGGAGGTCCTTGAGATCGTGGATCTCCCCGATCCGCATCCTGGCCGGGGCCAGGTCCGGATTGCGGTACGCGCGGCTGGTGTCAACGCGAGCGACTGGAAGAAGCGCAGGGGCCTGATGGATGGGGAGCTCCCGCAGACCATGGGCTACGAGGCGGCGGGCGTCGTCGACGAGGTCGGCGAGGGCGTTGCGGACGTGGCCGCCGGGGATCGCGTGTTCGGCTTCTCCGCCGGGGGGGCGGCCCAGGCCGAGCTGGCGGTGCTGTCCTACTATGCGCCGATTCCGCCGTCGCTCGGCTTTCCCGGCGCTGCCGCGCTGCCGGCCGCCATCGAGACGGCCACCCGCGCGCTTGACCAGCTCGGTGTCGGGAGCGGCAGCACGCTGCTGGTCAACGGGGCGTCCGGAAGCGTCGGCAGCGCCGCGGTTCAGCTCGCTGTGGTGCGTGGCGCACGCGTGATCGGCACCGCCAGCCTGGCCAACCACGAGTACCTTCGCTCACTGGGGGCCGAGCCCGTCGCCTACGGCGAGGGTCTGGCCGGGCGGGTTCGCGCGCTCGCGCCTGACGGCGTCGACGTGGCGCTCGACGTCGCCGGAAGCGGTGTCCTGCCCGAGCTCATCGAGCTCGCGGGCGGCCCGGGCCGCGTCGTGACGATCGCCGACTTCGGTGGCGCGCGCGAGCACGGGGTGAGGTTCAGCAGCGGGGACACCGGCCGCGCGGTCCACGCGCTCGCCGGGATCGGCGAGCTGATCGAGTCCGGGCGCTTCTCGCTCCCGGTCGCGCAGACCTTCCCGCTCGCCGAGATCGCGGAGGCGCACCGCGTCAGCGAGGACGGGCACGTGCGCGGGAAGCTCGTGCTGCTGGTCGGCTGATGCGGCCGGGGTCGGCTAGCATGCACTTCAGTCCCCGCCGGTGTAGCTCAGTTGGCAGAGCAGCCGCCTTGTAAGCGGCAGGTCAGCGGTTCGAATCCGCTCACCGGCTCCGCGCGATCCCTGCACCTGGTGTCCTGTGCGGCGGCGCTGCCGCACCCTGGGCCCGCCCTCGGATCCGGCATCCCGGATCCGAGGCTTCGGCGCCATCCGCTGCCCGTGTAAATCGTGCTAAATGGCTTTAGAGTGGCAATCTGCCCGTAACGGTGGCCTCAGGGGCCCCATTACGCCGGCGGGTACTGTAGCCACAACGGGGGAACCAAAACGGGTCGGGGCATAGCGGCAGGTACGCCTGCCGCCGCGGCTAGGCCGTTCCAACTCACCAAGCCGCTTGCGTGTTATTGCCTCATGTGATGAGGCCCACCAGCCGGTGGGTTGTTTCGTCCTGCGCACCTGCGCAGGGCCCGCGGGGAACCCCCACCCGATCGGGAAGGGGTGAGCGCACACGGGCACGCCCGCACCGGCCAGCGCCACGCCTGACGGCGTGCCCGGCGGCCCGCCTGCTCCCAGCAGTGCCCGCCACGCCCGCCACGCCCGGTGCCGGCGGCCGGGCCGCAGGAAGCGGGTCCTGGCCTGGGTGGCGGGCGTCGTGGCCATGGTCATGCTGGTGACCGTCGGCGGCGGATATCTCGCCTACCGGCACCTGAACAGCAACATTCACCAGGTGAACATCTCGCGCATCCTCAAGCACCAGCCGCCGACCACTGACCTGCACCCGCAGGCCCAGAACATCGTGGTGATCGGCTCCGACACCCGCAACGGCCAGGGCAGCGGCTACGGCACCGGCCTCACCACCGACCAGTCGGACACTCTGATGATCATGCACATCTCCGCCAACCGGAAATGGGCGGACATCATGTCAATTCCGCGTGATTCCTGGGTCAACATCCCGTCGTGCGAAATGGGCAACGGGCAGCAGTCGGCGCCGACCACGTTCAAGATTAACGAGGCGTTCGCGCTCGGCAATCTGGACGGGAATCGCACCGACTTGGGCGCGGCGTGCACGATCGAGACCCTGGAGCAGGACACCGGTATCCACATCGATCATTTCGTGGTCATCAACTTCGAGGGCTTCCGCGACATGGTGGACGCTCTCGGCGGGGTCGAAGAGTGCAATACCACGCCGATCGACGACCCGAACTCGGGCCTCGTCCTGACCGCCGGCCATCACCTGCTGAGCGGCCCGCAGGCGCTCGGTTACGTCCGGGCCCGCTACACCCTGGGCAACGGCAGCGACCTGGAGCGCATCGGGCGGCAGCAGGCTTTCATGTCCTCGCTGGTCAGCCGGGTCAAGAGCGAACTCCTCAACCCGGTCGCGATCTACAACTTCCTGGACGCGGCCACCAAGTCGGTCACCATCGACACCGGCCTCGGCGGCATCACCGGGCTCTACGGCCTGGCCCGCAGCCTGAAAAGCATGCAGCGCAGCCAGGTGACCTTCTTCACGGTCCCCACCTACCCCCGTGCCCTCGTGGACTCCAGCGACGCCGCCAACGTGCTGTGGACCCAGCCCGCGGCCAGCCGGATCTTCCAGGCATTCCAGAACGACACGCCCGTCAGCCCAGCACTGTTCGCGCCGCCCGCCGTACCGGACCTCGCGCCGGACGCCGTGTCGGTCGAGGTGGCCAACGGGACCGCGCAGGGCGGGCTGGAGGCTACGGTGGCGGCCGCTTTGCAGCAGGATGGTTTCAAGGCGACCAGCACATCAACCAGCCTGCCTAACGTAATCCAGACAGTGATCAAGTACCCGCCTGACTTGGCCACCGCCGCGCAGCTACTTGAATCCAAGGTTCCCGGTGCGAGCCTGCAGCAGGTGCCGGGTGGTGCCGCGGCCCTCACGCTGGTCCTGGGCAGTGACTACGGCAGCACCGTCTACGCCACGTCGCCGTCCGCTCCAGTCCCGGTGCCGCAGCCCTCCGCCAGTTTCGCGGCCCGGACCGCGAACGAGAACATCTGCACCTAGGGCCTCCGGCGTGGATCCAGCCGCCGCCGTGGGCCGGATACGGTTAACGTCGTGCGCAGGACCCTGGCTCTGGCGTCCGCCGTGCTGGCCATGGCCGCGGCGGGCACTCTGCTGACCATCACCGGGCTGACCACCACCGGGCTGACCGCCACCGGCCCGGCCGCGGCCAGCGCGGCCGTCGGCGGCCAGGCCGCGACCGGCGGTACCGCAGCAGGTTCGGCTGGCGGGTCCACGCCGGTGCGCGTCGTGCTGATCGGGATTCCGGGCCTGCGCTGGACGGACGTGTCGGCGACCGGCACGCCCGCGCTGTGGCGCCTGGCCCGGGCGGGCTCGGTGGGCTCGCTCCTGGTCAGCGGGGTCACCACCGTCACCTGCCCGGCCGACGGCTGGCTGACGCTGAACGCGGGCGCCCGCGCCGCGGCCGAGCGCCCGGCCTCGGGCGCGTGCGCGCCGATGCCGGCGGTGGCGGCCGTGACCACAGGCAGCCAGGCCACGATAACGGGG
>Ga0302325_10035732_pt1 | contig 10144 bp, 10 predicted proteins | sample Palsa_T0_2_FD_201948 | JGI IMG/M metagenome (GOLD analysis project Ga0302325, IMG submission 201948) | Peat permafrost microbial communities from Stordalen Mire near Abisko, Sweden - Palsa_T0_2 | ecosystem: Environmental > Terrestrial > Soil > Palsa > Peat permafrost | place: Sweden: Abisko... | reverse complement strand
GGCGCCCCTCGCGTAACGGCAATCCAGTTAAAGCGTCGGGCTACTACATCGATCGCACCGGGCGGCACGAGATGCCTCCCGTGACAATAACCGATTCGCGGCCGGTACCCGCCGGTACGCTCGTGCTCTCCGCAGAGGGCAAGTTCTTGCTGCGTCACTAGCCGCTGCGTCACTGGAGAGCGCATTCAACGGTTCGCAGCCGTGCTGGTCGAGTCGTTGGCGCACCTTGCTCGCTTCCTCCAAAAAGTGAATAGCAGCGAGGTTGCTACCAGGATGAGCGCCAGACCGGGAATGATCGTTCCGCTCTTCGCGAGCGATAGGAATCCTTCGTCCCCCGTCGCCAGAAACCTGCTGATCGCCCAGGCAAACGAGGCTCCGAATAGCACCAGGATCACCCAGGCCGACACTAACAGGCCCCTGAAGTAAGGCCCCATCACCTTGTTGCCGGCGATGCGGAAGTTGCAGAGGACGGCACCGACCGCCAGGAGGCTGACGCATATCGAGGTCCCTCCGATCAATGCAAAGATCGTCCAATTGCTGACGGCCAGGGACGCTATGCCACCCGGGATCGGCCACTGATTCCAGGCAGTATAAAGCGCGACGGGATTCAGGCGATCCCCGACGGAAAGCCCCAAAATGAAGAAACCGAAAAGCAGCGCGCTCGTCATGGCGACGGTCAGTTTACCTGTGATTCTCAAAGCGCCCATGGAGGCCAAGCGGAGATTTTGAGAGCCCAGAATCGACAACCAGAGAAGCCAGGAAAGGCAGACAGTCATCACCCCGACCAGGACCAGCGGGTCCTGCGCGATTGCGGCCTGGATCTCTTCGGCGGTGCGCATCGGCGGAGCCTGATGAATTAGCCATCCGCTACCCGTCGCATTGGGCCGAATGTCGGCCGTATAGGTTGACAGGTAGCAATAGAACGTGCCGCCGATGAAGCCTGCGGCGAATGCTTCGATCAGGCGCGGTCTTACGACGCGCCAAGGTTCAAGAAGAGCCTTGGCACGATCGGTGGGATGCGGATGGAAGCGAAGGAGGGCGGCCGCCCACCGGATCCATTCCCGCCGATCGGTTCGACCGCCGTTCTTGAAAAGCCTGCCGACGGTTTCCGGGCCCACCCAACGCGCGGCGGTGATGTCGGCGTAGAGCTCGCGGCTTCTCAGAAGAGCCGCGTACTCGCCCCAAGTGAGGACGATAAAGAACAGGAAACTGAGGACAACGAACGCGAGGGGGAAATTGTATCCCTGGACCCATCCCCAGGAATATCCGATCGCTTGCGTGAGCGGCATCGAGCCGGCAACGATAGCTCGCCACATGTAGCCGAAGGATCTCGTGGCGAGCGGACCGGTGAGAAAGGAATAATAGCCGGCGAGGACGATGGACACGGTGACGACGGAGACGACCGCCATCGCCTGGATTACCGCGCGACCCAGAAAACCGAGGTCCACGTCGCCGTGCCGAAGATGTCCGATTTCGTGCGCGACGACAGCGCGCGCCAGGTCCGGCGCCTTGGCTGCTACTACCTTCATGCCGCCGGCCAGATATATGTATCGCCGAAAAGGCAGGCCGAAAGCATTCGCTCCCTGTTCGAGCATATCTTTCGTGATGAGGAAGCGGGCGCGCTTTAGTCCTGCAGTTTCGGCCATTTCCCGGCAGATGACGCCGAGGGCCGAATCCGGATCCAGAAGAACCGCCTTGCCCAGTCGCCTCTTCATCAGCAGCGGATGGAGCGCGTAGAACAGGGTCACGAAGCAGATGAACAGTGGCAGGCTGTACAGGTTTGCGGACAAATCGGAAACTACTCCGGGGACCATGATGGTCCCGGCGCCCGGGTGAGCCAGGCTATAAAAAGCGAGATACCAGGTCGTCGAAGGAAAGTAGGAGGAAAAGAGCGTGCCCGTGAAAAACAGGATAACGAATCTTTCCCGGAAGCCGGAAGGAAGTGCAGCCCAATCGACCCCGGCTAGGGTGCGATCACTTGCCGTCATGGGGCGGCGATTGCTGCAGCAGTCCGCGCACCGCCTCGGCGATCTTTTCGTTCAGGACCGGTTCGACGCCCCGCTTACCCATCTTGTCGCGCACTTCCGCGACGATCTCGTCGATCTTCAGCAGATCGAGTTCCACCGGAGCGGGCTCCGAAAATCGCGATTTGAACCAAAGCAAGATGCGCGGGGCCGCCGCGTCCTTCGCCAAATTCAACATATAACCGACGACGATCTTGCCTGCCTCGTACACGAGCGGCGACATGATGCCGACGATCTCGCCAACGCCGAGGGCGAGCGGCTGCTCGACCGCTTTCTTGCCGCCTTTTGCAGCGCTCTCTCTGTAGGATTCGATTATCTCCGGATAAAGGCCGCCCTCTTCCGGCGCCACGCGCTCTATCAGAAGCGCGCCGAATTCCGCACCCAGTTGATCGACGGGAGATTCCTGGCTCGTCTGGCTTCGCATCTTCGGCTCTCTTTGAATGGTAATCTCTCGGGAGCACGGGCATTATTCGCATCTTCGCCCCATGGCTGTAAACCGGGATCCTGCGGGCTCGATGGATTCGATAGGCCGATGCTGGCGCAACATGGCAAGGCGCTCAAGTCCCTCATTCGTCCCGCCGGTACGGCTTTCGTTCGATCCGCGGACCTCGGGCAGACCCCCTGAGTTTTCCCGGATTCGCAGAAAGGTTGCGCCCCGTTGCGTGCGGCGTGCGCCGCCGTCACCCCTTCATACCAGTACCGGGCTCGCTGTTCGCGCGTCGCGATTTCTGCGCCGCAGGTAGTTCAGCGGCAGACGCGAGGTTCGGAAAATCCGGCGCACCGCAGGTCCGCGCGTGTTATGAAATGGGAAAAGGTACAGTGGGCTGGTAGGCGGATAGAACCGCGCATGATGGTCGTTTTCTCCCGGGATGATCGTAAAGGTCGATCGCCGGGCAAGGATGGAAAGCAGCGCCTGATCATGACGGTTTTCGATAAATTCCGGCCGCTGGATAGCGGGATCGAGGCGGTCATCCAGAAGACGATAGGAATCCGTTCGGCACAACGCCAGCCAGTCGGCGACGAATTGCCTTGCCTCCGCGCCGTTCCGGATCAGGAAGAGGGCAGCCTGAATTTGTTCCAGCGACAATTCCTCGGCCGTGACCTTCAGGTGAGTCACCACCTCGGCCTTGGTCCAGCACACGGTCTTTAAACCTCGCAGCGAGAAAAACAGGCCGCCCGATGTGTCAGCCATCTGCACATATTCGCGGAATCGGTCCCGGCCAGCGGCGGAGATTTCAGTCCCCGCATCGGCATAGACGACGAGGTCGCCGTCGTCGGTTTCGCGCAGCATCCGCTCGATCATTGCGGGCTTCCATATCCAGTACCCCAAGCCCCTTGGATTTGTCTGCGCGAACTGGCAGTCGAGGACGTCTGCCATACCAAGCGATGGCAGACCGCCAGACGGTGCGTTCTCGAAAATCGGGCCGAAAAAGCTTCGGTCGGTCCATACCTTGACGTCCGAAAACCACCCCGTCCGTCGCGCTTCCTCGCCGAGCAAGACGGCGTGGTTGCGAAAGCGCTGTGTGCCGCCGCCAAAGGTCGTGAAGATGATCTTTCTGGAAGGGACCGCCACCATCTGCCTCTTTGCCACCAAGCACGCCGATTGGCGAAAAGCCCAACGCGGGTACGGTGTTTGACGTTTCTAGCCGCGCCCCGCGGTATTTCCGCGACAACTGATGGTGCGCCATATATAATTGGGTGCGATAATGGATTGATGTGCCCGACGTCAACCAATTGAAACGGCGCCGTTCAATTTAGGACGCCGAAGAGCTTGGCGTTGTCAGTCGCACTATCTACCATTGAAGGGCGATTTTACAACGAACGGGGCACAAAGATCGTGGAGGAAGCAATCACTTTGCGCGCGCGCCGCATAACGCGCGAAGAACTCCATCAGATCGTTTGGCAAAAACCGATGACTCGTCTTGCCGAGGAGTTTGGCATTAGTGGAAACGGGTTAGCCAAGGTCTGCGATAGGCTAAATGTGCCTTATCCACCTCGCGGCTACTGGGCTAAGAAGGAGGCTGGCAAACCTGTCGTTGCGTTTAAGCTTCCGCCTCGGCTCAATCGTGCGATGGCTGGATGGTTCGAGTTCGCGAGAAAGACGCTCGATGCTGCCGAGGCCAACGTTACGACGTTTTGCGATCATGCCAGCCAGCTCGCGCAGGCGGAATCGCCGGTCGAATGTATCAGGCTGCAGACGGAATTCGTGAAGTCGTCGATGGCTTCGATGCAGAAGCAGTTGATGGACATGATGCGCGCCGGCAAGGAAGTGGCGGACTGATCGAGGTCCTGTAGGCCCCGTCGAGAAGTAGTGTCGAGCGGACTTTCCTGTCATTTCGTCTTTAGCGTCGCGACCGACGACCATTCCTCATCCACGCCAGACTGTTGAAGACGCCTGCACCGCTCGAGCAACAGGGAAGCCGGCAAGTCGTGGGGGCGCCCGCTAAGCACCGCTTCGAAACGGATGATCGCGCCTGAGAAGTCGCGACGACGATATTTCGAAAGTCCTTCTTCATAGCTCGCGATCCAGTCTGTGTTTTCGCCGCTGACTTCTGCAAGGCCGACCAACTCGTAAACCGCCAGCCCCTCCGTCCGGCCATAGACCGCGATGCTGTCGATCTCGCGCGTGAGGAAGGCATTCCCGATCAGGCGCTTCGTCTCTGTGCCAATCAGGATCTGCGTGCCGTATTGCTTATTGGCGCTCTCCAGCCGGCTCGCCACATTAACGGTGTCGCCGATCACCGTGTAGTTCAGCCGCAGTTCGGATCCGATATTGCCGACCAGCATGCGGCCGGAATTGATTCCGGTTCGGATTTGCAGCGGCTTGCCCTGGTCGTCGGTCAATCCGGCGCTCCCGAGCGCATCGCGGATGGCAAGGGCCGCGCGGCAGCAGCGCAGCGCGTGATCGTCCTGCGCCATCGGAGCGCCCCAGAAGGCCATCACGGCATCGCCGATGAACTTGTCGATGGTGCCAGCATTCGCGTCGATGATTTCGGAAGCGAGGTTGAGATAGCCCGACAACAGCGGCACGACGCGATCGCCCATGCGTTCGGAAAGTCCGGTGAAGCCGGCGACGTCGATGAACATCACGGTCAGTTCCTGGATGGAGCCGCCGGGCTTGGCCTCGACACCCTGGCGCAGCAGCGAGCGGACCAGATCGGCCGGGATGAATTTGCGGAACGCCGACAGGCCCGCAGCCATTTCGGCGATGGCGCCGGACAGGCTCGATATCTCCGCAATCCGCGAGGGATGACGGCGCACCTTTTCCAGCGCGAAATTCTCGACATGGCGGATTTCTCCGACCACCCGAGCGAGCGGCGCTGCGATCACCGAACGCGCCAACATCGCCGACAACAGGGCAGCCAGCAGGGCGCCGGCGGCGAGGCCGACGATCAGACGGCGCAGTGTGGTCTCGACCGGGCCGAGAAACTCAGCCTCGGGAATCACAGTCGCAAGCCGCCAGCCGGGAAACGGCAATGGCGTGAGCGCGACCTCATAGGCGGCGCCATGGGATGTGAGCCTTTGGCGCCAGGCCTCCTTCCTCCCGGCATCGCCTGCCTCCGTGAGCACCATCCGGGCCAGCGGCAGCAACGTTTCCTGGCTCATCACCGGATGCAACTCGTCGGCGTCCTTGTCGGGCGCGGCAATCAGTTCTCCGCCGTCATCAAAGATAAAGGCGGTTCCGGTACGTCCCACTTCGAGCTGGGCCAGGAAGTGAGCGAGCCTGGTATATTCGATGATGATGGCAAGGACGCCCTGACGTTCCTGGTAGACGTCGATCGGGCCGGCGAACGCAATCGACCGGCGCTGGCCGATTGGATGGTCGATCACCCTCGACCATTGCGGCCCGTCGGCCTTGATCGCGGTCTTGAACCAGGGCTGGTCGACGACGCGGAAATCGGTTGGCACGAATTGGCGGGTCTCGAATTCGATGTCGCCGGGGATGACGGCATATTCATCGACCCGACGCTGCCCCGGATGGTCGGTCAGCGAAATTTCCATCATCTCCAGATGGCTGTCGCCAAGCTTGTGGGCGGCGAAGAACGAATTGTCCGGCCAGCCGAACGCGACCCAGGAGATGTCCGCCTGCGATTGCAGCTGCGACAGGAAGACGAACTCGCGCTTGTCCGCCTCGCGGGTGTCGAGCACGTTCTGCAGGAAGAGGGTGCGAACGGCGGTTTGGGCCGCAACCGCTTCGCCGACGATCGCCGACACCTCCTTGCGGACGGCGGCCACGATCTGCTCGTTGATGGTGCTGGCGAGTTGCCGGCTGGTGGCTTCCGCCGTGCGCCACCACAGCAGGCTCGATGCCGCGGCGGTCAGGAGGATCGCCGTCAACACCAGCGCCGACACCGCAAGGCCGATGCTGACCGTCAGGGGTCTACCGGCGGAAAGAGGCCTTGGGTGATCCCCCGGTTGTCGGCTTGGAACGGCGATCATCCTTGTTCCGCTTTCCTGCAGGGGCACGGCTGCCAGCCGCCTCGATTGAATATACGCCGGAATTCCGGTTCACGTTACCTCTCCAAACGCCGGCCTCAAACTTCCAAGCTGATGTCGGCAGTCTCCAATGCCGTTTGGCTAACGTCCGACAGGGACAAAGCATTGGAGATGTCCCTCGGCTTTCCCCTATCTGGCGGTACACGCGGTGCGGCGATTGTGCACGGCACCTCAGTAGTCTCACGGACTCGTGAGAGGCGCCTGGTAACGGCGGCTGTGGGCGAGACGAACGAGATCATGTGCCTTCGCCAAGCGGCGATGCCAACTCTCAACAGGAGAAGATCCGAATGTCTGCGAAGAATCTTATCAGTTCCCTGATCCTTGCCGGCGCCGTCACGACGGCGCTTGCAACCATCGCTTCCGCCGCCCCGCTGACCAAGGCCGAGGGGGATGCGGCCGTCGCCGCCCACAAGGAGAAATGCTTTGGCGTGGCGCTGAAGGGCCAGAACGATTGCGCCGCGGGCCCGGGCACGACCTGCCAGGGAACGTCGACCACCGACTTCCAGGGCAATTCGTGGAAGTTCGTGCAGGGCGGCACCTGCGCCAACATCGAGGTGCCGGGCGGCAAGCACGGCTCGCTCAAGCCAGTCTAACAGACCCACCGGGTGAACGACAACGACCGGAAAGCGGAGAGACAACATGAATGCGGTGATCAAGCCAGCCCCCGCCGCGGCCATTGCTCCTTGCTTTCCGGCGCTGCCGATCGGCGGCCTCGCCGGGACGAGCTTCAGGCACGAGCATCTCGCTGCGATCCTCGCTGAGGGCGCGCAGCGTGGCTTCTTCGAAGTCCATGCCGAGAACTACATGGGTGCGGGCGGACCGCCGCACCGGGCGCTCGAAGCCATACGGCGCGACCACCCGCTCTCGCTGCATGGCGTCTGTATGTCGATCGGCGGCGAGCGGCCGCTCGACCAGGCGCATCTGATGCGCTTCAAGCATCTCGTCGAACGCTATGAGCCGGCGCTGGTCTCCGAACATCTCGCCTGGTCGACGCATGAGAACACCTATTTCAACGACCTGCTGCCGCTGCCTTACACCGCAGCGACGCTGGCGCGGGTCTGCGATCATATCGATGAGGTGCAGGAGGCGATCGACCGGCCGATACTACTGGAAAATCCGTCGACCTATGTCGCATTCCGGGAATCGACCATGAGCGAGACGGATTTCATCCGCGCTATTGTCAGGCGTACCGGATGCGGCCTCCTGCTCGACATCAACAACGTCTTCGTCTCCGCCACCAATCACGGCTTTTCCGCACGTGAATATCTCGCCGACTTCCCGCTGTCGCATGTCGGCGAGATTCATCTCGCCGGTCACGCCGAACAGGCCGACGACGAGGGAACCCCACTCCTGATCGACAGCCATGACGGCCCGGTCGCGGATGCGGTGTGGAAGCTGTACGAGATCGTGATCGGACAATGCGGGCCGGTGCCGACGCTGGTCGAGTGGGACAGCAACATTCCGGATTGGCCGGTCCTCAAAGCCGAGGCCGCCGCGGCGCAGGCGATCCTCGACCGCTGCCACGCCATCTTGGAGGACCGTCATGCAGCCGCATGAACGAAAGCCTTCGTATGCGGCGGCGTTCGCTGCGCCGCTGGTCGATCCCGAACTCGAGACGCCTGCGATCGTGGCCGGCCCGTCAGGCAAGGGCGCCGTCAAGCGCTACAACGTCTACCGCAACAACGTCACGGTCAGTCTGATCGACGCGCTGGCCGCGGTGTATCCGGCCGTGCAGCGCATCACCGGCCGCGACTTCTTCCGCGCTATGGCGCGCTTCCACATCCGCGCGACGCCGCCGACATCGCCGCTGCTGTTCGAATATGGTCGGGATTTTCCCGCATTCATCGAAGGCTATGAACATGCGCAGGCAATGCCGTGGCTCGCCGACACTGCACGGCTCGAACGGGCGTGGCTCGATGCCTATCACGCCGAAGACGCTGCGCCGCTCTCTGCCGAGACGCTGGCTGCGGTTGCGCCCGAACGCCTCGTCGATCTCGTCTTCATCGCGCATCCCGCAACGCGGATCGTCCGAGCGCCATTCTCGGTGGTGACGATCTTCGCGGCCAACCGCAGCGGAGAGGAGGTAGGCCGCATCGACGCGTCGTCGCCAGAAGACGCACTGATAACGCGACCCGATCTCGATGTCGTGGTGCGGCACCTGCCGACCGGCGGCGCTGCTTTCCTCTTGAATCTGATGACGGGGCAATCGCTTGGCGAGGCGGCGGCGTCGGCGCTGGAGGCCTCTCCCGCTTTCGACATCGTCGCCAACATCGCCGGCTTGATCGAGGCGGGCGCGTTTGCCGCCATTACCTTTGGAGACGCGTGATGGTCATGGATCAATACGCCGCGCGCGGCGAGTCCGTGCGCACGGCTGGACTGCTCGCGGACAAGGCGAGCCAGCTCGTGCAAAGAGTGGCAGTGCCGTCGCTGGTGCAACTCGTGATGCGCGTGGCGTTGGCGGTGCCGTTCTGGAAATCCGGCATCCTGAAATGGACGGGCTTTCTCCAGCTCAGCGACACCGCGGTGACGCTATTCACCGACGAGTTTATGCTGCATCTGCCGGGCGGCCCCTATCACTATCCGGTGCCGGCGGTGATGGCATTCCTTTCCGGCTGCGGCGAAATCACGTTTTCGGTGCTGCTGGTGCTCGGCTTTGCGACGCGGTTCGCCGCGCTCGGCCTGTTGTTCATGACGCTGATCGTCGAACTCACCGTGCCCGACGGCTGGCCGATCCACATCACCTGGGCGGCAATGGCGCTCGGGATCATGGCCTGGGGAGCGGGGCGAGTCTCGATCGATTACTTCGTGCGCAGTTTCCTTCGACTGCCAGAGAGCGTTCGCCAGGGGTAAAGCGTCTATGGCAGTCAACTAGAACGACGCACGTTGTGCGTTTCGCGCCCGCGGCGGGACCCCAATAGCATTCACGATCCAAGACCTACCGGTGTCGTCAATAGCCGAGCCATCTGCATTCGGGGGCGATTTAACCGCGGCGGCGGTTACCACATGCGTCCGGGTGCTCCAGGGCATTCCGATCCAAACGTCCAGCCTCAAGCTGCCGCTTGCTTCGGCATCAGGCTGACATGCGCGGCGGCGATGCGCCAGCCTTCCGGCGTGCGCAGCCACACATGACTCTGCCGGCCGGTTACCGTCGAACCTTCGCGTTGAAATTCGGTATTGGCGGTTGCGAGATCACGGCCGTATGCCGTGATGACGGTGTTCATCAGGCGGCGCGTCAGGTTGATCGGCGGCCGGGTCGCGCGGAAATCAGCGATGGCGTCATATCCGTAGAGGTTTTCCGCCACGCCGTACCGGAGCGTGCAGGGGCTCCTCCAGAACAGCTGATCCAACGCCGCGACATCGTTGGCAACAAGGGCTCGCTCGTAGTTTGCGAAAGCCGACGTTACTTCGGCGACAATTTCGGGAAGATTGATCTCGAGCATTCACAGTACCTCCAGGATTAAGACCGCACTGGCGGTGGCGCCAGTACACCGGCAGCTTCCGCCACCGCCGCCACCCGCAGCACCAGATCCTCGCGCCAGGGCGCCGCGACGATCTGGATGCCCAACGGCAATGGACCAGACGCTGCAACCGGCGCAGCCAGAACCGGGAGCCCGGCAAAGGAC
>Ga0302325_10035731_pt1 | contig 10144 bp, 4 predicted proteins | sample Palsa_T0_2_FD_201948 | JGI IMG/M metagenome (GOLD analysis project Ga0302325, IMG submission 201948) | Peat permafrost microbial communities from Stordalen Mire near Abisko, Sweden - Palsa_T0_2 | ecosystem: Environmental > Terrestrial > Soil > Palsa > Peat permafrost | place: Sweden: Abisko... | reverse complement strand
AAGGCGGCGGCGGCTTTTCGCGACGAATTGAAACTCAATCCGGAAGACGCGGCGTGTGAATTTCAGCTGGGGCAGATCGCGCAGGTGGAAGGCAATAAAGCCGATGCGAAGACGCATTTTGAAGAAGCCCTAAAACGCGCGCCGCAGTTCGTCACGACTCTGATCGCTTTAGGCAAAATGGAAACGCTGGACAAACGTTACGAGCGGGCGATCAGTCTGCTCAGCAAGGCCGTCGAACTGCAGCCGGCCAACGAGACCGCGCACTATGCGCTGCTCACTGCCTATCGCGACGCGGGGCAGATGGACAAAGCGAAGGGCGAGAAGGCGATTCTCGACAAACTGCAGAAGCCGCCGGAAGGCGAGTTCAGCGACTTTCTGAAAAAGCTCGGCGAGAAGCCGCCGGCGCAGTGACGACCAAACTGCTGATGGCAACGGCGCTGATTGTGGCCGACTTCCAGAACGTGGCGAAGCAAGCCGGTCTGACAGCGGTCTTTCCAAACGGCGGAAGCGTCACGAAACAGTTCATCATCGAGACCACTGGTAGCGGCATCGCCTTCATCGATTACGACAATGATGGACTGCTGGATCTCTTCGTGCTCTCAGGCAAAAGTGGAACGAACCACATGTATCACAACGAGGGACACGGGCGCTTTCGCGATGTCACAGCCACCCTCGGTTTGGAATCGAGCGGTTGGGCGCAAGGCGTATGCGCGGGCGATTACGATAACGATGGCTATACCGATCTGTTCGTCACATATTGGGGTGGCAATCATCTCTACCGCAATGTAGCGGGGCAACGCTTCGAAGATTTCACTCAGAAAGCGCACCTCACACAGGATCGCGTGAGATACAACACGGGGTGCGCCTTCGTCGATATCGATAACGACGGCCGCCTGGATCTGTTCGTCTCCAACTATCTGAAGTTCGATCCGGCGACCACGCCGCCGCCAGGCGCGAATCCGTATTGCTTCTATCGGGGCATTGCGGTGAACTGCGGGCCGCGTGGATTGCCGTTCGACCGCAACATTCTGTACAAGAATAATGGCGACGGGACGTTCAAAGACATTTCGGAAGAATCGGGGATCGCTGCGCCGTTCGGGCATTATTCGCTGAGCGTGTTAACGGGCGATTTTAATGAAGACGGTTTGCCGGATATTTACGTAGCCTGCGACCAGACGCCTTCGCTGCTCTATATCAACAAGGGGCAGGGCAAGTTTGAAGAAGAGGCGGTATTGCGCGGCGTAGCGTTCGATCAGAATGGCAAGGCGATGTCGGGCATGGGCGTGGCGGAAGGAGATTACTTGAACGAAGGACACGCGAGTATCTTTCGAAGTAACTTCTCCGACGAGTTCGAAACGCTCTATCATAACCGGGGCGACGGCAACTTTGACGATGTGACCCTGGATGCGGGCTTAGGGCAGAACACGCGTTATGTCGGCTGGGGAACGGGCTTCTTCGATTTCAATAACGGTGGCTGGAAAGATTTGCTGCTGGTGAACGGGCATGTCTTCCCGGAGGTGGACAAGCTCAATATCGACATTCACTATAAAGACCGCGCGATTCTTTATCAGAACCTGGGAGAAGGCAGGTTCAAAGACGTTTCAAGAGAAGCGGGACCGGCTTTGCTGGAGCGGCATTCGGCGCGTGGGGCGGCGTTCGGGGATATCGACAACGACGGCACGCTGGAAGTAGCCATCAACAATCAGAACGAAGCGCCTTCCCTGTTCAAGCAAGCGCACAAAGCCGCCGGCCACTGGCTGATTGTGAAGTTGGAAGGTAGCAAAGCAAACCGCAGTGCGATTGGAGCCAGGGTGAAAGTGATGGCCGGCGGGCATGCGCAATGGGACGAAGTGCGCAGCGGCGGAAGCTACCTTTCGCAGAACGATCTGCGTTTGCACTTTGGATTAGGCTCGGCTACAAAGGTCGATCGCCTGGAGATTGCATGGCCCGGAGGAAAACGGCAGGTTTTGGAAAATCAGCCGGCGGACCGCGTGCTCACGATAAAAGAAACGCGCTGAGTACAATCGGGAGCATGCGCCGAGTTGCCTTGTTTCTGCTAGCGGTGGCCGCTGTCTCCGCCCAAAGCGTGCAGTATGACGAGAGCCGGAAGATCTGGCTGTTGAGCACGCGAGTGAGTTCTTACGCAATGGGGATTTCGCCCGATGGGGAGTTACAGCACTTATATTGGGGCGGACCGCTGTGGCGCATAGCCGATGTGCCGGCAGCGAGAACCAAGGAGGACATCTCTTCCTTCGACCCGCACGAAATGCTCGAGAACGAGGAGTATGCCGGTTGGGGCGGAAAACGGTTTTACGAGACAGCGCTGAAGATTACGCGAGCCGATGGCGATCGTGATTTGGTACTGCGATATCAGTCATACAAGATCGACGGAGACAGGCTCTCGATCACGCTCAAAGACATCAAAGACGACATTGAGGCGGTATTGGAATATCGGGCGTTCGCGGATGCGGGCATCATCAGCAGACGCGCGGTGATCCGCAACAACAGCAAGCAGGCGATTACGCTTGAAAGCGCGCAATCGGCGACTTGGTATCTGCCGCCGGGCGATGGCTACCGGCTGACCTATCTGAGTGGGCGCTGGGCGGCGGAGACGCAGGTCAATCGCGAACCTATTCATGAGGGGACGAAGGTGCTGGAGAGCCGGTTGGGGCATACCGGGCACAACTTCAATCCCTGGTTCGCCGTCGATCAGGGCGAGGCGAATGAAGAGCACGGCAGTGTGTGGTTCAGCGCGCTGGCCTGGAGCGGGAACTGGCGTATCTCAGTCGAGCAGACTCCCTACAAGCAGGTGCGTGTCACCGGAGGCTTCAACACATTCGACTTTGCCTATCCATTAAAGCCAGGTGAGCAATTGGAGACACCTGCCTTCTACGGCGGTTATGCCGCCCACGGTTTTGGAGAGGCTTCGAGGCTATTGCACGGCTTGGAGCTGAGCGACATTGAGCCGCACGGTTCGGCGGCGCGGCCGCGCCCGGTGCTCTACAACTCATGGGAGGCCACGGAGTTCAAGGTGGACGAGGCCGGCCAGACCGCGCTAGCGCAAAAGGCGGCAAAGCTGGGGGTCGAGCTATTTGTGATGGACGATGGCTGGTTCGGCAAGCGCAATACCGATCACGCCGGACTCGGCGACTGGGTGGTCAACCCGCAGAAGTTTCCCAACGGCCTAGCGGGATTGATCAAGACCGTAAACGCGCTGGGGATGGATTTTGGTTTGTGGGTCGAGCCGGAGATGGTGAACCCCGATAGCGACCTTTACCGGGCGCATCCCGATTGGGTGATGAACTTTCCCGGGCGGCCGCGCAGTGAATTGCGCAATCAGCTGGTCTTAAACATGGCGCGGGAAGATGTGAAGGAATATATCTTCGACGTCCTGGACAAACTGGTGACCACCTACAAATTCCGTTATTTCAAATGGGATATGAACCGGATTTTTGCAGAGCCGGGCTGGCCGGAAGTGAGTGCGCGGGAACAGCGCGAGTTGTGGGTTAAGTATGTCTGGAACTATTACGAAATTATGGATAGGCTGCGCAAAAAACATCCGGAATTGGAGATTGAATCGTGTTCGGGAGGAGGAGGCCGGGTGGATTTGGGAGTGTTGCGGTATGTGGATGAAGTGTGGCCCTCCGATAACACGGAGGCGTTTGACAGACTCAAAATTCAGGAAGGCTTTTCGGAGGCGTATGCGGCGAAATTCATGTCGGCCTGGGTGACGGACGTGCCCAATATGAATGGCAGGAGCACACCACTGCGCTACCGGTTCCTGGTTGCGATGCAGGGAGCGTTAGGGATTGGTTCAAATCTGAACAAGTTTAGCGAGGCGGACACAATGCTGGCGACTCAAATGGTGACCCTCTACAAACGCATTCGAGAAACGGTGCAATTTGGGAGTTTGTACCGGCTGCTATCGCCGCGTACGAGTGACACGACCGCGAACGAGTATGTGTCAAAGGATGGCAAGGAGGCGGTGGTGTTTGCCTTCCGGCATTCGCAGCAATATGACACGAACCCCCCCGCGATCTACCTGCAAGGATTGGATCCGAGGAGCGTTTACCAACTTGAGAAATGGGACGGAACTATGCTCGAAAAGGTGAGTGGGGCTTACCTGATGGAGAACGGTTTCGAGGTGAGTCTGCGCGGGGATTTCGACAGTACGGCTGTATTGCTGCACCGCGAGTAGAAGCGTCTCTAGCCGGAGGGGCGAAATGGGACGGATAAACATCAGCGCCAAGACATGGCCGTAGCGCAACGGACGAGCCGCCTGAGTGTGGACGACTTTGCGTCTGGGAGCGAAGTCATCGAATGAAACTGCCCAACCGCCCATTGCAGTAACTTGGATATTTGCCGATGATTGTTCCTCATCCCATCCAGCGCCGGTATCTTGCCGAAGAGCTCGTTCGCTTGCGGCGGGCGGATGAACAACAGCGGTATGCCGCCGCGCAGCGCCAAGGCCGCATTGATCCGAACCCACATCAAATAGACGCGGTGATCTTCGCACTGAAGAGGTTCCCGGAGGGCGGCTGCATCCTGGCAGACGAAGTCGGCTTGGGAAAGACCATAGAGGCTGGGTTGGTGGTCGCGCAACTGCGCTCCGAAGGTGCGGCCTCGCGCGTGCTCCTGGTGGTGCCGAAACCGCTGTTGGGCCAGTGGCAGGATGAACTCTACCGCCTCTTCGGCATCCAAGCGGTGGAGGGGCGTCTTGAGCCGGGAGGCTTCTCCGGTGCAGAAGTGTTTCTTGTGGGTAGAGAAGTGGCAGGCAGCGAACGAGGCGCGGAGTTCCTGCGGGACACTGAGCCGTTCGACCTCTGCATCATCGACGAGGCCCACGAAGTTTTCGCGAACATCTATCGGCGTTTTGACAAAGAAGGCGACTACCGCAGCGACTCGCCGGAGGCCCGAATCGCGGATCGGGTGCGAAGCTTTCTCCGCCATACACCGGTGTTGCTGTTGACGGCCACGCCGATTCAAAATAATCTGACCGAGCTGTGGGGGTTGATTCAATATGTAGAACCAACGGGAACACTGCTTGGGAATCTGCGCACTTTTCGGGATGTCTTCTGCGACGGCGACGATCGAACACTGGTGCGCGGACAGGACGACGAGCTGCGCAGACGCATCGAAACCGTCGTTCAGCGGACGTTGCGGCGGCAGGCACAAGATTTTCTGGAGCGCCCTTTTGTCGCGCGACATGCGCAAATCTTCGAATACTCGATGACGGCGCGAGAGAAGCTCCTGTATGACCAGGTGACGGCCTACCTGCTGGAACCGCAACTGTTTGCTTTCCGGGGCAACCAGCGGCGGCTTCTGTTAATCGGCTTCCACCGTCTGATGGGTTCATCGATAGCGGCCTTGACGGCGAGTTTGCGGAAAGTCGCTGCGCGCCTCGACCGGATGCTGGCGGGACACACGCTGGAACAAGTAGACACACTGTTGGACGATCTGGAAGACGACGAGATAGAGATTGAGCCGGAGGGCGAGGAAAAAGCTGCCATCGATCTAAAGCTTGTGGAAAAGGAACTGGAGCGCGTTCGCTCGTTCATATCGCTTGCTGAGACTCTGCGCCGCGACAGCAAGGCGGACAAACTCCTGGATGTGATGCGCGTGATCGCGGAACGGCCCGCTGGCCGGCAGCGCGCCGTTATCTTTACCGAATCGCTGGTTACCCAGTCATACCTTCAAGACCTGTTGCTGGACAGAGGCGGCTTCCGGCCGGAAGATATCACTTTGTTCAGAGGGACGAACGATTCGGCGCGAGCGGCGCAAGCGCTGAAACGATGGCAGGAGGAAATCGGAGACTCGCTGCCGGCCCATCAGCGGCCTAGCCGCTCAGTTGCGATGCGGCTGGCGCTAGTACACGAATTCAAGACTCGCTCGCGAGTCTTCATATCGACCGAGGCGGGCGCAAAGGGGCTGAATCTGCAATTTTGCGACACTATCGTAAATTACGACTTGCCATGGAATCCGCAGCGCATTGAGCAGCGGATTGGCAGGTGCCACAGGTATGGCCAGGAGCACGATGTGACCGTGATCAACTTTCTGGCCGCGGACAACGAAGCACAAAAGCTAACCTTTGAGATTCTCAGCCGCAAACTGGATTTGTTCGGCAAGGTGCTGGATGCGTCGGATGTGGTGCTGCATGAGCCGTCAACGGATACGCCGGAAACATTGGCCGGCGCGGTGGGTAGCGACTTTGAAGGGCGCTTGCGACGGATTTATGAGCGCGCCAGAACGGTGGGCGAAATAGAAGCGGAACTGAGGCGTTTGCGCGAAGAGATGGAGGACGAGCGAAAGCGTTTTGAAGAGACGTGGGCGCGCACGGCGGGCTTGATTGAAACGCGTTTCGACCAGCGCGTGAAGGAGGCGTTCCGCCGCTTGCAGACGGACCTGCCACCGGGTTTGGCACGGCTAGACGATGAGATGGACCGGCTCATCACGGGTTTCTTGCTGGCGCTGGCTGTGCCGCACCAGAGGATCGCTGTAAATGGAAACATCCGGTTCGAGTTGTCGGCGTCGGACCGTTTGCCCGATGGCTGGCGCGACGGCGGCATTGTCGCCATTGGCGAAGCACGGAATTTGGAGGATGCCGATGCGCTGCATCTTGGCCATCCGCTTGTGCAGGCCGCGGTAACCGAAGCGCGCGACGCGACGGTGACTCAATCGCCGGTGGCCTGGATTCTGGATAAGACTGCGCCTCGCGAACTGCTGGCTCATAAAGAGAAACGGGGGCGCTTGATCCTGGTCAGGATTCGCTATGAAGGTTTCGAAAGGGTTGACCGCCTGATTCCCATTGCGTTACTCGAAGGAGAAGTTTCTCCTCTTTCGACCGACAGCGCGAACTGGCTCTTGGATCACCAGCCACAGGACAGACCGGCACCTCGAAAGCTTGAAATCGAAAGCGACGTGGTGGACGACGCTGTAGAGGAAATGGCCTTCACTGACCAACTTGAGGTGTCAGGCGAGGAACGGGCGCCGTTCGAACGGAATTTGGAACAGCTTGAGCGATACGTCGAAGATCAGTTGCTGGTTTTGCGCCGTCGCTTGAGTGCCGCGCGACAGTCTTTGCTGGCTGCTCAGGACAAGCGCGAATCCGCTTTGGGAGCGGAGCTACGCAGTCAAGCGGAGGCACGGGTGAGGTCAATTCAGGAAGGCATCGATGCAATAGAATCCGAAGTTGCCCGGCTTGAAACGCGCGACGATGCGGACTATCAAAAGTGGCGGCGGCGCGTCCAGCAGCGGCGCGACACACCGCCGCAGATTCACCGCCTGCTCGATGTGGAGTTTGTGCTCGAATGACAAGGCGAATGACAAATATGGAGGAGCAAGACGTGGCGCTGAAGATACTGCATACAGCCGATTGGCATCTCGGCTTGCGGTTTGCCTCTTTTGGCGAGGATGACAGCCTGAAACTTACCAGAGCGCGACTCGAAGCGGTGGAGAAGCTGCTGGGACTGGCGGAAAGCTACTCGGTCAACGCAGTACTCTGCGCCGGCGATATCTTCGATTCTCCCGCTCCAGAGGAGTTATGGTGGAAGGGCCTGGCACAGCTTTTTCAGCGGCGTAACTGGCACGACCGCCCGGTGTTCCTACTGCCCGGAAATCACGACCCGCTGCAGGCGAACTCGGTCTGGTCGGCAGACCACGCCTTCCGCAGGGTGCTGCCTGCGTGGGTTCACGTGGTGGATCGTGATCACTATGAGTTGGCACTTTCGGAAGAGGCGACGGTTTATGCGGAACCATGCCGGAGTCAGGCGGGCGCTGACGATCTGGCTTCGCGTATTGCGGCGCGGGCGGCCGGAGATCAAAAGATACGCATCGGGTTAGCGCATGGCCAGACATTCGATATGCCTGGCTACCAGATGAACTTTCCGATTGCCGCCGATGCCGCTCAGCAGCGCGGACTTAGCTATTTAGCGATTGGCGACACGCATGCATTCCGCGAGTTGCCTCCCAAGACCAGTCCCACAGTGTATCCAGGCGCGCCGGAAGCAACCAAATTCGGCGAAGTCGATGCGGGCTTCGCTGCGGTGGTCTTTTTTCCCCGTCATGGCAAGCCGCCCATCGTGAAAAGACAACAAGTGGGCCGCTGGCGTTGGCGTGACGAACACATAAGGAGCGTGGGTGATTTGGAGCGGCTCCGCACCGAAGACCTGCGGGACTGCGTTGTCAGGCTGACGCTTTCCATGGAAGCAAGCCTGGCGGAGTTCGAACGGATCGAAAAAATCCTGAACGAGCTAAAGGGCAACGAGGCAACCCATGGCAGAGCGGGCGTGCTGCAGGTGAACCGCTCAGATCTGCAGCTTAATACCGATTTAGGCGATTTGGAGAAAGATCTTCCGGAGGTATTGAAATCGGTGGTCCAGCGGCTGCGAGATCGCGCTGGCGGGCATGAGGGAGCGGTGGCCAAGCAAGCTCTTTACCATCTGTTCAAGACTTTTCGCACGTTACCGAACCGCGCAGCTTCGGGCGAGGCGGTGCGGACCGCCGGTGACGGCAAATGAAACTGTGGTCGCTGAGCGTGGAGCACTTTCGCGGCGTACGGAAAGCGCGGCTCGATTTTGGGGCCGGCCTGAACGTACTTCACGGCCCAAACGATCTGGGCAAGTCGAGTCTGGCGGCCGCGATTCGCGCTGCCCTGCTCCTACAGGTTTCCTCCAAAGAGAGCGAGCAGTTTCTTAACTGGCATGGCAGCGGAGATCCTCAGGTTGAACTAATTTTTGAGAGTGAGCCGCAGCGTATTTGGCGAATCAGGAAAACGTTTGGCAGCCATCCGCAGGCGTTCTTGGACGAATCGCGCGACGGGGTGGATTTTCATGTGGAAGCGAAGTCGCGCGAGGTAGACGGCCGGCTGAGTGAGATATTGCGCTGGGGACTGGCGCCGCCAGGCGGCAAAACTGGAGGCAAAGGACGGCCCAAAGGTATGCCCGTAACGTTTCTATCCAGCGCCCTAATGGCCGAGCAGGATCAGGTGGCAGCCATATTTGATAAGGCGCTTTCAGCCGACTCCGACGAGTCCGGGAAGAAGCGTCTGATGGAAGCATTGCAGGCTGTCGCCGAAGACCCGGTTTTCAAAGAGATTTTGCATATCGTGCAGGCGAAAGTTGAAGAAGCTTTTGGAGCGTCGGGTCAAAAACGGCGCGGGAAAGATTCGCCCTGGATGAAGATTCACGAACAGATTCAGCGGGCCGAGGATGAAGAACGTCAATGCAGCGAGCAGTTGCATAAAACGGTATCCATCGAGAGCGAACTCCAGGAATTGCTGAACCAGCGGTTGGAATGCGAAGCCGCTTTGGACAAGTTACGCGCAGAATGCAAGGGTGCGGAGGAAGATTATGGGCGCGCTATTAAGCGGGAAGCGATCCTCCAGCGCGTGCGGGCGTCGCAGAAGCGGCTGGCCGACATTGTCGCGGCATCTCAGGAACTCGCCAATACAAAAGCTCGGCACACTGGCCTGATTCAGACGGTGGCGCGGCTTGTCCAGCAGGAAACAGAAGCAAAGTCTAAGCTCACCGCGACTGACGCACAAGTGAAGAAAGCAACAGAAGAGGTGCGCGTTCAGAGCGCCGATCAAGAGCGCGAAAGCCAACTCAGGCAAAGCGCTCTTCAGAAAAAGTGCGCCGAGCTTCGTTCGGAACAGGCCGTAAACGATGCCACGCTCGACCGTGTTCGAGCTGTCGAAGCGGTGGCGGAACGGGCGCGGACGCTGGAAGCTGCCACCGGCGCTTTCGCGGCCAGAATTACCGGGCTTACCAGCCAATACGATGAAGCGGCGAAGGCTTTGCGGGAAGTGGATGAGCAGCAGCGTGGAGTAGCTGGTGTCGCGCAGTTACTGCGTAGTGGCGCGGCGCAGGCGGCTATCGCCGAAGCGGAGACGGCACTGGCGCAACTCGAAACGTGGCGCGCCCAAGCCAATCAACAGCGCAGTGCGGCAATCAATATCGAGAATGCGCAGAATGACCTGAACCTACCCGGTGCTGCGGGCATCGAAGGTCTCAAGCGCCTGGAACAGGAACTGCAAGTCGCGCGCGCCCGGCTTGGCGTCGGCCTGCATCTTGCGGTCATTCCGAAGCGTGAGCTGCGTGTGTCGATTCGCCGGGATGGCGGAGCGCCCGAGTCGCGCTTACTCAAG
>Ga0302325_10035730_pt1 | contig 10144 bp, 9 predicted proteins | sample Palsa_T0_2_FD_201948 | JGI IMG/M metagenome (GOLD analysis project Ga0302325, IMG submission 201948) | Peat permafrost microbial communities from Stordalen Mire near Abisko, Sweden - Palsa_T0_2 | ecosystem: Environmental > Terrestrial > Soil > Palsa > Peat permafrost | place: Sweden: Abisko... | reverse complement strand
ACGCCGGCCTCGGCTTCGCCTACCTGTCGAACCGGATGATCTTCATCGGCCAGCCCTACCAGCGCTCCGGTCGATTACTCGACGCCGCCTACCGATGTGTGCAGCACAACTGAGTGACGTACCTGGGCCCCATCCTTCGCCTCGGTCGCCCCGGCGTCTCATTGGCCCACTGGCCTGTTGGACAAAGTTGAGGGGAAGAACTCAGCCAGTGCCCGTCATCGACGTTGTCTGAGCCCACCGTCAGTGCGAAGCCGAGCAGCCGTGCTGGATGGTGCCAAGTGATGATCTTGGAGCGTGTCCAGGTTCGCCGACAGAAGCCAGCGATGTGTGCCGTAAGCGGAACGGTAACTGACACCCTCTCGGCAGCGCCGGTCCACACCCAGCCGTCCCCGCAAGCGGATCCCCTGCAGGCATTCTGGCCGACCGTCCGAATGACGAGCTGAGTGGCGTGGGATGCCGTTCCCCTATCGAGGGGAGTTGGGGCTGGCGCTTTGGCCACCAAGTGGTTCGCGACGGGCAAGGATCTTGCGGTGGCTAATCCGCCATCCATCTGACTGTCGGCGAACGGTGTCCACATGAGTGGCGGTGCCACAGCTGTGGTTGCTCACGATGGCCAGAGCTTTGGATCGCACGAAGGCGACGTCGTCGTCGTGCTCGCTTTCTGTAATGACGATGTTGGTGACGAGGTGCGCCAAAGGATTTCGCGCACCCAGCGCCAGCGCTCCATCGCGAATGGCATCGATTCCGACGAAGACTCCGGAACCGAGGTCACTGACGTCGTAGATGACATCGACGGTAAACAAGGCGTCCAGTCTGTCGAGCTGTCCTTCGTCGAACAGATGTCCATGAAGGGAAATGGTCTCGCCGATCGCCCATCGGTCTTCAGCTGTAAGCACCTCGAACTGCTCCTTTCCGGGGAGGTCCAACCTTCGGGTCAGATGCTCGTTGTGGACGTCTCTTCCAGTTTGGGACTCCGTTCGGCGTCAGCGGTCAAGCTAGAGGCAGCGGGTGAGTGGCTTGCGGCGGGGGATGCGCTTGCGATGGCCGATGCGCCAGCCGTCGGAGGTCCGAACAACAACGTCTTCGTAGGTGACGGTTGCGGACCTGCCGTCGGTCATCCCGCCGATGCCTTTCGAGCGGACATGGGGTTCGGAGTCGGTTTGCTCGGTGACGACGATGTTGGTGACGTGATGACCAAGCGGGTCGCGGTCACGCAGTTCCATAGCTTCGGCGGTGTCGCGGATGTTGCCGATGACCGGCAGGGTCTCCGACGTACTCGGACGCGTCAAAGACGATGTCGCTAGTGAACAGTTCGTCCAGCCGGTCCAGCTCGCCGTTGTCGAAAAGGTGGCCGTGCAGGGAGACGACTTCATGGATCACGAGGTGGTCCTCGAAGGTGAAGGCCATGGCCCGACTATAGTGGGGAGTACCCCACTTAGCAAGGAGTTCAGTGGCTCGAACGCCGTACCGGCCAACCGAGGACCCAAAGCGGACGCGCGCGTTGAGGTCGGACGCCAGACGTAACACCGAACTTCTGCTCGACGCCGCCAGGGCGCTGTTCGACGAGAAGGGGGCAGCGGTGACGATGGACGAGATCGCCGTGCGGGCCAGGGTGGGCAACGCCACGATGTACCGCAGATTCCCATCGCGAAGTGACCTGCTAGCCGCGGTGTACTCGGATCAGCTGTCGGCGTTGTGCGGATACGGGGCGAAGCTGCTCGACGCCACCGATCCTGCAGAGGCGATGTTTACCTGGCTCGCCGCGTTCGTCGACCACGTGGTCGACAAGCGGGAGCTGGCCATGACGGCTACTGAGGGCGATGAGCTACAGCGTGGCGAGATGTTTCGTCAGTGGCACGAATCGATGATCACCACCGCCGCTGGTCTGCTCGAACGCGCGCAGGAGGTCGGCGCCGTGCGCGAAGAGGTGACCGCCGTCGATGTGCTCGTACTCGCCAACGCTCTAGTTCTCGCCAGCTCCGACGCTGCACAGGCGGGTCGGATGCTGGGATATGTGCGTGAGGGAATCGTCTCGTGACAGGCCTGTGCTTAAGGCACGCTCGGCAAGGCTGGAAATATGACGGAGTTCCACGAAGTAGCGGAGAAGGATCCACAAACGTACCGCTTCGGAGGCCACGTACGGAGTTGAGTCACCTCAAACCCCGGCCACCTCTCGAAGCTGAAAGAATGTAATCAGTGACGCTAGAACAGCACGTGCCGGATGGATTCGAAGCGTTCAATTCCAGCCCGTTTCTCGCCGTTATCGGTCCGGTGTGGGTAAGTCGGCGACACGTGCCGCCGACTTTCGGCATCCGGATCGAAGAGCGCCATACCAATACGTCTGGCACTGCGCACGGTGCCATGCTGGTGGCGCTAGCGGACTTGGCTCTCGGTCACGGCATTCGTGCGGTCGCTGATCGCAATCTTCGTCTCGTCACCGCTGGGTTAACAGTGGACTTCGCGAGACCCGCACGAGTGGGTGACTGGGTGGAAGCTCAGGCCGATATCCAGCATCAATCACGCCGGAACGTGTTCGCGAACTGCTACCTCGTCAGTGACGGTCACCGGGTCGTTCGAGCCAGCGGTATCTACACAGTCTTGGACGAGTGAGACCCCTGTTGCCAGTTTGAGTTTGGGAAGAGACGTGACCTTAACTTAATCTGCTGGCGGCTCAAGGACGCGGCAGGTGCCCCCGCGGTCAACTGTCCCATTCGAGGATCCCCATACGACGATCGCACCCGCAACGACAGACCATCGTTGGTAGTCGGATTCGGTACGCCGTTAGCCGTTCCCCAATCGGGACGCCCCGCCCTCCCGCGTCGAACGACCTCTGAGGCCGCGATAGCCGTGGACCGCAGAGCCGCTGACTACCGGTCTTGTACTTCGGCGAGCGCTCCTCTGCCATGGTCGTATACGAATTCTACCGAGTCGCACGAGCCCGGGTCCGTGCTGAGAACACGAAGGCCCTTGCATATCAGGGCTGGTCGGGTCTTGAGCCCGAGAGTCGCTGACTTAGGGCGCTAGGGGCCTATCCATCTGACCGGACTCTCTCTGCGGGAACCACCAGATCTAGCGGATGACATCAACGTCCAGCTGCAAGATGTTGTGGATGGTCCGGTCAGATGGATAGCCCCTAGCTAGGGCGCTTATGGATAGAGGACCGTTTCGACAGTGGATTCCTCAGCCAGCCTTGCCATCATCCATCCACCGTTGGAAGACGTCGACTTTGGCAGGAAGCCATGCACCATCGCAGGGCATGGTGCCGGCGCGTAACCGGTCGAGGATGGCATTGGCGTGCTGGGCGACGTCGTCGTAGGACCACAGATCGAAGGCAAAGCTCATCGACTTCTTGTCAGTGGGTCGGAACATCGCCCTAATGTGCCTTTCGAAGCCGATCGGTTCGTCCAGGGCAGGGAGAACGACCTCCTGTTGGCCTTGTTCGGGAGGGGCGAGCGCAGACACCCGAGATCCGGGAGATCCAGCGGCGGTGTGCCAGTCCCAGCGGGGCATCGGCATGTGCTCGGGGGGCTTGGCGCTCGACTGGGAATTCTCGACGGCGAGCCGCGAGCCCCATTCGATGTAGGCGCCGAAGGCGGAGCGGAACTCTGCGTCGTTCGGGAGCCCGGTCTCGTGTGCCGAACGAAGCAACAGGGTAACCCATCGGGCCCGATGGACTTCGGTCAGCCCCTTGCCCAGGTGCTGGGAGAGCATGCGGGAGTAGCCGCCGTATTCCTCGCTGTAGCTGTCCGGTCCGCAGAAGACTTCGCCGAGCCACTTCGCCACCCGCTCGGGGTGATCGGCCGACATCGTCGCGAACAACGGCGCGAGGAGCGGGTCTTCTGGAACGTACTTCTCGTAGAAGAGCCTGGACATTCGAGTAAGGGCGGGCAGCCCGCCAGCCCACTCGAAGATCGTCGCTTCGTGGTCGGCGTCGGGCAGCGGATCTCGAAAGTCGACGTGCCAGTGCATGCCGCTGCAGAACGGCTTGTTCTGCGAGTGGCCACAGCGGCAGAGGGCATAGTGCTCCCACGACGCCCCAGCGTTGCGATCCACCTCGTCGCCGTGTTCGTCGACGAGGTGGACGGTGCCGATGATTCGGTATGGTCCATCCTTGGAGACCTCGACTCCGGCGTCGCGGGTGCCGTGATAGTCGACCTCGTCTTGGACTTCCTTCCCGTCGAAGGCGAGACTGAGGGCACCTGACGGGCAGTCGCGCACGGCGCGGATGATCTCGTCCATCCTCCCGCCACTGGCGGAGACGAACGGTTCGTCGTTGAGGTGGAAGACCGTCGCCAGCCGGTCGGTACAGAATCCCGAATGCTGGCAGGTGCCGCGGTTGTCACGGATGGTCACCTGCTGGCCGACGTAGGTGTCGAGCCGGTCGGGAGCCCGATTGGGGTCCTTGGCGTCGGTGAAACCGATCCGGGCGTGCGTCCCGTCACAGAGCGGCTTGATCTCCGATCCGCCGCAGCGACACAAAGCCATCTGTGGCCGCACCTGAAGCGGCTGGCCCAGCCAGTCACTGACGCGATCCGGGTTCGTCACGAGGTACGGACCGTTGTGGGCCACTTGGATCTGTGGGTCGAGGTCGGTTTGGAGGTCGGCCAAGTCCCTCATCCGGGTGGTGCTGGAGGACTCGTCGGCCAGTGTGATGGCGACATCCTGCAGGGCGGCGGTGGCCTCGATGAGCTCCGGCAGATCAGGCCGTTGGACCCGCAGCCTGGTCGCAGACTGTGCCAGATCGAAGACCCGATCGCTCAGAGCAGACGTCACGGACGGTTGATGGTCGTCGCTGTGGGCGCGACCGCTGTCAGGGGTGCCTTGAGCACCTCCGGCGGTGATCAGCTCCCGGGCCTCGCGAAGGGGGCGCACCACACTGTCTCCGAGCCGGGTGCCTGCGACCCGGGATTGTTCGTTGCCGGCCCCCTGCTCGAGGCCGGCCTGCAGTTCCGCAGCTTCGGTGAGCAGCGATCGCAGAGTCGATTCAACGTCGGGCATCAGGCCCCTTTCGTCGGGTGGCTAGCTCCGTCAGCTCGCAGCTCAGCAGCTGAGATGGACCCGTCCGCTGGTCCCAGTCGCGGGTGCATGTTGCGGTCGGATCCGCCGTTGTCAAGTTCCATGACGCTATGGGCAAAGTGTTTCACGAGCGCACCGGTGGTTGGTCGAATCGGATCGAGTAGTGCTTCATCTCCTCGATCTGGTCGAAGAACGGCTTCACCGCCTTGAAGAACTCGGTGAAGCGGGTGCTGGTCCGAAAACCCTCCTCATGTCCCTCGACCGAGTCCCACTCGATGCGCACCACGAAGTGCTCGGGCTCCTCCACTCCCCGGGCGACTTCGTATCCGAGGCAGTGCTCGTCGGCCTCGAGCACTGCTGACGCCTGGCGGTAGGCCTGCTCGAACTCCGCCAAACGGTCCTCGCCAACGTTGTAGCGGATGTACTCGATTACCATCGGTCCACGCTCCTTGTGATGAACCAGAGTCCAGCAGTATCGACTCGCTCCGCCGGCCCGTTCTTCAAGCCTTGAGGGGATCCAGGATCGTGCGTGGCAGGCCGAAGCAGGCGAAGAGGCTCTTGTCGCCGAACCTGGTCATCGAAGAGATCTGATCTTCTGAGATCGTCAACACGAAAATCCCACTCGCTCGGTAAACGTCGGCGTTGGGGTCCTTGCGGTAGTAGCCGAAGGCGGGGTCGCTGTTGGCTCTGGTCTGGACCATCTTGAGGTCGTCGCGCCAGAACGCAACCTGCTGGAGGAATTGGGCGATGGAAAGCGGGCCGTGGAACTCGAAGGGCTCCGGCGGCATCTTGAGCCGGGCGTCGTCGGTGAGCAGTGCGACAACGCGATCGAGGTCGCCCTGCTGAATGGCGTCGATGAACCAATTGACGACCTCTGCTTCGTGGGGGGATCGGGGAAGTGTCACGCGATCGGGACCGATTGAGTGTTCCAGGCCAGCGCGGGCCCGTTGGAGCGCACTGTTGACCGACGCCGACGTCGAGTCGAGCATTTCGGCGACCTCGGCCGCCGAGAAGCCAAGGACGTCGCGCAGGACCAGCGCTGCTCGTTGCTGGGTCGGCAGATGTTGGAGGCCGGCCACGAACGAGAGAGCGATGGATTCGCGCGCGTCGTAACGAGCCTCTGGACCCGGATCCACGGCATCGATCAAGGCGTCCGGATATGGCTCGAGCCACCACGGCTCGTCCGAATGATCCGCTCCGGCGAACGGTGACCCCGTGTCAATCGCGGCGGTAACCTTCGGGCGGCGCGAGGAGTCGCGGAGATAGTTCAGGCACCGGTTGGTGGCGATGCGGTACAGCCAGGCCCGAAGAGATCGCCCGTCGAAGCCACCGAGTGCTTGCCATGCTGACAAGAGGGTCTCCTGGAGTAAGTCCTCGGCGTCTTGGAACGATCCGAGGATCCGGTAACAGTGCACATGGAGCTCCCGGCGGTAGGGGTTGGTGAGCTCGGCGAAGGCGCCGCTATCGCCGGCCTGGGCCCGGGCCAGCACCGAATCGGTCATCGATTCCGCTTCCTTTTGCACGTGAAACCTCCTGGAGGTTGTAACACCAAACTTGCCGCAGATTCATCGCTCAATCCGGCTGCGGTTCGGTGTTTCAACTGTTGCAGGACCCAAAAACCAGACAGGAGACTCACGATGACCCCGGTCAGCACCCATTCAGACCCTCCTCACCTGGGAGCGTCCCTCCGGACCCAGACGGCGCACGACGTCGTCGCCCAGCCGTCCGTGCGGCGCTGGCGGGCCTTCGCCCTCCTGGTTGTGGCGTACTTCATGACCATTGTGGACCTCACGATCGTCAACGTGGCCCTGCCGACCATCGGCGTGAAGCTGCACTTCCCCGAGTCCGACCTGCAGTGGGTGGTCACCGCCTATGGCCTGACCTTCGGCGGCTGCCTGCTCCTCGGTGGGCGGGCCGCCGACCTGCTCGGGCGTCGACGCCTGCTCATGGTGGGCCTGTCGGTCTTCTCCGCTGCGTCCCTTGCTTGTGGGTTGGCCACTTCTGACACCTTCCTGATCATCATGCGGGGGTTCCAGGGCTTCGGGGCAGCCATCGTGCTGCCTGCCGCCCTCTCCATCGTGATGAACATGTTCCCCGAGGGCGCCGAGCGCAACAAGGCTCTTGGTATCTGGGGGGCAATGGGCGCCATGGGGGCCACGGTCGGACTGCTCGCCGGCGGACTGCTCACCCGCTACGTGGGGTGGCAGTACATCTTCTTCCTCAACGTGCCCATCGGGGCGGCAGCCCTGGCCTTGGCGCGCAAGGTCGTGCCCGAGAGCAGGGTCAGTGCAGAGCGGCGTCGCTATGACCCCTTCGGCGCGGCGTCCATCACATCGGCGCTAGTGGTGCTCGTCTATGCCATCTCGCAGGCGTCGCAGGTTGGTTGGGCCGCCACCCAGACCGTGACCATGCTCGCCCTGGGGGCGGCTCTGCTCGGGGCGTTCTTCGTCATCGAGACCCGGGTCGAGGCACCACTGCTGCCGCTGCGCCTGTTCCGCTTGAGCACCGTTGCCGGCTCCAACGCCGTTGGCTTCTTGCTCACCGGGAGCTTCTACACCTTCATCTTTGTCGGCACCCTCTACATGCAGCAGGTACTTGGGTTTTCGGCCCTCAAGACCGGACTGGCCTGGTTGATCGCTTCGGTGACCGCTTTGGCCTTTGCCGGCCCGTCCCAGAAACTGGTCACCAGGACCTCGCCCAGGCGGGTCATGGTCTTCGGGATGGCTCTCATCGGAGCCGGGATCTTGTGGGCCACCCGAATTCCGCCGCACGGGAATTTCTGGCAGGACCTCGCAGGACCGTTCTTCGTGGCAGGAATCGGTGTCGCGTTTGCCTTCATTCCCGTCTCGATCGGCGCCCTCACTGGGGTCACCGAGCGCGACGCCGGAGTGGCCTCCGGGCTCATCAGCACGTCGCAGCAGCTCGGGGGTGCCATCGGAGTGGCGGTGGCCTCGTCCATCGCCGCTTCTCGCTTCCACTCGCTGGTCCACCACGGCTACGCAAACGCGGCTGCCCTCACTGGCGGCTTCTCCTCCGCCCTGTGGGTCTGTGGCCTGACCGGTTTGGTCGCCGTCCCATTCGCCCTCGTGCTCATCCGGCGCGCCAAAGCGGTCAAGGCGGTGGCGAGCACGCCGCAACGAGACCTCGCCGTCATTGGCTCCTCCGACATCGCAGGTGCGATGGCGGAACAAGCACCCTCGAGCGCCAACCCGGCCGAGCCGGCCCGCAGAGAGTCCAATCACTCTTCGCCGTAACCAACAACCAACCAGAAAGAAGGAAACAATCATGACCGTTCGCCAACTCGCAGGAACAACTGCAGTCGTCACCGGTGCAAGCCGGGGTTTCGGGCGAGCCATTTCCGTCTCGCTCGTCGAGCGTGGCGCCCATGTCGTCGGTGTTGCTCGCAACCAGGAGCTGCTCGCCGAGCTCAAGGAACAGCTGGGTGAAGCCTTCACGGCCGAGGTCGCCGACGCGACCGACCCGTCCTTGCCGGCACGTCTGATCTCGCTCTATCGGCCTCACACCCTGGTGCTCAACGCCGGCGCCACCCCGATGCCGGCCACACTGCAAGAGCAGACGTGGGAGACGTTCAGCATCAACTGGAACATGGACGTCCAACACGTCTTCACCTTCACCCGTGAAGCTCTGAGAGCTCCGCTCGATCCCGGCTCAGTCGTTGTCAGCCTGTCCAGTGGAGCCGCATTGGGGGGATCGCCGATGAGCGGAGGATACGCGGGGGCCAAGGCCACCATCAGGTTCATCAGCTCCTACGCTGGCTCCGAGGCGCAGCGCGATGGGTCGAAGGTTCGCTTCGTCGCGGTCGTGCCTCAGCTGACACCGGCTACCGATCTTGGAACGATTTACGCCGAAACGTACGCCACCCAAGCCGGGGTGAGCGTCGAGACATTTCTCGAGCAACGCTTCGGAGGGGAGCTCACTGTCGACCAAGCCGGCAAGAGCATCAGCGACCTTGTCGTCGACGGTGACTACGACGCTCCGGCCTACCTCCTTGGCGTGGGGGGGCTCCAGGCGATCGGCTGAGTCCCTCGAAGCGCCATGGTCCGGCTCGGTCGAGGAAACGTCACGCCTCGTCGAGTGAGAGCGAAAGCCCGTCGCGGTATCCACGCGGCGGGCTCCTGCGCAAACGCCTCAGGGCCGGCGAGATCACGGTCGACTGACGAGCGCTTCTCTTAGCTCTGACGCAGCCAGCGCAATGGCGGTCGCGGCCGCTCGCTCAGGTCCTGATCGGCCCGAACATGGGGTCGGGCTGGTGCGCGATGCGGGGTGCCCGTATGAACGAAGATTCGAAGAGCCTCGCGATCACACCAGGTGGGCTGAGCCGAACCCGCAATCCGCCGAGAAGCCCCTACACATCACTTCAGTGCTTTTCACTACCATCTATTTCGCCCCTCTAGCACGATTTCCCCACGATTCGAGTCCCTTTGGCCCACCGACCAGTACCCCCACTTGACTCGTCAGTTGGATTTCGTCTGGGGACATTGCCTCACGCTGGGGGTTGGCGGGATACTCTGCCCACGTTCGGCCCTTGGGGCAGTCTGCATTCTTGGCCGCCGAGCATACGGGGGCACTGGCAGGGCTCTGAATGACGGGTCCGTAACGGGATCGGCTTGTGGTATTCCCCGGGTCCCCTTTCAGACCGGCGACTGGGTGCCCGCGGGGATCTTCAGATGAGATTCTGCGTCAGCGTGGGGACCTTGGCCTCCGCAGCCATGGACTGACCGACTCATCTCTGGGCGCAGCACGCTAGGGCCACTACCATCGCGCTCGAACGCTGAGGTGCACTTTTGCTCTCCGCCACCGAGTGTTCGGATGCATCCTTCGCGAGTACCGGAGTCAACGCGTGAGCTTCCTGAGTTGGACTTTCAGCCGAGTTGCGAAGCTCGACAGGCCCATTACACGCCGCGTCCAAGTCGAGCGGGGTGTCCGGATTCCGATAGCGGACGGCACGCTCAGCGTTGCCAATCGCTATTTTCCGAGCAATGGAGAAGGCCTCCCGGTCATTTTGATCCGGACGCCGTATGGTCAATCACGGTCGAAGCCGTACGCCGAGGTGTTCGCTCAACGCGGCTACCAGGTCGTCGTGCAGTGCTGCCGGGGAACGTCTGGG
>Ga0302325_10035729_pt1 | contig 10145 bp, 6 predicted proteins | sample Palsa_T0_2_FD_201948 | JGI IMG/M metagenome (GOLD analysis project Ga0302325, IMG submission 201948) | Peat permafrost microbial communities from Stordalen Mire near Abisko, Sweden - Palsa_T0_2 | ecosystem: Environmental > Terrestrial > Soil > Palsa > Peat permafrost | place: Sweden: Abisko... | reverse complement strand
ACGGAGCACGGGATCGGTCGAGCTTGCATTCCCAAATGTGTAAGCAGCCGGAACGGTGTAGCACGCGACGTTGAAATAGCCGTACAGCCGATTCGTGATCGGGCCGCTGAGCTTGGGATTACAGCCAGGTACCACATTGGGGCGTCGGCCGTAGCCAGTGGCCATGGCAGTCCCGGTTGCGGTCAAGGCCAGCGGGAAGCCGTCCCCGAAGGTGGAAATTCCGCTCACAGTCCAGCCGCCAACCAGTTTATTTTCGACGCCAGGGCCGCTGCTCAGGAATTTATGACCCGGGCCGAACGGGAGATCGAGCACATAGCTTATGGTGAGACGCGAGCGGGCGTCGAAGCCCGACAGCGATTTTTCCGCGGCTATATCGTACGGGTTCTGAACGCCGGGGGTGGGACCCAAGCCCCCATTCAGCCAGGTGGTCAGGGTCGAGACATCGGCCATGAGCTTCGAAAAAGAGTAGCTCGCCAGCAAGGTCCCGCCCTGCTTGAAACGCTTCTCGAATTTCATCTGTAGGGCATGATAAGTCGAGTCTCCGATATCTACGTTGGCTTCCGAAAAACCGGTGTATTCGGGGAAAGGCAGGAGGAGTTGCTGCAGCTGCACGGTTGGCTGCGAGAGCGCTCCGGTCGTCACCACCTTGGCGAAGGGATTGGGCACCAGGCTAGTCAGCGCGTTTCCCATCGCCAAATCCGACTGCGGGACAGCGTCCACATTCAAATTTGAGCCCGGGCCCGGCAGGTGTTTGCCAGCCGAAAACACGTAGGCGGCCTCGACGACCGCGCCGCCCGGTAACTGGCGCTGCACGGCGATATTCGCCTGCTCCTGGTAGGGATAGCGAAGATTCGCGAGCGTCATTCCGCCGAGCGAGCTGCCCAGCAGCTCTGCCTCCCCCACCGCGTGGGAATAGTTGGCGGGCGTCTGCAATATGCCGGTCGGAAACGGATTGCTGATGGGGTTGGTGAGTGTGACGCCGCCGTCCACCGACGGCACCCCATTGGTGACGAACTGATTGATCGACTGTCCAAATGGCGCGTTGCTGAAATAAGTAGTGGGCGGGAGATAATAAATGCCCCCGGCGGCTCGGATCACGGTCTTGTCGTTCAGGCGGTAGGCAAGGCCCAACCGGGGAGAGAAAAGTCTGAAGTGTTCCCTCGCGTTGCCTGCCTGCGGATGTGCGGGAGTGTTAACGAAATCCACGTTGCCCATGATCGGCTGGCCATTCAGCGTAATTCCGTCCGCTGCCAAAGCCGAATTGACTTCGTTCGGGTTGATGGAAGCGTTGCGGTTGTACCGCTCCGTGTAGACGCCGGGGATCTCATAGCGCAAGCCCAGCGTCACGGTAAGTCTGGGCGTGGCCTGCCACGTGTCCTGAACATAATACCCCTGGTAGTGTATAGATTGCCAGGGGAACGAGAAGGCCGACACGCTGTAGGCGGAGCCGAACCCCAGCAGCATCGAAGCCATGCCGTTGCCACTGGCGCCGCAAGCGAGCGCGTTCGCGCACGTACCGGTGGTGGCGGTGGAGAGCGAGCCGCCATCGAAGTTCTGGTAGTAACCGTTCTGCTGGTCGCGCCAGTCGCTGCCGAACTTAAAAGTGTGCTTGCCCTTCACCCAACTCAGGCTGGGCGCGAGTAAATAGGAGTCTTCGGTGGACAGAATGTGCAGACCGCTCGGCACGGTGTAGCCGGCGATGCCGACGCTCGGAACCGCGGTACCCGGACCGCCATGGACAAGTGGAAGCAGCGTATCCATGTACGACGGAAGGTCGAATGTCTTGCTTTCATCGATATTCGCGTACGACTCTAAACGCTGATACGGGAAGCGCACATAAGACGCGCGGATGTCGAAAATGAGGGTGGGACGGGCCAGATAGGTCACCCCAAGGACGCCTTGGGTGGTGGTGAAGTCCTCCGGAGAGTAAGGATCGTTCGCGTAATTTCCGTTGCCCATGGGCGCGCAGGGGTTGGCCTGTGAATGCCAGCGCGAAAAGCGCCCGAACATCCGAATCTTGTCGCTCATGTTGTAGTCGCCACGGGCGGTTTCCTGGTTGTTATTCCCGCCGACCTCGCAGGTCGTATCAAAGTTGTTGGCTCCCGTGTACTGCACCCCCGGCACGTTGGGTTTCCCAGTGATCGGAAAGTTCAAAATGGCCAAGCCAGTCGGGTTGAACCGGTTGACCGGAATGATGTTGCCGGGAAACGGCGTACGCGCCGGCCCGGCGCTGTACGACTGTGCCACAACCCCACCCGGGCAGGCGGAGTTACTGTTCGTGCCGCACTGCGTCAGCGGATCGTAAATCGGGATAATCGCGCCTGAAGCGTTCTTGTAGCCCGAGAAGTCTCCGGTATACATGGCCGGAAGCGGCACGGTCCCCAGGTAATTCGCTCCCTGGCGGCCGTAATAATTTTCCCAGCCGAAGAAGCCGAAGAGCTTGTTCTTCTTTACCGGCCCACCAGCATCGGCGCCGTACTGGTTCTGGTGGACCGGCGCTTTCCCGATACCGGTTGCGTTATTGAAGAAGAGGTTGGCGTCCAGGTCGGTGTTGCGGAAATACTCATACGCGGCGCCGTGGAGTGAGTTGGTACCCGACTTCGAAGAGATGTTGATGACGCCGCCCGAGTAGCGGCCGTATTCGGAGCTGTTGCTGTTGCTCTCCACGCGGAACTCGGAAACCACGTCCGGGCTCGGCACCATGTTCACAAGGTTGCCCAGGACGGAGTTGTTCGGAACGCCGTCGTAAAACGTCGCCCCCTGGTTCGCCATGCCGCCGCCGATCTGGTAATTGCCAGCCGCGAATACGTTCTTCCCGGTGATGGCATTTCCATCGGTCGTGCCGTTCGATATTACGCCCGGCACCAGCGTTGTGAGGGCCATAAGGTTGCGGCCATTCACCGGAGTTTCTTCGACGGCCCGGGTGGCGACGACCTGACTCACGTTGGCGTTTTCGGTCCGCAGCAACTGCGCGGTGGCCTGGACTTCAACATTCTGGGTCACCTCGCCTACTTCCATCGCAATGTCCGCGCGGACTGCCCCGGATATGGTCACTTCGACATTCTCGCGGGTGACTTTCTTGAAGCCGCTCTGTTCCACTGCCACCACGTAAATTCCGGGAACAAGGTTGAGGAACTCATACTCACCCCCCACGCGGGACTGCCCCGCACGCCGTTCGCCGGTACCGGTGTTGGTAACAGTAACTTTCGCGCCCACTATGCTGCCCCCGGAAGAATCCACGATCGTCCCAACGATCGAACCGAGGATGACCTGCCCGTGCAGCCGGACGTTGAATACAGCGATACTCGCAAAGAGTAGCGCGAGACTGAGAACTGAAGCCAGTTTAACTGGCGGAAACGCTCTGCGGATCATTTATAGATCTCCTAAAGTACTGGTGGACGTCTCGGTGCGCCGCTGGACGCCGTTCTGCAGCATGGCGTCAGACAAGGGATTCTGCGTCACATTGGGGACATCGTCGATGAGTTGGGTGTCCGTGGCGTTGGTCACGGCGCTGCTGTCGGCATGGATCTTCGCGGCCTGGTTCTGCGTGGTCTGGTTCTGCGTGGCGTGGTTCTGCGTGGCCTGTGCCGTAACTTCCACCGTCGCTGGCGCCCAACTAACCCGCCCCGTGCCGACCTTCAGGTTCACGTCCACGCGGGCGGTCTGTTCTGTGGCAATCGCCAGTCCGGTCTCGCGAAAGGGCACAAACCCGGCAACCGTCACCTCCGCCGTGTAAGTTCCCGCTTCCATGGTGGCCGACCGGATCTGCGCCGATGCCGTCGCGGCCAGCGGCAGCGCTACGAAAGCTGTCAAAAGCGTCTTGGCTAGTGACACAACATGCTCCCCTTCTCACGGAGTGAGGCACAGACCTCACCTTCCAATGTTTTCTCTCGCGGGCCGGGAACGCCGTCGTACCCCTCACAGCATTAGGTCGGCGACTTGTCCGAGCCTAATTTCGGCCTTTGATCCAAACCCCGTAAAAGCTTTATATCACTAGCGCACCGTGCTGTCAATGATCTATCATAGATGATCGGCGAAATAAACCTCTGTTTCCACATCGGCCTCGCTGGATAGTCCTTAGCTCACGTGTCCTTCGTAGTCCGGGCCATTCAACTGAACCAGGAAACCATCAGGATCCCAAAATTTGAAGGATTCCTTCGTTCCGCCCGTCTCCAACTTCAGGTTGCGCGCTTTGAGTTTCGCCGTGACTTTATCGGCATTGAAATTGGCGATTCCCAGGTCGAAGTGATCCATGGCGGGGCCTCCCGGTTTCTGTTCGATGCCAAGGAAGCTGGGTCCGACAGCCAGGATATGTGTCTTTTCCGAATGCTGCCGCAGCGGCATCCCGAAAACCTCCTGGTAAAACTTCGATGTCCGTTGAACGTCGGCGACCTTCAGCGTGACATGGTTTAAGCTCACAGCTTTCATGTCGGGCGCGGCCGAAATTGACCGCTCAGCAGAGAAGAGGGCAGTGATAGCGAGTGTCAACTGGCGCCGCGTCATGGCGCCGCGCTCGAATTGACCGATCATTTTTTCGATAGTAAGTTCCATATGTTCCTTTCGATCACACTAATCGTGTCTGACATGCATTCCAAATGATGCGCGGATGGCGAGCGCTGGTCAGTCTCCGTACGCTTTTGCTAGTCATTTGCGAGGGCCATACACCCGCAGCGCATTTTGGTACATGATTTTGTCCCGGCCCCCGAAAAACTGTCCGGTCAGAAAGCTCTCGAGGATGTCGATTTGTAGGCCGATGCTTTCTACGGAAAGGCCGCCGGCATCGCTTACCGGCCAGTTGCTCCCGAAGATCAGCCGATCCTCGCCAAAAGTCCTCCACAGAAACTCCAGCGTGGGCGCATAACGCGTTGGATCGGCGACCGGTTGGAACTGGGTTAAGCCCGCCGCCTTTCCGGTCACCGCCCGGCTGCTCAGCTTATGGACGTCGGAGACCTTGACATTCAGTCCGGCATAATTTGCCGCAGCCTGCATATCGGCCTTCCAGGAATCCTCGACATCGAAGGTTGCGGGCTTCCCCGCGAAATGGTCCATGACAATCGTTAAGCCTGGCACGGCGGCGCCGACTTGACTCAGGACGGCCCCGGGAATTCCAAGCGTGTCGATCTGCAATCCGCGCTTGGTCAGGAGCCTTAGATTGGTCAGCACATTCGGCAGGATAGTGGAAAAGGAGTGGGGCAGATCGGGTTGGAAGATCCCGGCGCCAATGCGGATGCCGACCCACTGCTTATTGGCTGACAACTGAGCGACCTGCTGCTCGAAGCTCACGGGCGGCTGCTTAACGTCCAAATTCCCCACCACCGACAGGATCTTAGACTCAGCCGCGGCGGTCTGAAGCATCCACAGGTTAGACTGAATTATCTTATCCGGCGGCACTCCCACGCTGGACTCGATCAACACGAGTTTGTCCACCTTATGAGCGCCGGCTCGCTCGTTATAATCGGGAACCAGACGATTCACCGCCAGCCACGGGACTGAGGCGGCGGGAAAACCGGCGAAGTCGCTCATCGGCGGCGCGTTGCGCGGTAGTTTCCAGAGGTGGACGTGGCTGTCGACGATCAGTCTCCGGGGTTCTCCATTTGGCACGCCAGCCGAAGTTTGGGCGTCTTGGGCCAGTAACCGCATGGCGGCAGTGCCCGATAATCCGGCTCCCAGGATGGCAGCCCCCATCCATTCTCGACGAGTCAAGGACTCATCAGGTCTGCGCGTTGTGGCAGAGCCGTCGTTGACGTGCGCATTTTGCTGGTTCGTCATAACGTCAAACCGCGAAAGCGGACCAGCAATGTTATATCACCGGCGCGTAGCGCTGTCAATGATCTATCATTGATCGTCATGATCGAATGTGATAGTGTACGCTATGCCGTTAAGGAGGCCTGCCATGAAGAATTCCACGACTCGCTTGGCGATCTATGTCGCTCCCTTGCTTTTAGGCTTGTTCAGCGTTGGCGACAGGGCCGGCGCTGCAGATGGCGTCAACAAAGTCACGCCCGGGGAGTTTGTCATCGACCACCCGACGCTGATCAATCTTGGCTTTGAATGGCTAATTCAAGGCGATGATAATCGCGACGCGAGAGTGGACGTGGCGTACCGTAAGCGGGGCGAGAGTCAGTGGAAGGTTGCGTTGCCGCTGCTGCGGCTGCAGGGTGAACGCATTTATCAAAACCAGGGAGTATTTGACGTCGTCTCTCCCAACATGTTTGCAGGAAGCATTCTGGACTTGGACCCCGACACAGAGTACGAAGCCAGATTTATCATGTACGATCCGGACGGCGTGGTTGGACAAAACGGCAAGAGCGCGACGAAAACCGTGACAGTACGAACGCGCCCCGAACCAAAGCCCTACGCCGGTGGGCAGGTGTTCCACGTCTACCCGCCAGATTACAAAGGGACGAAAATAGAGCCGGCCTTCGACGCCCTCATGTGTGCGTATAACTATTACTGCGGCGGTGGAGACACCGTGACCGCCGGCCGTCCTAGAGTCAAAGCCGGCGATATCATTCTGGTGCATGCCGGCCTTTACAAGTATCATCCGGAATACTACACGGGCGATCGTTCGATCAATGCGACTACTCCCGTCGAGGGAACCTACTATTTGACCGCCAACGGCACGCCGGAAAAACCGATCGTTATCAAGGCGGCGGGAGATGGAGAGGCGATCTTCGATGGCAATGGCAACTTCAATCTGTTCAATGTTAAAGCGGCCAACTATAACTACTTTGAAGGCCTTACGATCCGCAACACGGATATCGCGATTTGGGCCGGTACCCAATTCATCGCTGGTTCCAAAGGCCTAACCGTAAAAAGATGCCGGTTTGAGAATATTAATTTGGGAATATTTACCAATTACTCGGGCTCAAGCGACTTCTATATTGCCGATAACTATTTCATTGGAAGAGACGACCCGAAGCACATGCTCGGATGGATCGGGAACTTCTGGGCTCAATTTAACGGGGTTGACGGACAGAAGTTTCCGCCACTGCTGGCTTCCTACACCGCAGTCAGGGTCTACGGGCCCGGCCACGTCATTGCGTATAACTATGTCGCCAACTTCCACGACGGCATCGACGTGGAGACTTATGGAAACCCGGATGGCTCGCACGCTATCGACGGGCCTCACTATCCGCCGAGGGAATACTGGGACAGGCGGCCGGTCGCGATCGATTATTACAACAATTACATGACAAATTTTCACGACAATGCTTTCGAGATTGACGGTAGCATGCACAACGTTCGTGTCATGAGAAACATGATGTTGAATTCGGCTTCTCAACCCTTCTGCAATCAGCCTGCCATCGGAGGGCCGATCTATTGGATACGGAATATTGCCTACCATGCGCCCGGCGGTTCAATCAGGATGACAAATGGCGCCCCGGGCGTGCTCTTCTACAACAACACGATTCTGACCGAGACATCAGCGGGATCCTCGGCGAACGTTCATTGGCGCAACAACCTCATGTTAGGAGAGAACTCCGCTCCGGCGATCTTTAGCGTGAACACTAACACGAACTACAGTAGCTCGGACTACAACGGGTTTCGTCCTAACCCCGGAGCGGAGTACTCATTCCAGTGGAATTCGCCGCCGTTCGATATTCGGGCAGACTACAGCGCCCTGCTGCTCGGCGGCCGCGGAGAAGCGGCTCGCTCTGGCGGACCCGCAGCCGGTCGAGCGTTAGAAGTGCGCCGGTTCCCGACCCTCGCTGAATACAGCCAGGCGACACATCAGGATCAGCATAGTGTCATCGTGGACTACGACATCTTTGTCAAGGTCCCAAAGCTGGATGGGAAGGATCTGAAAACGGTTCAGTCGCTCTACAAGGCCGAGGACCTCGATTTCAGGCTCAAGCCCGGCTCGGCAGCGGTGGATCGCGGCGTAGCCCTGCCCAATATAACCGATGGCTTCACCGGCCAGGCGCCCGATCTCGGCGCATTGGAACTGGGCCAGACTCCACCGCACTATGGACCGCGTCAATAATGTCGAAGTAAGCCTATGGCCCGAATGTCAGAGCCAAATTCGAGTGTTCTCTGAAGGAGGCCGCGCGGGGCGCCTTCGCAGATATTAAGCTGGTTTGAGTGTAAAATCGATGTGCTATCATCGTCTGCAGTGAAGTCCGGCAACGCCGAAAATGGCAATGGCTCAATCTTTCAGGAAATTGAAGCCATCACATTAACAGAACGCGTCATCACCGCTCTGAAGAATGCCTTTTTCTCTGGCGCACTGAAGCCCGGAGACACTATCGTCGAGCGCCAGATCGCGCGCGAAATGAACGTCGGAACGCCGGTGGTGCGCGAGGCTCTTATCTCCCTCAAGCACGAAGGATTTGTAAGGCGCGTTAAGAATAAGGGCAGTTTCATCACCGCATTTGACGCGGAGGAAGTTCGAGCGCTGTATACCCTGCGTATCGAGTTAGAGACGCTGGCCCTACAGTGGGCTCGTCCGCTGGTCACCAAACCGGATTTGGATGAGCTCAAACGCCTGGTAGACCGCCTTGTGGAGGCAGGGGAACGGAATGATCGCCGTGAATTCCTGCAACGCGACTTCGAGTTTCACCGCCTTTGCTGGAAGCTGTCCGGAAACACTTTCCTGGCCGAGACCCTTGAGCGATTGATGGCTCCGCTGTTCGCGTTCGTAGTGCTCGCAAGCGGCAAGCCGGTTACTGCAGCTATGGGCCGCGAGCATTACACGCTTGTCGAAGCCCTTCGCTCGATCGAAGAACCGGAGTTCACGAGTATCGTCCGCAAAACGCATACAGGATTTGCGCTCCGATGGATTGGCACGGCGTCTCACGTCGCGGGCGCCGGTGCGGCGAAGAAATCGGAGCCGGCCTGAGCAACTGTGGCGCACGCACTTTTGCGTGCAGCGTTCACACTCGTGTGAACGCGCTTCGAATTGAGTCGATACGGTCCTTTCCCGCCCGCAATTCTGCCCGCGAAAAACGTCACTCAGAAGTCTGTTAGACCTATCGCGTTCACATGTGTGAACGCTGGTCGCAAAGTGCGTTGCGCCACGTCGAAACTATGATAGATTATCTACTCGTGAGACGAAGAGATCTTCTCAGCTTGGCCGCAGCAACTTTCCCCGTCGCGCGAATGGCCCAGGCGCAGGACCAACGTAGCCCGCCGCCGGACATCCCGGTTCGCAAGCCGAAAGCCGTCGTCAAGCTCTTCCTCTCACCCGAAGGGCATCCCAATGGCCTCGAGAACACGACCGAGGGTCTGTGGATCGCCGAGGAAATATCGGAGCGGGCCTATCTGGTGGATTGGACCGGAAAGGTGCTCCATAAAGTCGATACGGAATCGCACAACACCAGCGGCATCGCGGTGGGTGGCGGCTTTCTGTGGATGTCGGGGAACGGGCGCGGAGTGATGCGCGATCCCAGACCCACGGATCGCGCGGGCGGCGAGCTTCTGCAATGCGATCTCAAGACCGGTAAGACGATTCGCCGCTTTGTTCCGCCTTGGCCGGGCGGCCTGCATGGCGCGACCTGGAACGACAAAACGCAAACTTTGTGGCTGGCCGCAATCGGCATTAACGCGCTGGTGGAAGTGGATACGAAGGACAACTTTCGAATCGGACGCATCGTTCCGACGCGGTTGAGCCGGGCCCATGGGCTCGATTTTGAAGGCGACGCGATCTGGTGCCTCTTCGCCGACAGTTTGCAAATCCATAAACTCGAGAAGGCCACCGGGAAATCGTTGGACATCATCCAACTTTCCAAAGAAGATCCAGACCCGCACGGATTGTGCATCCATGAGGGCAAGATTTATTACTCCGACGCGGGCATCGCGCCGCCCGGCAAGCCCAGCGGAAGCCCGGCTGCGGGCTACATATGCCGGATCGACATGTAGCGAACGGGAATCAACGTATCGGGTTTCCGGCGATAAAGACCTGTTCGATGGTGCGCGTATTTCGGATATCGGTAAGCGGGTTCTCCCTGAGAACCACGAAATCGGCCCATTTCCCCTGCTCGAGTGATCCCAGGTCCTTGGCTGCGCCCAGAAACTCCGCCGCGCTTCTGGTTGCGGCGGCGATTACCTGCGCGGGCGTCAGTCCGGCCTCTACCATCAGTTGGGCCTCCCAATGCTCGAAGTATCCGGCGAAGCGCGCGGGCGGACCGCTATCGGTTCCAAAG
>Ga0302325_10035728_pt1 | contig 10145 bp, 4 predicted proteins | sample Palsa_T0_2_FD_201948 | JGI IMG/M metagenome (GOLD analysis project Ga0302325, IMG submission 201948) | Peat permafrost microbial communities from Stordalen Mire near Abisko, Sweden - Palsa_T0_2 | ecosystem: Environmental > Terrestrial > Soil > Palsa > Peat permafrost | place: Sweden: Abisko... | reverse complement strand
TCAAGCGTATACCCGCGATCTCCCGGCTGGTCGGTGTTTATGCGGGAGCGTACTCGCAATATCCATGGGAACCGAGAAGCGCAAACACCTTTGGGGCGGTTTCTCAGCGGGCTGCGTTGAGCTTCGCGCCGACCTTTTTGGGAAGCTTCTACACGGAATACGGAACGTCGCTGTTTTCGTTCCTCAAGAAAGCGAAGCACTGAGTTTAAAAATGAAAACGAAAAGTCTCGCCGTAGGGCTGTTGGTTTCGCTCGCATCCTTAACGGTTGGGTGTATCCGACCGAAGGAGTACCGGCCGGTCGGATACCTGACACCGTTGGCCGTGCCACCTACTCCGGATGCAACCGAGCCGGACTCGATCGCGGTGGACCGGAAGATCGCCCTGCCGGTGGGAACGCACTGCCTGGCGGATGCAAAGGGGCAGCCGCCGAAAAGACTTACGCCAGCGGGGGATGCGGTGAGCGGGCCAAACGCAGGCTCTGGCCCCTGCATCGCTTTCGTGGAATATAACGATAAAGGAAAACACTACCACGACCAGGAAGATCAGATCGAAAGCGCGGCCGCGCTGGTGCAGAAGGCGATCGACGATGACCCACAACACCAACCGATTATCGTAGGTTTTGTGCATGGGTGGAAGCACAACGCCACCCCCGGTAAAGGGGGGCACGAGGGCATAACCGAGTGGCCGCCCGAAGACAGCAACATACAAGGTCTGGAACACGTACTGAATTACTTATATCGCTGCTACTACGCGGATCCGCACATCAACAGCACCTGCCTCATAGGCCAACGGTCGACAGCCGGAGCAAATGTGCAAGGCCACGTTGTCGTAGGCATCTACTTTGGCTGGTATGGAGCGGATATCTCACCCTACTGGCCCGTCGCGCAGCAGATTTCGGTGTATTCACGAGGGGGCGAGGCTGATAAGGTGGCCCAAGCCGCCGCGCTTTCTCGCGATCTGGCGCGGCTATCGCACATAGCTCACCCTTCGCCAAAGCCGGAGCACGAACCCATGTTCGTCCTGGTTGGCCACAGTTTCGGGGCGCGCTTGCTTGAGCAGGCGATCACCGAGCCGATGGAGACGCGGATCATGCAGCAGATCAAGGAGCCATCCCTGCCGACGTTTGCCGATCTGGTGCTGTACGTAAACTCCGCTGCGCCGGCGAAGGACGGGATGGACATGCTGCAGTTCCTGGCGAAGCACAAGGTGTCGTACAACAAGACCGGTGGAGACAGCAGCCCAGAGCCGCTGCTGGCCGCCATCACCACGCCGGCCGACGCGGCCACCGGCATCGCGTTTACGCTGGCGAACGCGCCCATTAGTTGGTTCCACGGGGGGGAAGTATCTGTGTCGGTGGGCTACGATCCGGTCACTGGAAAGCCGCGCATTGTCCAGGAAGACCAGGCGAAGTTGTTTCGGAACACATTAGGGCATTTGCAGGAGTTTCAATCCCACTCGGTCAATGCCGTCCCCGTGGCTTCAGAGGCAGCATGTAAGGGGGTGGCGCCTGGGACGTTCTATTACTGGGTCCCGGGGCACTGCTTTCAAGTGGTTCCGGCGACGCCGCTCACTAACGAAAGCTTCCGGTGGAACGGAACGCCCTATTGGGTGATCAGCACAGACCAGGTGATTATTCCCGATCATGGAACGATTTTCACCAATCGCTTTCTCCGCTTTGTTGGGCGGATCCTGCCAACCGAAAGCGACAAGGCCGCCGTTAAGGGTGAGTAGCGCAAGGGAGCGTGTCATGAACAGAAGGCAATCTACCGGCCAAGGTCATCAGCGGCCAGGCATCGATCGAGCCGGACGGTACTTGCTTTGGGCTGACCTGTCGTTTTCGCGATATTCCGTTCGGTGGCTAATGTTGTGTCTGTCGTCGGGTTGCCTGGCCGCGGCTATTGGGCTCCTGGGCGGCCGCGTGTATGCCTCTCCGGCTACAACAGGCGCTTGCCCCAGTGGAGGCGCGAACTGCTACCAGGCCGGTTACACTGACCTCTCGTCGTTGCAGCAGCAGGGGCGGGATACCTGGTACTTCTGGACCGGGGGCGACCACGATGCCGAAGGCCGGGTCATGGGTGATCAGGCCTTGTGGCGGTTCCTGGCCGTGCAGTCTCACGGAACTTTTGATCTTCTCCAGGCCATCGACTCACGATATCGTGGCGAGCGCTTTAAAACATTCGGCGTGATCAGCGATCCGGACTGTACCAAGGCCACCGCTCCCGATCGATACGGTTTATGGCTCGACGATTGTTCGAGTCCCGATGTACCGCACATCGAAGGCATTCCCGGCAAGCCGACAGGAGTCATCGGTCTGGTAAGGTTCGATAATCCCAAGTTCAATCCGACGCGGTGGGACGCGAACCAGTACCGCGCCGATCCTGCTTCGGTAGAGCCGCCCTACCTGGTAGGCATGGCCTGCGCGTTCTGTCACGTTGGTTTCAATCCGCAGCATCCACCCGCGGATGCGGAAAACCCTCAGTGGCATAATCTCCATCCAGGCATTGGCAATCAATATCTCCGGGAGCAGTTGTTCAACGTCGCGAAATATCCGGCGTCCCGCGGCCTTAAGCAACAGAACTTTCAATGGCAGATCGTCCATGCGGAGCCGCCCGGTACGGCGGAAACCTCGCAAGTGGCTACTGATCACATCAATAATCCGAATGTCATTAACAACATTGCGAATCTCAACCTGCGTCCGACGCATGCTGAAGTCACCGCCGATGGCGTCACCCGCAACATCTATCACATTCTAAAAGACGGAGCTGATTCCGTAGGGGCTGCATGCCTCGATGAACCGGCCGAGGTGCCGGGAGCCAATGACACAGCGTGCGCGGGGCTGCGGGTCTACATCAATATCGGCATGTGCGCGGATATCTGGACCACCCTTCAGGATCCCGTGTACGGTCTCAAGCGAACCCAGTCGCCTTTTATTCCAAAGGTCGCCCGGCAACAGAGCAAACCCTGCGACGAGGCGTGGATCGCGACGGGTGGCAGGGTGACAGGCCTGGAGGCGTTCTTACGTACGCTCCGGCCGCTTTATCTCGCGGATGCTGAGTCGGGCGCGCAACATCTGCCGATTGACCAGCGGGCCCTCGCTCAGGGTAAGACTGCGTTTGCCATCGCCTGCGCTCGTTGCCATTCTAGCAAACGGCCTCCCAAAGACTATGACGGCTCGGACACGGACTGGTACCGGACTGCCGTGTTGCGTGACGACTTCCTGGACGGCAACTTCCTCTCGGACGACGAGCGGCATTCGGTGGCAGAGATCGGCACCAATATTGAACGAGCGATGGGGAGCAATGCTACGCGAGGCAACATCTGGCAGGAGTTTTCTTCCGAGACTTACAAAACGTTGCCGCCCATTGAGATTAAGGGTTTAGTCAATCCATTGCATCCGTCCCTTCCCGTTGCACCGGTTGAGGCGAAGGGGGGCCGCGGCTACTACCGCACGCCGACGTTAGCAAATGTCTGGGCAACGGCGCCATTTTTTCATAACAACGCTCTCGGGTTGTTCAATCATGATCCTTCGGTGAGCGGCCGATTGGCCGCCTATCAGGATGCAATGGAGAAACTGTTGTGGCCTGAACGCCGCGTCGGCCTGGGCACCATACGCCGGACCACCCGCGCCAGCACCTTCAAATATCCCGACGGCGGCAGCGTTTGCATCGCGAAGAACACGCCCGTCGATCTCATCACCAATGTGGATGTGGTTTCCCCCGAAATCTTTCGCCGGGATAACTTCTTCACCCGCATCTTTTGCCACATCACGGGGACGGGCGCGTTGAATGATCTGTTTCTGTTGAACGATAACGCTCCAGATTTTGTCCAGGACCGAGGACACACCTTCGGCGCGGACTTGTCCACCGAAGACAAGCTCGCGCTGATCGAGTACATGAAGACTTTTTAATGAAATGGCTCGCATGCGAAATTCGCAGTTGTGGGACGTTGGATTTCGAAGATTTGTCTCATGATCAATATGTCACGTCGCCAGATGATGTTCCAGCTAAGCTGCTCTATGCTGGGTGTGGCCGCCTCGGCCGCCCATGCATTGCCGCCGGCGCAGAAGTACGTTCCGTGGCAGGAATCGATCTGGCAGGGACGTTCTGTTTTTCGCCAGGGTGCCTCGCGGCGTGCGGTGATTTTGCTTCACGAACTCAATGGCTTGAGCCGGAGTTGCATTGGCTTCGGACAGGAACTCGTTGACGAAGGCTTCCAGATTCACATGCCGTTGCTGTTCGGTCACTTCTGTCAGGATGCGATTATTCCCGGCTTCCTGGAGTCGTGTATGTTTGGGGAGTTTCACTGCAACACTTCAGGGAAGAACCTCTCATCGGCAACGAAGCCGATCAACTGGGTGCAGGCATTTGTAAACCGCCTGGCAACCGACGCCGGCATCGACCAGATCGGTGTCATTGGGATGTGCCAATCTGGCGCCTTTCCGATTGTCACAATGAAAGAGGGCTCGAAGGTGCGGGCTGTCGTTCTCAGCCAACCTGCTCTTCCCCTTGGTCAATCGAAGCAGTCGGATGTTGGCCTGTCGGAGAGCGCCATGGCGGATGCGCGGAAGAGCAAGACTCCAATCCTGGCGTTCCGTTTTGCAGCGGACACTCTATGCACCGCCTCCAGATTTAATTTTCTTGAAAGCTATTTCGGTGCGGAGCAGTTTCGTCCTGTCATCTTTGATCACTGTGACTGTGAACAAACGATTACGCATCGTTGCCATTCCGTGCTTACAGGGCCCACTGAGGACGCCAGGAACAAGGCCCGCGCCACGGTAAAGAAATTCTTTGATGAGCGGTTATCTACTTCCGCCGCGCTCTCGACGGCTTCACATGACACCGCTCGAAGAGAACCCACGAATGCAGGGTAGGGGAATGAAGACTCGTATGGATTTCTCGACATGGAAAGTGAGAGTCACTTTTGTAGCACGCCGAACGAGAATGCGGATGACTCGCCGAAAGTTCGAGCGAATATTGTGGGAGAATTCGATGTCTCAGCTCCGCCATATGCGAATCCTCGGCCGTGCGCACCTCTCCCTAGCTATGCAGAAGGTCTTTGGATCACCGATGCGAATGAGACGCAAAGTCATGGCAAATTAACTATCGTCTTACTGGATCCATGTCTCTTGTCAATTTCATGCTAGGCTTAGTTGCTGGAAATCCGCACCGCCGCGAAAACCAGAGGAACTCAGATGGTCGCCCGCGTATCGCGTCTCCTTGTAAAATCGCTGCCAGTGCAGGCGGGAGTTTCCTTTGTCGGCGATTCCCAACTGCACATTGAGTCACTATTCCCGGACGAAGCGTCTGCAGCAGACTTGGGGATGCTGCAGACGACGCGCTGGCACATCGCTCATCTGCCAGCCCAGATCGATCAGGCCGCGGCATGGGATATGTGTTACCAGATGCACGGCGGCGGCATGGGATGGGCCGCTGGGAACATCGAATTCGCCGAACCCGACTTGCAACAGCAGTGGATACTATTACCTGCCGACCAACCCGAAGGCGCGGGCTTTGCGGCTCAGGCTCCGAGGACGTGTGACGCTCCGGCCAAAGCCGTTACAGCGACCGACGGCTACTCGGCACCCGACCCATTCCAATGGCGTTGGTTCCAAAGCGACGGGTTTGCCGGTCTCGACACGGCACGGACACACATCGATGTGGGAAAAATCGGACCAACAAATCGGATCACGATAGCGCATCTGGATACGGGGTATCGCGACAAGCATGTCTTGCTGCCGGAGCTTATCGACCACACCGCTGAGCGCAGCTTCGTCCAGGGCGATCCCAACCCCAATTCGGCGGTCGATCCAGGGATTGCTGGGTTTGGAAACAATCCGGGTCATGGCACTGGGACCATGTGCCTGCTGGCCGGGAAGGTATTCGACGCGACTCCATTCGGGGGGCCGAGCGGGTTGGTCGGCGGGGCGCCATTTGCCCGGGTTATTCCCGTGCGGGTCGCTAACAGCGTAGTAGAGTTCGCGAATAGTTCGATCGCGCAGGGTATCCGGTATGCCATCGACGCGAATGTGGATGTGCTCTCTATGAGCATGGGCGGCATCCCGTCGCAGGCTTGGGTGGATGTGGTCAACAAGGCTTATGACGCCGGCATAACGCTGGTCACGGCGGCGGGCAACAACTTCGGTCCGGGTGGATTTCGGGTACCCAAATTCATCGTGTGGCCGGCGCGCTTCCAGCGGGTGATCGCCGCCTGTGGCGTGATGTCGAACGCTCAACCCTGGGCCGATTTCGACAATCCTAAACTGATGGGCGGCTGCTTTGGACCCGACAGCAAGATGGATACGGCCATGGCTGGGTACACGCCCAATGTGCCGTGGGCAGTCTACGATTGCCCGGCACTTGCCGACTTCGACGGGAATGGAACATCCGCCGCCACGCCACAGGTAGCCGCGACGGCGGCTTGTTATATCCAGGCAAATCTACCTGCCCTCCGCGCCTTCACCGGTGGCGATCTGTGGAAGCGCGTCGAGACCGTCCGCAAGGCTCTGTTCGATTCCGCATCCAACGTTGACCGTAAGCATTTCGGTCGCGGCATCGTTCGCGCCGACCAGGCCATGAATCAGGCTCCGGCCGACCCGAGTGGGCTTGTGCCACAGCCGCCGGACTCCGTGACGGTTCCGTTTCTCGGGCCGATCTTCGGCGCGCTGTTTGGAATAGCGCCGCAACCCGCGACGCTTGCCATGCTGCACCTAGAAGCGGCCCAGTTGATTGCCGGCCAACCGGAGATCCAGCAGGTGTTTCTCGATGCCGGCGCCGACCCGGACGGTCCCGTGTCGCCGGAGGTTGAGAGATATGCCGTCGCGGCGATCCTGGCGTCTCCGGCCACGTCGCAGACCCTGAAGAACGCCCTGGGCGCGCTCGGAGGAAAGGTTCCCTTTCCGCCTGTAACGAAGGCTGCGCTGATCGACCCCGCCGTCCCGGTCGCGGCTGAATCCGCGGTCCCTCCAGTGCCGCTGAGCCGCTCCCTGCGCGTCTTTGCGTTCGATCCCGCGCTCGGCCTCCGACTCGAGACCCAGGCGCTGAACGAGACGGTCCTGCACCTGCCGTGGGAAGACAAGCTGGAGCCCGGGCCAGTCGGCGAATACATCGAAGTTGTGGACATCGATCCTGCGTCCGCAGCCTGCTACTTTCCGGTCGACCTCAATCACCCCCCCATCCTCACGTCGAATGGTCTCGCTCCTTCCGAGGCTCTCCCCCAGTTCCACCAGCAGATGGTGTACGCCGTCTCGATGACCACCATTGGACGGTTCGAACGCGCGCTCGGAAGAACCGCCCTGTGGTCGCCCCACGACGTTAGCAAGAACAGCCTGGGAGTGTTTGAGCGCGATTATGTGCAGCGGCTGCGCATCTATCCGCATGCACTGCGCGAAGCCAACGCCTACTACAGCCCGGTGAAGAAGGCGCTGCTGTTCGGCTACTTCCAAGCCAACCAGGTCAACGCTGGGGATAACCTGCCGGGCGGCGTGATCTTCAACTGCCTCTCGCACGACATCGTTGCGCATGAGACCACACACGCGCTGCTGGATGGCCTGCATCCCTACTTCAAGCTGCAGACCAATCCCGACATGGCGGCGTTCCACGAGGCCTTCGCGGATATTGTCGCGCTGTTCCAGCACTTCTCGATTCCCGAGGCGCTGCGCTTTACGCTTGCACGCACGCGCGGCGATCTCGGCGAGCAGAATCTGCTGGCGGACCTGGCGCAACAGTTCGGCCAGGCCTCGGACGGTTCGCGCGCGCTGCGGAGCGGGCTGAACAAGAGCGCCTCGACGAACGACTACCTGAGTGCCAGCGAGCCGCACGCCCGCGGCGCGGTTCTGCTGGCGGCTGTCTTCGAGGCATTTGTCAACCTGTACCGGGCCAGATCGGAAGACCTGCAGCGCCTGGCGACAGGTGGAACCGGCGTGCTGCCGCCGGGCGACATTCCCGACGATCTTGTGACCCGCCTGTCGGTTGAGGCTGCCGCGACAGCATCGCGCGTTCTCACCGCCTGCATTCGTGCACTCGACTACTGCCCGCCGGTCGATCTCACCTTCGGCGATTATCTTCGCGCTCTGGTCACGGCCGACCTCGATCTCGAGCCTGAAGCTGGAGTCAACGGGCGCGTCGCCTTCATCACCGCGTTCCGCAAACGGGGCATTTACCCGAGCGGAGTTCGCAGTCTCTCGGAAGAGAGCCTGCGCTGGCAGCCGCCTGCCTTCAGCTTCGACAAGGGCCAACTGGGCGGATTGTTGAAGCGCATGAAGCTTAGCTGGAATCTCTCTACGGGCCGACGGCGTGCGTACGAGGCTTCGGAACAGAATGGCGCGATGTTCTGGGCGTTTCTCCACAACCTGAAGCCAAGTCAGGCCATCGAGCTGAGCAAGGATCTCGGTGTCTACATCGTTCCCACAGGTGAGATGCCCAACGAAATTCGTCGCAGACCCGACGGATTTCCGGTCATCGAGATTCATTCCGTGCGGCCTGCGCGGCGCGTCGGAAGCAACGGTGAGCAACTCACCGATCTCGTTATCGAGCTGGTGCAGCGCTACGTCGAGATCGATCCAGCTACGAAGGTGGAGACCACTTTCCGCGGCGGATGCACCATTCTGATCGACCTCGTGGAGGAGCGAATTCGCTACGCCATCCGCAAACGCGTAGATAACCGCAGTCGCATTGCGGCCATAAAGTCCTTCGCGATGTCTGCCGCCAACGGCGCCTCACCCTACTTTCTCGCAGACGCCGGGGACGAGCCGTTTGCGATGCTTCACCGCGGCTTCTAGACAGCGCAGCTTCACCAGAGGGCACCTTGCATGAGCACCCACTTCGCAGCCAACGACCGCACCACTGTCGCGGACCCGAACACGGTGGCGATCCGAATCCGCATGTATCGCCAGGGCCTAGGCGATTGCTTTCTGATCACGCTTCCAAGCCGCGATGGCCCTTTCTACATGGTCATCGATTGCGGAGTTGTGCTCGGCACGGACGCAGCCGGCATCCAGAAGCTGCGCGACGCGGTGGACGACATCTCGACGGTGACCGGCGGCAAGATCGACCTGCTGGTGCTTACCCACAAGCACTGGGACCACGTCTCCGGCTTCACCCAGGCCAGGGATGGGATTGCCCGGTGGATGGTGGCGCAGGTGTGGACGTCCTGGTTCGAAAACCCCAAGGACTCGCTTGCAAAAAGACTGCACGACGAGGGTAAGAGGACCGAGGATGCTCTGCGCCTGGCTGCCGATTGGCTGCATGCTGCCGGCGCAACCAATCAGGGAAACCTCGTGACAGGCCTGCTCGATTTCCTGGGCGCTGCCGCTGGATCGACCGACACCGCCCTGACTTTTGCAAAGGGGCTGGCTGGAGATAACCTCCGCTTCCGCCAGCCGGGCGAGCCGCCCATCGTCCTGCCCGAGATCCCAGGGTTCCGCTTCTACGTACTGGGCCCGCCCAAGGACGAGGTTCTGCTGCGCAAGTCCGATCCCTCGAAGGGCCAGGCCTATGGTCTCGACGATGGTTCGGCCGCTTCAAACGCAATGTTTCTGAATGCGGTCCACCGGGCTCCGGGTTCAATGGCCGCGGATGCCTTTGCGGACGACACAACGCTCGACAATCCCTTTGAAATCCGATTCCAGATTCCTCTCGCCCGCGCACAACGGCTGGAGTTTTTCGATCGACACTACTTTGGCAATGTGCAGGACGCCAGCCTGACGGATCTCAAGACCTCCAAGCCAGTCCTCGATCAGTCGTGGCGGCGGATCGACGCTACCTGGCTGGACACCTCCCAAACCCTTGCCCTCGCACTCGACGCCATGACCAACAACACGAGCCTGGTGCTCGCCATCGAAAACGTGGCGACCGGAGAGGTTCTGCTTCTGCCCGGCGATGCGCAGGCCGGAAACTGGCTCAGTTGGCAGGCCCTCCAATGGACGGAGAAGAATGCCGACGGTAGCAAGACCGTTACCACCGGCTCCGATTTACTGGCCCGAACTATCTTCTACAAGGCGGGTCATCACGGCAGCCACAATGCGACCTTGAAAGAGAAAGGCCTGGAACTGATGACGCACGATGGGCTCTTTGTCATGATTCCGGTCGATCACGCGATGGCGATAAAGAAACGATGGGGCAAGATGCCGCTGCCGGACCTCGTCACG
>Ga0302325_10035725_pt1 | contig 10145 bp, 2 predicted proteins | sample Palsa_T0_2_FD_201948 | JGI IMG/M metagenome (GOLD analysis project Ga0302325, IMG submission 201948) | Peat permafrost microbial communities from Stordalen Mire near Abisko, Sweden - Palsa_T0_2 | ecosystem: Environmental > Terrestrial > Soil > Palsa > Peat permafrost | place: Sweden: Abisko... | reverse complement strand
AAACCTTACCTTCTCCTCTATTCGGCTATAGGTGACCTTCTTTGCCCCGGTCTTTTAATTACTCTTATCTTAAATTAAAATCCGAATAGGTTTGCTATTACATTTCACAATCTTATTAACGGTAAGACTAGGTTAAAGTTCCTTGTAACGTAATTCCTTGCCCGGTTCTTCGAAACCTTCTAATTGGCAAACTACTTCCTTAGCATCTAGCCTCGAGACTATTAGCGCTATATTAAGCTTTTGGGCACAAGCTTCTTCAAGGATAGTTGTAAGAGTAGCTAGCTTGAGTCGCTTGCCTTGATTGCTTGCAAGGGCAAGGGTAATAGTTAAAGCCTTAGACGGCAGCTATAAAGCATTAACTATAAAGACGGTATTAGTCGGATCGGCTTTATATACGCGGAAGCGATCTTTACCGGCAAGAGAGAATACTATAAACGACCCCGCTATTGTTCTTCTTATCTGGCGACGGAAAATTAATTGTAAAGTATCTTATAAAGAGATAGTTATATCTTTAACTAATCGTTCCTATCCAAATATAAGCAAGGGTGTTATAGATAGCTAGGTAGCTAGAAGCGCCGAGATGGTTCCATCTTGAATATTTTGCTTAAGCATAAATATAATTGCCGTAGCTAGTTAGGCAGCTGCAAGGGCCGAGACGGTTCCACTTTGAGCCTCTTAACTAAACACCGCGGAGGCTATAGTCTCTTCACTAAACGTAAGCATAGGTGCCGCAAATAGCTAAATATCTGGAAGCGTAAAAAAGGTTTTATCTCGGATCTCTTAACTAAATATAAGTGTTGCTAATAGTTAGGTAGCTAGAAGCGTAAATATTAAAGGGATAGTAGCGGAATGGCTATGCTATATAAGCGATTTAGCTGCAGTCTGCGGAGGGGGAGCCCATTAAACAATCTCCATGTCTTCTAGAGAAGTGCTTAAGCCTCAAATCCGTTATCTCTTGCAATAAGGCAAAGTTGAACGTTCTCTTCGTCGCTTTAAACGGTGTATATTAATAATAGGACTTGTAAAACGGCCTCTTTAAGTGATCTTGCGGCGTTTATCTAGGCTCCTTAACCTTAACGCGATAATAGTACGCGCTTTATTTACTAATTGTCTTGCTAAAGGGGGAGCTTATAGGACTATTTCTATGTCTTTTATTGATACATCTTCCGAGATAGTAGTAGCTTAGGTGCTTTTTATAAGTAGACTTGCTAAAAGTAGTTGCTACGCAAAACTTGAGAAGATGGTATCTTTGATATAAGAATCTTTGCTATAATTGCTAGTCAAATACCGTTTACGTTATTTGTCGGTCGAGTCTAAGCGCCTTAAGCGGTGCGATTAAGTAGTAAGGCTAGCAAAGTAGCGTCTCGCGCTAATATTGTGACGTCCGTTAAGACTTCTTAATCTTAGGGCAATAGTAGTATAAGCGTTCTCTATAAGCGGTCTTGCTAAAGGGGGAGCTTATAAGACAATCTTTATGTCTTTTGTTAATACATCTTCCGATAAGATAGTAGCTACTTGGGTCCTTTTTGCAAGAAGTAATTGCTATATAGCTTTTAAGAAGATAGTATCTTTATTATAAAGGCTAGTTAAATTCTATTTACGTTATCGGCTAGTCGAGTTTAAGCGCTCTCTTAGTCGTCTTAAGCAGTGCAAATAAGTAATAAGGCTAGCAAAGTAGCCCTTTTAGGTGAACTTATAATATCCGTTTAAGCTTTGTAAATTTTGCATTTGCGGGATATTAGACGTAATAATAGCGTTATGCGTGTTTTTTACGGGTCTTGTAAGATTTGATAGCAAGGGAACTTCAAGTAGTAGTAGCAAAGCCGGTCGCTAGTTTGCAAGTAGTCCTTTTATATTATCGACGTCTTGCATTCTTTCTTCTTCTTCTTGACCTTTGCTATAGTTGTCGCGCGGTAAATAAAAGAATTTCGGTTAGTCTAAGTTGTCCTTAGCAGTGCCGAAGAAGCTATAAAAGAAGTCTTGTGTAATAGCAAATAATGTGAGGTATTACTTAGGTGTAATGTCGTATAAAGTTAAATATATATAATTAAAGAAAAGGCAGCCTTCGTTTGCTTTAAAAGCACTATCGTGTAGTCGGCTATATTTATATAAGATATCTAGTTTACTACATTTGTTTAAGATATCCGGTTTACTATTCTTGTAATTTAAGGTTAACTCGGGGGCGGCTATTATCGTTTCTTTACACTCGAGGTTATTGATAATTTAATATATAAGTTGCACCTTTCGTCGCTTTACTTCTTATTTTATTAAAGGCCGAATTCTTTGCATGTAGTCTTCGATCTTATTACTATTTGCTGCCTTGCAATTATAGTATAGTTTACGTATACGTTTATATCTATTTCTAAGAGCTAATGCGGAAAGCTTAATTTACTATTAAGGCTATAGCCTTAGTTTCCGTGTAACGCGCTTATTAATGTCTTTCCGAGGTGCTTTGCTATCTATTTCGGGAAAGTGCTATAGGGCGAGGAGCTAAAGTATACGATATACTACTTAGGAGGCATATGAACTAGAGAATATTCGATTATTAAAAGTAGACTTAGTAGTTTAGACTTTGACATTCGGCTAACTATTATGCAAGGCATTAAAATATTACAAGAGAGAGCCTTTACTTTTACTTAGCAAAACCTTTTTTAATATCCTTATATAAGGTTTAAAGTACTTTGTATCTTCTAAGAATGTGTATATTATTATAATAATGTATTTTATTAAATAGATGCGCTTAAGTATTTGCAAGCAAATATTATTGTCTTAAATTGCAAGAAAAAGCTCTCGTAATAGCATTTGCATTTAAATAAACGCATAATCCTCGAGGGATAAGCCGGGGCAGAGGCTTTAAAGAAGAAAAGCCGTGTTAGCATTAATTAGAAATTAGTTATTTTTATTTTTACTAATAATATAAACTATCGTTGCTTTAACTCGACGCAAGTAGCGTGTCATTTCTTACGCTTTGTTAGTTAAGGCAAAAGGTATTAAGGAATGCTAAATACCTCGGGGCAATGCAGATTCGAGAGCTATAAGAAAGTCCTTATTAATATAGCTGGCTATAATTTAGCAAATAAGATTAGCGCGTCTAGGCTATCCTAGAACTGCTTTGACAAGGCCTTTAAGCGCTTTATATAATCTTGCTTGCTATTTAAAAGCCGGGCAAGGAATTTCTCTCTTTACGCTATATTTCCTTATATAATAAAGATGCGGATTTGCCAAAGGACGTCCCTATTATAGAATTTCGCGTAGCTAGGATCATATTCGCGTAATACGTTCTTAACTTGTAAATTAAGGTCTAGATTTGTTAGCTAAAAGTGTTTTTTAATAAAGATAAAGTTATAAACCGTTAAAATAAAGATTAGCAATTTATTACTTATTATTCCTTGTAAAGAATTTGTAAGCTGTTTTAATATAATATCTTTTGTGCAAGAATGTAAAAGGATAGTCGAGATTAAATAGTTAAAAGTTATTATCGACTCTTAAAGGTTTTAAGGGCAAAGCCGACTAAGGTATTAGCATAAGCATGTAATTGTCGGAATCCCGGCGCTAATAGCTAACCTTAAGACTTTGAAAGATGCCTAATAACCTAGTAATATTCTTCTTGTTATACTATTGCAAGTTATTAAAAAGCTCCTTATATTAAAGCTTATTAAGTGGGATTTTTACTAAGCCGATAAATGCTCGGCTTTTCTCCCGAAAAATTTGTAAATTTGTCGCTAAAAGGCCTTTTATAATAAAGTAAATTTATCTAGCGCTTAAAAGGAAATTCTTTATTAAAACATTTCCTAGTAGTTCCTTCTTTTTTATATTACCCTTATCTTTACTTAATATTTTGCTTATCTATTTTTAATTGCAAGCTCGAGGGGAACTTAAATAAGACCTTGCTAAAGCGACTAAATGTGGCACTTCTCCCTTAAAAGTAACTATATAATAATAACACGACGTGTTTAAGCATAATATTTTACTAGAAATTCCTTCCCGCGACATTGCTTCTAGTTTATAACTAAGACCTTTAACCCTTTTAAACCGAATTATAGCATTTGAAAGTAATAAACCCCTCTTGCTCTTTCCCGGCAGCAATTTAAAGGGATTAACCTCTCTTAGCGATCATATTCCCCTATTACCCCTTATTCTAGTATTACGCAAGGGAATTTATGCTAAAAGTAACTCTAAGAAAGAGAGATTTACAACGCAAGTTAATAGAAAACTAGAGCTAGCATCTTAAGGTTTGCCGAAGAATATTACTAAGCATAGTTTACAAAACACCTTATTATCATTTTTAAGCTCTTTAGCAAAGCAGCTTTTAAGAGATAAGGCTAGCCCTTACTAGTTTAACTTAACTTATAATAGAAATAAAGTTACTAGATTAAAATACCCGAGAACAAAATAGCAAATAAGGACTTCTTTACAAGTAGCTTATTACAAATTTATAGTTTTTAACTAGGCTAGATCGGCAATTATTAGATGTAATAATACTAAAAAGCGCAACTTGGTCGCAATTAAGAGATTAAACGTTAAAATCGACAAAAGCTTAATGCGTAAGATATAGCCTTTTATAAGCGATTATGTAGTTAATGTTAAAGAGTTATACTTTAACAATAATAATCTAGTAATTATTTATAAGCAAATGGATATCTTGCTCTAATATGTTACTAGCATATTATAAGCCCCGTTTAAGCCCTTTTAAATTGTAGCAATTTGTAAAGAGGTAAGCTAGCCTTAATTATACTAGCTAAGCCTTTGCTTACTAAAAATAGCTAGTATTAGGACTCTTATATATACACGAGGAGCTCTTTCTATATTATAGCGAGTTAAGTTGCTATATAATCCTTCTTAACTATAACAAAATAGTGAAAATTAGTAAGTCTATTTCGGCTTTGCGTAATTCTTGCTAATATTTACTAGCTAATATTAGGGAATCTTTTACTTGGAAGAAAAATATTATAATAAGGAGTAAACGCGACGATATCCGTAGCCTCAGCTCTATTATAATAAAGCTAATAAAGCTTATAACGTATATACTAAGTCCTCATTTTATAGAATTATAAAGCCCGGAAAAATGGAAAGATAGCTCCGGCATTAAGGATTTTTTAAGTGCTACTTAGTACCAATCTTTAAAGCAATTGAAAAACATAAGCTTTCTTGTCTTAGATAATCGAGGATATTCGGCTAATTAAGAACAAGCACGATTTTCTTCTTAAAGAACCACTTGTAAAATGTTTTAAGGCTTATGTTTTTTGTGCTATAATCGCAGTAAGTACTTATTAGGATATACTATCGCTTTTGTAAAATCGATTTTAATAATAACTATTCAATTATCTCTTAAACTTGTGCTAGCCAATTTATTTAAACCTTAGACACTATCCTAACCTTCCCGTGACTCTAACCCAAAATTCTAGAACCCCGGATATAAATTGGTCCCAGAACGAGTTATTATAACAAGTGGTTATATAACGGGTTACTTGCAATAAGTAATATAAAATAGGGCGTTATATAATAAATTATTATAAAACAAGTAGTTATGCGACGGATTGTTGTATAACAAATAGTTATGCAACCGGCTATTGTGCAACAAGTAATTATATAACATAGCGTTATGCAACGGGTTATTATATAACAAATGGTTATGCAACCGGCTATTGTACAACAATTAGTTATGCAACGAGTTATTATGCAACAAGTAGTTATATAATATGGCGTTATGCAACGGGTTGTTATATAACAAATAGTTATGCAACCGGCTATTGTGCAACAAGTAATTATACAACAAGTTATTATATAACAACTAGACGGATTATATATTTACATTGCTAACTCTTGTGGATGACATAGTGGTTAAATCTTAAAATCTCGACTAATTAAGGAATTTATCATTTTTGCAAATAGAAGCTCTTTATTTAAATCAAGTCCAAGGCGTACTATTGCTTATAACTACAACTGTCTACCTCTTAGCATATGCTCTTCCCAAGTAAAGAGCAACATAGTATCCGATATTATGCGATATTTTTTGCTTATAATTAACTATAGCTGCCCTATATACCATTTTAAAGTCTAACATAGCACTTAATGCTTAAGATACTTATAGGGTAAGAAAGAAATGTTAAAATAATTCTCCTTTATAGTCTTAACATAAGTCCTATTATTAGTATAGTATCCGCTACTTAAAGGTCTAATATAAGGACTCGAAGGAGTTAGTAATCTATAGTCTTTAAAGTTAAGAATTAATATACTAGTATATAAATGGCCTAAATAGTATTATATTTTAATGCACCATTTTGCACAATAAAGTATTCTTACCCAATTTATACGCCTTGCTAAACCGAACTTCCTCGGTAAAATACTAGTAATATACTAGCATATTGCTATACTATATATTTGTACTATTATAATAAGTTATTGCCGTTTCACAAATACTGCTCGCTAATGTTCTAGTGAGAATTTCAACTACTTAAGTAGCCGAAGTAGCGTTAAGTAAAGGGGCACTATTGGACTTAGACAAATTTTAAACATAGATATGAAGTTGAGAGTGTTAGATTACTAGTGCTGTGGCAAATGTGTGGCAATGGTGGCAATATTTCCTAATTAGGAAATGCCCTATTTCTAAGCATGGAAGGCTCTAAAAGCCTTCCACCCTATATATAAGCCCGGTCTCATCCAGCCTTTAAAAGGTTGAGGCACTATAAAATATAATAATTCTACAGAGAGAATACCTTAAGGCAATTATATAACCAACTGTCCATTGCTAATACTTAAAGCTCCCATTATATTATATAACTTGCCCAGCTTTATTCCAAGTATTCTAACTATTAATCTTAATAGGTATAATAAGACCGAGGCTAGTGAAATTAAATATAAATCGAGTAATAGCCGAAGTGACGTATTTATTAGTAGCGAAATGCAAGATTTCATATGAAATTAGGACTCCTAATAAGCTAATAAAATAAGGATTTGCTACAAGGTTTGCAAAAAGCTTAAAGAGATACTCCGTGTTAAGCTCTTAGCTATCAAATATCCTTGTGATATTAATCTGCCCTTATATATCCTTTGCTAATAGCGTTAAGTTAATAGACTTTGCTTAAATAACGTCTATTAAGTAAATGAAATTATCGAAGAATTTGACTTGAAAGTTATAAAGTTTGTCGAATGTGTAATGCGGCTAGCTAATAAAGCTAAGCGACAATATCGATAATATAAGAGTTCCTAAGAAAGCATTAGTAAAGCTACAAAGCTAAAGGAAAGGAAGGCGAATAATAACTATTTTTAAAATAGATGCTACTTAAAAATTACTAGAATAAGATTCTTAACAAAGTTTTTAAATAGCTTTAAATATAAATTAATACTTGAAGCACAACAAATTTTGTAGCATAATACTCTTGCACTAACGCTTGCAAGATATATAGTTTATACTTAGTGCTTATCGGTGATATTAGTTATAAATCTGGACTTTACTTTATTAATTTAAAGCAAAGGAGATAAATAGTTTAAATATAATTTCATTTAAACTTTTAATCCTTCCTAGACTAGGGCAAAAAGGCGGGGTAGAGATAAGGTGTAAAATAAGGTGCAAAATAAGGTGTAAAACAAGGGTGCAAGATAAGGGTACAAAGGCTAGTAAAGAAATTAGGGATAAACACATTTAATTCGCTAGTCGCTACTCGCTTAGTTCTTTATATTATATAAGCTATATTAGAGGTTAAGTTAACTATTAAATACAATAAAAGCCTATAAAAGTGAGGGAATGCGAGCTATTAATAGTGCAAGCTTATTTCTTAGCCCTACATTCTTCACAATCCGGGTCTTACTAATTGAAAGTAGTCCTTGTTATACCCAAGCAATTAATAATGCAAAAATCGGCAGTTATTAGTAAAAAGGAGCTATATTTGGGATCTTTGTTTGCTTTAAATTATTATAAAGAGTATATCGCTATTACTAAAGGGGGTCTAATAAAGGAAAAGCTTTTTACTAGATTATATAACTAAGCGCAATCGCATTAATATTACAAGCAATTACAAGTATCTTTCTCTTTTGCGCGCTAACTATTATGCTTTCCTCCCTTATTTATTGAAATTTGTTAAGGTTAAAGCTAAATATAATAGCTACTGCTAGCTACTTTGTTCTAAAGTCTTAACTTACTTATATAAAGCTCGAAACTCTTGCATACCCCTTTAAAACTATGCAAGCTAGTAATATTTTTAAAATAAGAATAAAAGAGTAACTTATTTCAGTAAAGAGAAGATGGAGGTTTTATAAAACATTTAAGACTTTAGCACTCGTTAATCTTATATGTGCTATTAATGCTACTATTCTCTTAGTAGCATTACTTATAAGAGACTACTTAATTTATCTTAATATTATATTAATTATACTTTAAGATAATAGCTATAAATTTGAAAGGCACTACTACTATTTAAGCTTTTTAAGTAAAGACTTTGTTTCTCTTATAAGCTCGAGGCAACCCTCTTACTTTACAAGTATAAGTACTTATAAAATCACAAATGCTCGATAGTCTTTCAACCTTTATAAGCATCCTTCTCACACATTATCGGTCGAAAGCCGGTCCTTCTAATAGCTTTATTATTTTTTATTATAAGCACTATTATTGCATCGATTGCTAATAACGTGTCCTTATTACTCGTAAGAAGATGTGTACAAGGTTTTAAGGGCAAGGGCCTTGTCGCCCTTACTTATATTATTATTACTAATATAGTTACTCTCCGAGAGCAAGGTAAATACATGTTTGTGATTTTACTTTAGTAAGCTATTAAATCTGTTATCGGTCTAGTTATTAGTAGCGCTTTAATAGAGAAAGTTACTTGGCGATAGATTTTCTAGCTTAATATTCTATTTTGTGTAATTGCCGCTATAGGAATCCTTATATTTCTTAAGCTATATATAAAAGAAGGGTCGATTAGAACTAAATTACGCACTTTCGACTAGTTTAAATCTTTCCTCTTCGTCGCTGCGCTAACAAGTTATCTCGTTCTAATAACATAGGTTAATATACTATTTATAATCTATTTAAAGCATTAATTTGACATTTGTAAAGTAGCGTAATATACGACTAGTCCTCGTAGCAAACTCTTGTCCTACTTCTCCTTAGCATCTTTAGCCTTATTAGCTTTATTATATATTCTATTTATATATTCACTAAACTACTTATATGCTACACCCTCTTTAATACCCTTACTGCAATTGTCGCTTATATCGGTACCCTAGTATAAGGCCTAATCGTTTAGTCGCTCCTTTATTATATGCCCCTTTACTTTTAAGTCGCGAAAAACTACTCGCCTATTACTTTTACTATTGCTATCTTTCCCTTTACCTTTACCGTCGCACCCGCTACCGTCGTCGTTAGTCTTATAATTACTAAGACCGGGCACTATAAACCCTTACTTTAGATCGGATAGTTCCTTATAACCCTCGGTATAAGCCTCCTTATTTGCTTTAACTAGTTAACTAATATACCCTTTTAAATCTTCCTCTCCCTCGTCGCTAGCATTAGCCTCGGCATGCTCTTTAGTGCGCAAGGCTTCGCCGCTTAAGCCTCGGCCTCTAACGCCGACTTGCCTTTCGCCGGCGCTATATATAGTTTCTTTTAGGCTTTCGGGCAAACGCTCGGTGTCGCTATCTCCGGCGTTATATTCTAGAATATCTTAAAGAAGAAAATCTTTACTATTATATACTCGACATTTGCAGATGAGTAGTCTCGGGATACGAGTTTGTTCGTCTAAGTTATAAAAGCGTAAAGCGATATTAAGGAAGAAAGGGTAATAAAGGAGGTAGTAATTAAAGCTTATATTAAGAGCTTAAGGATAGTGTAGTGCATTATATATTTGCTAGCTAAGGCAGCGTTTATTGCGAGTTTGGTATAAACGAGGGAGATTAGTTTAGAGAGGAAGTTGCAGACGGAGCAGGGATTTAGGTATAATAGTAAGAAGAAAAGGCCGACTATAGATGAGGAGTTTACTTCGGCGTCTTGGTTATCGGTAAAGTTAGAATAAATCAACGCCCCTAGGCAGGTTTTTGAAGCTATTTTATTGCTTCTTTCTCGTCTCCTTTAAAATAATCAATTAGTTTATAGTCATTGTTATTCTATTTATTAGGGTTTTCATAGCCTCGTCCGCATTGTGATTGTGCTA